>Ga0187846_10000265_pt1 | contig 32045 bp, 25 predicted proteins | sample TC_taG_FD_161473 | JGI IMG/M metagenome (GOLD analysis project Ga0187846, IMG submission 161473) | Biofilm microbial communities from the roof of an iron ore cave, State of Minas Gerais, Brazil - TC_06 Biofilm (v2) | ecosystem: Environmental > Terrestrial > Deep subsurface > Cave > Wall biofilm... | reverse complement strand
GAAGGAAATGTGCGGTCTATCCTCATCGTGGAATGACTCTACGGGCAACGTAGAAAAAATACGCGAAAAAGCGGTTAGCGTGGAAAAAGTACACTATATACCTCGGCATCATATGTATAACCGTTTGCTTGATTGAAGATGCTTCTTCGCTGGGATGTTAACGATCCCCTCCAGTTGCTGCGTTGCTCTAACTTCTCTTGCACCTCATTTGTGGCAATATAACTTTCACGCGCTCTAACGCCATATCTTCGTTTCCAGTCTCCTGTACCGAATTTCTCTCTCGACACGCTCGGAGTGTAAGCATGAATGGTCGTGAGTGTTTCGTGCATTTTCGTGAGGTGGGCATGAGCATGCCCTGTTATTCTAGAAGGAGACGTCTGCTTCGTGCTTGGGGACAGAGTTACCCTTAATTAAGAAGAGAGCTTCATACCTTTTAGCCCTCGGCCAAGCTTTTGTCTGGAAGAGGTACTATCAAAAGCACTTTGGTCGAAGGTAAGAATGGAGGAGCATGTGTCGGTGGCCCCACGCATGAAGTGCGACGAGGCTTTCCTACTCGGCTTTCTGTACAAACGGTAATGCATCATACATTACCCTTGCGAGGTGCATTTTGAACGAAGGGCAGGACCTTATTCCAGTTGAGCAACAAACGCTCATATTTTATGGCAAACCTCTTATTGTCGTGCGCCTGTCTGATGGACAGCCAGGTGTAGTACTTCGCTTCCTCTGTGAAAATCTCCAGATTGATACAGCCGCGCAAATGCAACGCATTCGAAGGACAGAAGCGATCTCTGAAGACCTTGTTTTTGTACAGGTCGAGACCGAGGGCGGCTCGCAAAGAATGGCGGTGATCATTCTGCATGCCGTTCCTTTCTGGCTAGCGGGTATCGATCCCAAACGAGTGCGCGAGGAGATTCGCCCGGAAATCTTGCGTTACCAGCGCGAGGTGGTTGATGTCCTGTACATCTGGGCGCAGTCTCCCAAAGCGATGACGGCGCCGGTAGGGATCGTGCCAGTGGAACAGATTACGAAACCGGGAGTACCAGCTGATGATGCAGGTCTTGATGCCTGGCGCGAATATCACCGGCAGATGGTGCTCTGGATTGACTGGCAGCATGATATCGAAGTCTGGCGTGGAAGCGTCGAATCTCGGTTAGAGGGCCTTGAGGAAGTGACCAACCTCATCCCTGAAATACTGGATCGCCTGGGTCCGCAAACGCTTACATCTGACCACCAGCGCGCAGTACAAAAGTATGTCCAGCAAGTGCATGAGCTAACTGGTAAACCATACGGTACTATTTACGATAGTCTCAAAACCGCATTTGGGGTTCCCAAATATGCTGATATCTCTGATCTGGACTGGCCGCGAGTGGTGCAGTGGGTCCAAGCACAGTTGGAGCAATGGCGAAAAAAGTAGCGCGGCCTGGTTGTAAATCACATCTTTGGAATGGGTAGTGCCTGTGGTATATTACTATATATAGCATCAACTTGTACAAGAGGCTATTTTATGTGGCTGTAAAATACCACCGCAAATGCTGCAATGCAATTCCAAAAATCACAACATGACTGAGGTTTGTGTAGCCAGCAAGACGAGTCCATTGAGCATGTGGGCGCAGCAAATCAGACCACCATGGTCAACTTATCACAGAAGTATCGTTGCACTTTTTCGTTTTCTATAGTCATGTGGAGCAACATGCTCCAGCTTATGAAACACCTTAGAGAAATAATTGGAGTCGCTATATCCGACACTCAAAGCAATTTTAGCGACAGATTCGTTGCTGTGATCCAACATATATTTGGCTTCTTCAATTCTGAGCTTATTGATATATTCGGTAAGGGTCATCCCCAGTTCTTTTTTGAAGGTGCGGGAAAGATAGGACGGATGGACGCTAAGAGTATCAGCAATACGTTTCAAGCTTAAGGGCTGATCGATATTGAACCGGATATAGGTGACAGCCTCCTTGACCATCGACGATAGTGCTGCTAACGACAACTTTTTCACGGCGTTGCAGTAAACTTGAGTCATCTCTTCATAAAGGCCTGCTAACTCGTCTATGCTCTGTGCCTGTTCAATCTGGATGGCAAATTTTCCTGAGATACTATCAAGATGAAGGGGATGAACCCCTGCGCTTTCCGCCGCTTTCCTGAACAACGTATTATGAGAAAAAGAGAGATTTTTCATTGACCGCACTGGCGCATTGGGATGGCGGAACGGCCAGGGGATCCACTTCCATTCCTCCATCGCTTTTTTCAACAAGCGAGTATCCCCTCTGGCAATGGCATGCAGCAGTTCGTTCTCGACCTCATATCTCCTCTCAATCAGTGCCTGATCCTGCTCCATATCATATTTGATGTTCACCGCTGTGCTCTCTGAGGGCGACAATGCGATTTCTACCCGTTGCGGCTGTATCCTTCCCGGCAAAAACACGTTGATGAGCAAGTAGCTTATAGCATACTGTTTCGCTTCATCTACCATTGTCAATGCGGCATAGCCTTGTTGCAGTTGTTGCTGCATGACAAGGGGTAATCGTTCTTTCTGGCTCAATTCACTTAACAGCTGTGGGTGATAGGCCTTACTGATACAGGGACCGACCACGATAGTACCCCGATGTTCCGCGCCATCCCACACACCTGCTGCCAGAAACTCAAGCTGAATGGAATCGCTAAACACGTACACATGTTCCTTCTCAAAGGGTTGCTGAAGGATCTGTACAAGAGCTTCCTGTTTAAAACGCTCAAGCATAGTAGGCAGATCGTAGCGTGCGTAACGAAGCTGTAAAACCCCATCAATGTCAAACAATTGCACTTCGAGATTTGTGAGGAGCGAAATCATTTGACAACCCGACGTGTACTGCTCATACGCGGGATGCATCGTCGTCCTCCTAAGTGGTCAAAAAAAACCCATTATTGGTTAAAATTATACGAGAAAATGGCATATGGAGCAAGTATACTATTCCAAGAAGATATTTTTAGAGAGTGTTTGAAAGCCATATACCTCGCTCTGGCTGTACAAGTAGCAGCTTCTCATCAACGATGTAGTCAATGTCCAAGAGATGTGGAACATTCCGCATCCGACAATGCGTAGAAAATAGCTCAGCACATTGAGCGAAGATTTTGAAACGAAAGGAGTCCTTTCCCAGAGTAGAGAAATCGGTGTACAAGAGATTCAGGAGGGATACAGTATGGACCAGGATCTCCCCGCAATTGCCAATATGAGTGCCATCACCATCTCGCGTGAATATGGGAGCGGAGGTGGTGTGATTGCTGCACTTCTGGCGAAACGCCTGCAATGGCAATTGATTGATCATGACGTTGTCAAACAGGTGGCCCAGATGCTGAACATCAGCGAGAAGGAAGCAGGGGAATACGATGAGCGTATTGATAGTCTGGCCTCACGAATTTTTAAGAGCCTGCGAGTGGCTCATCCAACCAGGGCTGACATAATAGAAATTCCTTCATCTGTGGATTCGCATGCTTTCTATAAAGCACGCACCGAGATCATTGAAGGGGCTGTGGCTACAGGACATGTTGTGATCGTCGGTCGTGGTGCCCAGGCTCATCTGGCACAGAGGCGTGATGTCCTGCATGTGCGCATCATTGCACCGCTAGAGGCGCGTATCGTCTATGTCATGAGCCGGGAGAGTCTGGATCGGGAGGCCGCTCACGCACGTATCCTTCAGAAAGACCAGGAGCGTACCCGCTATCTCGAGACGTTCTACCACAGGCACCCGAGTGATCCGCACCTGTATGACCTTGTCCTCAATACAGGCATCCTTGATCTGGAGAGTGTGGTCGAGACAATTTCCCTCGTCCTGGAGCGTAAGGCCAGCCGACTCTCGCTGCCGACGCAGGAACTCGGCCCCGGAGTGGGATTGCCCCGATATCCTGGTCAACCCGAAGATTACTGGCCTCGAAAGTAGCACAGCGGTCTCCTCCCGAGACCACTGGCGCTCATGCTGGAGAAGTAGGCCCACCATCGCTCTCATTATGCCTGCGTCAAGGCTCCAGGGCCAATCGTTACTATACTGGCTTTTGTAGAAGACCGAGCCTGAGAAGCCAACTCACAATAAGTACCTCTAGCTGAATGTCACTGTAGTACTGGGAAGCATGTTTGTTATGTAAGGAAAATCTTTGATACGAAAGGAGTCCCTTCCCCATGGAAGATATTGAAGCCGTTGACCTTGCATTGACCGGCGCACCATCTCCAGACGTCCCAGAAGCGCTGCAAGCCCCTACGCGGCAGGTAGGTTATGGCTTCATGTTCGCGCTTACTGCCGCTGCTATATCACTCTACATCCTCTACGCCGGTATCGGAGCCTTATTGTTGCCTTTCCAGATTGGCTTGCTTGCTCCAGGGCAAAAAGTCACAATCCTCAGTATTTTCACGAGTGTCACTGTCCTGATCGCGCTTTTTGCCAATCCTCTCGCAGGTGCGCTCAGTGACCGGACCACCTCGCACTTTGGGCGCAGGCGTCCGTGGATCTTCGCGGGTGGCCTGCTGACGATAGTGGGCCTTCTCTTTATGTGGCGAGCGAGCAATATCCCGCTCTTGTTCATTGGCTATTGCACTGTCGAGCTCTTTTCCAACTGCGTCCTGGCGACGCTCGTCGCGACGATCCCCGACCAGGTCCCTGAGATCCAGCGTGGGACGGTCTCCGGCATCTTCGGTCTTGCCACCTCCTTTGGGGGCATCCTGGGGGCGGTTATTGCCGGCCAAATATTCAAGTCCACTCCGACGAACGCCTACGTGGTCATGTTCGTGATCGTGCTCGTGACCACCATTCCGTTTGCTGTGTTCCTGAAGGACAAGGTGCTCCCGAAGGGCTACATGCCTGCTTTCCAGCTCGGTGCGTTTCTCAAGAATTTCTGGATTAATCCCCGCAAGCACCCGGATTTCGCATGGGCATGGCTGACCCGCTTCATCCCTTTTATCGGGTATTTTCTGGGCATCACGTATATCTTTTATTACCTTCAGGACGTCGTGAAATATCCAGCCGCGCTGCAAGGGGCCTCGACGTTCAGTATCATTGTATCGGTCGTGTCGATTATTTCCACTCTCCTCGGCGGCTTCCTCTCCGATCGCTTGAAGCGGCGCAAGATATTTGTGATGATTGGTATGATTATTCTCGCCATCTCTATGCTCCTGCTCGCCCTCTTCCAGACCTGGGAAGTCGTGGTGATCGCTGCCGCCGTGCTGGGGTTTGGCCTGGGAGCCTACCTTGCCGTTGATGTCGCGATCGTCACCCTGGTATTGCCCTCGGCAAAGGACCGGGCAAAGGACATGGGCATCATCAATATCGCCAATACGCTGCCTCACTCGCTGGCGCCTGTGCTTGCGGGAGTCATCCTTGGTCTAACTCATAGTTATTCGTTCTTGTACATCGCTGCGACGATCTTCGTCCTGCTTGGCATCTTCACAGTGACACCGATCAAGGCCGTACGATAACGAAACCCCCTTTCCAGCCCCCCGCCTGGTGCGGGGAGCTGGATACAGGAGTGGCCGAGGCTAGCACAGGCAGGACGTGGCATCAGCGGCGACCAGACTCCATTTCAAAGGAGGAGAGAAAACATGTTATACCCAATCATGACCACATCAAGAGTACTCGTTGACCTCAATGGGATCTGGAATTTTAAACTTGATCACGGCAAAGGGTTTGCAGAGGAATGGTTTGCACACCCGTTGCGGGAGACGATCCCGATGCCGGTCCCTGCTTCGTACAACGATCTGTACGAGGGGGCGGAGTTTCGGGACCATATTGGTTGGGTCTGGTATGAACGGGAGATCGTCATCCCTGATTATTTCTTCACGCAACGCATCGTCCTGCGTTTTGGCTCCGTGACACATGCAGCCAGGGTCTATGTCAATGGGCAGCTTGTCGTCGAGCACACAGGGGGATTTACGCCGTTCGAGGCAGAGATCAATGCGTTCGTAAGCCCCGGCAAAAATCGCCTGACGGTCGCGGCCAACACGATTGTGGATCATACCACGCTTCCTGCGGGCAATTACCAGGAAGAAGACGTTCCCGGCATAGGCAAAGTGGTCACCGATACCCCGAACTTTGACTTTTTCAACTATGCTGGCATCCAGCGCCCGGTCAAACTCTATATGACTCCAACGACCTATATCCGCGATATCACCCTGACGACGGAGGTCCACGGAACGAATGCGCTGGTAGGCTACGCCATCGAGACAGAGGGAGAAGCCGAGGTCCGTGTCTCCATTGTTGACGAGACGGGTGAACGAGTCGCCAGCGGCAGCGGACCAACCGGTCAGCTTTCCATCGAACAGGTGCATCTCTGGCAGCCGCGACACGCCTATTTGTACACCTGTGTGGTAGAATTGTGGCAGGATGGGCAGCGTCTCGATACCTACGAGCAACCGTTCGGCGTGCGGACGGTGGAGATCCGGGACGGGAAATTCCTGATTAATGGCAAGCCCTTTTATTTTAAGGGCTTTGGCAGGCACGAAGACTCCCATATCCACGGGCGCGGCTTTGATGAAGCGCTCAACGTGAAAGACTTCAATCTGCTCAAATGGATCGGTGCCAACTCGTTCCGCACTTCGCACTATCCCTATTCGGAGGAACTCATGCGCCTGGCGGACCGTGAAGGAATAGTGGTGATCGATGAGGTTCCGGCGGTCGGATTGCATTTGAACTTTGGAACGATGCTGGGCGGCGGTGAAAGGACTCATAAGACCTGGGAAGAACTGGGAACCAAAGAGCATCACGCGCAGGTGATTCGCGAGCTCGTCGCACGCGATAAAAACCATCCGTGTGTGGTGATGTGGTCCATTGCCAATGAACCGGCGTCCGAAGAGGAAGGCGCACATGCCTATTTTCAACCGTTAGTCCAGCTCGCGCGCGAGCTGGACCCTCAAAAACGTCCCGTCACCATCGTCATACACATGATGGCGACGCCCGAGACGAATACCGTTTCGGACCTGGTGGATGTGCTAGCACTGAACCGTTACTATGGCTGGTATATCCAGGGCGGTCAATTAGAGGTGGCCAAAGCCAGCTTGCGGGGCGAGCTAACACGCTGGAGCCAGATGTGGCCTGGCAAACCCATGCTGTTCACCGAGTATGGCGCCGACACCATCGCAGGCTTCCACGATACTACATCCACCATGTTTTCCGAAGAGTATCAAGTGGCCTGTCTGCAAGCCAATCACGACGTGATTGACGAGTTTCCGACTTTCATCGGTGAGCAGGTCTGGAACTTCGCCGATTTCCAAACCAGTCAAGGCATTATGCGCGTCCAGGGCAACAAAAAGGGCGTGTTCACCCGAGAACGCAAGCCGAAAATGGTGGCGCACTCTCTCCGGGAACGCTGGAGGGCGATTCCCGACTTTGGGTACAAAGCATAATTGCCAATCGATACGCAGCATCGAGAGGAGGAGTGATGCCTGAGAAGGGATTCGATGTACAAGCACGCTTTGACATGCGAGGCCGCACCGCCGTTATTACGGGTGGCAGCGGGCACTTAGGACGTGTCATGGCTGCTGCTCTTGCGCAGGCAGGCGTACAGGTCGCTATTCTTGGTCGTCATGCCGAGACCGCGCGAACAGTGGCCAAGGCGATCCAGGCCGAAGGCGGCTCGGCGCTGGGAGTCGTTTGCGATGTCTTGAATCGTGCTGATCTTGAGCGAAGCCGGGAGCAGGTGGCAAGCGCCTTTGGCCCGGTGGATATGCTGATCAATGCGGCGGGAGGCAACTCCCCCGCCGCTACCACGTCAGCCGAACAACCCTTCTTTGACCTGGACGCTGAAGCCGTAAGTAGGGTCTTCGGCCTGAATTTTACCGGCACCTTCCAGAGTTGCCAGGTCTTTGGACGCGACATGGCGGAGCACAAGCAGGGCTGCATTGTCAACGTCACCTCCATGAGCGGTCTGCGACCGCTGACCCGTGTCCCGGCCTACAGCGCGGCCAAGGCCGCCATCGTCAACTTCACCGAGTGGCTCGCTGTCCATATGGCCCAGGAATACGGTCCAGGCATCAGGGTGAATGCAATCGCTCCGGGCTTCTTTCTGACCGACCAGAATCGCTATTTGATGGTCGATGCCCAGAGCGGAGCCTTGACGCCGCGTGCGCAGGCAATTGTCGATCATACACCGATGGGTCGATTAGGCGCACCAGAGGATTTGCTGGGCACGCTGCTGTGGTTGGCCAGCCCCGCCTCCACCTTTGTTACCGGTGTGGTGATACCGGTCGATGGAGGTTTCTCAGCATATAGCGGCGTCTAGCAGAGGAGGAAACAGATCATGATTCTCGGAAAAGGGTCAACAACCGCAGCACTCACAACGGAGGAGGTCCAAGCACTGCTCGCGAGAGCAGATGAGGAGTTACTCGTGGGGGCTGGGCTTGATCCAACCAACAAGCGAGTCCTGGTGCTTATTCCCGACGGGACACGCACGGCTCCGATTCCCCTGCTGTTTCGCTTGCTCTACGAGCAAGTTGGACGACGCGCCGCCCAATTCGATTACCTGATTGCTCTGGGCACCCATCCCCCCATGGTGCACGAGGCCATTGACCACCTGGTCGGCGTGACGGCGGTCCAACGGGTCAATGAGCCAGGCTACACCATCAAGACGCCATACATTGACCACCTGGTCGGCGTGACGGCGGCCCAACGTGCAGAGCGCTATCCCAACGTGCGCATCTTCAACCACGACTGGGCCAATCCGCAGATGCTTCAGACCATCGGGGTCATCTCGCGCAAGGAGGCAGCCGAGCTAACCGGTGGATTGCTTGCCGATGACATACCGGTCAGGCTCAACCGCTTGATCTTCGACTACGACCTCGTGCTGATCTGCGGGCCGGTTTTTCCCCACGAGGTCGTCGGCTTCTCGGGGGGAGCCAAGTATCTCTTTCCCGGCATCGCTGGTCCCGATATCATCAATTTCACCCACTGGCTCGGAGCGCTCTCTACGAGCATGCGTACTATCGGAATCAAGGACACGCCTGTGCGGCGCGTCATCATCCAGGCGGCAGGATTTGTGAGGCGCCAGCTGCTGTGCCTGGCGATGGTGATGCAGGGTGAGGCCCTCCACGGCCTCTACATCGGCTCCCACACGGAGGCCTGGAGCCAGGCAGCAGATCTCTCGGCGCAGCTCGACATCACCTATGTAGACCATCCCTTTCGCAAGGTGCTCTCGGCCCCGGCCGAGATGTACGATGACCTGTGGACGGCAGCCAAGGCGATGTACAAAACCGAACCCGCGATTGCCGATGGCGGCGAAGTCATTATCTACGCCCCGCATATCAACGAGGTCTCCTACACGCACGGCAAACTGATTGACCAGGTTGGCTACCATGTCAGAGATTATTTCGTCAAGCAGTGGGATCGCTTTAAGGACTTTCCTGGCAGCATTCTGGCACACAGCACGCACGTCAAGGGAACGGGTACCTATGATGCTACAACCGGCATCGAAACGCCGCGTATCTCGGTCACCCTGGCGACCGGCATTCCAGAGGAGCGCTGCCGGCGCATCAACCTGGGCTATACCGATTACCGGGAGATTGACCCCGAAGCGTGGAAGGGACGCGAGCAGGAGAGTATGCTCTTTGTACCACACGCCGGGGAGATGCTCTACCGCGCTCGCGGCATTTAGGGGAAGGAGTATACACCAATGACCAATGACAACGCCAAGCGATCCGCCCTCCAACATTTGATGGAGGACGATGCCATCGGCCAGTTGCGGCGGCGCGATGGCCTGATGGCGACACTCGGCAGTGAAGGTGGTATGCTCAAACTCGATTGGGTCGAGGGGGTAGCACGCCTGCTCGCCGATCCGGCACAGCTGGAGGAAGTCGAAGCAGAGGCACAAGACATCTGGGGGCGCGGGATCCGCCACGTGATCTGGGCTGGCATGGGTGGCTCGGTCCTGACGGTGCGCGTCTTGTGCGATCTTGGCTTCGGTGGCGGTTATGACAACGGACATGTGACGATCTACCCGCTGGACAGCACCGACCCTGCGGCGCTCAATGAGATTGTGCGCAAGATCGTCGCAGCCAAGAGGCTAGCGGTACCGACCGGGAAAGAAGCGTCCAATCCACCCTCCTTGCGAGCACTCCTCCATGATGTGATGATGGTCGGCGTCGCGATGGGCATGACCTCCGAAGAGCCGATCACGCACCTGGAATGGTTCACCGCTCTGTTGCACCAGGCCGGATTACGCCCGGCGGAGCACCTGCTGGTGATGACCCTCCTAGGTTCCTATCTTGATCGCTTTGCCCACCAGCAGCAGGCGCCCAGTCGTCCCTTACAACCGGACGGCGGGACAGGGACCGGTGGACGCATGAGCGCCCCGACCACCCGGGTATTTCTGCTGCCTGCCGCCCTCTACCTTACCCGTCTCTCCAGTGGACCCGGTCAACTCCGCGCTGTACTGCAACAGGCCTGGGACGAGTATCACTTGGACCTGGCCACGGCTCACCCGGCAGAGCATCCCTTTGTGCAACTGGCTGCCGCCCTGAGTGCGGCCAGTCGCGATGGTGCGTGTCGCTTGCTCGTGAAGATGCCCGAGGGCTGGCACGTCCTTGTCTCCTGGCTCGAACAATTGATGGAGGAGAGCCTGGGCAAAGGGGGCAAGGGCATCGTGGTCTTTGACGAGCAACCACTGAACCAGTCGGCTCACGGCTATCGGGAGGATGATTTGCTCCGTGTACAGGTGGTGACGGAAGCGACTCCACCAGGAGACGAGCAGTTCTTTCTTCTCTCCCAGCCCTCCCTTGCCAGCCAGGAACCTCGGGACAGGCTGGCAGCCCTGGCCGCCAGTTTTCTTGGCTGGCAGTTGAGCATGGCTCTCTATGGTTATCTGCAGCGTATTCCGTTCGCCGGGCAGCCTGCGGTCGAGAACTACAAGGCGAGAGCACGTGCGTTACGAGCGCAGCCCGAGCCGCTGCAAGTCACCTCGCAGTGGAGCCCAACGTTTCAGGACGGTATCCTGACGCTGCTTGCTCCCCATGGGGCCAAGAGCCAGGGTGCCCAATCGCACAGCGATCCGCAGCAAGGTGACTCCGCCGCCGCAGCGTTTGCCAGGGCATTGCAAGAAGCTGCATCGGCTATCGATGCACACAGGTATCCCAGGGGAGTATCTCTGGAGTATCTTGACGTGACCGTCAACGGAGAAGCGCAGGCAAGCGTGTTAGCAATACTTGAGGAACTTGTACACACAATTGGGAACAGGATATTAGGCATTCCCGTGAAGCTGCGGCAGGCACCCGCCGCATATCATTCAACAGAACAAAGCGAGATGGACGGACCACCATACCTGGTCAGCCTGCGCCTGGTTGCGCAGAACTCAGAACCAAGTCTCCTGGGCAGTTATACCAATATATTTCTCCATGCCCAGGCTGTGAGTACCTGGCAAGCGATGATGGAAACCGGTCGTCCTTGCTTTTTACTCGTCATCGATGGTTCTCTAGAGGACGCGATTGAGCCACTTGCAACCTTTTTTTCTCACGTGGAGGAGCATCTTCAGCATGTATGAGAAAGGACAAGGAGAACGCACATGACGCAAAACGCCCCTTCCGCCAATCCAAACCCGGAACCGCCCTATATCCTAGCACTCGATGTCGGTACCTCATCGACGCGTGCATTAGTTTTTGATGCAAAGGGTAACGCCCTGCCGAATGTCCTTGCCCAGCGTACCTACAAACTCACGCTTTCGAATGAAGGCGAGGTTTCGGTTGATCCTGACTCCCTGGTAGCGATCATTGCACAGACCATCGATGATGTCCTGACAATGGCTGGCCCATCGGCAGAACATATCATAGCAGTGGCGATGGATACTTTCTGGCATGGCCTCATGGGAGTCGATGCCGGCAATCATCCGCTCACACCACTTATCCTTTGGGAAGATACACGTCCTCATGGTGCAGCGATAGAGCTACGCAAGCAACTTATTGAAGAAACTATACACGCGCGAACGGGAGCCCGATTGCATGCCTGTTATTGGCCTGCGAAGCTGCGCTGGATGGCAACACAAGAACCTGATACCTTCTCGCACGTTGCCCAGTGGCTGTCCTTTAGCGAATACCTGTATCGTCACTTCCTGGGCCGTTCCGTTTGTAGCCTCTCTATGGCCTCCGGGACTGGCATGCTCAATACGCGCGCTCGCACCTGGGATACAGAACTGATGGAAGTGCTCGACGTGCGACCAGAGCAGTTTCCGCTACTTGGAGATCTGCAGGACAGCGTGCAGGACTTAACACCTGAATATGCCTCTGAGTGGCCCGCTTTACGCAAGATACCCTGGTTTCCTGCGACAGGAGATGGCGCAGCAGCCTGCGTCGGTTCAGGGTGTGCCAACATGGAGAATTGGTCATTAACGATTGGCACCTCGAGCGCGATGCGTGTTGTTTTACCTCCTGAACAGGTGATCCCTCCGTTGAGTCTCTGGCTCTACCTGATTGATGCCAACCGCGCTGTTCTTGGTGGCGCACTCAGTGAAGGTGGCAACTTGCTCTCCTGGTTGGACAGTGTCCTCGAATTGCCATCCCTCGCGGAGGCCGAGAACCTTGTAGCAGCACTGCCACCCGATAGCCATGGCTTAACCATCCTTCCTTTCATTTCAGGTGAGCGAAGCCTGGGTTGGCACGCGGATGCACGGATGACCATCAGCGGCATTCAGGCACATATCTCCCCTGCTGACCTCCTACGTGCGGGGATGGAAGCGCTGGCCTATCAACTCGATGCGCTCTGCGAGCAATTATGCCATGCCTTACAGGTAGAGAAGACAGGGCCGAGGATTATCGGCAGCGGTGGTGCGTTGCTGAGCTCGGTAACGCTGGGGCATATCGTTGCGGACACACTCGGTGTACCAGTCTATCCTTCCCTTGACCACGAAGCCTCGGCACGTGGCGCGGCACTGCTGGCCCTGGAAGCAAAGGGCATTCTGCAAGATGTTGCGCAGATGCCTCCTCATCTGAAGCCGCCAGTAATGCCGGATGCTGAGAATCACGTTGTGTACAGAAAAGGGGCAGAGCGGCAGCAAAAGCTGTACCAGGCGCTACTCGAGGGAAGACCAGGGTCATTCGCAAACAGCACATAACGGTCTATCAGTTCTTGATGAATCTGAACATGCAGGAACGTACTGCACGTAGTTGCCAGGAAAGGAACACACGATGCAACTTGGAATGAGAGGAAAATTCATGAATAACCAGGCGACCCTCGACCAGCTCTGCATTAATACCATCCGGACACTTTCGATGGATGCGATACAGCAAGCCAACTCTGGACATCCTGGCACACCGATGGCACTGGCTCCGGTCGCATACTGTTTGTGGCAACGCTTTCTGCGCTTCGATCCCGAAGACCCGATCTGGCCCAATCGCGACCGCTTTGTCCTCTCGAATGGTCACGCTTCAATGCTGCTGTATAGCCTGCTACATCTTGCCGGTGTCAAGGCGGTCAACGCGAAATACGAGCAAGTTGGCCAGCTCTCCGTGACACTCAACGACATCAAGCACTTTCGCCAGCTAGACAGCAAATGCCCCGGGCATCCTGAATACCGCTGGACCTCTGGAGTTGAGACAACCACCGGCCCTCTCGGTCAGGGCGTGGCAACAAGCGTTGGCATGGCCATCGCTGGGCGCTGGATGGCTGAGTACTTCAATCGCCCAGACTTTGAGATGTTCAATTACAACGTCTACGCCATTTGTGGCGACGGCTGCATGATGGAGGGTATTAGCAACGAGGCCGCCTCGTTGGCCGGTCATCTGAAGCTCTCGAACCTTTGCTGGATCTATGACAACAACCACATCACCATCGAAGGCAATACAGCCCTGGCCTTTTCAGATGATGTAGCGACACGCTTCATCGCCTATGGGTGGAACGTGACACGCGTTGGTGATGCGAATGATCTGGAAATGTTGACACGGGCTCTTCAAACGTTCAAGGCCACCACAGACCGACCTACGCTCGTCATCGTCGATAGCCATATCGGCTATGGCGCTCCACATAAGCAAGATACCAGCGCTGCCCACGGTGAACCACTTGGCGAAGAGGAAATCCGCTTAACAAAGCAGCGCTATGGCTGGCCACCGGACGCCAGTTTCCTGGTGCCAGAAGGGGTGCGCGAGTATTTCCAGGTTGAGATGGGCAGGCGCGGCGCTGAACTACGCGCCGCGTGGTACAAAGTGTTTGATGCCTATAAACAGCGCTACCCCGAACTGGCCGATGATCTTTTTCGCATGCAGCATCGTCAACTTCCAGATGACTGGGATCGTGATTTGCCAGCATTTGAGCCTGATCCAAAAGGGATCGCCAGCCGCGAATCTTCCGGTAAAGTGCTCAATGCCCTCGCCAAAAATATTCCCTGGCTGATCGGTGGTTCAGCGGACCTGGCACCCTCGGCTAAAACTCGCCTCAACTTCGAAGGCAGTGGCGATTTTCAAGCGGAAAACTACGCCGGGCGGAACTTACACTTTGGCATCCGGGAGCACTCCATGAGCGCCATCCTCAACGGTATGGCACTTTCCAAAATCCGGGCTTTCGGGTCCGGGTTCTTGATCTTCAGTGATTACGCACGCCCGGCAATCCGGCTCAGCGCGCTCATGGAAATCCCGGTAATTTACATCTGGACGCACGATTCGATCAGCCAGGGTGAAGATGGACCGACTCACCAGCCAATTGAGCATTTGCTTTCTCTGCGAGCCATCCCCGGGCTGATAGTCATGCGGCCGGCTGATGCGAATGAGGTCGCCCAGGCCTGGAGAGTGATCATGGAACTGCAGCACGAGCCGGTCGTGCTGGCACTCTCCCGGCAGGCGCTGCCTACATTCGATCGCACAAGGTATAGCTCAGCATCAGGCGTTGCGCGCGGCGCCTATATCATGGCTGACGCTGTTGACGGCAAACCAGATGTCCTGCTCCTCGCTACCGGCAGCGAGGTTTCGCTCTGTGTTGCAGCGTACGAACAACTCAAAGCTGAGGGTATGAAAGCTCGCGTCGTCAGTATGCCATCATGGGAGTTGTTTGAACGCCAGAGCCAGGAGTATCGCGAGAGCGTCATCCCGCCAGGTGTAAGCGCGCGCGTCTCGGTAGAAGAGGCATCCATCCTTGGTTGGGCGCAGTATGTTGGTCTTCAGGGCACTGTTATTGGTATGCACACGTTCGGAGAATCTGCTCCTCTTCAAATAGTGCAGCGATACTTCCACTTTACACCCGACCACGTAGTCGCGGCAGCTAAAGAACAGATCGCCCGTACCCAGGGCAGTACACACCTTTGAACGCAGCCCTCGTAGGGGCCGGTTATGCTGATTAACAAAATAACCCAGACATCGGTAGGTGCCGATTTATCGGCCAGTCTGTGGACAATCATCCATAAGGAGAAATCATGAAAGCAACACAAAAACTCCACGATGCTGGACAGAGCCTCTGGCTCGACAACATCACTCGACGTCTGCTTACGAGTGGCACACTCCAGCAGTATATCTATGAACTCTCGATTACAGGGCTCACATCAAATCCTACGATCTTCGACCACGCTATTAAGAACAGCCAGGATTACGACGATGCCATTCGTCGGAAGTTAGCTGAGGGGAGGTCTGGTGAAGCACTCTTCTTCGAACTTGCACTGGAGGATCTTACCCAGGCCGCTGATCTCTTCCGCCCGATACACGACGCAACAGGCGGCGTTGATGGCTGGGTGTCGCTGGAGGTATCGCCATTACTGGCCTATGATGCCAAAAGCACCATCTCTGAAGCCAAACAACTGCATGCCAAGGCGGCGCGTCCCAATCTTTTTATCAAAATTCCAGGAACCAGCGAAGGACTTCCTGCCATCGAGGAAGCCATCTTTGCTGGCGTCCCGGTCAACGTGACACTCTTGTTCTCTCACGAGCATTACCTCGCAGCCGCAGAGGTATATATGCGGGGTATCGAACGGCGCATAGCAGCTGGGCTCAACCCTGCTGTGCATTCCGTTGCCTCAGTCTTCGTAAGTCGCTGGGATAAAGCAGCCGAGGGGAGGGTGCCTTCGGAGCTTCACAATCAGTTGGGGATCGCTGTCGCCAGTCGTACGTACAAAGCGTACCGCGCTCTGCTTGACACAGATCGCTGGTTACGGCTCGAAAATGCGGGAGCTAAGCCGCAGAGAGTCTTGTGGGCCAGCACTGGCACCAAGGACCCTGAAGCCTCTGATATCCTCTACGTCAAGGCCCTCGCAGCCCCCCATACAGTGAATACGATGCCCGAGCAGACGCTTCTCGCCTTTGCCCAGCATGGCGAGGTCGGAGAGATGCTTGCAGCAGATGGGGGGAATGCCGAAGAACTGCTCGCCCAGTTCGCAAAAGCTGGCGTTTACTACGATACGCTCGCTGCACAACTCCAGAGTGAAGGTGCGGAATCGTTCGATACATCCTGGAATGAATTGATGGGCTGTATCGCCTCAAAAAGCGAAGTGCTTACAAAGGCCGGTTGAAGCTCATAAGAGAGCGTTTTCAATTGAGGAGCAACAAGTATGTCTAGCAATCTAACACCACTGATACAACGCCCAACCTGGCAGAAGCTCGAGGAACATTACCAGAACATATGGGATATGCACCTGCGAACGCTTTTCGCCAACGATCCTCAGCGCGGTGAGCGTTTTGCGCTCGAAGCTGTCGGTATCTACCTGGACTACTCGAAGAACCGCGTGACCGAAGAGACAATCCAACTACTCCTGGAACTAGCAGCGTCTTCAGGTCTGCGCGAACGCATTGATGCCATGTTCAGTGGTGAGAAGATCAATGTCACCGAGAAGCGCGCTGTGCTCCACGTCGCGTTACGCGCTCCACGAGATCAGTTGATCATCGTTGACAGCGAGAATATGGTACCTGAAGTCCATGCAGTGCTGGACAAGATGGCAGACTTCTCCAACCGGGTTCGCAGCGGCGCATGGACGGGGTACACTGGCAAGCGCATGCGCAATATCATCAACATCGGCATTGGCGGCTCGGACCTCGGTCCCTCGATGGCCTACGATGCCTTGCAATACTACAGTGATCGCAACCTGGCCATACGTTTCGTCTCTAATATCGACGGGAATGCGTTCGTGGAAGCGACACGAGACCTTGACCCGGCTGAGACGCTGTTCATTGTCTCCTCCAAGACCTTCACCACGCTTGAAACTCTGACGAATGCGCACTCAGCCCGCCAGTGGTGTGTCAGCTCTCTCGGCAGCGAGCAAGCCGTGGCCAGGCATTTCGTTGCCGTCTCGACCAATGCTGAAGAGGTGGCGAAGTTTGGGATCGATACGGCGAATATGTTCGAGTTCTGGGACTGGGTGGGTGGCCGCTATTCCTACGACTCGGCGATTGGTCTGTCCCTGATGATCGCCATCGGCCCAGAGCACTTCCGCGACATGCTGGCCGGTTTCCACGCCATGGACGAGCACTTCCGCACGGCTCCCTTTGCGCGCAACCTGCCGGTGCTGCTGGGGCTGATCGGCATCTGGTACAACAATTTCTTCGGCGCCCAGACCGTGGCCGTCTTACCCTACGATCAGTATCTTGATCGCTTCAGCGCCTACTTGCAGCAGCTTGACATGGAGAGCGACGGCAAACATGTCGATCTGGAGGGCAGGCGGGTGGACTATCAGACCGGGCCCATCATCTGGGGGCAGCCCGGCACCAACGGACAGCACGCGTTCTATCAACTCATCCATCAAGGCACCAAACTCATTCCCTGCGACTTCATCGGCTTTCACCAGGCCCTCAATCCACTCGGGCAGCACCATGATCTCTTAATGGCCAACCTCTTCGCCCAGACCGAGGCGCTGGCGTTTGGCAAAACAGCCGGGGAAGTCGCGGCGGACGGCGTCCCTGCGTTTCAAGTGCCACACCGTACCTTCGAGGGCAACCGCCCAACCAACACCATCCTGGCAGAGCGACTGACCCCGGAAACGCTTGGCAAGCTCATCGCGCTGTATGAACACAAGGTTTTTGTGCAAGGCACCATCTGGAATATCAACTCGTTCGACCAATGGGGCGTCGAACTCGGCAAAGTCCTGGCCAATCGCATCATTCCCGAACTCGAGAGCGTCAGCGAACCAACGCTAGCGCATGATAGCTCGACCAACACGCTTATCAAGCGATACAGGAGGTTCAAAACGATCTGAGTAGTACGGTGGATACTTTCTGGCGCCATTTGAGCGCCTCAGTAAGCCTCCCGCCTTTACTGCGCACTATAGATAAAATCTGTCTTCGTAGTGAGTAACATGGTCTTGACCTGGACGTTGAGCCAGGATTGAGCCTACCATTTGCAAAAAAGTGAGGTTATCGCATGGCAAACCAAAAACAGTATGCTCTTGGCATTGATCTGGGTGGAACGAAAACCCTGGTCGCGGTGGTGGATTTCACCACTGGAGAAGTAATAAGTTCAGAACGCAAGCGCACCCATGCCGAAAAGGGGCAAGAATATATCTCACAACACATCACACACCTGTCAGCAGCCGCACTCGAATCGGCTGCATTGCCAAACGGCGCTAGCATTGCTGCGGTTGGTATTGGAGCGGCCGGGCAAATTGATCGCAAACATGGGGTTGTGGTCGATGCGCCGAATCTTGGAGTCAAAGACATGCCGATGGCTGAGATACTCGGTAAGCAATTTGGGAAACCAGTCGGGGTAGGGAATGATGTCGAAGTGGCTGCCCTGGGAGAGTACCTGTATGGTTCGGGTCGAGGCTATTCTACCTTTGCTGTCATGTTCGTTGGCACCGGTATTGGTGGTGGCATCGTACAGGACAGTCGTTTGTATGCGGGATTGACGGGGACGGCTGGTGAAGTAGGACATATGACCATTCAAGCAGGTGGGCGCATCTGTCCATGTGGCAGTCGTGGCTGTTTAGAAGCGTATGCATCTCGCACGGCCATCACCACAGCCATCATGGCAGAAATACATCATGGTCGCAGTTCGATACTGGCTGAGGACGCAGAACATCAGCTGAAGGAGGGCGAAACGATTATTCGTTCCGGATTGCTGGCACATGCGCTCAATCAGGGCGATGCTCTGGTCACTGAAATTGTCACAGAAGCGGCTGATTTCTTGGGATATGGCTTGGCGTCGGTCATGAACTTCTACAATCCTGAGTGCATTATTGTAGGTGGGGGAGTGATTGAAGCCATTGATCTGCTCTTCGAGCGTGCAGTTCATCGCGCGCGCATTACCGCATTGGCAGATCCAGGCCACAAAACGAAGATCATGCGAGCGAAGCTAGGAGATTTTTCTGGAGTTGTGGGTGCAGCTTGTCTTGGGGCACAGGCAGCTGGCTTGCTTTGAGCCAGAAAATCGAAATGCGAGAGAACTTATGAAGGTCGGATACAACAAGCCACTCTATATCTTGCCCTTTGACCACCGAAGCTCTTTCGAGAAAGGCCTCTTTGGTTGGACCGGAGCTTTGAGCAACGAGCAGGTTGAGAAGATCGCCCAAAGCAAAGAGGTGATTTACGACGGATTTCGGCTCGCTGTGAGCAAAGGGATTCCAAGGGAGAGCGCCGGCATCCTGGTGGATGCGCAGTTTGGTGCCTCTATTCTGCGCGACGCACACAGGAAGGGCTATATCACATGCATGCCTGCTGAGAAAAGCGGACAGGCCGAGTTTCAGTTTGAATATGGCGAGCAGTACGCGACTGAATTTGAGAGGTTCGAGCCGACATTCGTCAAAGCGCTTGTGCGCTATAACCCGGAAGGTGACAAAGCTCTCAACCGGCGCCAGACCGCGCGACTGAAGGAATTGGGAGACACCGCGCACAAACAGGGTCGGTACTTCATGTTCGAGTTGCTGGTTCCGGCGACGGCCGAGCAATCGGACCGGCTCGAAGGAGACCATGACGCTTATGACAAGGGCCTGCGCCCTTCGCTCATGATGGGCGCCATCAAGGAGTTGCAGAATGCGGGTGTCGAGCCGGATGTGTGGAAGATCGAGGGGCTGGGGAACCGCGAAGACTGCATCAAGATCGTCGAAGTGGCGCAGCGCGATGGCCGCAGCGATGTCGGCTGCATTCTCCTCGGTCGTGGCTCCAATGCAACCAGGGTCGTCGATTGGTTGCGAACTGCGGCAAGCGTGCCGGGCTTCATCGGATTTGCCGTAGGCCGCACAACGTTCTGGGATCCGCTCGTCGCGCTCCGTGATGGTAAGATGTCACGGCAGCAGGCCGTGGAGGACATTGCCGAACGCTATATGAACTGGGCAAAAGTGTTCATCGCCACAAAGTAAGACTGCAACCTTCGCGTAGGAGTACATGAACCATCGATGATTGGAGAGCGAACTATGTCCATAATTACCGTCTCTGCAGATTATGAGAGCTGGATCGCCGACGTTACAGATTTCATCACCGAGTTGGCTACCACGGCCATTGCCGAGCGCGGCCGCTTTACGTTTGCGTTCTCGGGAGGCAACACACCACGACCCGTCTATGAACGCCTGGCGTCAGCACGTTACAGCGACCGTATCGACTGGTCCAGGGTGCACATCTTTTTTGGGGACGAGCGCTGTGTCCCACCTGATGATCCGCGTAGCAACTACCATATGGCCCGAACCACCCTGTGCGACCGTGTGCCGATTCCGGCTACTCATGTACATCGTATCCACGGCGAAGATCCGCCTGAGCAGGCAGCGGAGGAGTATGCCAAAGAGCTTTGGCGGGCCTTTGGTGATAGCTACAGGATGGGGGGATCGCCCGCGAGTGGATTTGATCTCGTCCTGCTTGGCATGGGAGACAATGGCCACACAGCTTCGATCTTTCCTGGCCTGGCTGCGGTTACAGAATCGGTACACTGGGTCATGGCACAGTATGTCGAGGTTGCAGGCATGTGGCGCGTGACGCTGACGCCAGTGATTTTGAACGCTGCTCACCAGGTGGCATTTCTTGTGGCGGGCGCAGACAAGGCTGAGATGCTCTCGAATGTGCTGGAAGGGCCGTATCAGCCCGGTGTGCTTCCAGCACAGATCATCAAACCGACTCACGGTGAACTGCACTGGCTGATCGACGCTGCCGCGGCCGCACAACTAAGGAGGATATCATGAGTGAAACCCCTGTTTTGCCTGATGAACAGACCCATTTCAAGCAGGAAGCTGCCAGGTACGCAGTCACATTTGTTCAATCGGGGATGATCGTGGGTCTAGGCACCGGCAGCACTGCAATTTTTGCTACACGGCACATCGCGGAGCTTTTGGATCGTGGCCAGCTCCGTGAAATCCGCGCGTTTGCCACATCCAAAGCAGTGTGGGACGAGGCAGTCAGACTGGGCATTCCCATGTTGACAGACGATATGCCGCAGGAGATCGACCTGACCATCGATGGGGCCGATGAGGTGGACCCGCACTTGAACCTCATCAAAGGCGGCGGTGGGGCTTTGCTGCGCGAGAAGATCGTGGCTGAGGCCACTCTCCGCGAGATCATCGTTGTTGACGAGAGCAAGTTGTCGCCACAGTTGGGAACCCATTGGCCCGTGCCGGTGGAGGTGCTTCCCTATGGTTGGCAGTCACAGGCTCGCTACCTGTCTTCTCTAGGCGCCACCATCACTGTTCGGCAGGCACACGATGGGAGCGAAGCACGCACAGATCAGGGCAACATGATCCTCGACAGCCGTTTCGGGCCTATTGCCGATCCGCAAGGCCTGGCTGAGAAACTAGCAATGCGTGCTGGCATCGTGGAGCATGGCCTCTTCCTAAACCTGGTGCGAGACGTCATCGTCGCGGCCTTTGAGGGGGTACGACATCTAACTCCCCAGCAAGAGCCGAGAGAGGGAGCTACGTCATGATCGACCCATCCGCTCGAACCCTGGTCGCCGGCGAACTTCGCGCCGTCTTTCTACCTGGTCTCGGGATGCTGGGCGCCTCGTTGCGCCACCGCGGTGAGGAGCTGCTGGGACGAGTGGACGAAATCGAAGCCTTCGCTATTGCCGGTCAAACTTGTGGGATCCCCCTGCTCTACCCCTGGGCGAACCGTCTCGGCGGCCTACGTTACCAGGCGGCTGGACGAGAGGTCTTGCTGGATCCCGCGTCACCGCTTCTCCATTTCACCGAAGATGGGCTGCCAATCCACGGTGTACCGTGGTCGCGACTCTCATGGCAGGTGACTGGTGAAGATACCAACACGCTAAAAGCTCAGCTCGCATGGACCAGCGACGATCTCCTCGCGATCTTTCCATTTCCCCACCTTCTCGAAATAACAGGTGCGCTACATCCGTATGATCTAACGGTTGAGACGACGCTTGTCGCTGGCCCGGACGGGCCAGTGCCTGTGAGCTTCGGTTTCCATCCATACCTGCGTCTCCCGGGACTGCCGCGCGCGGAATGGCAGATACATTTACCTGCTATGCAGCGCCTGCTGCTCGATACCCGGCAGATCCCAAACGGGGAGGAGACGCCGTTCGCTGGACTCGATACAAGCCTCGGCGATCGCGATTTCGACGATGGCTTCGTCGTACTCGAGGGGCGCCCGTCTTTATCCGCCACCGGGGGAGGTAGAAGAATCACTATCGAGTTCCTCCTGGGCTATCGTTACGCGCAGGTGTATGCTCCGAGTGGCAAGGACTATCTTGCACTCGAACCGATGACGGCACCGACGAATGCCCTCGCCACCGGCCGTGGCCTCCGTCTCGTTGAGCCAGGGGGGATGTTCCATACGGCATTCCGCATAGGTGTGGAATTGCTGCTATGACGCTTTCATCAGTGAAGTAATAGGAGAGTAGTATGTCACCCATCCGGATTTGCCCATCCATCCTGGCTGCCGATGTCCTTCAACTGCGAGAGCAAGTTCAGGCGGCGGAAGGCTACGCCGATCGTTTTCAGATCGATGTAATGGATGGCATGTTTGTGCCCAACATCAGCTTCGGGTTTCCAGTCATCCAGGCGATGCGTCGCGCCACCACGCGGTTGCTCGAAGCGCATTTGATGATCGTGCAGCCGGATCGTTATCTTGACGAGTTTGCACAAGCAGGCGCCGATGTAATCATTGTGCATCAAGAAGCCACCGTGCATCTCGATCGTTCGATCCACTACATCAAGCATCTAGGCAAGAAGGCTGGAGTGGCGATCTGTCCTGCCACCCCTGTATGTATGCTGGAGAACGTCATTGATGACCTGGACCTGGTGCTTGTGATGACAATCAATCCCGGCTTTGGTGGGCAGGAGCTCATTCCAAACACGTTGAGAAAAATTCGACAAATGCGGGAGATGCTGGACGCTCGCAATCCGAGTTGTGATCTGGAAGTGGATGGCGGGATTGAATTGCACACGATTCAATCCGCATATGAAGCCGGCGCGAACGTTTTCGTAGCCGGTACAGCTGTGTTTCAACATGCTGGGGGACCTGACGCTGGTGTGCAAAGCCTGATCAAGGCTGCACATGGTTGACATGAGAGAGGTGCTCGTATGATTTTAGCCGTCATCTTCGATCTGGACGGGACGCTGGTAGAAACAGAGGAACTCAAAGCGCTCTCCTATGCTCGCGCCGCCGTTGAATTACGTCCTGAGGAGCTTAGTGTAGCAGAAGTGATAGACGCGTTTAAAGAAGTGGTGGGTCTTTCGCGCCGGGAAGTGGCGATTGCTTTGATCGAGCGTTTTGCGTTAGAGTCGGCTGTGCAAGAGCATATGGCTGAATTTGGCGTTGATACGCCCTGGCAGGCCTATGTTCAGATACGATTGCGCATCTACGAAGACATACTCAATGACTCAACGTTGTTGTGGCGTTATCGTTATCCACACACGCTCGCTCTGCTCAATGAGGTCCAACAGGGGAGTTGTCTAACCGCCCTGGCAACAATGTCCTACTGCGCTCAGGTACGGCGCGTGCTGGAGATATTGGGCATGTCGCATGCCTTTAATTTTATTGCTTCAAGAGATGACGTGGAGCATGGCAAGCCCGACCCCGAAATCTATCTCTTAGTGGCACACGAATTGGGCATTCCCCCGGAAGATTGTTTAGTAATTGAAGATTCACCGGCAGGCGTGAAAGCAGGTCTGGCAGCTGGAATGAATGTAGTGGCTATAGGTACCAACTTCACACGCCAACGCCTGCACGAGAGCATGCTACTTCCAGCGGGTCATATTGTGGATGATCCGGTAATGCTGCCACAGGTTGTTGCCGATGTGATTGCTCATCACCGCCATGAAGCCCAGATGAGTTCGCTTGATTAAACATCGGTGAGAGAGGAGAGATCATGAGTAACATGCCAATTGCCGATTATGCTTTACTGTCAGACTGTCGCTCTGCCGCGCTGGTCAACCGCGCGGGTTCCATTGACTGGCTGTGTTTTCCCCGCTTCGATGGGCCGTCGGTCTTCGCCCGGCTGCTGGACGAGCAAGCGGGACACTGGTCCATCTACCCGGTTGATGCTACCGAAGTGAGTCGCCGCTACATTGAGGGGACGATGGCACTTGAGACGACCTTCCGTACTCCAACGGGCAGCGCAGTGCTGGTCGACGCGATGGCTATGGGGCGCAATGAGCGCGGACACGAACTGGGTGTCGACTCGCCTGGAATAGTGCTTCGCTCGGTTTCGTGCCAGAGAGGCACGGTGGAGCTAGAGCTTGAGTACGCGCCTCGCTTCGAATACGGCCTCATCTACCCTCTGTTGAGACCAATTGAGAGAGGCATCCTCGCCCGTGGTGGCGCAGATGTCCTGGTACTTTCCTCACCGGTGATGTTGACTATAGAAGGCTCAATTGCACGCGCTCGCTTCACACTACAGGCTGGTGAGAAGTTAAGCTTCACACTACAGCATCGAGCTAGCTGGGAAAAAACTCCGGAGGTGTATACTCAGGCAGCGATCACTGACTACCTGCAAGACACCATTATGGGATGGCGTACCTGGTCTGACCTGCATCAGAGGTATGAAGGACCCTGGCGGGACATGGTCCATCACAGTGGCCGTGTGCTGCAGGCACTCATGTTCCGTCCCACGGGAGCACTCGTTGCCGCACCCACTACCTCTTTGCCCGAGTCCATCGGGGGAGCGCGCAACTGGGACTATCGCTACACCTGGATTCGAGACGCCAGCTTCACGCTGCATGCCCTCTGGGTCGCTGCCTGTCCAGATGAGGCACACTGGTTCTTCTCCTGGATGGCAGGTGCAGTAGCTACCCAGATCCGGCGAGGTGCTGAGCTTCAGATCATGTTCGGAGTCGGTGGCGAGCGCGATCTGAGCGAACGCTCGCTTGATCACCTGGCTGGATGGCGTGCCAGCCGCCCTGTTCGCATCGGCAATGGTGCTTGGAACCAGCGCCAGCTTGATGTCTACGGGGAGCTACTCGATGCGGCGCACCGCCTGCGCGACCAGCTCAGTGGGCTCGACCAAGTCACGCGCAACTTCCTGGTTGAGGTTGCCGACGCCGCAGCAGCACGTTGGCAGGAGCACGACCAGGGCATCTGGGAGGTGCGTGGAGACCCAAGGGATTTCCTTTACTCAAAGCTCATGTGTTGGGTAGCGCTTGACCGCGCTATCGACATAGCCGATATCTTGAATGCGCATGATCGGATTGATTCGTGGTCAGCGACACGTGATCAGATCCGCGATGCCATCCTCGAGTATGGGTGGAGCAAGAAAGCTGGAGCGTTCACCCAGGCGTTTGGCTCCGATGACCTGGATGCCTCAACGCTGATGATGCCGATTGTGGGGTTCCTGCCCGCCACCGACCCGCGCATGCGCTCCACTATCGATGCGATTGCTGAGCGGCTCACCGATGAGCACGGATTGGTATACCGCTACCGCGCATCCGATGGACTGGCTGGTGAGGAAGGAACCTTCCTGCTCTGCACGTTCTGGCTTGCCCAGGCGCAGGCACTGGCCGGGGAGATCGAGCAAGCCAGGGCGACCTTCGAACAGGCAATTACCTATGCGAATGACGTTGGTTTGCTCTCCGAGGAGGTAGATCCGGTGAGTAACGAGTTGCTGGGCAACTTCCCGCAAGCATTCAGTCACATCGGCCTCGTGAACGCAGCCTGGGCCATCTCACAAGCGAAGTGAAGCAGTACATTTATTGTGTGAGATCCTTGATCTGCTGAATGTTACGAGCAGTCGGGCCAGTGCTATTTTCAACGACCTCAAACTGCACCGGAGTGCCAGGCCTGATAATCCGATAGCCTTGCCCAGGCAGAGCGCTAAAGTGAAAGAACACATCACCGCCTGATCCATCTCTTGCGATCATGCCAATACCTGCGTTCGTATCGAACCAGCGAATTTCTCCCTTCGCAATAGGTAGACCATTGGCTCCTAGTTTCGGCGCGCCATGCGCCCATTCTTGCTGGGGAATGCGGATTTGACGTACCTTCGGTGTGTCGTATGCCTCGTAATGGTAGTCAGAACGGCTTTCCATAATGGTACGCAGGTCGTGTCGTAATTCCTCATTGGTGGGGCGACCGACAAAATACCAACCGTTATAGATGGAGTGGATGCGCAGATCGGGCCGCAGCACAAACGTGTACGGCTGGGCACGATAGGCATACTCTCCTTCCGTCTCATCCAAAATGTTAATCTGCTTGATGACCGTGCGCTGCTCATCCGACAAGAAAGTCCACTGCGCTCTCAGACCGGCGCGAAACGCAGCCTGGACGATTGGTGGATCAGCGCTCACAGCAACGAGCTTGCCGTAATTCACAGTTAGTTCGTGCTGAAACTCCACCAACAGTCGCATCTGCTGCTGGTCGCGCGGACAAAAGAACCCTCGAAAAAAGACGAGGATCAGCGGATATCCATCCAGGAATCCCAAGTGTTTGTCGAGTATGCTGGACTTCGTCAAGTGTGAGAGTTGTGTCAACTCATTCTGGTGATTCGGCAAAGTTATATCGGGAAACTGATCGTTGACACGAAGATTGGTTGTCATAGGATACTTCTCCTAACAGTAATGTGGATACGTTGTCCATTCATCAGTCTATCGTGTAGACGTTTATCTTCTTGTCTAGTCTCCACGCAACCGAGAACGTTACAATTTTCCTCCTGGCATCATAATGAGACGCAACACCTCCAGTTCGCGCTCGCTCAATTGGGTGAAGAGGTGAGTACGAACTTGACCCAACAGATAGTAATGCAGCATGGATGACTGAATGGTCAAAAACTGGGATTAAGTTGATAAGGCATATCGCAGTAGATCTAGAGCGGATGCTTTGCCAAGGAGCCCACGGAGAGCGACGAGAAGCTCTTTCACGCTCCTGTCAGAAGTCCTAACCAGGTCTATGGGTAGATACGCATGTGCATCGAGTTGCTATACGGCTGGGCTTAATTGGAAAGAAGGTCTCAGCCGATGCAGCCCATGATCTCCTGCAGGCTTTGCTGCCCAATGATGCACGCACGATCTATAACTTCCATAAGGCTTTGCTGCGACATGGGCAGCGCATTTGCGTCTATGACCGTCCGCGCTGTAACCGATGCCCGCTGACCGATTTGTGCGACTACTATCAAACGGTGGTGCGACCAAAGTAGGGACTGCGCTACCTTTCTAAACGTACGAGATGAGAGAGGCATGGATGTGGGGAAGGTGAATGTATATGGAGTGTCATGATCTCCAGGTGTGTCGAGTTCTGACTCTAACCGTCTCATATCCAGGAAGCCCCGCCGTGTCCTGCGAGAAAGGGCCAGTCACACGGTCCCTATTCATATCGTCGTGGTGGGTGTGATGCATGTCATCTCTTGAAATCATCAGGTGTATCTCCTTGTTGTTGCGCAAGCTCGCCCCTCTGCTCTCGCAAGAGGTGTGCTGCGGCCCCGGATTAAGCAGCATCTCCTGGAAGGTTGTCTCGTCTAGCCTCTCCTCGTGGGCCGGGCTCCATCCCTCCGCTTGCATGGTCATACGATCCTCCTGTGGCAATCGCTTCATTTTCCGCATGATGGAGTTGTTTCACTTCTTTCCCCGAAGCGATGCCTTGGCGAAGACGCGCAAAGACGCGCGCGGACCCCACGCCGAGGACAAGCGCCACGGCCAGCGTAATCAGCGATCCCACAAGATCCGGCTGGGTGGTCATCAGAAAGACCACGCCTAAAAGGGTCATGCCACTGGCCTGGACCATGGTCCACAGCTCGGGATCAGTGATCTGGCGCTGCAACCCTGCTGGGATCGTTCCAGTGGGAGCTTGAGCTTCGGCAGCCGTCTGGATGGCTTTGAGCCGACGGGTAGTCACCACCCCCGTGGGCGCGAGCACAAAAATCAGCGCGGCCAGCGAGACATCAATCCAGGGAGTGCGCCAGCCCCATGCGGTCACCGTCATGTAGATACCAGTGACCAGGATCAGCAGCGAGGCAGCCGGCAGGAGGACCTGCTGGACGGATGTAAGGCTGGTCCACTCGCGGACCTGGGCGACGAACTGCGCCTGGCGGAAGCGGAGGACGCTGGTCCACCCCAGGCCAATCCCGATGAAGAGGCCAAGCACTCCAAGAATGTGCGCAAAAAGCGCAAGGGTATAGAAACTCATAGTGGCTCACTCCTTCTTGACTTTTTTCTGTTCAATGCTTCCCTGGTGACCTTGCAGAAGCACCAGTCAGGACGCGGCCTCTCTTCCGCACCTCTTCCCTGGATGCACTGAGGGACGAACACATTTGCTTCTCTGTCTTTCAGAGTCTACAGCGCCAGGTGTGCTGATACATCTGCGTGAAGGTCCTCTTGAGTTGCTTCAGCGCTCGGAAGCGCTTCGCTCCCTCGTGGTATTGCCATAGCCTTGCTCGCACCTTTCCTGTTTCACTTCTAGCAGGCCAGCTCTGAGCAGCCACTTGAGGAACTCCCAGTGGCGCAGAAGCTCCATGCGGTCACTCCCGCCAGTCTGGTACCAGCACCTGAGCCAGAGGAAAGCCACGATTTCCTCATTGCTAAAGCCGCATTGGGCCAGCTGGTCCCGTTCAGCGGCATCTGTCTCCATGCGCATTGCCATGTTGCGCACTTCTTCAGCTTGTATCTGTTGCTTCATGTTTTCACGCTCCTCCTCTGTCAGACTCTTTCTTCCGGCCGTCACACGTCCCGAAAGACCGAGCAGAAAAGGACTGCTTCGGTGATCTGCTACGTGAGAGTGTACTGTAGTGGGCAGGAGGACACATCGGCAAAGCAACGTATTGTGCTACCTATCTCGCACATGACGGGGAATGTCTCACGGCTCGTGCTCTGCCTAGGTAACGCGCAAGCCGTGAGGCGATTTCCCCTTCAAGGAGCGGCGAACAAAATACGTTGCTCTACCGATGCGCCGCCAGTCCTAGGGCGATAGACTCTGAGCAGAGGAAAGCAAACCATCAGGAGGTTTTTAATGCAGGAAGCAAGTCGCTGGCGCTACGGCCTGGCGCAGCAGATCGCCTCGCACGTTCATGCCAACCCCAAAGTAGCGGCCATGCTCGTCGAGGGGTCTGTCGCGCGGGACGACGCCGACCGCTCCTCCGATCTTGACCTGGCCGTCTTCTGGGCCGAACCACCCACGGCCAAGGAGCGCCGGGACATCGTCACACGCGCCGGGGGAAGCTACAGGCACGCTTGGCCCTCTCATGGAGAACCAACGGGCTGGTCAGAGCGCTTTGAGCTAGAAGGAGTCCCCATCGACGTGCGACACACGACGGTCGCAACCACCGAAAGCCTCCTGGCCGCTGTACTGGAGCGCGCTGATCCACGGCTCGCCAAACAACAGCGCCTGACCGCCTTGCGTTCTGCGCTGCCGCTGGTCAACCTAACGCTCATCACCCACTGGCAGCAGCAAACGGCAGCTTATCCGCACGCCTTGGCCGTGGCCATGGTACGGAAACACCTGCATTTTCGTCCCGCCTGGGAGCAGGAACAGGTGGCGGAGCGCAACGATCTGCTGCTCCTCTACGACTCCTTGTGTAGCGCCCAGAAGCACCTGCTGCTGGTGCTCCTGGGGCTGAACCGCCTCTACTATCCGGGGTGGCGGTGGGTGGATCGACTGATGGCACAGCTGCACCTGGCCCCTCACCATCTTGCCCCGCGTTTCAAAGAGCTCTTCGGCATCGTCAGCATCGATCCCCTGGCCTCGGTCTACCAGCTCCACGACCTCATTGAGGAGTGCTTCCGCCTGGTAGAAACACATATGGGTGAGGTTGACACACGCGCCGCCCGCGAACGGTTTCGAAGGCAGCGCCGGGCATGGGAGCACGCACCAGATGGCCTGGAGTAGTCGGCTCGGAACACAGCAGCCTCTCTTTTTCTCGAACTGTGACAGGATGTGTGCGGATGGTCGACAGCAGAGGCTCCCCAACCGAAGACAACGCGGCGTCCGAATCGTTCTTCCAGGTCTCGTCTCGGATGTCGCGAGCTATCCTGACGAGAGGTTCCGAACATATGCTATACTGTTCTGGAACCGGTGTGTTTGGAACCATTTGGGGATGAGCATGAGCAACGAGAACCGGACGACTGCTCTCGTCGAAGGGGAGATGCTGATCTATCAACGAGACGGAGAGCACTATCAGCTCCGTGTGGGAACCTCCGCCTGGTATGCCTGGCTGCGGACTGCCACCAGCTTCCGTGTGCGCAGTCCGTTCGGAACCTTTACCGTCCGTCGCGAGCAGGCGGGCAATCAGCGCGGGAACTGGTACTGGCGCGCCTACCGCAAGCGCGATGGCAAGCTCCACCGCGTCTATGTGGGCACGGCGGAGGAGGTGACGCTCGAACGGCTCAGAGCAATCGCAGTGCGCCTTTCCGCACAGGACACGATCCCCGCAGAGGAGCCGGAACCAAACCCGGGTGTTCTCCAGGGGCATCCTGATCAGCAAGAGCATGCCCGCCCTCTAACCGCTGCCGTGAGGCAGCTGGCTGAAGGGGCAAGAGCCTCGGAGTTTGTGAAGCATGCCTCTTCCACCCTCCCATTGCCGCTCACCTCGCTCATCGGGCGGGAGCGGGAGGTAGCCGCGATCTCTACCCTGCTCAGCCGTCTTGAGGTGCGTTTGCTCACCTTGACCGGCACGGGAGGGGTGGGCAAGACGCGCCTGGCTCTTGCCATTGCGACCGAGGTACAGGGGAGCTTCCCCGATGGCGTCTGCTTCGTCTCGTTCGCTCCCATTCCGGATGCCGACCTGGTCTTGCCCACCCTGGTGCAGGCGCTCGGATTGCAGGAAACGGGCGCACGCCCACCACTCGAGCACCTGCAAGCGGCGCTGCGTGAGCAGCACCGACTACTCGTGCTGGACAACTTCGAGACCGTGGTCAAAGCCTCCCCGAGCCTGGTAGACCTGCTGGCTGCCTGCCCGCACCTGAAGCTGCTCGTGACGAGCCGGGAGACTCTGCGTGTGCGGGGCGAACGCGAGTTTGTCCTCCAGCCGCTGGCTCTGCCTGATCCCAAACACCTGCCCGACGAGGAGACGCTTGCTCACTATGGAGCCGTAGCACTCTTCCTGGAGCGGGCACAAGAGGTCCAGCCCACGCTTCAGCTTGACTCCATCACTGCTCCGCTGATCACGGAGATCTGCCGGCGTCTGGATGGCTTGCCCCTGGCGATTGAACTGGCCGCCGCCCGGCTCAAGCTCCTGCCGCTGCCGGCACTCCTGGAACGATTGGAGCATCGCCTGGCCGTCTTAACCGGCGGGCCGCGGGATCTGCCTGCTCGCCAGCACACCCTGCGCCACACCCTCGCCTGGTCGTATTCCCTCCTCCCGGTCGAGGAACAGCGGCTGTTCCGTTCGCTCTCGGTCTTTGTCGGTGGTGGCACGCTGGAAGCGGTGGAGGCGGTGGATGGAGCGCTTGGTGGCGAGAGCACACAGGTGCTGGATGGCATGACCTCACTACTGGACAAGCACCTCCTCTACCGGGCCGAACAGGACACGAACGGTGCGCGCTTTCACATGCTGGAGACGATCCGGGAGTATGGGCTGGAGACGCTCGAGGCCGGTGGAGAGCTGGAGACAGCGCGCCTGGCGCATGCCCGGTATTATCTGACACTGGCAGAGGAGGCAGACACCCAGCTGTTTACCCGGGAGCAGCAGCGCTGGCTCGAGCAGTTGATGCAGGAGCATGACAACCTGCGCACTGCGATGCAGTGGTCAGTGGAGCCGGGGGAGGACCGGCAGCGCAGGGAAATCGCCTGGCGCCTGGCAGGAGCACTCGGGTCGTTCTGGACCGATTACGGCTATGTGTATGAG
>Ga0187846_10000264_pt1 | contig 32066 bp, 29 predicted proteins | sample TC_taG_FD_161473 | JGI IMG/M metagenome (GOLD analysis project Ga0187846, IMG submission 161473) | Biofilm microbial communities from the roof of an iron ore cave, State of Minas Gerais, Brazil - TC_06 Biofilm (v2) | ecosystem: Environmental > Terrestrial > Deep subsurface > Cave > Wall biofilm... | reverse complement strand
TCTCATGCGCATGCGCCGACTGCTCAAGGGACTCATCGCGGAATGTGCCGAAGGCGGGCAACCGCGCTCCTGTCCCATCATCGCCACGCTCTCGGCGACAGCCTAGCTTACCGCGTCTTCGCCTCTCAGCACGTTCATCAAAGCCGAGCGTCGGTGGTCAACGAACGACCGCTGTTTTCCGCCCTGCGAACGTCGTTAATACGCGCTACGCAGACTACGGCGTGCTTTTCCGCTCGGGGGTGCGCTTGCGTGCTTTGCGTGTCCCACACCTTGGGGCATGTGGTCGTTGGCGATTTCAGCCGACCGTTCGCCTGGGCTGGGCTGTCATGATTGTGAAACCAGTCCGTCAGAGCACCCCCGCAAACGAAAATGGCCTGCAGGTCTTGCAGGCCTTTGATTTGTTGGCGCGCCAGATAGAAGAGCGGCTTGAAGAGATCCAGGCCTCTCGCATCGTTTGTCGTGCCATACGGGCGCCACAGTAGAGCCGTGCGTTTGCCTTAAGCGACTCAGTCAAGGTGCCAAGAGTCACTGAAATCCCCTCGGCTGTGGTTGTCAAATTCCCTACCCTCGGTCAGTTGACGGATTCGGACCTCCGCGGCGCGGACCTAGCTCAACCTAGCCACGATCCCCTCGCGTCACCTCTAGCACGCGCTTGAAAACCGCGCGCAGGGTCGCCTGCTCCGCTTGTGTCAGATGCCGGTCGAAGTGCGTCTCGATCGCGCGTGCGTACACTGGCCACATCTTGCGTCGCATGGCCAGTCCCTGGGAAGTGATGACCGCAAAGCAGCCGCGGCGGTCCTCTTCGGCGCGCTCCCGCCGGAGTAACTCGGCCTCTTCCAGCCGGTCCACGAGACGGGTGAGATTGCTGGGCGAGAGCACAACCTCGTGCGCGAGTTCATGCAGGCGCAACCTTTGACCGGGCGCGCGCTCGAGCGTCCACAGAACGTCATACCAGGTAAGTTCCGGCAGGCCGGTCGCGGCGAGGTCTGCCTCGATTCGCCCGACCAATCGGTTATGGGCCGTCATGAATACCGGCCACGCTGACCTCGTTGTTTCTGAAGACTTTGTGGCCATGGCTCGCTCGTCAATAGTAGTTGCAATTGCAACCAAAAGCAAGTATGCTGCCCATAAATTGCAAGTGCAATCATACATTGTGCAACTACATAATTAGGAGGCCACCATGTTAAACAAGACTACACGCCAGGAACTTGCAGAGAAGGTTCTCGCCAACAACGCCGTGCTGGTCGAGGCGCTGCCTGAAAGGTACTACGTCGACTTGCATCTGCCGGGTGCGCGCCACCTGCCCCACGACCAAGTCGAGGCCCTGGCCTCCCGGGTGCTACCGGACAAGGACGCCGAGATCGTGGTCTATTGTGCCAACGCGCAATGCCAGAACTCGCACGTCGCGGCACGTGCCCTGGCGAAGCTCGGCTACCGCAAGGTCTCCGTCTACGCCGAAGGCAAGCAGGACTGGATCGAGGCTGGACTGCCCGTCGAGCAGGGGCCGCAGCGGCTGGCCGAGATCGCGTAGCAGAAAAAGTTCGATCGGGCCGCCCGGAGCGTGGGTTCACCGCCGCTTCGCAAGCCACTTCACGCGCGCTGGCGGCCTATACGTGATCCGACCAGATGGTGCAATCGCCAGCCTGCGAGGCGGACCGATCTGCGGTCGCGCGCGGTGCCCTGCGAGCGCGTCGTGCTGCGCGCCCCGCGTCACAGGTGGCGGGGGCGAGCGATGCTGGTCGGGTGCTGCACTGCCTCCATCGGCTCGCCGAAGACCTGTCGGGGGGGGCGCTTGCGGGCGTAGCGACTCGCGGGCACCGGTTGCCACGCTCCCGGGCCCATTGGGTCGACCGTTCCTGATGCCACCAGCGGGATTCTCTTAGAACTGAACGCTCGCACGCGACGCTCCGAGGTCCGATTCACCGATCGAACGTAGCGCCACCGGTAGATCCGCGGGCCGCTTGACGATGTGCACCTCCACCGCTTGCGTTCGTCCCCGGATCGAAAGACACACTCTGGCGATGCCGTCCATCCCGGCGAGCGCAATCCCCGCGCGGCGGATGACCTCGGTCGCAATGACCATGCACGCCGCGTGTTCCTTGGTCAGCTCCTGCAGCCTGCTCGCGGTGTTGATCGTGTCGCCGACTCCGGTAAACGTTCGAACGTTCTCGTAGCCGAACTCCGCGACCACGGCCGGGCCCGTGTGAATGCCGAGCCCGAATTCGAGTGCCGCGAACCCCTCCGCTGCGAGCTCGCGATTGAGTGCCTCCATCCGTTGCGCGATCTCGGCCGCCGCCTCGAGCGCACTGCGGCAAGCGCTCTCTACCGGTCGATTCAACCCGAAAATCGCCATCACGCTGTCGCCGACAAACTGGTTTGCCAGCCCGCCGTTCGCCCGGACTGCCTTCCCGACCACCTCAAAGTAGCGGTTGAGCAGATAGACGAGGTCATAGGGCAGATAGCCCTCCGCAAGGCCGGTCCATCGGCGCAGGTCGATGAACAGGATCGCGACTTCCCGCTCGATGCCGAACGCCGCGAGACCCTCGGGCTCGGCGTGCAGCGCGACACCCTTCGGCTTCACCAGCGCGACGACAGAAAGATCCGCTTGCGGCCGTAGCTGGCAAGCCAGCCGAACGTTGGCGGGAGCGGCGATGCGCTGGAGGGTGCGCCGCTCGTCGGGTCCCGGCGCCGGGAGGACCCCGGTCGCGCGCTGCACCCGAATCCGGCAGGTCGAGCAGCGGCCCCGTCCGCCGCAGATGGAGGTGTGGGGGATGCCGGCCGCCCGACTGGCCTCCAGCACCGAAAACCCTCGGGGAACCGAGACGATTTGACCATTCGGGTAGGTCAGTCGGACGATGCGACGGCGCAGGCGGTCGATTGCAGCGCGCAGCGACATTCCGGCGAGGATCAGTCCCGCCAGCCCGGCGTAACCGGCCGTCAGCGCCGAACCGATGCGCGCGAGCGAGCTTTGCTCCGCGGCCTGCAACGTCAAAAGTGGGGCCACGTGTTCGCTGAACCAGCGCGGATCGGCCCGCAGTCGATCGAGCTCGCTGCCGATGGTCCAGAAGCCGAGTAAGGCCAGGATTGGGAGCGCGAACGCGACCACGCGAAATGCGGGCGCTGCCTTTGCATACCAGCGTCGGTGGCGAAACGCGAAATGGATGCCGAGGCAACCGTGCAACCACGCCAGGACGAGTATCCCTGACTGCTGTAAGGCCTTGAGGGGGTGCCACAGGTTCCAGATGACCCTCGTATAGGTATCGGGCTGCGCGTAGAGGACGTTGGCGATGCGTGTGCCCTTGATGTGGTCGAGGAGCAGGACCGGCAAGAGCAGCCCGGATGCGAGCTGGATTGCTTCCTTGGGCGGAATAGAGAGCGTGCGCCGACGGTACAGCGAGATGAGAACCAGCGCGAGATGCGCGCCGAACGCGGTGTAGAGGACGAGCGTGCCCGGGACGCTCCGCCACGCCGCCACGAACCACAGGCGCACGTCCTCCGTGGCCTGGAGCGAGATGAGCCCGATCGCATGGTTAGCCAGATGACTGGACACGTAGCAGAACAGAACAAGGCCGGCGCAAAGCCTGACCTGGCGGACCGTGGGCATGTTTCCCCCATTGCATCGTTGGACGGGCACCTGCCTCCTTTACTCTGCGGGCGCGCGCGATATTCCCGTCGCGTCGCGGCGGTGAACATGACGGGATGCCCGTTTGTGACGCGGCCCGAACTCTTGGGAGCAGGAACGAAATGAATGATGTCGCACCCTCCAGCGTTGGGCTGCGTCGGTTTGAACTACTCGGCGGCCTCGCGCAAGACGAACTGGACGATCTGGCGAGGAGATGCGCGTGGCGAGCGCATCGAACCGGGCAATGCATCGTCGCCAAGGACTCGCGCGAGCGCAGTGTCTATCTCGTCGTCGCCGGATGCGTCCGAGTGACGACCTACTCGCGCGAGGGGCGCCAGACCACGTTTCGCGACGTGCGCGCGGGCGATTATTTCGGCGATCTGTCAGCGATCGACGGCGGACCGCGGTCCGCCGATGTCTTCGCGATCGAGCCGACGCTGCTCGCGTCGATGAGCCCGGACGTCTTCTGGGGGCTTCTCCGGGAGAAGCCGGGGATGGCCGCGTTCGCGCTGCAACGGATGAGCGGGCTCGTGCGGTCGCTGAGCGAGCGGGTCGTGGACATGAGTACGCTTGACGTTCGAGGGCGGCTCAACGCGGAGATCCTTCGACTCGCCCAGGCGGGTAAGACGGAAGGGAACCGCGCGATCATCGACCCGGCCCCGAAGCACATGGACCTGGCGAGCAAGATTAGCACCGCCCGTGAGGAGATCACCCGCGGCATCAGTGCGCTCACACGCAGCGGCTTGCTCGCGCGACACGGTTCGGCCTGGGTGATCAACGACGTCACCGGGCTGGCCCAGCTCGTTCAGCGCGCGAGCCCGGCCTCGCGCGGGTCCCTTAGCTAATCATCACAGCCTGGTTGCGCAGACCTGCTTATGGGCTGCGGATCACCTCCGCGGCCTGCGCGTCGCTTTGAACGGGGCCCGGCGGCGGCGGCAGGTAGATTGTGGCTTCCGTTTTTTCGACGACGTTCGTGCACAGCGCCGCGCACGGCGAGTCGACAGCATTGGGGTTGGCGAACGCGACGCCGCTCACGCTGATGAGGGCGGCGAGTGCGATGGCGAGACCAGGTTTCATGATTGCTTCTCCTAAGAAAACAGAGCAGGACTAGACAGAGCCGACGGGACCGTTCTGATGGCCGGACTCTGCTCACCGTATCGCGCGGCGGTCCCAGAGATCCCTCGGCGATGACAGAAGGCTACGAGTCGCGCCGTCGGGTAGGTGTGAGTTTCCACACCCGATGGATCGGATTCCTCGTGGCCGCAAAGCGGCATCGGGTCATTGGGTATCGGTTCAACCCGGCACGACGGGGTAGACGTTGCGGCGCCGCGGCCGAAGACAAACAGTACTCATTCGCCCTTCGTTCGACCTGAACGCACAGCGGCGAGCGACTGTTTCGCCAAAAAGGGGCATCGGTCAGGGCGTGTTGGCGGGCAGCGCAGCCGACGCTCGCAGATGCAGGTGCGTCCGCACACATCCATGCGCACATCTAACCAATACAGTTTGCCTGTCGTGCGCGGGCCAGTGGGCCTCGTGCGAAACGGCCCACAGAGTCCCACATACGCAATCGGTCGACCGTGGATCGAATCAAACCTAAACCGAAAGGAGTTTCACCATGTCGAAGAAAATGAGTGCGGCAGTGATCGGCGCGACGCTGTACTGCGCCTTACAGCTAGGCCCGGCTCTCGCGGCGACGGATTTGCCCGAGGGTCAGAAAGCCGAAGCGCGGGTGGAAACAGACGCTCCGGTTGGCTCGTGGAGGTGGAGGTGGTCTCAAGGTCCGAAGTGGATCCAAGAGAACGAGGACGAGAAGGCGCGGCTCAATGCCCAAGGGTTCACGCAATACGCCCAATAAGGGGAAGCCGACGCCCCGGTTTCCACGCCGTGGGCGTCGGCTGTCCATCCCGAAAACCCATGGCATGCGATGGGACGAAGCGTGAGGCCAATCCGGCTATGCGGCTAGTCGTTGACGCAATCCGAGGGAACTCGTAGACGATCAGGTGAGCTCCACCGGTCTTCTCCTCGAGTCAGGCTGGTGGGTCGCACGCCAACCTTACCTGAGAACCACCCGTCCGGGCCGTGCCGGGGATCAGCGCTTCGCTTACCGCTCCGCTACGCGCCGATCCCGGGCGACCCTTCGTACACTACCTTCCGGGACGCAAGCCTATTCGGGGGCGCCGATCTCGCCGGCTTGCGGAAAGCCTTGCGGCGCCGTCTGCGCGCTCTGCAGTGCAAGGTCGCCGGACTCGTACCACTTCCGTGCGGTCGTCGCACCCGACGCTTGATACTGCCCTGCGTTGTCCTCCATACCGGCGGCGAAGGCGGCCGGCATGGTCATGGCGATGGCGATAACAGCGGCGATTCGAGTAAGTCTCATGATCCATTCCTTTCGGTTGAGTTAACTCCAACTTGTGGGAGCATTCGCGCATCGGCGATTCCCGAGGTGCTAGACGGGCCCCGGACGCTCCATATTCCACCGGGAATAACGAGGAGCTGGGTTCGATATGACCCGAGACGTGCGGGGAATAATCCGGGCGCTGTCGCGGCCGATGCCGGCCGCACGCGCTAGGCGGCGGCGATTTGGACGCGAGATCGGATCACTAGTCGCAGCTTTGGACGGGTCGGAATCGCGCTCAGGGTCTTTCGTCGGAGAGCACTTAAATGCAAGCGCTGGCAGGAGGGCGGATGCTGCCGCGAGTGCCGTCGTCGAATTCGTTGAACCGGTTTTCCGGGCGAGTCCATTCCGACCACCGAAGGGCCTCTCTTCCAGCCGGAAGGACGCTCAGTTTGCGTGGATGCGCGGCGGCCCCTCTTCGAAGGTGGTCGGCATCCGCAAAGACGGCGTCGACCTTTCGCAAGAAGCTTTCACGGATCGCCTTCCTTGGGCCGTGGAGGAAGGGAGTCGTGGGCCCAAATCCCGGCAGGATGAAATCTGCGCACTGGGTTGAGGCTATTTCAGTAGCGTGAGTGACGGGGTCCGACCCAAGAACGGACATTTCGCTGGCGGGTTGTCCGCCCGTGCAATAGGAATCGCCCTACAATCTTCGTGTCTCCTATACTCGGCCGCTTGGCGAGATTTTCAGAGAGGGGATCACGATTAAGCCGTCGCGCAGAGAATTCATGCAACTGGCCACCGGAGTTGTCGGGCTTCCGGCCATTTCGCGAATCGCGCGGGCGCAAACCACTCCGGCACGGCCGACGCCGGCGCAGCCCAACCGCCCTCTCGCGGAACGGCTCGCTGCCTACGCCGACCGGCTGCGCTATGACGACCTGGATGCCGCAACGATTGAGCGGGTCAAATCGCACGTCATCGATACGCTTGGGTGCGGGATTGCTGCATTTGACGAGCGGCCCGTGCGCATCTGCCGTGATGTCGCGCTTGCGCATGCGGGCGGTGTATCGAGTGTCATCGGTACTAACCGGCGCACTACAGCGGATCTCGCGACGTTCGCCAATGGCGCCGCATTTCGCTACTACGACCTGAACGATGTGTATGTCGCACGCTTTGCGGGTCATCCGAGCGACCATATTGCTGCATGTCTAGCGGTTGCCGAGGCCGAGCGGGCGAGCGCCGAAGACCTGATCACAGCAATCGTTCTCGCCTATGAGGTCAACTGTCGGCTGATGGATGCCTTGGACATCGGCAGTCGCGGCTGGGACCCGCCGGTGCTCAGCCTGCCGGCAGTAGCGCTCGCGGCTGGAAAGCTGATGAAGCTTCCACCTAAGCGGCTGGTGCAGGCCGTAAATATCGCCATCAACGACCACATCCCGATGGGGCAGACCAGGGCCCAGAACAATTCCGACTGGAAAGGTCTCGCCGACGCCGAAGCCGGGCGCAATGCGGTTTTCGCAGTCATGCTGGCGCGCGTCGGTCTCACCGGCCCAGCACCCATCTTCGAAGGAAGAGTGGGCTTCTTCCGGCAGGTGTCGGGGCCGGCCGATGTCGACGCCTTCGGCCGGCGCGGGGTCCCTTTCAAGATACACCAGTGCGGCATGAAGCCCTATCCAGCCGTGGTCTACGCCCAGACCGCTATCGTGGCTGGCATCGCACTCGCAAAGGAGGTGGGCGTCCTCGATCGCATTGCGGCGATCGAAATCGGAACTACCCGTCGGGGATACCAGCAGACTGGGAGCGACCCCGAGAAATGGACCCCGGATACCAGGGACACGGCCGATCACAGCCTGCCCTACATAACGGCGCGGGCCATGTTTGATGGCGAAATCGACAACGACAGCTATGAACCTGAAAAGCTTCGCGATCCGCGTATCCTCGCCTTCATGCGCAAGATCAAGGTGAGCGAGGATCCAGCCCTCACCGCACGCGCTGGCCCGTCCACAGTGCCGACACGGATCACCGCCATCCTCGCCGACGGGCAGCGCGTCGTCCGCGAGGTCGATGACGTGCCGGGTTTCGTCGGTCGGCCCATGAGCCGCGCCGAAGTCGAAAGGAAATTCCACAGCAATGTAGGCAACCGTTGGCCGTCGGAGCGGACGGCCAATGCTTTGCGAGAGCTTTGGGCGCTCGAACGAACAGATGATCTGCCTTTCCTAATCGGTAGGCTTTCGCTGCAGACCTAGCCATAAACCGCTGCCGGCTCGCCTGTGGATTTCGGAACGCTGGCTACGAAGAAAGCTGAGAAGTTGACGGACCGGCGATTCGACCGTCTCTGCGGCTAAAGAACACGACAGTTCCGCGGCCCCGCTTCGGCGGGGTCCTTGGTTGAGATGTCCTGAACGTGGCGACATCAACTCTTCCGTGTACCCCCTCAGCTTGAAGCGGGCTTAGCGCCTTATAGGGGCTGCAGGTTTTTCATCGCTCGCAGAAATCGAGTTTCTTAGCGGACTGGACCCACTCCAGACGTTATTCGGAGTGGATATCCCCGTACAGCTCAGCGTCCGCGAGTTCCTCGGCTCGCTTGAGCCGTTGCGATGCAAGTGAATGTTGGCTTCAATCCATAGATCGTCGCATGGATCAGCAAAGTGGAAGGCGTTTGCAGCCGTTTGATCTTGGCCGACATCCCCACGTCGATCACCCCTTCTTCTCCCTGCTCGCCCCTTTGAGCAGGACACTCCGTCACGTGGGTCAGGTTTTGCGCGAAAACTACTCCCCTAAGTGGGTCAGTTCCGGATGGACGTTAACACCCCACTCGAGCGCACACTGAGGCTGTGCGTCGAGTGGGAGCCCGGGCGGGTGCGAATTAGCGGATCCCGCCGGAGGCGAGAAACTGCTCCCCGGTGAGCCGGCGGGAGTCGTTCGAGGCCAGGAATACGGGGATGTCGGCAATATCGTCGGGTTGGCCGGTGCGGCCCAGCGGGACAGGCGACTCGGCTTCGCGCTCGGCGCGGAAATTACCGGCGTCGACCTCAGAGCGGTGCTCAGTGACCACTTGCGCCAGGAGATTCTCAATGCCTGGCACCAGTACCTAGTCCTCGTGTTCCCGAACCAGGTACTCGAGGCCGAGGAGCAGATCGCGTTCAGCAGAAACTTCGGCGAACTGGAGCGCAACCAATCTCAGCCGCGCTACCGCGATCCTGAGTACCCAGAGCTTTTTCTTGTGACCAACAAGCGCACCAACGGCAAGCCTTCGGCGACCCACAATACGGGACGCAACTGGCACGCCGACCTCAGCTACACCACGCGTCCGGCCAAGGGCTCGCTGCTGCTCTGCAAGGAGAAGCCACCCGTCGGGGGCGACACAATGTGGACGAACCTGTATCTGGCCTTTGAGACCCTCAGCAAGCCATTGCAGGAATTTCTAGAAAAACTGCAGGCCATTCATGACGTGTCGCTCATCAGGGGTATCGACAAGCGCGACCCCGAGCAAGTCGCTGAGTTGAAGCACCTCAATCCGCCAGTCGTTCACCCGGTGGTCGTGGTGCATCCACAGACCGGCCGCAAGGCGCTGTTCCTTGGCCAACGCGTCCGCGGCTTCCTTGGCATGAGTGAGGAGGAGAGTACGCCGATACTGAGATGCGCCTAAATCGGGAAGTGAATGGAATCATCCAGGAGCGGGCGTTCCAGGGGCGGCTTGCTGAGCTTGGTGCAGAACCCATCGGCGGCACTCCTGGAGAAGGTGCCGAATTCATTGAGCGAGAATCTGCGAAGTGGGGCGCTGTCATCAAAGAAGCACACATCCGTGTGGAGTGACTCGCCTTCCGGAGGGAGAGAACCGTGCGCTAAGCAACCACTCTCATTCACGGCACAACCTGGATCTCGATCTGGCTGAGCATCGTCAAGGCCGCGGCTGGGCGTTGTCGTTGACGGCGGGATCCGGACGTGTGCTTTCGGCGGAGTGTAACGTCCGCAAGCGGTAATCCCCGACTTCCGCTCAGGGTCGACGGAAGCGGGCCGCTGAAGGGAGAGAAATCACGTCAATCCAGTGCCCAGATCCGTCCCGCCGGGCGCGCTCATCTCAATGGCCCCCGACGGCCGGAATCGGGCGACAGGGAGTCGGTCGCGGCCGCAGGCATAATCGCTACTAGACGTCATTGGCGACTATTGGGATGGTCCGCGGAAAATCGGCGGCGAGACAGTCCTAAGCCTTCCCCTGAAAAGTTTTGCCGGACCGATGTCGATTCGGCGCCCCGCCAATCGACTAGTGACTGGCGACCACGGTCGCGCGGGGACCGAAGCTTGTCTATCCGTGAAGCCGACCCGCAGCCGGGTTCCTCATCACCGTTGACAGGAGAAGCCAAATGCAGAAGATCACCCCCTTTCTCTGGTATTCCAAAGAGGCCGAGGAGGCCGCGGCGTTCTACGCCTCCGTCTTTCCCGACTCACGCGTCAGCCGCGTCACTGCGCTGCCGAGCGAATCGCCCAGCGGCCCGCCCGGATCAGTGAAAGTCGTCGAGTTCGTTCTCTTCGGCCAGCCCTTCATTGCGATGAGTGCCGGGCCGCTCGACCCGTTCAACCACGCGGTGTCGTTCGTCGTGAACTGTGACGATCAGGCCGAACTCGACCGCTACTGGAACGCACTTCTCGAGGGCGGCTCGGCCGAGCAGTGCGGCTGGCTGAAAGATCGCTTCGGCCTGTCGTGGCAGATCGTCCCGACCGTTCTCGGCGAGATGATGGCCGCGCCGGATCGAGCCAAGGCGAAGCGAGCGTCGGAAGCGATGATGAAGATGGTCAAGATCGACATTGCTGCGTTGCAGGCGGCATTTGCGGGAACAGCAGGGGCGCGAGAGCCGGCGCGTTGACCAGCCTCCCGCGCGCGAGTCCACCCATCGAAGGCAGCGGTTTCGCTCCGGAGCGGCGCGCGAACGAGAGAAGGTCGGAAACAAAGCCCCGCCACCGCATGCTCGCGGCGGGGCGGCGGTGCCGCCGGGTGAACGCGCGTTACTTCATCCGATCCTGGATTTTGGCGAGGGCGCCACGCGCACACTGTTCGTCGAATTGGCCGCCGGGAGCGCCACTCACTCCGATCGCGACGATCGCGACGCCGCCGGCCATGATGGTTACCCCACCGACCGCGTAGGTGACATTGGGCAGCGGCGTCTGCGGCACCGTACTCGGGGGACTCTTGCTCATCCGGTCGGCGACCGCCTTCGTGCTGTCTTCCTTGCGCGCCAGCGTGAGCGAGGCCGCCGAGTAAGCCTTGTAAAAGGCGTTGTCGAGCGTGTGGATCGGCGCCCCGTCGCCGCGCAGCATGGCTTGGCGAACGCCGTCGAGATCGACGACGATTGCCGTCACCGCGTAACCCTTCTACGCGCAGTTTGCGACCGCTTGACCAACCAGCTCGTTTGCGAGCGGCGCGGCCCATACATGCATCGGGACCAGCCCTTGGGCCTGAGCGCCCGTCGCGGCGGCGCCCGCTACCACGACCAAAGCGAGCCGACCCGCCTGCAGTCCTGCCAAAGCCCGTGACATTGCCTTCCTCCTTATCGACATGTGCCGGCCTCCCGGCAGCGAGATGTGAGAGCGCCGCACCGCAGCAGCGAGCGCTACAACGCCTTCAGCTCGGGCAGCGCGAGCGCGCTGCCAAGCGACGGGTGCTTTCACTTGGCAGCGGGTTGTGTCTACAGTCGCCGAACGTCAACGTCGAGTCGAGGGCCGCCCTCGGGCCAAAGCCTGCCCCTGGCAAGAGGTGGTCGGATCGGAATGCCGACGGCCGGTCCTCGAGCTACATCGGCGGCACTTGGCCGTTCAGCCCAACGTTGACGCGCGCGGCGGCCAGGGTCCCGTCCGGCTGGCGTTGCGAAACCACGAACACCTGGGCGCCGGGCTTGAGCTCGCTGCGATCGGTGGGCGTGAACGACACGATGACCGCGTTCTCCGGAACCAGGACTTTCTTTTCCCCGCCCTTGTACTGCACGGTGAGGACGCGGTCCTTGCCCATGCTCGTCACGTTCGCCACGTTCGCGTTGGTCATCTTGCTCGAGGGCCTGAGGTCCCAGTCGTAGTGGCCTTCTCCGGTGCCGCGCATGGCCTCGGGGAAAATGTGGACTTCCAGGGCAACGAGCGCGCCGTCGCGCTCGCCGAGCGTCGTGGTGCCGATGAACTTGCCGCTCGCCACATCGGCGAGGCTCGCTTTGGCGATCCCCATGACCGCGAAGTTGTCCGCCAGCTTGACCGTCATCGTCTCGCCATTGCGGGCCTTGACGGTCAGCATTTGGCCGTCGATCTTTTCCACCGTCCCGCGGATCCGCACCGGCGGGTTGGCCGGCGCCTGAGCGAGTGCGGCAGCGGATACGGCGGCAACTAGCAATGCAGCCAGGACACGGATCATCGGTGCCTCCAGGGTAAAGGGTGCGACAGGGTAATACATCGCGGGCCAGGTCGTTATTCCGTGAACGCAGTCAATCCCGTGGGGCCTCAACTCCCTAACGCTGGCGGGCTCCAACGCCCCCGGGGAGGGCCTCGGGCGACCCCGGACGGGACAACCGCCCGTTCGAGGACGGGCCCCGTCGCCGGAAGCCCCTAACTGGATGCCATGAGGGCGGGGGGCTTCCAGGCGCCTTCGCCCGGCGGGAGTATCGGGGGTGGCGTCTCCTTGGGGCCGATGCAGACGCATCACCTTGTAGATCCACGAGCCGCGCGGTCTGTCCCGCGCCAAGGAGCGCTGTCGAATTGAGGTTGGTTCGAGCGTCATTGTCGTAGCGGAGCATGATGCCCGCTACAACCGTCAAGGAGATCACGATGAAGTACCTGCTGTTGATTTACCGCAGCGAGGCCGCCATATCGGCCGCCACCACGGAGCAGACCGGCCAGATGATGGCCGCCTACGGCGCCTACACGGAAGCGATGAAAAAGGCGGGCGTCATGCTGGGCGGCGAGCGCTTGCAGCCCACCGCGACCGCGACCACCGTGCGCGTCGCCAAGGGCAAGACTGAAGTGCTGAACGGCCCCTACGCCGAAACCAAGGAGCAGCTCGGCGGCTTCTACATGATCGACGCGCCCGATCTCGACGCCGCGCTCTCCTGGGCGGCGCGCTGCCCAGGGGCGAGCCACGGCACGATCGAGGTCCGCCCGATCTGGGCGATGTAGATCCGTGATGTCGCGAGAGGAAGGCGATCCTGCCCGCGCGGCCGCCGAGGCGGTCGCGCGCCGCAGCTACGGCAAGCTCGTCGCCTTTCTCGCGGCGCGCACCCGCGACGTCGCCGCGGCCGAGGACGCCTTATCCGAGGCCTTCGCGGCGGCGCTCACCGATTGGCCCGCAAGCGGCGTTCCCAGGACCCCCGAGGCGTGGCTGCTGACGGTGGCGCGGCGCAAGCTGATCGACGCCGCGCGGCGGCGGCAGACCGGTGAAAGCGCCACGGAGCATTTGCTGTTGATGGCGGAGCTCGCGGCCGACGAGGATGGCGAGACGCAGATCCCGGACGAGCGCCTCGCCTTGATGTTCGCGTGCGCCCACCCCGCGATCGATCCCGGTATCCGCGCGCCACTGATCCTGCAAACCATCCTCGGCTTCGACGCGGCCGTCATCGCCTCGGCTTTTCTCGTGTCGCCGTCCACGATGGGCCAGCGGCTGGTGCGCGCCAAGGGGAAGATCAGGCAAGCCGGCATTCCGCTCCGCGTTCCGGAGCGCGCCGATCTGCGCGAGCGTTTGGGCGCCGTGCTCGAGGCCATCTACGCCGCATTCGCTGAAGGCTGGTCCGATCCCGCGGGCACCGAGGCGCGTCGCCGCAACCTCGCTGAAGAAGGGATCTGGCTCGGGCGGCTGGTGGCGTCGCTGTTGCCGGACGAGCCGGAAGCGCTCGGCCTGGTCGCGCTGATGCTCCACGCCGAGGCGCGGCGCGGCGCGCGCCGCAACGCGCACGGCGAGTACGTTCCGCTCGCGGCGCAAGATCCGGCGCTGTGGGACGCGCGATTGATCGAGGAGGCCGAGGCGCTGTTGTTCCGCGCGAGTAGCATGGGCGCAACCGGCCGCTATCAACTGGAGGCGGCGCTGCAGTCGGCGCACGTCGTGCGCCGGGTCACCGGCCGCGCCGACTGGGCGGCGATCGAGAAAATCTACGATGCGTTGCTCGCGCTCACCGGCTCGCCCGTGGTGGCGATCAACCGCGCGGTGGCGCTCGCCGAGACGCGCGGCCCCGCCGCGGGCCTCGCGGCGCTTGATGCGCTCGCCGACGATGCGCGGCTCGCCGAGTACCAGCCGTACTGGGCGGCGCGCGCAGGGCTCCTCGCCGCCGCCGGCGATGTCGAATCGGCCGACCGGGCCTACGAGCAGGCGATCGGCCTCGAATCCGATCCGGCCGTCCGCCGCTTCCTGCAACAGGGCCGCATGAAGCTGCGAGCACGGTCTGGGGACCCGGCCGGGCGGGCGTAAGGGGGACGGTCGCGGGTCGATGGCGGCGGCCCGCCACATTCCGGTCGACCCCTGGGTCGCATCACGAATTCCGAAGATGGCGGCAAGCGACGGTCGGCGCCCGGATCAGGGCGATTCGCTCGCATGCTCGCGCCGCGTTTGTAGCGCTTGCTACCGACGCTGCGAAGCGGCGATCGCAACCGTGCCGCCTTCCTGCGTGGCGAAGAACTCGCCCGGCTTGAAGGTGTAGGCGTCGCGATAGTAGCGATACCACTGCTGTGCCGTCGCATCGCGAGGCAGCTGACGGGCAAGCGCCCCGAGTTCGGCCAGAAACGGCTCGATCTGCGAGCTGTTCAGATAGAGGTCCACGAGACGCCAGCGGTATTCGAGCCGATCGGGTGCCAGCCGGGCGGCGCTCTCGTAGGAGGCCAGCGCGCGGGCGAGCCAGTTCATCTCGAAGAAATAGACGTCGGCGAGCGCCGCGTGCAGCCGTGCGTCGCCCGGGTTCTTGGCGATTTGAGCCTGGATATCGGCGACGATGCCATTGAGATCCACCGGATAGGGGAGGACGGGAGGGGTGACGACGCGTTGCCGATAGATCGGCTCCAGCGCATGCGGCAGGTGCAGGCGCTGCAGGGCCCCGAGGAGGGGCAGGTCATCGAACTTCGGATAGAAATCGGTTCCGTCCTCGAAGCGATGAAAGAACGTCCAGGACTTCGGCTCATCGACATACCAAAGCGCGTCGCGGCCGCGGCGCAGCACGATCGGCAAGTTCGGTACCCCCGGCCGAAACACGGCGTAGGCGAGCTCGTCCCCTTGCACGAGCTGGTAAGGCATCGCTCGCTCGAAGTAACTCGCCACGCGGCGCTGCTGGGCGGCATTGCGCGGCACTACCGCCCGAAAAATGCGGCTACCGCTCGTGAGCAGCGGCAGCCGCGGATCGCCAAGGCCGAGTTCCAGCGAAGCCAGGTAGCGGCGCACCGCCTCCTCTGGCGATGCGGCCGGTTGGAAGTCCCCGACCGCCGCCGGCGGCAAGGTCTGCACAGCGGCTTGGTAATCCTCGAGCGTCGGCGCGTAGCCTTTGGCGCTGACACCCCCACCGCCGGAAAGAAACCTCGTCGTCATCCACTCTGGGCGCGCCGCAAGACCGTCGGCGCCGTCCCGCTCGCCGGCGGCCCGCAAGTTCATGGTGATGATCAGCTCGGAGATGAAGTCCTGCGGGATCTCCGACAGCATGTAGGTCTGCGCCGCGTCCTCGAGCCGCCGGCAGTAGGCGTCAGGCAACGCGCCCTCGAGCGCATACGACACCTCGATCCGGAAGCGGTTTTCTTGCTGCGCGTAGACGTAGAGCAAGCCCTTCCCGCCGCGCGACCGGCCGATCTTCCAGCGCTCGAACAGGTCGACCGCGACCTGCTCGAGCGTGGTCGCGGGCGGCAGGCGGGGGAGGAGCACCAAGGCATTCTCGACGCCGGCTCGCTTCTCCGCCAGTTTGAGGCTCATCTTGAAGGCGAGATCGTGCCGGTGGTCGGCGGTCTCGTTGATGAAGATGTACTTGGGTCGACCATTGTTACTGCCATCGGCCGCGGCGGCGGCCGGCCGACGCCAGGCGCAGACCGCCGCAGCGCTGGCGAGCGCGCCAACTTGCTTTCCCCACGTGCGCCGGTCCATCTCAGTAGCGTCCAAACACCGATCGCTTGCTCCCCTGCGGGTCATAGAGCACCAGGAACGGCTCCCGGTCACCGGCCCAGTTGATGCCCATGACGAGGCGATCGCTGCCGTCGGATTTCTGCACCAGCACCGGTGCGCTGGCGGGGCCCACTGAGCGCAGGATCTCCACGGCCCGTTCGCGGTCATCGTTCAACACGACCTCGGCATTGCCGTCACCGTATAGCCCCAGATTGAGACGGTTCTTGCCTTGGCGGTCGAAGAACCAAATGACGGGCGAGCCCTCGGCGGACGTTCCCATCACAACTTGGCGCTTGCCGTGCGAGTCCACCAGTTCGATCTGCGTCGCGGAGATAGTCTGCGTCGCCGCTACGGCCGCGCCCACGCCCGCCGACTGGTGGGCGATCAGGTAACCGAGAAAGCCCCCCACCACGGAGAGCGTGAACGTGAGCAATTTGGCACGCATGTCTTCTCTCTTGGTTGCCGGTCAAGCTCCGGTCGAGTCGGGCCGCTCCCGGCTCGCCGCGCTACGGTGAATGAGGAGGAAGATAGTGCGGCCCCAAGCGGTTTCACACCGCTATTGCATTCGCCTCCGGTATTCCTCCTCAACCTTGCTGCCGGAGTCGCGAGCAATCGCGCTTCCAGCTTGATCCCGGCGGTCGAACGACCGCTTCTCTAGTCGGGCAACATGGTCAGGGGTCGAACACCCGGTAGGCGCGCTGTTTGGGAACCATTGAGCACGTCGCTCCGAATGCGCCATCACGACTGCCCGAGGCGCGCATCCATCCGGGTGCCTGACCGCAAAGGTCGGAGCCGGATACGAGATGGCGGCGTGGAAAGGGCGCGAATGGCTGTTGTCGAAATGCGCGCCAGGGTTGAACATGAGCGCCAGCGACTGCCGCGAACGGCAATTGCTTCCTGCATGCGCCACGTCTACCAATACCTAATCCCGGCGTTGTGGATCGCGTGGTCGGTCTATTGGTGGTTTTCCGCGCAAAACGTCAAGGCCACCCTGCGGCATGAGCCGGCGTGGTCGCGCGCTGCCTATATGCTGCCATTGGCAATTGCGATCGCACTGCTAGCCCTCCCCAGCCTGCCCGGCGACATGCTGGCTGGACGCCTGCTGCCTCGTCGTGCGGAGACGTTCTGGACCGGCACCGCTCTGGTAGCGCTCGGCCTGGCCTTCAGCATCTGGGCCCGTGCGCTCTTGGGTCGCAATTGGAGCGGCACGGTCACGATCAAAGAAGATCATGAACTGATCCGCGCCGGGCCATATCGCCTCGTCAGGCATCCGATCTACGCCGGCCTGCTGCTCGCCATCGTGGGGTCGGCGGTCGCACGGGGCGAGTGGCGGGGGATGATTGCCTTCGTCTTGGCGGCGGTAGCGCTGTGGCGCAAGCTACGGCTCGAAGAGCGTTGGCTCACCGAGACCTTCGGGACGCGGTACGACGAGTATCGTAAGCAAGTGCGCGCGCTCATCCCCTTTGTGCTGTAGGCGCGAAGTCGCTCGCGAAGGCGGTGCGTCCACGGTCACGCCATCGAGACCATCCGCGTTTAGTACGCCCAGACCCTTCGCGCCAAAAAAATCACTTCGCCTCGGGCACGCATTTGCCCAACGGCTTGGCGGTGACCCGTTGGTAGAAGGTCATGTTCTTGCCGCCCAGCTTGACGCTCAGCGTACCGCTGATGTAGCCCTCGCCGAGGTACCACTGCGCCGTACCGGTGGTGCCATGGCCGCCGTCGCAGATCAGCACATAGGAGACGGCTTGTTCCTGGCGCGCCTCCTCGTCCAGCCGGCACCCGGTGAGCGATTGGTGAGTCAGGATCGGGAAGGCGGACGCGAGCTCCTGGTGGTCCCAGCAGCGTTGTTGCCGCGTGGTGGCGTACCGCAGATTCTCCTCGAGGTTCGGCATCGCCGTCTCGGTGATGACTTCATAGGCGCCAGGCGGCATCGATTCCGATCCCCGCGCATGGGGGCAGAGCAACATCGAGGCGGTCAGCAGCGCGCGGAGCGAAGCCCGCAGGCGGCTGGACGCGCCGGCGGTTGCGCTGGGCTGGCGGTTCGTTCTACGGCGCGTCGTGGTCGTGGCGTTCAATTGTCGGCCCTCCTTGATGAGACGAGCTTTCGTGACCGGCGATTTGAGCGTCGATGTCAGGCCGCTTTGCGGAGCGTGAGATTGATGCGAACGCCGCCGAGCAAGGGGTGATAGCCCGCCTTGAGCGGGAGTACGCCGTGATAGCGAAGCCGGGCCGGCCCGCCCCACACCACCACGTCGCCGTGCGCGAGCGGCACGCGACGCGCCTTGGCGACTCGGGTCGAGCCGCCGAACAGGAACACGGCAGGGACGCCGAGCGATACGGATACAATGGGCGCGCCAAAGTCGCGCTCATTCTTGTCCTGGTGGAGCGACAGCCGCGCGCCCGGCGCATAGCGATTGATCAGGCAGGCATCGGGTGCAAACCCAGCGAAGCCCGCTTGCGCGGCGGCATCCTGCGCCAGGCGCAGAAACGGTTCCGGCAGGCACGGCCAGTTGCGGCCGCTCTCCGGGTCGACCGCGTCGTAGCGATAGCCGGTCTGATCCGCGAGCCAGCCGAACGAGCCGCAGTTCGTCATCGCGACGGACATGCGCGCGCCGCCCGGTGTGACCATGTGGCGAAACGGTGCCTGCGCGATCACGCCGCGCAGTGCGGCGAGGAGCGCCGCTTCGGCTGCCGTGGCGAAGCCGCGCAGCACGAACGCGCCCGGCCCCAGTCGCTCCGGCCGCGACTCGATCCGGCCCGCGACATCGAACAGGCTCAGCGTCATGCCGGGCGCGCTTTCACGTGGCGTCATGGAAGATGACGCCGAGCGTGTGCCGATGCCCGGCGCGCACGCGGCTCACGCCATGCCGAAGGTTGACGCGGTGCACGCCGCGTTTGCCCGGCACCGGACGGTGATGAACGGCGAAGACCACCGCGTCGCCCTGCCGCAGCGGCACGACCTCCGGCCGCGACTGCAGGCGCGGACGCTGCTCCGTGATCACGAACTCACCGCCCGTGAAGTCCCGCTCGGGCTCGGACAGCAGGATCGTGAGCTGGAGCGGGAAGGCGCGCTCGCCGTAGAGATCCTGATGCAGGCGGTTGTAGTCGTCGACACCGTACTGCAGCAGTAGCGGCGTCGGCTTCGTCTGGCCCGCCGCATGGCACTGCGCAATGAAGTCCGCATGCTGCGGCGGGTAGCGAACCTCGATGCCGAGCGCCGTGTTCCAGCGATTGGCGGTCGGCGCGAGGCGCGGATAGATCGCGGTCCGGAGTCCGGCAACGATATCGGGCAGCGGGTAGGCGAAGTACTTGTATTCGCCGCGTCCGAAGCCGTGCCGCGCCATCACCACGCGGCTGCGGAAGAGGTCGTCGATCGGATACAGCGCGGCCAGGCCGTAGCACTCCGCCGGAGTGATCAGGCGCTCGATGATCGCGCTGCCCCGCGCATCGAGGTCCTGCGCAACGCGTTCCCAATCGATCGACCCCACCCGCTGCGCCACCGCCTCGCCGCGGCGATGGCCGCCCGCGTTCGGGTCGCGCGCATTCACCGCTTCGCCTCGCGGTCGAGGAGGGCGCGCTTGCGTTCGACGCCCCAGCGATAGCCCGACAGCGCGCCGTCGCTGCGCACGACGCGATGGCAAGGGATCGCCACCGCGAGCGCGTTGGCGGCGCACGCCTGCGCCACGGCCCGGACCGACCTCGGGGCGCCGATGCGGTGGGCGATCGCGGCATAGCTCACCGTCTCGCCGGCGGGAACCTCGCGCAGCGCCTGCCAGACGCGCTGCTGGAATGCGGTGCCGCGCACATCGAGCGGCAGGTCGACCCCCAGCCGAGGCGCCTCCACGAGGCCCACCACCTTGGACACGAGCGCCTCGAACGCGGCGTCGCCCCCGATCAGGTTGGCGCGCGGGAATCGGTCCTGCAGATCGCGCGCGAGTTCATCGGGATCGTCACCCATGAGAATGGCGCACACGCCGCGCTCGCTGGCGGCCACCAGCACCGAGCCGAGGGAGCACTCCCCGACCGCGAAGCGGATCGCCGTGTTCGCGCCGCCGGCGCGGTAGTTCGTGGGCGTCATGCCCAGCATCTCGTTCGATGCTTCGTAGAAGCGCCCGTTGGAGCCGTAGCCGGCGCCGTAGATCGCCTCGGTCACCGTGCTCGTCCGGTCGAGCTCGGCCCGGACGCGCCGCGCGCGATGCGCGGCCGCGTACGCCCTGGGCGTGAGACCCGTGATCGCCTTGAAGAGGCGATGCAGGTGGTAGGGGCTCAGCCCGGCATGGCGCGCCAATTCCTCGAGGCTCGGCACCTGCTCGGCGCCCTCGATGAGGCGGCAGAGCGCAGCGACTCGGGCGGCGTGCTGCTCGGCCAGCGCGGGCTGGTCCGGCCTGCAGCGCTTGCACGGGCGGAAACCCGCCCGCTCGGCCGCCGCGGCGCTCGGGTGGAACGCGACGTGCTCGGGGCGCGCGCGGCGGGCGGCGCAGGACGGGCGGCAGTACACGCCGGTCGTCTTGACCGAATAGAAGAACTTGCCGTCGGCCTCCCGGTCCCGGGCGACCACCGCCGCCCAGCGCGGGTCGTTCACGGTCGCTGCCGCGAGCACTTCAGTCTTTGTGGCCATGTTCATTTGCGTCCTTTCGGCGATTTTCATGATCGACGGCCGAAGTATGGCGGCGGCGGGCGAGGGCGGCACTCCGGGTCTTGCTTTTGAAATCGTATCCGCTGTTTGGCCATACCAGGGGGGTGGGCGTGGCCGGGGTAGATTGGCTTCGCGATGGCGCCGGCGTCGCGGGCGGCTGAGGGGCACGTTACTCGCATCCGCCTCACCGCCTCAAGTCGCAACAGTTCGGCCGCCGCGGCGGCGGATCAGGCCGCGCAGCGGGAACCGGCTGGGGTGCACCGCTTCCATCACCGAGCGCGGCAGGGGTGCCGGTTCGCCGTCGAGGTACGCGGCCACGATCTCGCCGGCGAGCGGGGCGGTGACGAGGCCCCGCGAGCCGTGGGCGGTGTTGGCGTAGAGGCCATCGAGCCACGGCGAGGGCGTGTCGGGCCGAAGCGTCGCATCGCGGGCGAGTGGCGCGTAGGCGAGCGCGAACGCTGCGGCGTCGGCGAGCGGGCCGATCAGCGGCAAGTAGTCCGGCGTCGAGCAGCGCACACCGGCCCAGCCGTCGAGGCGCGCCGGGTCGAGGAGGGCGCCGCCGAGCGCGCCGTAGAGTGCCGGCGCGAGCCGCGCGAGGCGCGCCAAGTTCTCGGCGTGCTCGGACGCGGCGAGCGCGGTGGAGGCATCGTGGAACTTATGCGTCGCGCCGACGCCATGCCGGCCGGCGCGCGCCGGTGCCGCATAGCCGTCGCCGGACAGGACGGTGTGCAGGGCGCTGCTCGCGGGCGTCGCGGGCACGAGGGTCAATTGCCCGCGTATCCGGCGCAGCGGCAGCCAACGGGTTTCGGCGAACCCGGCGGACGCGCCGGCGCCGCAAATGACGACCGCCCGCGCCCGAATGATGCGTCCGGCATCGTCGATTGCCTCCCAGCCTTGAGCGAGCCGGCGCAGGCGGACGGTCTCGCAACCGACGCGGACGCGCACGGCCGGGTGGGCGCCGAGCACGCGGCACAGGGCGGGTGGATGCGCCCAACCGGCGCGGGGCAGCAAGAGCCCGCCGGTCGGCAGCGCTACGCCCGCCAGCGTCGAGCTCTCCGTCCGATCCAGGCGCCGCAGCACGGATTGCGGCAGCCCGAGCGCGGCGAGCCGCTCGTGGCGTTCGGCTTCGGCGGCGTCGTGCGCGAGTTGCAGCACGCCGCACGCGTCGAAGTCCCGGTGCGGTTCGAGCGGCAGTCGATCGATCAGACCGCGCGTGTATTGCAGACCCGCCGCGCACAATTCGCCGAGCGCGGTGCCGTGCGGCGACAAGCGCGCGTAGAGCACCGCTTGCGGATTGCCGGACGCCTCGGCGGCGAGCGTCGGTCCGCGCTCGACCAGGTCGACGGTCCAGCCGCGCGCGGCGAGGCTCGATGCGGTCGCGGCGCCGGCGAGTCCGCCGCCGACGACGAGCGCATGACGGTCGGCGGCGTCGCGTGGCGGCCGCGCGAACCACGGCGCGGACCATCCGCCCCCGCGCGGCGCACGCAACGCACCGCGCAGCATCTCGCGCTTGCGGCCGAACCCCGGCGCCCGGTCGACGCCGAAGCCCGCGGCCTCCAATCCCCGCCGCACCTCGCCGGCGACGGTGTACGTGGCGCAGGTCGCGCCGGGCCGCGAGCACCGCGCGACCTCGGCCAGCACTTCCGGGCACCACATATCCGGGTTTTTCGCTGGGGCGAACCCGTCCAGGAACCAGGCGTCCGCGGCCGCGTCGAGCCGCGGCAGCGCGGCGCGCACGTCGCCGATCACGAGCGTGAGCTGCACGCGGCCATGGGCGAACGCGAGCCGATGCCAGCCCGGGGGAAAGTCCGTCCACTGGCGCAGCAGCTCGACACTGCAGGCGGCGAGCTCGGGCCACAGGTCGAGGGCGCGCCGGAGCTCCGCCGCCGGCAGCGGATACCGCTCGACGCTCACGAAGTGGAGCCGCGCGTCCGGCGGCGCGGCGCGCGCCCACAGCTGCCAGGCGCACAGGAAATTGAGCCCGGTGCCGAAGCCGGTTTCGCCGACGACGAACCGATCGCGCGGCGCGAGGCGCGCCCAGCGCGCTTCGAGGGCGTTGCCGGCGAGGAACACGTGGCGCGTCTCCTCGAGCCCCGAGTCGCGCGAGAAGTACACGTCGCCGAATCGCCGCGAGAGCGGCTGGCCATCCTGCCAGTCAAGGAGCGCGGTGGGCGCGGCGGGTCGGGTCATGGGCGGGGCAAGGGTGGGCGGCGCCGGGTTGGCCTAAACTCTACGCCTGCCGTGGCCGCGCGCGGCGCGTCAAGGTCGCGTGCGAACCCGGCGAGCGGTATCATGGCAGCCCGATCGAACCCCCAATATGTAGGGGCCGTGCAGCAGATGGCGACGAAATCTAGGGCCTACAGCGCAGAAGACATCGAGATCCTGGAGGACCTGTCCCCGATCCTCCACCGTCCGGGAATGTACACCGACCCGGTCAATCCGAACCATGCGCTGGTCGAGGTGATCGACAACGCGGCCGACGAGGGGCTCGGCGGTTTCGCGAAGAACGTGTCGGTGACGCTGTACGAGGACGGCTCGGCCGAAGTGATCGACGACGGGCGCGGCATTCCGATCGACATCCATCCGAAGAAGAAGGTGCCGGCGGTGCAGGTGATCTTCACCACCTTGCATTCCGGGGGGAAGTTCCGCAAGACCGAAAAGGACGCGGTTTACCGCATCGCGGGCGGCCTCCATGGCGTGGGCGTATGCGTGACCAACGCGCTCGCGCGGCGCCTCGAAGTGGAGGTGACGCGCGACGGCGCGCGGCATCGGCTGGTGTTCGCCGACAACGGCAAGGTCAAGGATGCGCTCAAGAAGATCGGCAGCGCCGGGCCGCGCGAGAGCGGGACGCGGGTGCGCTTCTGGCCGGATGCGAAGTATTTCGACTCGCCGCAGATCGTCGTCGCCGACGTCGCGGCGCTCTTGCGCGCCAAGGCGATGCTGCTGCCCGGGGTCAAGTTTCAGCTGCGGATCGAGAAGAAGGGGAAGTTCGAGACCCAGACCTGGCACTTTCCGGAGGGGATCAAAGGCTATTTCGGCGCCGCGGTCGGCGCGTTGAGCCCGGTCGCCGAGACCTTCTTCGGCGAGCGCTACGTCGCGGCGCAGTCCGAATCCGACAGCTTCGCGGAGGGCGAGGGCGCGCTGTGGGCCATCGCCTGGACGACCGACGGCGACGTGGTGGCGGAGTCGTACGTGAACATGATTCCGACGCGGCAGGGCGGGACGCACGTCGCCGGTCTGCGCGAAGGCGTCTACAACGCGATCCGCAACTTCATCGACCACCACGCGATGGGGCAGCGCGGCCTGAAGATCGTGCCCGAAGACGTGTGGTCGCGCGCCTGCTACGTGCTCGCGGTGAAGATGCTCGACCCGCAGTTCAAGGGCCAGGTCAAGAACGAGCTCATCTCGCGCGACGCGGTCAAGCTGATCGTGCAGATGGTGCGCGACCCGTTCGAGCTGTGGCTGAACCAGCACGTCGACGAGGGCAAGCGCATCGCCGAACTCGTTATTCAGCAGGCGCTTGCGCGCACCAAGGCGGCGCAGAAGGTGGAGCGCCGGAAGCTGTCCGGCGTCGCCGTCCTGCCGGGCAAGCTCACCGACTGCGCCTCCGACGATCCGGACCGCAACGAGCTCTTCATCGTCGAAGGCGACTCGGCGGGCGGCTCGGCGAAGCAGGCGCGCGACAAGGAGTTCCAGGCGGTGCTGCCGCTCAAGGGCAAGCCGAAGAACACCTGGCAGGACAGCGCCGATACGCTGTACTCGAACAAGGAGATCGAAGCGATCGCGCTCGCGATCGGGGTCGATCACCACCAGCTCCAGGATCCGGCCGACCTCGCCGACTTGCGGTACAAGAAGATCGTCATCCTCGCCGACGCCGATGTCGACGGCGCGCATATCCAAGTGTTGTTGCTGACGCTGCTCTTCCGGCACTTCCCGAAGCTGATCGAGCGCGGCCACGTGTTCGTGGCGCAGCCGCCGCTCTTCCGGATCGACGTTCCGGGGCAAGGCAAGGGGAAGCCGGCGCGCAAGCTGTACGCCCTGGACCGGCAGGAGCTCGCGGCGATCGAAGAGAAACTGCTCGACGAGGGCGTGCGCGAAGAGAGCTGGACGGTGAGCCGGTTCAAGGGCTTGGGCGAGATGAGCCCGGAGCAGTTGTGGGAGACCACGCTCAACCCGGACACGCGCCGGATGCTGCCGGTGCGCGTCGAGGACGGCATGCTCGACGCCGACCGCGAGGTGTTCAACATGATGATGGCGCGCGAGAACGCGACCCAGCGGCGCGAATGGATGGAGAGCTTCGGCAATCTCGTCGATGCTGATATCTCCTAGACCTTCGCTTCGGCGGACCCACCAGCGGGCGATCCCCCCTTGCTCCCATGGCGCGTAAGCCGGGAAAAACGGGCCATCAGAAGGATCTCTTCGACGGCCTCAACGCGGCCGCGCAGGACCGAGCGATGAAGGGGGCGAAGCAAGCCACCAGGCCGGCGCAGGAGAAGGCAGAAGGCGGCGCCGCGCAGTCGCCGCCGCGCAAGGCCGACGGCGGCGGCACTCGGCTGCCGGCGCACTTCGCGCCGCTCGAAGGCGAGCTCGGCGACAGCTTGCCGCTCGGCCGCTACGCCTCGACGCAGTACCTCCAGTACGCCATCGCGACGGTGAAGGACCGCGCGCTGCCGCGCGTCGGCGACGGGCAGAAGCCGGTGCAGGCGCGCATCCTGTATGCGATGTGGGAGATGGGCGGCCGGTCCGGGACGCCGCGCAAGAAATCGGCGCGGGTCGTGGGCGACGTGCTCGGCAAGTTCCATCCCCACGGCGATGCGTCGGTGTACGACGCGCTGGTGCGGCTCGCGCAGGACTTCACCATGCGCTATCCGCTGATCGACGGCGAGGGCAACTTCGGGTCGCGCGACGGCGACGATCCGGCCGCGATGCGCTACACCGAAGCGCGCCTCACCCGGTTCGCCGACGTGCTGCTCGCCGAGCTCGATCAGGGCACGGTCGACTACGCGCCCAACTACGACGGCAGCTTGAACGAGCCCGAGATGCTGCCGGCGCGGCTGCCGGTCGCGCTGCTGAACGGCGCCTCGGGAATCGCGGTGGGGATGGCGACCGAGATCCCGCCGCACAATCTGGGCGAGATCGCGCAAGGCGCGATCGCGATGATCCGCGAGCCCGACCTCTCGGTCGCCGGGTTGATGAAGCACGTCAAGGGCCCGGACTTTCCCGGCGGCGGGCAGATCATCACCCCGCGGACGGAGCTCAAGGAGGCCTACCAATCCGGTCGCGGCGCGGTTCGCGTCCGCGCGCGCTGGACCATCGAGCGCTTGGCGCGCGGGCAGTGGCAGCTGGTCGTGACCGAGCTCCCGCCGGGCACCTCGGCGCGCAAGGTGCTCGAAGAAGTCGACGCCATCACCAATCCCCAGTCGCGACCCGGCAAGAAGTCGCTCGCGCCGGAGCAGGTGCGCGAGAAGCAGCTCGCGCTGTCGCTGCTCGAGCGCGCGCGCGACGAATCCGACCGTACCCATCCGGTGCGGCTCGTCTTCGAGCCCCGCAGCTCGCGGATCGAGGACGAGGAGTTCGCCAACTTCCTGCTCGCGAAGACCAGCTTGGAGACCAACGTCCCGATCAACCTGGTGATGGTCGGGCTCGACGGGCGTCCGACCGGGAAGACCCTGCGGGACGTGCTCAAGGAGTGGCTGGAATTCCGCTTCGCCACCGTTACGCGGCGAACGAAGCACAAGCTCGCTCAGGTGCTCGACCGCATCCACGTGCTCGAGGGGCGGTTGATCGTCCTGCTCAACGTGGAGAAGGTGATCAAGATCATCCGCAACGCGGACGAGCCGAAAGCCGATCTCATCAAGGCGTTCAAGCTCACCGATCGGCAAGCCGAGGACATTTTGGAGATGCGGCTGCGCCAGCTCGCCAAGCTCGAGCACATCAAGGTCGAGCAGGAGCTAGACGAGCTGAAGAAGGAGCGCAAGGGTCTGGACAAGGTGCTCGGCAGCCGCAAGGTGCTGGATGAGCTGGTCGTCGCGGAGATCGAGGAGGACGTGAAGCGCTTTGGCGACAAGCGACGCACGCGGATCGAGGAATCGGAGAAGGCCACCGTCGAGACGCCGGTGATCGACGAGCCGCTGACGGTGATCTTCTCGAAGAACGGCTGGGTGCGCGCGCGGCAAGGTTGGGGCGTGGACCCGACGACGCTGTCGTTCAAGGAGGGCGATGCGCTGGGCGTGCTCGTCCAGTGCCGGACCGTGGACCCGGTCGTGTTCCTCGACTCGAACGGTCGCGCCTACACCGTCGAGGCGGCGCAGCTCCCGCCCGGTCGCGGCGACGGCGCGCCGGCGTCGTCGCTGGTCGACGTGCAGGAAGGCGGCAAGATGATGTTCTGCGTCGCCGGCAAGCCCGAGACGAGCGTGTGCGTCGCCTCGACCGGCGGCTATGGCTTCTTCACCAAGCTCGGCGACATGACGTCGAATCGCCGTGCCGGTCGGGAGTTCATGTCGCTTGAGGCGGGCGAGACCCCGGTCGCACCGTTCCCGTTCGAGGAGGCGGCCGGCAATCAAGTCGTCGCGCTCGCCGAGCAAGGACGGATGCTGGTGTTCGACGCTGCCGAAATGCGCGCCGTCGCGCGCGGCCGCGGCCTAATCGTGATGGGGCTCGAGGAAGGCGAGAAGCTCGCGGCGGTCGCGGTGACGGAGCGGCGCGAAGTCGCCGTCACCGGGATCGCGCAGCGCACCGGCAAGGAGAAGGAGATCGTCCTCGCCGGCGCGAAGTTCGAGCGCCACATCGGCCACCGCGCGCGGATGGGTCGCGTGTTGCCGGAAAAGCTCCAGCCGCCGTTCAGCCTGCGCGTGCCGGCGAAGGCCGAGCCCGCTTCGTGAAGAGCCCTGAGCAGCGGCTGGAAGAATTGGGGGTTGGTCGAAGCCGCAGTGTCAGTGAAGCGAGACGGCGACCGCTCGGTTGCGAGACGCGACTTACGACCGATTCCGTCGGCCGAAATCCGAAAGCCGGACCGAGCCGGTCGAATTGGCGCTGCGTCTCCGGGCTAACATGCGTGGCGTTGCTGCTTGCGTTGCGCCGGCCATGACGCGCTGCGGTGGGTCTCGCCCACGGCGCCCCGGTTCATCGGCCCGGTCACACTCAGGCACGCCGGGAAGTCAAAAGGAGTGTTCACCACTTGCCCCTGGAGGGCATCATGCTTTCCTTCGACGTCCAGTCGGTCGCCCTGAATGCATCCGCCGGAGAGGCGTTTCGGTTTATCGCCGACCCGGCCCGGCTGCCGCATTGGGCGCACGCGTTTAAGCACGCCGAGCACGGCCGTGCCGTGATGGAGACGCCCCACGGAGCGGCCGAGATCGGATTGCGCGTGAGCGCCTCGGAGTCGGCCGGCACAGTGGACTGGGAGATGACTTTTTCCGACGGCTCGGTGTCGACCGCCTATTCGCGGATCGTGCCGAACGGACCGCAGAGTTCGATCTACATTTTCGTACTGAAGGCGCCGCCGGTCGCGCAGGAGCTGGTCGAGGGTACACTCGGTCAGCAACGCCGTATCCTGGCAAATGAGCTCGCCAAGCTCCGGGAATTGCTTTCGCGATGAGCCGAACGAAGCCCGATGCTGCGGCGCTCGTCGCCCTCGTAGAGAAGGCGCGCGCTGGCGACGGCGCGGCGCTGGAGGGGATCGTGCGCGAAATCCAGCAGCCGATCTACCGGCTCGCGCTGCGGATGTTGTGGCACCCAGAGGACGCACGCGACGCGACCCAGGACATCCTCGTGCGCGTGATCACGCAGCTCGGCGGCTTCCGCGGCGACAGTGCCCTCACCACCTGGGTCTACCGCGTGGCCGCGAACTACCTGCTGTCTGCAAAGAAGTCGCGCCTGGAGGCGCAGGCGCTGTCGTACGAGGCCTTCGCCGCCGATCTCGATGACGGACTAGACCTCACCGCGTTCAGGCGGGAGGATCCCGAGTCGATCGCGATCTTGGAGGAGATCAAGGTCGGTTGTACGCTCGCGATGCTCTCTTGCCTTGACCGACCGCATCGCCTGGCCTATATCCTCGGCGAGATTGCGGAATTGACCGACGCCGAAGGCGCAGCGGCATTGGAGGTCACCCAGGACGCATTCCGCAAGCGCCTTTCCCGGGCGCGGCGCACGGTGAGTGATTTCATGCTCGGTCACTGCGGGCTCCTCGACCCCGTCCGCAGTTGCCGTTGCCACCGTCGCGCCCGAAGGGCGATGAGCTCCGGACGCGTCGACCCGCAGCGCTTGATGTTCGTGCCTTCGCTCGCCCACGCTCGTCGCTTCCCCGAGGTGCTCAAGGAGATCCGCGCGCTCGAGGCAACGCGGCGTGCTGCTGCCCTCCTGCGCTCGCATGCCGATCACCGGATCGACTTCGTTGCCGAGCTAAGGGAATTGGTCGCGCAGCGGCCCTAGGCTCGAGCCGCATCTACCAGTGGAAAGAAAGGCGCCCGAGATATTTATCTATCACGTGCCCGGGAATCGCGTGGCCGGCCCGTGGACGGGTCGGCGCGGTCACCACAGTGGTCAATCCGATGTGCGCGAGGCCGCGCCGGCGACGGGCGAGCGAGAAACGCTAAAGCGGTGTGGAAAGGGTGCGAAGCTACGAAATCGCTACGCAATTCATAAGGAGTTCCACGGCGCGATTGGCTCCCCGACCAAGGACCCGGAGTAACAGTCAGCAGGAATGGCGGCTACCGGGCCGTTTGCCACCTGGTCGCGAACCGCCATTCCGGACAAAGAGCGTGCGAGCACGCCCGCGGTCGAACTATCGATGGCCAAGCCAGGGGCGGGTGGACGTTCCGGAGCAGGTCACCCCACTTGGCCGTCGCTCCAGCCGGCGGTCCTGAGCACATGCTCATGCGCCGCACTGCGGAAACCGTCCGCCAAACCCGGATCGTCTATGCCTCTCGCCAGAACCATGCCGCCTACGCACACGGCAACGAGCGCAAGCGCGCGCTCGTGCGCCTGCGGCTCCTCCAGGTTTGCCTCGAAGATGCGGACCATCATCTCCACGACCTCCCGGTAGGCCGCTTTCACGGCCGCGCCGCTGCGTGAGACGTCAGACGGCAGCCCGATAAGCGGGCAGGAGCCCGCCCGGTCGTTAAAGTGATCGCGCGAGAAGTAGGCGTCGACGATCATTCGTGCGCGCGTCTTGCCCGCCGAACACGGATCGACGTGTTTAGCCTGCCAGGGCTCAGGGGCGTCCTTGCACAGGAACCGCCGAACGGCTTCTGCGTAGAGCTCTTCCTTGCCGCCGAAGTGCCGATAGAAGCCGCCGTGCGTCAGACCCGCGTCCGCCATGATCTCGTCGATCGTGACGTCGGAGAATCCCTTCCTGTTGAATAGCCGGCTGGCGCTTCTAAGGATCCTCTGACGCGTGTTCTGCCTGTGCTCCGGTGAATAGGACATCGTGTCCCCCCCATCAACGGCTGTGAAAGATGATCTTGAACATCTTTTGCCTACCTGGAAACTCCCATATCGCGAACGGGCGAATGGCCGACCACTGGGTCGGGTCGCCGATTTGAGAGGTGGGGCATGAGCCTGGCTTGGATACTGACTGGCGTGTTGGCATCCCTCGTCGCGCTGGTCGTCATCTCCTACATCGTCGAGGCGCTGCGGCCCTCCCCGACGCCCCCCGAAAAGACGGCCTTTGCCCCCGACATTCCCCTCCAATATGTGGACATCGCCGGAGTAAAGGTCCGCTACATCAAAACGGGAACAGGCCCGAACCTCGTGCTCTTGCACACGCTGAGGACGCAGCTCGACATCTTCGAGAAGATCATTGGTGAGATCTCCAAGCACTTCACGGTCTATGCCTATGACTATCCGGGGCACGGCTGGTCGGATATTCCGAAAGCGGCGTACGCGCCCGAGGATTTTTACACATGGACGGCGGCCTTCCTCGACAAACTCGACATCCGGCATGCGGCCGTCGTCGGTATTTCGATCGGCGGCACGATCTCGTTGGTGCTCGCAGCGCGCCACAACCCGCGCCTCGTGAAGGTCATATCGGTCAATCCATACGACTATTGGCCGGCGGGTGGTGTTCGCAAGAGCTCGCTCACCGCCAGGCTCGTCTTGACGCTTTCCGAGGTGCCGGTCCTCGGCGCAACGATGATGCGATTGCGTAATCGGTTCGTCTCCGACCAGATCTTCGAAGGCGGCCTTGCAACGCCCGACGCCCTGCCCCAACAGCTCGCCAAGGAGTTCTACGACGTCGGCGCCCGGCGGGGCCATTACCAGGGCTTCTTGAGCTTGCTTGCGCATGAGCGGTTGTGGCCCAACGCCCGCAGGGAATACCCGAACATCAAGGTGCCCGTGCTGCTCGTCTATGGCGACAAAGACTGGGCGCCGCGCGATGAGCGCGAACGCACGCGCGCGCTCATCCCGGGCGTGGTGATGGAGACTGTCGGGGGCGCCGGTCACTTCCTCTCGCTCGATCGTCCGCAGGAATTGCAGCAGCTGATACTCCGCTTTGCCGGCACGTGAGTCCAGTGGGCACTGCGGGTTGATTTCTGGAGGCTAAGTGCAGATTACTGCCAACCACATCCACTTTTTCATCAGCTATGCCGTGGCGTTCCTCGTGTTCGGTCTCGTTGCCAAGTGGTACATCTGGCCGCGCATCAAGGACGAGGCACCTAAACGAGCGCTCACCCCGCTCCTTCTTTACGCCTGCCTGCGCGTCAACGGCTTGATGTTCCTGATGCCGGGGCTTGTGTCGCCGCAACTGCCGAGCGCTTTCGCGGTGCCTACCGCCTACGGTGATCTGACCGCGGTCATTCTCGCGCTCATTGCGCTCGCGTGCGTTCGCTACGGCAGCGCCGCCGCGCTGCCGATGCTCTGGCTGTTCAACATCGTCGGGCTTCTCGACCTGATTTACGCGAACATCTCAACGTTCAAGGATCACGTCGATCCCGCCCAGCTCGGCGTCTCTTACTACTTGGCGGTTCTCAACGTCCCGGCGATGGTGGTCGTCCACGTCATGATCTTCCCCTATTTACTGAGGCGGCGCGCGGCCAAATGAATGCGCGCTTCATCGGCACAGCCTTGCGTTGATCAGTATGAGACGGAGAGTTCGATGAACCGCACCCGGTTAAGCCTCTATTACTTGTGCAGCTACCTTCTGATCGGTGGCCTTGTCCTGCTGCTTTTCCCCAAGGAGGGCTTGCGGCTGTTGTTGTCCAACGGCGACTACGGGGATGTATTTCCGAGGGTGGCCGGAATGTTGCTGACTGGCCTCGGCATGGTCGTTATCGGAATCATTCGCACGCGCTCCGAGGCGCTCTACCCGGCGACGCTCGTTATCCGCGTGTTTTTCCTCGCGTGCATGGCCGCCTTCTACTTTATGACGCGCGATCCG
>Ga0187846_10000263_pt1 | contig 32193 bp, 20 predicted proteins | sample TC_taG_FD_161473 | JGI IMG/M metagenome (GOLD analysis project Ga0187846, IMG submission 161473) | Biofilm microbial communities from the roof of an iron ore cave, State of Minas Gerais, Brazil - TC_06 Biofilm (v2) | ecosystem: Environmental > Terrestrial > Deep subsurface > Cave > Wall biofilm... | reverse complement strand
GCTTGAGCTGCACTTCTACATGGCTAAGCTCAGGATAGTGCTCCTGGAGAACACTGAAGAACATCGGATCAATGAGCAATTCTTGCTCTTGCGCCATCCTCATCTTCACACGTTGCATCACCTCAGCTTTAGCCTGTTCAGAGGCATTTTGCTGCATTTGCACTGAAGCATGGAATACCTCGAGCAGCCGCAGGTTACGTATATCACCCAAAAAGATTGCTCCCCCGGGCTTCACGACTTGCATCGCTCCTTCCAGCACGCGCAAAAAATAGTCGAAACTGGGGAAATACTGCACAACTGAGTTGAGGATTACCATATCGAATGTCCCAGTGTCCCAGTCTGAAAAGTCATCTGCAGGCCGATTCTGCAGGATCACATTGGTCAGCCCCTGTTGGGCAACCGTCTCTCGCAATCCCCGCAGAGCGACTTGAGAGATGTCGGTACCACAGTAGCGGCTGCAGTGTGGGGCAATACGATAGAGCAGCAACCCGGTGCCACAGCCAATCTCCAGGACATGTTGTGGTTGCAAAGACAGGATGCGCTCGGCAGTAGTACACACCCATTCGTGCATTTCCTCTTCCGTGTAAGGCTGGTGAGTATAGCTACTCACCCAGCCGCTAATATTAAACGTGGGGTCTTTTATAGTAGCTGGCTGGCCATAGGCTTCATCCCAGATTTTCTGCCATTGTGAGGGCTGTTCAACTGTTCCCTCTTTCAGCTCATCCAGGTCGTGATACTGAGAGTTCTGTAAGACGTACGCCACGAGCCGCTTGTCACCGGGCACATCCTCGCGAGCGATTACTACCGCCTGGCGCACGGCGGGATGCTGGGCCAGCACCGCCTCAATCTCGCCCAGTTCAATGCGGAACCCACGCAACTTTACCTGGAAATCCAGACGACCCAGATGCTCGATGGTCCCGTCTGGCCGATAGCGCGCCAGGTCGCCAGTTTTATAGAGACGAGCGCCTGGCACGGTGCTGAATGGATGAGGGATAAAGCGTTCAGCCGTCAGCTCGGGACGGTTCAGGTAGCCCCGAGCCAGGCCATCGCCCCCAATATAGAGTTCCCCAGGCACGCCGATGGGCACCAGATGCAAGTACGCATCGAGCAGGTAGATCTGTGTATTGGCAATCGGACGGCCAATCGAGATTGCTTCCTCACCCGGCTCGATCTGGCAGAGGGTGGACCAAATGGTCGTCTCCGTTGGTCCATAGAGATTCCACAAGGAGGCGGCCTTCGGCAACATCTGTTGGGCTAAATCCAGTGGGAGGGCCTCCCCACCGCACAGGATCTTCAGATCAGGCTTGCCTCGCCAGCCGGCTGCCAGCAAGAGACGCCAGGTAACTGGGGTGGCCTGCATGACTGTCGTGCCTGTACGCTGCAAGGTCTCTATCAAGGCCGCTCCATCTGCGACCAGATCACGACTAGCCACGATCACGCGTGCCCCCACGATCAAAGGCAAAAAAAGTTCGAGGGCTGCGATGTCAAAGGAGAGCGTCGTGACGGCCAGGAGCGTATCTTCTGCCGAGAGACCCGGTTCCCGGCGAATGGACAGTAAAAAGTTGACGACGGCGCGGTGGATGATCTGCACGCCTTTGGGCCGTCCGGTAGAGCCCGAAGTGTAGATGACGTAGGCCAGATTTTCAGAAGTGGCCTCGGGCAGTAAATTGCTCTCGCTCTGGTGCGCCAGCACGTCCGCGTCAGAGTCCAGGCACACCACTTTGGCCTTGAGTAGGGGTAATTGGCTGAGCAGGTGCTGCTGGGTAAGCAGCACGGGTGCTTCGGCATCTTCGAGCATAAAGGCAATGCGCTCGGATGGGAAAGCAGGGTCGAGCGGCACATAGGCGCCCCCTGCTTTGAGGATGCCCAGCAGACCTACCATCATGTCCAGGGATCGCTCCACGCAGAGACCGACCAGCACGTCGGGACCCACGCCCAGGTGTCGCAAATAATGTGCCAATTGATTGGCTCTACTATTGAGTTCCCAATACGTCAAGTGCTCATCGTCGAAGACCACAGCCACAGCACCGGCGGTTCGCTCGACCTGATCCTCAAAGAGCTGAGGGATACACGCATCCGTTGGATACGCTGCCTGGGTGGCGTTCCACTCGACCAAGAGACGGTGGTGCTCGGCTTTCGTCAAAAGCGGTAGATCTGAGAGGCACTGCTGAGGATCAAGGACAATGCCCTGCAGAAAAGTCGTAAACCCACTTTGCATTTCCGCAATGCTTTCCTCGTCGAGCGCCTCCGCATTGTAGACCCAGCGGCATTCTGCCCCGTCTTCTTGGACAACCAGGGTAAGTATACCGCTATGGGGCGCCTCGTAGTCATGCAGGTCCTCTACCCGCTCGACGCAGACCGACGGCTGGTGCACCCCTTGCGAGCTTGCCTTCGAGCGAAGGACAGGATAGCGAGCTATGATATCTCGTGCAAATGTCTTCCTCTGTTTCGTTAGCTGCACCTGCTCCTGTATGGTATGAAATACTTCCTCAAAGCACTGCTGATCCTCCATACTCACATGCACAGGCACATAGGCTGCGAAAAGGCCATCTAAGCCCGCTACATCGCTCTTCAGTTGGACATCCCTGTATCCAAGATCAAAGCTCCAAACTCCAGCAATTCGGGCAAGATACGCTGCAAAAGCAGCCAGGAGCACATCCCCGATGGGCCATGTCGCATAACGATTTTCTAAAGCACTTAGAATCTCTGTTGGTACGGGCATCGGTACGTACGAATGGCGTGCAGTTTGTGTATGCGGTGCTTTCTGATGCTCATATGGCAGCGTAATGTTCTCGAGCGTCTCTAAACGCTTTGTCCAGAAAGCCTCATGCCGACAAATCGCAGCATAATATGCTGTTATGTGAGTTGCTACCTCCTGATCGAGTTCCTTGAACTGATATCCTTCGTAGAGCCCAAACTTCGCAACAAAGTCGGAAATAGGGAATGGTTGACCATCAATGGTCAGCAGCTTGTGTAGCGCAATCTCACCATTTCTTGTCGAAACCCTGACGGAACTCTTATCGATGTGTGTCACCGTCCCGGGCGGGACTGCCGACCTCGAGTCGAGCACTTCAACTTCTGAGACAATGAGGAAGTCCCGCCCTATAGCAAGCTTGGGAAGCCCCATCGGATTGAGATGAGACCCAAAGTCCAGGGCCCGAACGAAAGCACCGATTTCGCGCGCAGCACGATTCCAGGAGAGCACACATCCTGAGGGAGGTCTCTTGTAGAGAGAGAAAAAGGTGCGCTCGTTGAGATCTTGTTTCCTCGTTGTATCACTCTCACAAGCGAGATCGTCGATCAGTTCGGTGAATAAACGGATCGCGGCATCAAAGCACTTGGCGCTGAGGGTCCAGGCCGTCTCATCCTCTGCAATCTCAAAGAGGTGTTGCTGAAAAATATCACCCGCGTCGACAAGTTCAGTCATAGCATGCCATGTGACACCATGCACTCTTTCACCTTGCAGAATGGCCCAGGACGTTGCATAGCTCCCCGCGTATCTCGGGAGTGGAGCATCATGATAGTTGATGGCACCGCGGCGAGGTAACTTTAAAACCTGTTGAGATAAGATATAGGGGTTTAGTATGCTGAACAAGTAATCGAAGGGATGCTGGCTTAAAAATATGACGATTTTTTCATTATCTGGATCAATGTGAGGTATTTCTCTCTCTTGTGCCCAGTCATGAACTGCTGCGTCGGAGGAGATAATGCCATAGATCGTATGTTTTTGATCAAGTAGAATCTCAGCGCAGCGGACGAGAAGGATTCCTTCTCCAATAATGAAGCAGCTAAATTTATTGGAATGATCCATGTGACTCTCCTATTTACTCATTGAATGCAGGCTCTTTGGCCTCACTCAGACACTTCCGCAATTGGTCAGCCAAAGCGTGGAGATACTCGGTTCTACTGGTGATGTCGTTGCCCGGAATAATATGAACCTCCACTTCTTTAGTTTTAGCCACCTTACGCCACCCTACGGAACGCCAGGGCTCTTCACCCGCCCAGAAGAATGTGGTCTTGCCAGGATAAAGACCAGGCGTGTAACCGGCATTCACCCAATCGAACACGTTTGGGTACTCTTGGCGAAGGGCTTCGGCTGTTGTGACAAGGGCATCGAGTCGCGGAAGCCCAAAACCTGCTTTGCCACGTCTGTGCTTACTCTCACCCTGCTTGGTAATTTCCGTGTGCTCAGAGTTGTTGCGTTGCCCATAGTGCGGAAATCGCAGATATCTATACACATGTTGCACCAGGAGAAACCAATCTAATTGCTTCTCTTGACCGAGTCGCAACAAGCCACAAAGCCGATCAATGGCACTGCGAACCAATCTAAGACGACCAGGAACCATAGAATCCATTAGAACGAGCAAGTCAACCGCCTGACCTTGCACGTGCAGTTGCCGAGCCATTTCGTAGGCTACCAGAGCGCCATTACACCAGCCGCCCAAAAGATATGGGCCCTCTGGTTGAATATTACGTAGCAACTCAAGGTGAGCCGCCGCGATAGTCTCGAGTGTAGGCGGAACTCGCAGGCCTTCAAACGTATACGGTTCAAGTACGTAAAAGGGTTGATCTGCTCCCAGAGCCCGCGCTAAGGGATAGCAATAAAAAGCTTTATCTCGCCACTCGCCGTTCAGATAGAAGAAAGGCTGTTTGGAGCCCCCAGTCTGAATCGCTACCGCGCGTTCACGAAGACTAGCGATTTCTGCTTTGGCACCCTGAGGAATGGCGTTTGCAGCCTTTGCTGCCTGCGGGAGGTCTCCACGCAGGTATTTTTCGAGTAGGATACGTTTGGCCTCTGAAAGCCCTGGTGTATCTGGCATGACGTTCAATCCTTTCCTAACATCAGGAGCATCTTCCAATGATTACGGATTCCCGAAGCGATCCCTGCCCTTTTATTCTCCGCATCCCGCCCACGAACGCCGCTCGTTCGCAGTTTCTTTGCAAGACAGGGCTCGCCCTTCGCTCGAGTAGCTGGAGCAGAGTCAATCACGCTTCGGGATCACAGCTATTAGAATTTAACTGTCAGCGCCTTCAGGCCACGCAGGCCCAAGTTCTCGCGCCAGGTGATGGGTCCAGGCTCCAGCCTCAGGTTAGGCATGCGCCGCAACACCGTCTCGAATGCAATCTGCCCTTCGATCCTCGCCAGTGGTGCACCGAAACAGAAATGACTCGCCCATGCGAACGCGACATGCCTGTTATCCCGGCGCGTAAGGTCGAGCTGATCAGGATCAGGAAAGCGCTCGGGATCTCGGTTGGCAGCCCCCATCACCGCGATAACTGCCTGGCGCTTCTTAATCAGTTTGCCCCCCAGAACGGTGTCCTCAGGAGCCAGGCGCGCGGTATGCTGGCTCGGGCTCTCGTAGCGCAGCAGTTCCTCAACTGCCGCGGGGATCAGTGATAGATCGGCCTTTAGTCGCTCGAGTTGATCGGGGTGACGCAGCAAAGTCAGTATGCCGTTGCCGATCAGGTTGGTGGTCGTTTCCTGGCCTCCGACCATCGTTACAATCGTGTTGGCAATCACTTCCTCTTCGGAGAACCGATCACCATCGATTTCTGCTGTCAGGTAGGCATGGATCAAGCCATCGTGTGGATGAGCCCGCTGCTCACGAATAGCCGCGCGGAAGTAGGCGATCATCTCTTCCAGGCTGCGGATCACGCGTGACGCACTATCGGGAGTATGCTGGAAGTTGCCCAGTACCTGGGCGAAGTCGGCGGACCAGGCGGTTAATTGCCTCCAATCGGAGGTAGGAACCCCGAGCATCTCGGCTGTAACGACGGCAGGCAAGGGATAGGCCAGGTCAGCGATCACGTCTATGCACCCTTTGTCCTGGACGGCATCGAGCAGGCTGTTGGTGATCTCCTGGATATGCGACCGTAAGACCCCAACCCGGCGCGGCGTAAAGGCTTTAGAGGCCAGGCCGCGCACCCGACCATGGTCGGGTGGGTCCAGAAACAACATTTGTTTGACCATTACCTCAGCCAGTGGGGTCAACGCTGAGAGGCCGAGCGCTTTCAATTGTTCGGGCGTGGGGGTGCGATTGGCCGAGAAGTGCTGGAAGACATTGACGACATCTACATAGCGCGTTACGACCCAGGCATGTAGGAAGTAATCCCAATGGACCGGGTCCTCACTGCGGAGACGGTGATACAAAGGGTAAGGATTACCAAGCACCTCTGGGTCAAGCAACTGGTAAAGGCTCAGCGCTGGATCCTGTTTACCCGTCATTCCTGTGTGCGTAGTCATTCTTGTACCTCCATTGACCTAGTAAGACCACACTTCATGTCTTTATCCAAGCAGCAGCCCGGCCTCTTCGTCGCTCATCGTCTCTAACTTGGCAACAATAAGGCGTTCAATCTCGGAAGCCAATTGTCGTACTGTTGGCATCTCAAACAGAGTGCGCAAGGGAAGACCTATTCCGAAGGTCTCGGCCACCCGTACGATGAGTTGTGCCCCCATCATCGAGTTTCCGCCAAGTAGGAAGAAGTTCTCATCTGCCCTGAGCTGATCTAAGCCCAAGAGGCTAGTCACGATCCCGGCTAACCGCTCTTCAGTGGGCGTGCCAGGTGCAGCAATGCCAGCATCTCGCAGCACATTGGCTGTATCCGGTGCGGGCAGACCAGTTCGATCCACTTTGCCATTAGATGTCAATGGCAGCGTGTCCAGTAGTACAAAGGTGGCAGGTATCATGTAATCAGGCAAGTGTGTCCTGAGGGACTCATATAACGAACTTGGCGTGACGTTTGCCCCAGGGGCAAGTACGATGTAGGCCACCAGGCGCTTATCACCAGAACTATCTTCACGAGCCACTACCAGGCTTGCCTGGATGGCCGGATGCCTGTTTAGCACGGACACTATCTCATTCGGTTCGATGCGGTGACCTCTAATTTTGATCTGATGGTCGCTGCGTCCTAGAAACACAATCTGGCCATCGGGTAGGTAGTGGGCCAAGTCACCTGTTTTGTAAAGGCGAGATCCAGGCTCCTTGCTGAAGGGGTTCGGAACGAACCGATTGGGAGTGAGTTCGGGACGATTGAGGTAGCCCTTGGCCAGACCTGCTCCACCTATGTACAGCTCACCCGGTTCACCGATAGGGACCTGCTGCAGTCGCTCATCCAGGATGTAGATCTGCGTGTTGGCGATGGGACGACCAATAGAGGGCGGCGCCTCTGCATACGCAGTTGCGAGTACATGTCCATACGTGGCTACAACGGTCGTCTCGGTTGGGCCGTAGTTGTTGACCACCGCGAATGGCAGAGTGGGTGGTGGGTAGTGGTGGAGCGTGTCGGCCCCGGTCAGCAGGAGACGCAGCGAGGTTGTCCGTGGCCATTCCATAAACATAACGCTTTCCGCCAAAGGAGTTGGCAGGAAAGTAATTGTAATTCCACAACTTACCAACCAGTCACGGAGCAATATGGGCGAGGTACGGGTGTCATCATCGGATAAATAAACACTCGCCCCTATGGTAAGATAGGGCCATAGTTCCCACCCGGTCGCATCGAAGGCGGGACTGGTGAGCTGAGTTGCCCGATCTGAGGGTGTCACCTCGTAGGCACGTTGATGCCAGAATACCAGGTTGAGCAAACCATCGTGGATGATCTGTACACCCTTTGGTTGGCCAGTCGAACCTGAAGTATAGATGACGTAGGCCAGATCGTCGATTGTGATTTTTGATGGCGGATCGGCTGTTATCTGCCGTGCCAACATCGCAGCATCAGCATCCAAGCAAACAATCCGTGTCCCCTGCATGGTGAGGCGTGCAGCCAGGAAGCTCTGTGTTACCAACACAGGAGCATGCGCATCCGCCAACATGAAGGTGAGGCGCTCGGTTGGGTAGCTGGGATCTAGCGGCACGTAGGCGCCACCGGCCTTGAGGATGCCGAGCAGCCCCACCACCATGTCCAGAGAGCGCTCTACACATAAACCCACGAGTACATTGGGCCCCACACCCAATGTTTGCAGGTAGTGAGCGAGCTGGTTGCTGCGCCGATTAAGCTCTCCGTAGCTAAGCTCCTGATCGCCCGCTACGAGCGCTACTGTGTCAGGAGTAGCCGCGGCTTGCTTTGCCACTAATTGTGGGACGCATATATTCCGAGGATAATCCTGACGGGTCGCGTTCCATGCCGTTAACTGAAGCCGCTCCATCTCCGTGAGTTGTTGCCCACTTGGTCGTTGTCCCTCTCTCCCTACGGTATTTATGCTATAAGCCCGCAAAGGATGAGATTTCCCAACAAAATTATCCCTATCGAAGTTCATAACTATCACCTCTTGAAACTTGGTCGGCCATATCTCCCTCTCTCTGAGACTGGGGAACGCTACTTATATCAGCAACATATCCTCTGGCATATGCGTGCAGCCATCATCTATACAATATGCCGTACTTGAGGACGTTCGAAAAGACGATCTTCACGAAAAGCGCCCTAAGCCTCATAAACAGTCTTGACGAGTAGTATCGGAACCTCGCTGCACAGGCCTTATATGCGTCGTCTCCCGTCAAATGCCACAGGGCCTCGAGTAGGGCGATGTGCCCGTCGTGATAATGAAACGATGCAACGTTCGCGATTTTCTCCTCGGCATTTGGCAAATTGTAAAGGGACCAGAAGCCGATATCGTAGTTGGGAAGAAAGCGCTTGAGCGTGCTTAGCGTGCTCTCCAAGAGCCGTTGCTTTTCCTCCAGGCGAGATCCGTTGCTGGGAACTGCTTTACGATAATTCAGGTAATCGATGAGCCCAAAAATGCCGTAGCACCATCCGTTTAAGACTTGCGCCTTAGAGCGATCGGTTGGATACTCCTCGATGGTTGCGTTGTCTCGATCCAGCCACTTGACGAATCCGTTCTTGCGCTCAAATGGAATCAGGAACGAATTCGCTATATGTTCGATGGTCTCGTCCAACCCAGGCCATGATCTTTTCAGATTGAACCTGCACAGAAAAGAGAGCAGTAAGCCTTGCCCCATCCCGGTTACAAAATAGTCCTGCTTGGGAGGACAGTTGAACGATTTCCAATATGAATACTCGATGCTGGTATCGGAATCGACGGAGTTCTGCAGATGAGCCAAGATGAATCTCGCGATTGTATCCTGGTCGTCGTCCCGGTTCAATTCGTGTAACCCTAAGCCATACTCGGCCAGCCCGCAGATATTTATCGTGGGACCGTAAGTGTTTAATGCATCGATTCTTAAATTGCTGCGTTTAATCATATGCTCGATGCCAACGATCCAATAGTCCGGATCTAACACGCTCTCTTTTATCCGAAAGTTAGCTTGATATGAGCTGTTGGCTAAGAAGTAGGGGTATAGCTTGTACTTGATTTTGCCGGTAAATGATAGTGTCAATTGCGGCTTCATATTTTTCTACCAGCTTTCTTGAAAATGCACCAGACGAGAGAAGAATTGCCAGACACCGGCTGTTTCAGCAGCCACTACCAGCCAATGTTTGTCGACACTCATGATTCTGCGTCGAAGGAGATAGGGATCGCTTCGGGGAGTATTGACATCAGGTATAGTGGTGACTGCCCAATTGTAGCCAGTCTGCTTGACGGCCTGTAGCCCTTGATCTCCAATGTGTCCAAAGGGATAGGCAAAGATACGCACCGGACGTCCCAACTGTTGCTCCAGCACAGTGCGGCACTCCCCTACTTCGCGTTGTACTTCGGCAGGAGCAGCTAGATTTCCTAGATCAGGATGATGCATCGTATGGGCACCGAATGAAACCCACCCACTCTCCTGCATCTCTCGCACTTGTGTCCACGTGAGCAATTGAGTCGGTTCCTCTTTAAGCACCACAGAGGATGGCACAGCCAGTATCTCATAAAGAGATGCCAGGAATTCCTCCCGCTCGATAGAGGAGGCTGCATGGCTGAAACGGGCGTCGATGGTTTGAGCCAGAGCTTTGCGCTCCTGTTGCCGGCCCAGGTGATAGGTGCGTCCTTCCAACATCACCCGGTCAACTTGTGCAAGACGAGTCAACCGCGTTGTCCACCAGAAAGAGTTGAAAGAGTTGCCGTTTTCCATTAGTCCTGGAATGAGAAAGACAGTAATAGGAATCTGCAACTCACATGCAAGAGGGAAAGCATTGGAGTAGTTATCGTAATAACCATCGTCAAATGTTAATGCCAGCAGTGTGCGTCGATCCTTACCCTGTACTCCTTTTTTGTGCGGCATGTACAGTTCTTCCAGTGCCGTTTCGAGATGGAGTATGCGATAGTGACGGCGCAGGTAAAGCAAATGGCTGCGTAAGTCTCCCCCGGACGCTTGATGATAAGAGAGGATAATCAAGCGAGGTCTCGAACGTTGTGTCCACCAGCGAATCAGCTTCACCAGCCCACTGTAATAGAAACATGCTGCAATATAATGCCGTACTCGATCGTGCATAAACCTTTTTCCCTTTGTTATGGCTCATTGAGTCTAAACAGCTTTGGCAGAAATTCTCTGAGCGTTGCGCGGCTATTTAGATGGTCGGAATAGAGCCATCGTTCTAACTTTTGAGTGGCCGTCTCACCCTCTTGAGTCCACCAGATCGGATGTGTTAAAAGTTGGATCGGCTTGCATGTAGTGAATGCTTCCGATTTGAGAGGATGGCCATATCTCCATCTGCCAGTTGAGTCACTTATATAGGCCATCTCTCCTCTTACGGCAGGCCCATAGACATTATCGAGCTGTTGGGATAATTCTATTGGCACTTGATTCAAATCGTATGAGCTATGTAAACTTACTATCTCAGTATTTATATATGGATAGAATCTAGATAATATTTCAGCTTCCAAGAGCGCTTTGACATAATCGTTGTCGTAAGCAGCAAGATCTAGATGTGTGGCGATCTGATGCCCATACTGATGTATCTGTAGCATAATCTCTGCATTAGAGCGATCGAAAATATTGTAGAATGGCGAACAAACCAGAACGAAGTAAGTAGCCTGTACTCCTTCTTCGTACTCTATACGAGCAATCTCCAGAGCTGGGCGAAGACTTATATCGATATCATGCCTAAGTACAACGAAAGGATGCCCTTCTGCCAGGCGAGCGTCGATCTCCTCAAACCCACAAAAGGAGTAGCCTGTGTCTTTGAACACTGAAAGCAGTTCGCTATAACCGTCTAATGAAAATTCCAACATAAATTATTCTCGCAAGAACTAGCACGCACGTCTACACGCTGACTGTACTACAACGACTTGTCGCCTCTCGATACACTAATTGCTGGAAGTGGAGCGCTTATCGAAGCTTATCTTCCCAACTGCACCTTGCAAGATACCTTGATAGAGGTGAAGGAGCCGCAAACTTTCCTTCTCCCAATAGAACTCATTCCTGGCAGCCTCGAGCGCATTGCTACGCTGACGCGTAAGGCCAACGGGGTCTGCCAGCATTCTATTAATTGCTCCACCAATATCCGCTGGCGCAAGTGAGGACAGTACCTGCCCAACATCATATGTGTTAACAACATCTACAATAGCCTCAAGCGATGAAGTAAGAACCGGCAGACCAACCATTAGATATTCAAAGAGCTTGTTTGGCAAAAAATACCGAACATTCAGCGAGTAGTCTGGCGAAGCAACATTGAGCCCGATATCCGCAGAAGCAATCCAGTCCAGGAGTTCTGTATAGGGAACAGCAGGAAGAATTGTAACGCAATCTGCAACGCCCTCAGTAACAATTAGCGCTTCAAGCTGAGCTTGAGTTGTTCCGATGTTTTCACCCATCATAACGATCACAATATCTTGTTCAAGGAATGCCGCTGCTCGAACCAGTCCATCCAGCCCCCGATTAGGCTGTAAATTGCCCTGGTAGAGGGCAATGCGCACCTCCGGCTTAAGGCCGAGGTATTGTCGCAAGCGATTACTTCTCGGAACAACTCGATACTCAGGAATATTGCGAATCAGTGCCACTTCCGGAACATTATAGCGACGGCGAATCTCCTCAACAATGGGGGGTGAAACCGTGATGATCCCCGCACATCGTGGCACTATATGAGCAAGAAAGACCCCTAATAGCTTTTGCAGCCATCGTCTGCTTCGCCCCATTTCTGATAAAGGTCGCTCAAACAGAGGCATTTCATGCGCATCAAAAATTATGGGTTTATGGCCTAAGCGTGCTGCAATATAACACGCTGGTAACGCTGATACATCGTGGGCATGATAAATATCTGCCGGAGTTCGAATTACGCGAAATACGCTGCGAACAAACAGTTGTGCGAGCCTGACGAGCGTCCATTTATCGAAGCGTGTAAAGAGAAACGAACGAGTCACTAAAACATGTTTTACACTGACACCACAAATATCTTCCTCAGTATGTCTGTTCTCTTCATCTTCAATGTCAACTACAGAGACTGCGTAACCCGCCTTTACCAAAGCAGTAGCTGCGCGCATTACTCGCGTATCGGTACGCGCCGTACCTAAAACATGCATGCATACCTTAATAGGCAATGTCACGCTGAAAGTGTCTTTCAGCACCGGGGGATCACTTGGGAATAGTATTTTCATAACAGAGAGCCTCCTTATTCAATGTGTAAAAATAACATGAACTGCGATATATGACCTTCTGCCTTCCCTGGAGAAACACAATCTCTCCAGCCTTAAAGGAACCCGAGCGGTGATTTACCATGTCATTTTAGATTAGCAGTAATACCTATTTCTTCCAGAAGTTTCCGTATATCGTCGTGATTGATTTTTGAGCGGTCAGTTTTTGTAAGTACCCCCAGATATTTATGAGCCACACAGTATCTTCTGATAGAGGCTGATGAGTTGCAGGCTTTCTTTTTCCCAACAGAGCTCATGTTTGGCAGCTTCTAACGCATTAAGGCGCATGCGAGCAAGAGCAGCACGGTCGGCCAAAATGATATTGATCGCTGCCGCAACATCGGCAGGGGCAAGCGAAGATACAATCTGTCCAACGTTATAGGTTTTGAGAACTTCTGCAATAGCATCAAGTGGTGAAGAAAGCACAGGCAGCCCAGCCATCAGGTATTCAAAGAGCTTGTTAGGCAAGCAAAACCGAATACTACGTGTATAGTCTGGTTGAAAGATAGTCAAGCCAATATCTGCCGAGGCCGTCCAATCCAGCAGTTCTTCATAGGGCACAGGGGGAATGATTTTAACACGATTAGCAACTCCCTCACTGACTATCAGGTCCTCAAGCTGATCCCGAGTTGTTTCCTTAGCTGTGCCCATCATAACGATAACAATATCAGGCTCTAAGAACGGCGCTGCACGAACCAATTGATCGAGGCTACGGTTAGGTTGTAAATTGCCTTGATAAAGGGCAATGCGCACATCTGGACCGAGATCAAGATATTGTTGCAAGCGATCACTCTTCGGAACCGCTCGATAAGTAGGGAAATTGCGCACCAGTGTCACTTCGGGATAGTGATATTGGTTACGGATCTCCTGTGCATAAAGAGGAGAGGTCGTAATAACTGTTGCGCAGCGCGGCAGCATACGAGCAAGGATGTGTGTTGCCAGCGCCCTCAACCGGTGCCTGCGGGCAATATTCGGGTCATCGAAAGGAATTTCGTGAGCATCAAAGATGAGAGGTTTACGACGCCAGCGTGCTGCGATGTAGCAAGCTGGTAACCCTTTTTCATCATGTGCATGATAGACATCAGCAGGGGTGTGAATCAGGCGAATCGCACTGCGTATAATCATTAGCGCAGCTTTGACAAGAAACCATGGCTTGAAGCGGGTGGGGACGTTCAAGCCAGGTATGAGTACATGCTTCATGTTGACACTAGCAATAATCTCCTCAACTGGTTGTTCGCGATCATCTATAATATCTACAATAGAGACTTCGAATCCTGCTTCAACGAGCGCAGTAGCCTCGCGCATTACCCGGTAATCACGGTTTGCTACATGCGTGACATGCATGCACACTTTGATTGGGGTCGCTTTGGTGGCAGCGTTTTGTGCTACTAAAGGGTTCTTGGTACGAGGTAACATTTTCACCATACATAATCCTCCTGTGTTTATCAATATTTATTTTTACTTGCCCTGGGAAGAAACATTCCATGCAGCACTAAATATACACTGTAAATAGCGAGGGCAATACTATATATGCCCCAAGCTACATAGGTTGTCTGGACCTGGGCCAGGATAGCACTCCCGACATAGAGAATAATGCCGACCAACAGCGCAATACTAAACATGCCGATCTCAAATGGAACGTGGTAGATGCGTTGATTCACGGCGTAAGCCACTATAGCCAGGACGATGTAGGCAAGTAGTGTTGATACAGCCGCCCCAATCGACCCATAGAAGGGAATCAAAACAAGGTTGAATCCAACGTTGACGATAGCAGCGATTGTCAAGAAGAGCACTGAGAACCAGTTTTTTCTTCGTACACTAACTCCAGTATTGAAAACGAGATAAACTCCATTAAACATGGTCGATGCAGCAACTATAGGAATAACAGGTGCAGCGGATTGATACGAAGGCGGAAACAGTAGGTCAAGAACACCACTGGCCACAAGCGAAAGAGCGAAGGTGGCAAAAAGCAAGACGATGCTATACCAGCGAAATACCAACTGAAAGACGTGTGGCGCATCCTTTCTTTTGGCGATGGCAAACATAGTCGTTGGCCAGGCCAATACGAACGGTGACAGGACGACAACGCTCAACACCCCACCTAAGATGTATGCCACACTGTAGGTTGCTGTCTGGGCGAGTGACCCAAAACGACTGAGCAAATAGCGGTCTGAAAGCTGCAAAACCCAACTTGCTATGGAATTAGTGACCAGTGGCAACCCAAAAGATAGAAGATTCCGTGCAATATGGAAGTCTAGACGCAGACCTGCACGCAGAACAATAACAGGTAGTGTGCAGAGCATGACAACTCCATAGCCCACCCCTGTTGCGAGCAGCGAACCAGTGATACCCATATGCAGTAGGCCTACCAGCACAAGATTAGCACTCAAGCTGACCAGGAGATTGACAATTGATAAGCTCGTGTAGGTTGCTGCACGGCTCTCAGCACGCAACCATGCGAAGCCTGGCACTGACAGGTTTTGCAGAAGGACAGCCAGGGCGGCAACTTGCACGGGAGTACTGAGAGATGAGGTTTGAAACAGAAGATTTGCCAACCACGGGGCTGTTATTATTATTGCGACGGTTGTAGGTATTGTGGCAAGCGACAACAGCATGACAACCGTTGAGAGGGCCCCTAACTTATCACGTTCAGACTCATAATCATAATTATACGCACGCAAAAGGGCAATACTAAAACCAAACTGCGTTATGCCAGTCATCAAGGAGATGGCAGTGTTCAGAACCGCCAATGCACCGTAATCAGTACGCGAGAGCGAGTGTGTTAAAAATGGCACGAGCACAAGCGAGACAAGAGGTCCTGTAAAGGATGCAATGGCATAGAGGCCTGAGCTTTTGACGAGGTTACGAATGAGTGAAACATAGCTTTTCACTTCCGAGTCCTGGACCTCACGTCTTGCTGGTTTCCTCGTGTCTCGAAGCGCCCTAGGAATAGCAGGGATAATCCATGTTGGTTGCTCACTAATGGTTAAACCGTCTAGCATATAAGGGGAAGATGATGTGTAGACAGCTTTGGGATCGACTCGCACAGACAACCAATCTGTGTTCGTGGCATCTTGCGAAGCCGTCGGAATATCCTCAATCTTAAGTGTATGCCCTTTTCCCGTTGTGGCATCTGCGAAAGGGCTCTCTTCTTGTGACGATGTTACTGGCAACGGTGTTACCAGGGATGGTATTGGAAAAATAGGTTGCACTATCTCTCTGCCAGTAATATCTTTGTGATTTCCCGACCCATCAACTGGTACCATTTTCAGCTTTCACTTTTCCTGTAATCAACTCTAGTAAGTGCAGTGCTTTGTTGATGGTGGCGTGAACACCACCTTCCAAGTTGTAGGATGGATAACCCATCATTGGCGCACTCCTAAATCTGTACGAAACAGGTGGATGAGGCGCCTAGCATTGGATGCCATATCAAATCGCTCCAATACAGTCTGTCGGCCAGCATCGGCTAAGCGGCAACGCAATGAAGGATCATTGAGCAAGCGTGCCAAGGCAGTCGCCAGGGCATGACAATCGTGCGATGGAACCAGCAGACCATTAACCTCCGAGGTGATCACCTCGGGAATGCCGGAAACAGATGTGGAGACTACCGGCACACCCATCCATAGCGACTCAATCAGCACGTTTGGAATACCATCGCGATCACCATGTTTGCTAATGATACAGGGAAGTGATGTAATAGTGGCCTGCTGGTACATTTCGATTACTCTCTTGTGCGTCGCTGCTCCCCATAACTCTACCCTATCACTCAGCTCCAGTTCACGGATTTCCAGTTCCAGTACCTTGCGCAATGGTCCATCGCCGACAATGCGGCAGATAAAGTCGTAGCCTTGATCTTTGAGGATACGGCACGCACGCAAGAGGTAAGACTGGCCCTTTTTTTCTATCAAGCGGCCAACCATCAGAATAAGTGGGGATGTTAACGGTTTGGCAGCAGCGGTAATGTTGGCGGGGAACAGGCGTAGGTTCAATCCATGATAGATACAATGGATACGCTCTGCAACATGCTGATCAACCAGTGCTGCAAGGTAACGCTGGTTATAGGCCGTGCAGGTCACCACGAGGCGGGCCATCCGTATCTTATACACGAGCTCTGCCTTAGACGAGAGATAGATGTCAAAGGCATGTGCTGTAAAGCTGTAGGGAATCCCTGAGAACAGATGCACTGCCTGTGCCACGGAAGTGGACTCATTGGCAAAGTGAGCATGCAGATGCACTATGCCCTCACGGTTAAGATGCTCAGTGAGATAGGCAGCATAGAGTAGGTGCCTAAGTACAGATCGTCGACGATAACGGGCTCCCATCACTATACAAGTATGCAAGTAGCGCCAGGGAGCCTTGAGAAAGCGTCGAACCGCAGCCGCCAACAAGGTTGGTATAGAGTAATGAGAAATATATGTGATTGCTGCCTGCACGTGTAACGCTTCTTCGACCGGCGTATCGGAAGGCGACTCAAATAGGGAGAAGAGACGCAACTGTAGTCCCTGGCGCTCCAGTTCTAGAATTTCTTGCACGATAAAGGTCTGGGTGAGATTAGGATAGTTGTTGAGCAGGTAAGCGATCTTCGCCGGACCCGAGTCCTGAGAGTGATTAATCACTATTTCCTCCTGCTATTATCTTCTTCGAGAATTTTTCTATTGGCCCATTATGTTTCTTTTGTGTTACTTCCTTAGCTTGCGTCTTCGTAAGTAAAGGAGACGAAATCATGCCAAGAATCATCCACCCAAGCGTTGCCAACGTGGGAAGTGTCCAGCCTTCGTTACCCCAGCTATTGACACACAATACTAGCGTAACAGCTATGCCAGCACCGAGCAGAGGACGTGTTCTTCTATCGGCTCTTACCCAATTGCGTAGCCCTTGCCACAAGGCAGACGTGATAAGCGCAAGAAACACAAGGAGGACTGGGAGGCCCGCCATAGCGGCCCATTCGAGATACGAGTTATGCGGTTGATCGTAAGGCCTATATTGTGCTATCACACGATACGGTTCAGCCCGAAGTAGATAGGCCTGCTGGCCCAGGCCAATCCCTGTAAGTGGAAAGGCCTGGATCACTCGTATCGCGGTTTGCCATAAACCATTGCGCTGTATCAGTTCTTCAGGATCTGATGCATGCTGGAGCAGGGAACTAAACTGCGTGTGGAAAGCAACAAGAATCACTATTGCACCCGCGATAATACATAAGATGATCTGGACACGAGAGCTCTGGTTTCCTACGAATACGAGAAAGACAAGAATACCGACAAGGGCAGACAACCATGCACCCGCACTGTAGGTGAAAAGCAATGCGGGTAGCAACAGGAGCATTTCGACCAGGTAGAGGATTTTTCCCAGAGAGGAAGTGCTTTCAACGAAAAGTCCTAAGGGAATAAAGAACATCATTGCGAGAAAGGTGCCAGCATAGTTTGGTTGTACAAAGAATGATCCGAGACGATTAACATCGCCACTTGATAGATCTTGAAGGTAGCCAGCAGCATTTGATAATCCAAACAAAGTTACACCGGTTGAAACCTGAATGATCAAATGCACTGCGATGAGATCACCCAAGATAGCTAGTATTTGGAAGAAGCGCCGAATACTCGCAGTATTTCGCGCAAGCACGGCTCCTAACCAGAAGCAAATCAAAGCGCCGAAAATGATATTGGGATAATAGAAAAGAGCATCACGAAGCGTGAGGGCTCCGTGGATTGCAGGGAAAATCGTGAGTGTAAGAAACAGGATCCAAAGCCATAAACCATGTAGCTTTGCCCAGGGGCGCTCGGAAGATCGAGCAATAAAGAAGATACATAGAAAGCTGAGGGCTATTACCAGCCAGACAATATATAACCCCAGGTACCAATCAACGTAAATATTAACTGCAATCACAATAACAGTAGCCAACTCGTCCTGATGCAGGACGAGCATGAGCGTTATAATGATGGCGCTAATGGCGGCACCGACCGCATAAAGACCAGGTTTTCCCAGCGTTCCTCCTAACAAGACTGCAATCGCTACACCCCCCACGAATAACGCCATTACCCCCATTATCATTACGGGGTGTGATAATCGGAAAAATGTCTCCCATTTATCATTTTTAACATTACTGCTTATCATCGCTCCACTCTCCAGAACGATTTGCTTCCACTCGATGGCGTAAGAGCACATACCTTATCGTTGACAATCACTGCTGGCGGTACCTCTACTTCCTTGGTTATTCGTTGGCGAGAATTCATCAGCAAGTATACAGTACACCTAGACTCGTATCCTCTTTCAAGGATTGGGTGAGCGTTGCTGTACGTCTATCACTGGAAACTAACCAACTCCAGGTATTAGTCCTAACTGCACAGGGAGGCAGCGTTACCTGCAGGTTTAAGGTCCATAGGGTACCTGGTTGCCGCTGAATAAGATACTGGTAATGCCAGCCGTTTAGACCCTTCTTTGCTGCCTCAGGTACAGTCCAGACCAAGGAGATGGTGCGAGTTTGGCCAAAGGTGAGCGTAAAAAAGCCAGCCCATATCTCACGACCAAAGGCCTGGCTCGTACCTCGTGGCTCCCATCCAGTCTGCATACGTAATATGCTTCCCGGCGGCACATAGACACGCGAATAATCTCGATAGAGCGGATCGCCGTAGTTCTGACCTTCAACTGTCCATGCATAACTGATAGTGGTGCGATGAGTGGCATTACCGTGTGCATCGATGGTCACCTGGTCATCTATAGTGTTGATAATAAAGCTGTTGGCTTTATTTGCACTTATGTTCGCGTCTACCACAAAGAGGCTATCACCTTGGGGAGATCGAATGGCAGCACCAAGATTATAGCTCTGGAGAACGCTCTCTGCTACGCTAGAGTTGAAATAGATTTGCAGGTCCTTAGAGTGCATCGAACTAACCATCAGTTCCAGGAATTTGCCAAGGGCCGATGATGGCAGCTGGCGAACCCGGGCCAAAAAATGATCAGCCAACCATGCCGTGAAGCGCTTACGCAGTGACGAGTGCCCGTCCGGCGAAGGAGTAGTTTCAGAACCCTCACCCGCCGGTCCGAGTTGATGATAATGGATAAGCGCAATCAGGTTTTGGGCGGTCACGGTCTCGTGATATTCAGGAACGTTGATTGGTCCAGTAATGTTGAGGGCTTTCTGAATCAGCGCCGGGGTAATGGCGATTACTCCTTGGATAGGAACGTTTCCTCCCTCTCGCCTGTAGGTCAACTCACCATAGCGCGCAGCTGTGGGGAAATCTGCATCGAGATTGGAGTCGCGAAGGCTCCAGGTTGGTGCTATGTCAAACCACGTGTAGGCTGCCGGGAAAGTAATCTGACCTCCAGCAGATTCAAAAGGTCGATCGAGCAAGTCAACGTCTGTAATATGAGCAGCAGTCAACCGTCCTCCCGAAAGAGTGGCAATGCCATAGTTGCCAATGAAGCCACCACCAGGTCTCAGTTCGGTCGAATCAAGCACCTCAATGAGAAAGTTCGTCGGCGTCCCGATGCCAAGGAGTGTGGGGGCAATGGGGAGCAGCCTCTCTGCCACACTAAGCCAGGTCTGCAGCATTGGTAGATCTTTATGGAAAGTAGCAACTATCTTGCTAAGGCGTGGGTCGATTTGTAAATCACTCGGTTGTAAGTGATTGACCTGGTCGATAACCAGGCTAAGTGTTACCTTGATCTGCCGGAAATTCCGATTTAAAACAGTGAGGTCTGCCATTGTAAGACCATTTTGCTGTGTGTTAAATGGATCATGAAGCCTCGAAATGAGCAAGTTCAATGTGTTGCAGGCAACCACCCCCATTTGAGATACCTCTATGGCAAGAGGCAGCACATGCATTGCCGCTCTCAGTCGAGGACCATAGGTCGGGATGGACATACTGATACCTGGAAGCGATTGCAAATCAGTATCCAGATGGACAAAGAAGGTCGAGGCAAAGGCGAACTCATGTTTTGCCTTGTCAACAGCCTGAGAGTCCAGTGGGCTTCGTGGTAATGCTTCCAAAAGTGTCACCCCTGTGCGCAAGTGTTGTATTCCTTCTTGCGCTAAAGACACATCTTTATGATACTGTGCATTGTACGTCTGATACTCAGCGACCGAAAATATTGAACCAACGGCGCCCAGGAGTACAAGTATAGCTGCAACAAGATAAAGCTTTTTTGCTTTTTGCTTTTTGCCTTTTACATTTTGACTAGCTTCCATTTTCAGGTTATCCACCACTTTCATACTATCCATCTTTCCTCCCATCAAGCAGGTCTGGCTGAGATCGAGGGTCTGGCTGTACAGGATAGGCAGATGTTATCTTCACCGTGTTCATTGCAGATGCGTCTGGCCGGGATTGAGTACCTACCTCCTTGGGAGGTTGAACGGATACTAGCTTCATTGTGTTATCAAGCAAGTCTTGTCGGGGCTGTGTTTCTGACTGCTTCGAGATACCTCTACTAGCAAATGAAACGGTAGCAGCCTTCGTATCTTTCTTGCTACGACTACCCCTACCGTTCTGCCTATTGTTGCTATAATAATAGTAGGAATAGGAAGTGTCCTTGCGGCTAGGACGTTGTTTATTCACCACGCAACCAAGAACACGCGCTCCAGCCTGCTCCAGCACTTCTTTCATTTGCTTGAGATCCTTCTTAGTAGCACGGGTGATATCGACCACGACAAGCGTGCCATCAGTCTTTGATGCCAGGATGCTAGCATCTGACAAACCAAGTAAAGGAGGAGTGTCAAAGATCACCACCTCAGCTTCACAACTAGCAAGTGCGGTAAAGAAACGCTGCATGGCTTTTGAGTCAAGCAGCTCAGAAGGATTCGGTGGTAGTGGTCCAGAAGGCATGTAACGCAAATTCGGAATGTCTACCGGGTGGACAAAAGGATCTAGGGATGGTGTCCTGGTAAGGGTGTGTGTACCCGGTGGCTCTGAAGTTGGTATAGGAGTGAGAACCTGCTGATAAGCAGGTGCATTAGCGATGGCCGACATACCAAACGCCAATATGGCATTGCTCAAACCCATTGCGTGAGCCGGGATGCCAAATTGTTCATGCTGCACTGGGCGACGCAGGTCGGCATCGATAAGGAGCGTATTTTTACCGGCCCTAGCCATAAAAATGGCCAGGTTGGCTGCGACAGTGCTCTTGCCATCACCGGGCATGGAACTTGTGACCACCAAGGTATGCAATGGTTTCTCTATCGCAGAGAACCCAATATTTGTACGCAAAATACGATAGGATTCGACGTTGGCGTTGCGTCCCGCTGGATTAATAACATTTTCGTTAGATCTCGCTCGCCAGATTGAAGCCAGAATCGGCCAGCCCAGTAGTTGGTTGAGAGCCTCTTGAGTACGAACACGTACGTCTAGCAACTCAAATAGCACCGCCAGCAACATCCCCAGTAACAAGCCTGTCAATAGTCCAGCAGTGGTATAGAGAAGTACATCGGGTCTCACCGGATGTAAGGCAGGTTGCGCTGGCTGAGCTATGCGCAATAAACTGCTATTCTGTGCCTCTGTCAACTCAAGCTGGGCTAACGCTGCCTGCACTTGACTGTAGTGCTGCTGCAGACTACTCAGTTGTACTTTCAAAGTACTTATCTGGGCTTGATCTCCTTTAATTGGTTGTAAAGTATCTATTTGGGTCGTAGTAGCATCAATTTGCTGCTGCGTTTGCTGGAGATCTTGCTGGATCTGTTGCTGTGACTGGAGATTGTCTTGCTGAGCCGCGCTGGCTTGTTGATGGATCAATGTGGCAGCAATATCGTTTGCAAGTGCTGCTGCCCGTTTAGGACTCGGATCCAGCACAGCGATCTCAAAAAGTTGTGTATTGGTCTTGGGGGTGGACGACACTTCTTTCGATAGCTGATCGGCAGTCAGACCTGGATAGTGCGAAGCAACCTCACTAAGCACTGGATCGCTGATCGCCAAATCCGCCTCCGTTTGAACGAGTTGATCACTGGCGAGCAAACTATCGTAGTTTGCTTGATTGTTATTCGAACGAATGGTAATTTGTATGAGTGACTTTGATTGATAAAGTGGCGTCATCAGCCTGCTGCCAATAAATGCCCCCAGTCCGACAACTACGAAACAAATGACGATAAGCCTCAAATGCTTAATCACAATGGTCAAGTATTGTTCGAGCGACATGATCTTTACTCCTTATTATCCGAATTACGCATTCGTCGTTTTTTCTACAATTCATCATTCAGTGACCCTTGCTTGCATTTCGGTTACCTTTCAGTTGCCGTATTGGTGTGCCAGCGGCTGAGTGCCGAAGATATCGATTGCGTATATATTTGTCCTTGAAGGACATTTGGCCTAGTCGGCATAATACTTGCGCAGGCGCTAAAGCCGCCGGATATGGGACTGGCCTATACCGGCGGTTGCATTGCGCGTATCGACAACGAGCGAAGCAGTCCTAGCAATAGAGGCATAATCATAGGCCTGGTGATCGGTGATGATGACCACGCAGTCACTGCCTCGCATATGTTCCTCATCAAGTGGTACGGCTGTCAGCGTCGTTTCTTTGAGCGTCAATGCCGGTATGTAGGGGTCAGCGTAGTCGATATGTGCCTGGAGCTCTCGCAGCAGCTCGATAATCTCGATAGCGGGAGATTCACGAATATCGCCGGTATCGCGCTTATAGGTTACGCCCACTAGTAGAATGCGCGAGCCATTGAGGTATTTGTCCACACTGTTCAGAGCCCTGTTAATGCGCTCAACAACGTAATGGGGCATTCGCTCATTGATTTCGCTCGCCAACTCGATGAAGCGCGGCTCGTAGTTCAAGGAGCGCAGCTTCCATGCAAGATAAAGCGGGTCGATAGGAATGCAGTGTCCTCCGATGCCCGGTCCTGGGTAAAATGGCATGAAACCAAAGGGCTTTGTTGCTGCCGCAGCAATCGTTTCCCACACATCAACACCCAGGAGATCAGCTATGATGGCCAATTCATTGACCAGACCCATATTGACGGCACGGAATGTATTTTCAAACAGTTTGATGAGTTCAGCGGTGCGGGTCGAACCGACCGAAACGACGGTATCCACGGCTGTTTCATAGAGCGCTCTAGTCACCTCCAGACAGGCAGGTGTGATTCCTGCCACGACTTTTGGCGTATTGCGGAGATTATAGTGAGTGTTGCCGGGATCGATACGTTCTGGGGAAAAAGCCAGAAAGTATTCCACACCAACATTTAAGCCAGTTTGTTGGAGGTATGGTAGGATACACTCGTCCGTTGTACCAGGATAGGTAGTGCTTTCGAGCACGATTAGCTGGCCGGGATGCAGGTAAGAAGCAATAGCATTAACGACGTCAAGGATAGCCCCGAGATCTGGTTCTTTTGCCTTATTTAAAGGAGTGGGAACGCATATAGCGACAGCATCCAGTCCAGCAAGGACTGTGAAATCAGTGGTTGGGATCAAAGAGCCTTCACGTACTAATGCTCCAATGTCTTCTGATGCCACGTCAGTAATCCAGGACTTGCCCTGCTGGCACATACTTACACGCCGTGGATCTATATCGATCCCTGTTACCGAGAAACCGGCACGTGCCCATTCAGTAGCAAGAGATAGTCCTACGTAACCAAGGCCTATGACACCAACACGAGCAGTACGCTGAATAATGCGATCCAGCAGGTACTGGGAATATCCTTCTCTGTTGGCTATAGGCGAAAGTTCTTGTTCTCGCTCTCTTATTAGCTCCTGCATTTCCAACTCTCCTACCGTTATGTATTTGCTGGGAAACCTCTATGGCCATTTCTAGCCTTACAAAATGCCATTCCTAACTCCTTTTGACAGTGCTAGGCGCCAGCCGCGTTTCTTTATAACTACAAATTTATAAAGTTACTAATTCAGCTATCTGTTGAATGCTCCTGTAGTGAGTGCGTCATGTTCCATGGCAGAGCACCACCTCAATCACCGTCATCAAGACAATAAAGATATCAAGCATGAATGATTGTCGTTTGATGTAGTAGAGATCATATTGTAACTTGATCAATGCATCATTGCCTGTCCTACCATAACGGAACTTCACCTGGGCCCAACCTGTTAATCCAGGTTTGATGGTCAAGCGATGGCGGTAAAAAGGAATCGTTTGTTCCAGTTTGCTGATGAACTCTGCTCGCTCAGGTCTCGGACCAATCAAGCTCATCTCACCTCGTAAAATATTGAACAATTGTGGTAACTCATCTAAGTGCGTGGCACGCAAGAATCGTCCAACACGTGTTACCCGTTCGTCACCCTCTGCTGCCCATATCGCGCGTCCTTCACCCTCAGCATCAGGATGCATGGAGCGAAACTTGTAAATACGAAATGCTTTTCCCCGCAATCCGACTCGTTCCTGGCTGTAAAAGATCGGGCCTGGAGAGTCAAGATAAATGAACAGCGCTATAACAGGCAGCGTCAAACAGAGAACTAGTAGACCACAAACCCCACAGACAAGATCTAAGGCTTCCTTCCAACAGAGGTAGAGTGGGGACAATATGCGCTCTGGTTGCAGAGCCACATACCATTGATCACCGACATGTTCCACCGGAATTTTGCCGGTGGAGCTTTCAAAGACTACTGACATAGGAAGAACAGATATGCCAAATTGTACTGCGTCGATAGTCTCTTTGAATAGTTCGGAATCAGCCCTGTAATCAAGAGCGACGATGATCATGTCAATCATGCCATTTTTCGCTAAGTAGCGCAGGACGTCTCTACCACCCAAGATGTGCAAATCATTGTGGTAAGATCCCTCCTCAACGTTTTCACCAATATATCCTAGAATGTTGGCACTGGGATGCCTCGCACTCTGGAGTTCCTTAGCAACAGCTTCCCCAGCAGAGTTGACCCCAACTATGACCGCCCGAGGGAGGAAATGCGGCAAATGCATGACTTCCGCAAGCAAGACGCGCCAAATTGTGAAGACTGGTATCGCTAATACAAAGAAGAGCAACTGTAGCCGAGCTTGGGCTACGAATCCGATGCCAAGAAGGAGAAATGAGAGTACTATCCATAAAATATTCATAAGCACAAGTGCAAACAACGTACAGAATGAACTCCTAAAGCGACTCGATGCATAACTTAGGTTCTGTGATCCAGTCACATTGACGACAAGACACCAGGATGCCAGGGCAAGTGATACCCATATGAGTTTTATATTCCATATTTCTAATGTGCTCCAAAATACCTGAGTTACCGGAGGGAAGAAAAGTAACGGCACAAATAATGCCATAAGCAAAATCATATCACCCATCACGAGGATAAAGTGCCATACTCTAGGTGAAGGTCTTTGTCGTCCTCCTATCTCATGCTGCCTTTTAGCTCGTGACATTTGAAGAATCCCACGAGAACTCTTAATATGCTCGTTCTTATAAAGAACATTCTTCTCAGAGATTAACTCCGCTAGTTGAGAACGGGGCTTCTCGTTCTCCGATAAAACCTCTTGCGTCTCAAATAGGATTTGCGGAGTTATCCCTGGCATACCCGATTCAAGATTTGGCTGCATGCTTTGCCTACTCGACTTTCTTTATTAATACCGCTTCCCACTGATGAATTGAAATTTGGCATGGGATTGCCTGTGAATCTTAACTCTACTAGAATTTCCGGCCCTGTTCTACTACCGCATGAGCTATGGGCGCAGTCGTTAAGGATTCAGGAATAGGCGTAGTTGGTAAGGATTTAGGGACGGTTGCCCCTGATATAAGGGTAGGCGCCTTCTTTCTAAGTAATTCTGTAATATGCATATCAAGCTGAGCAGTCAGTTGATCGCGATCACATCGCGCTTCTACATATGCACGACCGCGCAGGCCCAATAACTCTGCTTCTTCAGGATGGTTTCGCAGGTAGAGAATCGCTGATGCCAATGCCTCTGGATTCTCCGGCTCCACATAAATTGCTGCACCAGCCCCTTGCTCTGCAAGTTGGCGGGCTTCACCCTCTATTCCTAACAAAATGGGACGAGCACAGGCCATTATTTCATACATCTTCAAGGGCAAAGTGCCTTCAAGAAATGGCATTTTCCGTAGAGGAATTAAGCACGCATCAGCACCAGCTATAATTAGCGGCATCTGATCGTGTGGTACAGAGTCTAGAAACGAAACATTCTTGAGGCCATATTTCTGAGCTTGCACCATCATATCTGCTTTCCTTGCGCCATCACCGACGAAAATCATATGTATATCTGTGTGAACTTGCAATTGCTTTGCCGCATTAAGCACAGCTGTCATTCCATACAGAAGCCCATGATTACCTGCATAGAGCGCAATAAAGCGATCATCCCAACCAAGTTCGCGTCGAGCTTGCGATCTTGGCAAAGGACGAAATTTGTTAGTGTCAGCTCCATTCGTTAGCAGAAAGATGCGTTTTGGGGAAAGTCCACGTTGGATAAGTCTATTTTGAATTCCTGCTGTCAATGCCCAAACTAAACTAGCTCGCTGGTAGGTTGACCACTCCAGACTTTCAGCAAGCCATATCAGCACAGGATTTCGCAATGCACCCAGTTGAATAGCAGATTCGGGCCATAGATCAGACACCATAAAAATGAAGGGGCAACGCTTCCGCCTTGCCAGGATACGTCCTGCAATAGCATTGAAGAGGGGATGCGACTCGACAATAATCACATCTGGATGACCAACCTCCTTCCCGCCAAGTAAAGGAGCGAGACATCCAAAGGAAAATTGAGCCACAATACGGCGCAGAAAACCTTTGTTCGGGCTGACATAGCTCCAGGCGCGTATCACTCGCACCCCATCAAGATTTTCTTCCTGAAGCAGACGGCCACGATATTCAGGCGGAACAATACCAGTAGGATAGTTCGGAAAAGTAGTAAGAACTGTTACATCATACCCTCTATTCACTAGGCGTACAGCAGTTTCACTGATACGCACTGCCGCAGCCCCTTTTTCTGGGGGATAATAGGGGGTGACGAAGAGTATGCGAGTCATTATTGCCCTCTTTCGAAGAGAGCCGAAGAGATAACTTGTTGTTCACCTCTCCTGCTCTTTGCTTTTTCACAATAACCGTCCCCAATTGTGATATAGCGCATGCCGAGCGCTTCGATCTGTTCGCGGCAAAGTGCTCCACGCCCATCAAGCACCACCTGACAACGACTAAAGCGGCTGAAATCAAGTGACTGATAGGCCTGATGACTAGCCTGGAGAATGATGGCATGTATCTGATTGTCAAGTTTCGGAGTGAGAGGGTTATATCCCAACGCACGTAACTCGTCCGGACTAAACAGAGGATCATCAATGTAAACAGTCGCCTCTTTCTCTAAGAGAGCGTTCTGAAGCAACTTCGTGCTGGTAAACGCAGCCTCATGCACATCACCGCGGTAGGACACTCCAAGAATGAGCACAAAGCGATTAGTTAATGGACCTGTGATAGCCTCGATGCGATGCACTGCATACCCTGCCATTGCGTCATTAATGCGGCGAGCATAGCGAGGCAACATGAGCATCTGAAATTTTGAGTCATGGATTTGGACATGTCTATCTTTCAAACTTGCAAGAAGGAAGTAGGGATAGACGGGGATACAATGCCCTCCAACACCAATACCGGGGGTGTGAATGTGTGAATAGGGTTGAGTATTGGCAGCAGCGATTGCGGCTGCAACGTCAAGGCCATGGGCGTCAGCAAAGCATGCAAACTCATTGGCCAGTGCAATGTTGACATCGCGATAGGTTGTTTCAATAAGTTTGACAAATTCGGCTTCATCCGTCGAAGCCATAGTGATAATATCAGCATCAAGAACCGATCGATAAAAGGCAACGGCAGCTCTCGTGCTCTGCTCATCAGTACCACCCACTACTTTGGGATAGATACGCAGGTCACGGAAGATATAACCCGATGATACGCGCTCTGGACTGTATGCCAGGTGAAAGTCGGAACCTGTTTGAAGATTCGATGTACGTTCGAGAAGCCGAGCGAATCGCCCTGCTGTTGTTCCAACGGGTAGAGTAGCCTCATAGATTACAAGTGTGCCAGGTTGCAATCCCGCCCCGATAGCGGCGGTAGCAGCATCAATCGCTGCGAAGTCCACCTCATGCTTTTCATTGACGACAACTGGCACAATGACCACCACAACATCTGCCCGACGCACTGCCTCAGTAGTATTCACCGTCGCCGAGAGCAACTTCTCATGCACCAGACGGGGGACTTCAGTTGCGAGTTCTGGTTCCTCCCGGATATGCGATTGCCCTGCATTGATCCTTTCAACCACCTGAGGATTAATGTCACAGCCGATCACGCGTCTCCCATGCTGGGCAAACTGAACGGCAAGGGGTAAACCAATCTTGCCTAAGCCAATCACAGCAACTGAAGGTGAAATATTTTGCATGATTATATCCTCCAGTTCCTTGTTACTTTTACTTCTCCCATTTTGCATAAATACACTACCAGTTCCATTGTTACTTTCGTTCTCTATCTTTATTGCTTCTTCCTGATGTGTTGCCATAGTAAGCTGCAGCGCAATTCTCAAGGCTGCCAGGCCATCTTCGCCAGTGACAATTGGAGCAGTATCGTTGCATATTGCAGCAATTACATTTTCATATTCCAGGCGTAATGGCTCAGCTTTCTGAATCTTAAACCGAGTCATTGTCCCTTCACTAACACCCGTAAGAGTACGTAATGCGTCCCAGGTCGTCGGTGTATAGTCGTTCTCGTAAAAATACACCTCCTGGGTGAGGTAGTTCACGAGATACATGCCCTTCTCACCGGTGATACTCAATTCGCGTACTTTTGTGGGCGTCAGCCAGTTCACATCGAGCATGCCAATGGCATCATTGCTAAAGCGAAGAATGCCAAGCAGTAAATCCTCATACGCGTTGTGTATGCGACGCTGCGTTTCCGCATACACTCGGTCAACCTCTGCGTCCGCCAGATAGCGCATGATATCGATGTCATGGGTGGCAAGATCGAGTGTGACACCAACATCGCGGATACGCGGTGGAAATGGGCCAAGTCGTCGAGCATGAAGGTGAAAAATCTGGCCAAGTTCGCCAGCGACAAGACGCCGCTTCACCTGGATAATCGCAGGGTTAAATCTTTCAATATGCCCAACAGCAATTTTGGCGCCACGAAGACTAGCAAGCTGAATAAGTGCGAGTGCTTCATCGACGGTACTTGTTATGGGTTTTTCGATGAGCACATTGATGCCCTGATCGAGAAGATGGAACGCAACTTCGAAGTGCAAATGCGTAGGTACAACTACTGCAACAAGATCAGGGCGCGTCTCTTCAACCATCCGACGATAATCCGCGTAGCCCTTCACATGGAACCGGTGCACAGCGTATTGCAATGTCGACTCGTGCGTTTCCGCCACGCCAACGAGCTGCATCTGCTCACCATCGAGGTCCTTCAGCACCCGCAAATGATTCAGCCCCATCGAACCCGCACCAACTACAGCCACTTTCAATTGCATAAAGTAAGTACCTCCCTGACGATGATTGAGAGATCTTCCTCTTTGAGCGCCGGATGGACCGGAAGTGACAACACCTGCTTGGCTGCCATTTCCGTTTCGGACAGGTGAAGGTCGGCCGTTTCATAGTCCATGTTTGCCGTTCTAACCGGAGATGAGATGCGAAACCGGGAAGCCGAGTCTCGATAGAAAGGTTGCCGGTAAATTGGAGTAGGGTAATGCACTCCCGTGCCGACTCCTCGCGCATGTAACTGCGCTGCCAGCGCGTCCCGGTTACCAGGAACACGAATGGTATACTGGTGAAATACATGCCGATGCCCAGGGCGCACTAGGGGCGTTTGGATCGATCCTTTGAGATGCTGCGTCAAGAAATTCGCATTAGCAATGCGTTGATCGGTAAAATACTCCAGCTTCCCGAGTTGTACCAGGCCAATAGCCGCCTGTACCTCTGTCATCCGCAGGTTGTACCCCAGGGCCGTGTGATAGTAGCGCTCTTGCTGCCCATGGCTACGCATGAGACGGACACGTTCAGCGATTACAGGATCATTGGTGGTTACCATTCCTCCTTCGCCGGTCGTCATGTTCTTGGTTGGATAAAACGAGAAACATCCGGTACCAAAACCACCAACTGGTTTGCCATCTACTTGTGCAGCATGTGCCTGGCACGCGTCCTCTATGATGGTCAGGTTGTGAGCAAGCGCGAGTTGCTCCAGGCGCTTTATGTCGCAGGGGTTACCATAGAGATGAACCGGTAAGATAGCCCTGGTGCGTGGTGTGATTGCAGCTTGCACGAGTGCAGGATCAATATTGTAGGTATCTGGCTCAATATCGACAAAGACGGGTGTAGCGCCAACAAGCAGGATGACATTGGCGGTAGCGGCGAAACTGAAGGCGGTGGTAATGACCTCATCGCCAGGACCAATGCCGTGTGCCAGTAAAGCAAGGTGGAGCGCAGCAGTTCCTGAAGAGACAGCTACAGCCTCTTGCACCTGGCATAGCTCTGCAAAGTGCCGCTCGAATGCAGCAACTTGCTCGCCTTGTGCCAATTGGCCCGATGTAAGAACGCGAAAAACTACTGTTTGCTCTTCAGTCCCAAGTAGTGGGAGTGCAATAGGAATCAAGAAATCCTCTCATCGATAGAATGATTGCTCATTGATTGTATAGTATGAACAAAATCACCTGAAATATCTTTGCGATTGTAATATTTTTGATTATCCATCGGGAAGACGACCCCGGCAGCATGTCTCGCATCTTGTACTATCAGACAACCAGTCCATCTAATAATCATTAAGGGTACTTCCCGATGACTCTGTCCGTATTAACAATAGAGGATATAAGTAGAGTAACTGGTTATAGTTGGGTTAAGAAAAAAGAATAAATCATAAATTCTGGTTAAGTTTTCTTAACTGCACCTTTATTGATCTCATTCAGGCACAATTCGCACAAAATGAACGTCTTGAAATGATAACCTTCACTCTAAAGAAGAGTTTTCGCTTGACTTTTAGCAAAATTCCATGTACCCTACAATCAAATACATCCAGCAGGAGATAGCAGTGATAGTTATAGTCTTCAATTAACCTATGCCTACTTTGCGGGAACACATCTGATTGCGCCGCGACGCTTATGGCGTCCTGCCGGGTGGTCTACGCTATGGTACAGGGATGAAGGCTTTTGCGCTGTTGTTGACTGATACCACAGGAACTCTACCTTCAACCTTCTCGTGCACCACTGCAACACAGAAGCAGCTTGCTATCCACTAAGAGATAACTGGCTTGCCTGCATCATAGCAGCAGCTACCGGGGCAATGCCCACCCTGGTGTTTTCCCAATGTAACTATTCAGGTCTCTTTTCTCTTGTGCCGCCTGCGGCGGTGGGATGAGGGGAGAAGGCGGGGTGCCCCCTGCTGAAGAGTTAACGGCGTACCAAAAGGAGTTGAATATGGCAGAACGAACTATTCCCGGCAGCGGCGAAGACAAGCCACTGAGAGGCTTACTTTCCCAGGCGCCCGAACGCGCTGTCCTGGTTGGTGTAGATATGCCTGGAAATGGTTGGCCAGTGGAGGAATCGCTTGATGAACTGGCGCAACTGGCTACGACGGCCGGTGTCACCTGTGTTGATCGCGTTATCCAGCGCCTGGCGCGTCCACATCCTGGGACATTGCTTGGTTCAGGCAAAATTCAGGAGATTGCGGACCTGGTACGTTATCACGACTGCGATGCTGTCATTTTCGATCTTGAGTTGTCTCCCGGGCAACACCGCACGCTGGAGAGCGCACTTGAGACGCAGGCGCTCGACCGCACCGCGCTGATCCT
>Ga0187846_10000262_pt1 | contig 32370 bp, 32 predicted proteins | sample TC_taG_FD_161473 | JGI IMG/M metagenome (GOLD analysis project Ga0187846, IMG submission 161473) | Biofilm microbial communities from the roof of an iron ore cave, State of Minas Gerais, Brazil - TC_06 Biofilm (v2) | ecosystem: Environmental > Terrestrial > Deep subsurface > Cave > Wall biofilm... | reverse complement strand
GCCCAGCGACGACCTCGACCGCTGCTTCACGCTCCTCTCCCACCGCACCGTCTCCAAAACGCTCAGCGTGCAATACCGCAACGCGCTCTACCAGATCCTCACACCACGACGCCGGCTGCGCTACGCGACCGTCCAGCTACGCGAAAACGAAGCCGGCGACGTCTCCATCGAGTACAACGGTCGGACACTGCCGTATCAGCTAGTGCCGACCGCGCTACGCCAGCCCGTGGCCGATCGCAAGCAGCTGCACGCCGTGCTTGCGCACGCATCCAAAGCGCACATACCATCAGCCGATCACCCCTGGCGCCACTACCGAAAACCCAGCAGGAAACTACTCCTTCCCGACTATCTACGTGACATCTCTACCTGGGAGCGAGAGGACATTTGCGCTCAGGACTGACAGCCGCATAGGCGCGCTTAAGGGCGCGCCACTGCAGCTACTGCTCGGGTTTGTCGCCCGAGCGTTTCGATCTCTGCCGGACCGATGCGGCGGATGGACATGAGTATATAGAAGAGCAAAATCGCGACCGCGGCTATCAGCCAGGTCGGAATCGTCGAGGGAAACATGATGGGTAACTCCTTCGGGTACGTCTTTTTTTTCTGGCTACGGCTTCTTCTTCAGGTCGGCGGACGCCTCATACACGAGATGCGCGCGCTTGATAGCGGCGTACGGGATTTCGACTGTGCCGGCATAGAGGTCAGACATCTTCACTTTCACCTCGTCCGCTGCCTCGATTCGCCCGATGAACTCCACGCGGTTGGCGATACGCAGCGTCGTGATAACCCGGATGTCCCGCCCCAGAAATCGAGCGTAGTGCGCGGGCGCCAGCAGCGGCCGATCCAAACCCGCCGACGCGACCTCGATCGAATAATTGCCAAACGGGGGCGACGATTCGTCCAGCCGGTTGGAAACATAGCGGCTGATGCGCTCGCACAGACTCGTGTCGACGCCGCCGTCACGATCGATGCACAATGCGATCGCATAGGCGCCGCGTTCGCGAAGGATTGTGGACTTGAGCACTTCGACACCGTTGAACTCGCGCGGGATGTTTGCGGCGATCGTTTCCACGCGGCGAGTCGCGTCGACCACTCCTACCGGTCGAATAAATTCGACCGCTACATCTGTATCAGGCGCTCCGTGCGGCCGGTGCGCGCGGCGCTCACCTTTTCGCACCGGCGACCTCCGCGAGCGGAGCGATCTTGATGCCGGCTTGAAGCAGCGCCTCGCGAACGGCCACCGCCAGCTTGGCAGCGCCGGGTGTGTCGCCGTGGATGCACAGCGTCTGGACGCGGCCGGCGCGCGCGAGTTCAAGCGCTTGGGCTGCCGCGTGCTTTGGATCGGTGAATACCGCGCCCGGTTTGCTGCGCGATCGCAGCGAGCCGTCACGCTCGTACGCGCGATCGCAAAAGCCTTCGGCTGCGGTGCGCAGGCCGGCGTGTTCGCCGGCGGCGAGGAGCGCGCTGCCGGGCAATCCGACAAGGATGAGTTTCTTATCGAAGCGGGCGGCGGCGCGCGCGATCGCACCGGCGAGCGTTGCGTCGCGTGCCGCGTCGTTGTAGAGCGCGCCGTGAGGCTTGACGTGGCGCAGCGCAGCGCCGTGTACCTTTGTAAACGCCGCCAGCGCGCCGAGTTGGTAGAGCACACCGCGCTCAATCTCTTCTTCTGATACGTCCATGCTGCGCCGCCCGAATCCGTGCAGATCGGGATATGACGGGTGCGCGCCGACCGCGACGTTGTTCGCGACCGCCAGCCGCACCGTCGCATCGATCGTCACCGGATCGCCGGCGTGGAACCCGCATGCGACGTTGGCGGACGTAACGATCTCAAGCAAGGCCTGATCGTCTCCCATTCGCCATGCTCCAAACGACTCGCCGACGTCGGCGTTAAGGTCAATCGCCAGGGCTACCACCCTTCAAAAAAACCCGTCGCGAGTGGGGGCGCTGTCGGCGAAGCACCGCTTGCGAGTATGCGCTCGAGATGCTCGCGCAAGAGGGCCGCTCGTGCTGATGTCACCGGTTCAAATCGGACGACGTCGCCCGGCGGCGCTTGCGCGGCATACGGCAGATCGGCGCTGATCACGCACGCGACAAGCGCGTAGCCCGCCGTCGTTTGATGTTCGGCGAGCAAGACCACCGGCAACCCGGCGCTCGTGACTTGCACGCACCCTGCGCAGGCACCCGCCGAGACGATGTCCGTCGGTCCGGTGCGCAAGGGACCACCTTCGAGCGCAACGCCCTGTCGCGTTGAACGGCTCGAGACTTTCCATTCGCTCGAGAGCAATTGCGTCCACGCGCTCTCCGACAAGAGGCGGCGGTGCGGACCCGGCACGATTCGTAAGACAACGGGGGACTTCCACGATGGAGTCGCCTGCAGCGAGTATGCGTCGAACGCGTTCGACGCCTCAACCGGGGTTGTCAAAGAGAGTTCGTCCCCGTTGCGCAGCGCTCTGCCTTCAAAACCGCCGAAGCCGCTGCCTATATCGGTGGAAGCGCCGCCGAGGACCAGCGGCATATCGATGCCCCCGGCGACGGCGATATACGATCGAATGCCGCGCTGCGGCAACCCGACCTTCACGCGAGCGCCCGCGGCTGCAGCATGTGACTGCCACAACTTCACGGAGAGGCCATCGATTTCGACGGGCGCGACGGCGCCGGTCACAGCGACGCGCGCGGGCTTCGTCAATTCGAAAGCGATTCCAGTGAGCGTCGTTTCGACGAGCGGGGCGCATGCGTCGTTGCCTACAAGCAAGTTCGCGGCGCGTGCGCTGAACCAATCCGCCGCGCCGGAAGGCGAAACTCCATAACGCGCCACGTCTCTCCTTCCACAATCCTGAACTGTCGAAAGCGCGCCTCCCGTCACAACGCGCAGCATCGGGCGCCGCGTAGTCATGCTTCGACTTCGGCGCCGGCGTCGTCGAGACGCGCGACCACTTCGAATCGGACGCGGTCGCCCGGCGCGAACAGCGCGGGCGGAGTGCGCGTGTGATCGAAGACCGTTGCGCGCGTCGTGCCCAACAAGCGCCAACCGCCGGGCGACACGCGCGGATAGATGCCGCATTGCGCGCCGGCGATCGCGACGCTACCGGCGGGCACGCGATCGCGCGGGGTGGCACGGCGCGGCGTCGCGAGTTCAGGCGGCAGCCCTAAGAGATATGGAAAGCCCGCCAAAAAGCCGACGAAGGCCACGCGGTACTCCGCCGCGCAAAACGTGCGAACGTAGCGCTGTACCGTCAGCCCTACCTCGTTTGCAGTCTCGTCGAGATCGGCCCCGAACTCGACGCCAAAACGCACCCCCACGCGCAGCGTGCGGACGCGCCCGCCGTCAATCGATTCTGTAGGAGTTGCCGCACCGCGCAGGCACGCCATGACCTGCGCGAGTCCGACCCTCGTGGGATCGAAGCGCACGAGCACCGACGCGTACGCGGGCACGACGTCGAGTGCGCTCTCGCCCATGCGCCGACGCACGGTGTCGGCCAACTGCCACGTCGCGCGAACAGTTGCCTCATCGATCGTCTCGCCGAGGATCGCGATCGCCGCGGCGTCGCCGACGGGGACGACGTCTATTCCGGGCACGTCAAGTGAACCGGCAGCCGGGCGTCGAAAGGCGCGCACCTATGGCGGTGAAGCTTCACTTCTCGCCCCGCCCCAACCGGGCGGCCGAGATCCGCTGGCGGCAGTGGAGTCCTGAGGCCTTCGAACAGGCACAGCGCGAGGCCAAGCCGGTGCTGCTCGCGATCTCGGCAGTATGGTGCCATTGGTGCCATGTCATGGACGAGACCTCGTACTCCGATCCCGGCGTCATCGAACTCATCAACGACCGTTTCGTCCCGATCCGTGTCGACAACGATCAGCGGCCTGATATCAACGCTCGTTACAACCTCGGCGGCTGGCCGACGACTGCGATCCTCACATCTGAGGGCGAGATCTTGCGCGGCGGGACCTACTTGCCGCCCGAGGCGATGCGGCCATTCCTCCAGCAAGTCTCCGACCTCTATGGTGATCCGGCGAATCGTCTTGAGTTCGCAAAACGCATCGCTGAGATGAAAGCCAAGAGAGCGGATCGGGCTATCGCCGAGGGCGGAGCGCTCGACCCGAAGACCGCGCTGAATCTCAAGGATGAGTTTTCCCAGGCTTTCGACGACGACTACGGCGGCTTCGGAACCGAGCCGAAATTTCCGCACATCGACGCGCTTCACTTCTTGCTCGACTTGTGGTCCCGGACGCCGGACGGGCGAGCGCAGACCATGGTGCAGATGTCGTTGCACGCGATGGCGGGCCGTGGGATGTACGACCATGTCGAAGGCGGGTTTTTCCGGTACTCAACCACGCGCGACTTCAGCGTGCCGCATTTCGAAAAAATGCTCGAGGACTTGGGCGGGCTGATGTTGGCCTGCGCCCGCGCGAGCGCGTTATTCGGCGATAGCGCGCTCGGGCGCGTCGCGGTGGACGTCAAGCGGTATCTCGACGAGCACCTCTGGTCCGGCGAGCGGCGCGGGTACGGCGGCAGCCAGGACGCGGATGAGGATTACTACGGGCTTGACAAAGACGGCCGAGCGAAAGCGACGGCTCCTTACATCGACCCCACAATCTATACGTCGTGGAATTCGGAAGCGGCTCGTGCGCTGATCCTTGGAGGGCCGCTGCTCGCGGAATCCGGCGTGGACGCGAACGCGTGGGTCGCGCGCGGCCTCGATATCCTCGACACGCTCTGGGAGAAGCTCCTCGTCGACGGCCTCATGGCGCGCTATTTCGACGGCGAGCCACATCTGCGCGGGCTGCTCGCGGATCAGGTGTGGAGCGCCTGGGCAGCCCTTGCCGCATTTTCCGCATCGGGGGACGTGCGGTGGCTTGCGCGCGCCCGCGAGCTCGTCGACTCAACCGACGCGCTTTTCGACTCGGGTACCGGAGCGTATCTCGATCGTTTGGCGTCAGCCGAAGCGGGCCGACTCGGCGAGCCCAATACGCCTTTGCAAGAAAACGCTTTGATGTCCCGGGTCCTGTTAGGCCTCGGGGCGTTCCTCGGTGAGCCTCGCTACTCCGAGCGCGGACGCTCGGTGCTCGAAAGATTCAGCCGCTCGTATGAATCGTCAGGCATTTTCGCTGCCGGGTACGCTGCTGCGGTGCTCGACGCGCTCGAGCCGCCGCTCGAAATAAAAATCGTCGGTCCGCGCGATGCCGGTTCCACGCGCGCGCTGCGGGACTCGGCCCGCTTGCTCGGCGCGCCGCCGCTGCGGATCAACACGATCGACCCTTCAGAGCGCGAGCGTCTCGCGTCGTTGGACGTGACCGCATCCGATGAGACCGTCGCATACGCGTGCCGCCAGAATTCTTGTTTCGCGCGGGTCACTGGGCCGGAAGAACTGCGCCGCGCGGTCGTGCGTTAAATCACGCAACTTCGTTTCGCCGCAACGAGGAATATCGAAACTGCGTGGCCGAACCACGGCGCTTCGGAACGGTTCAACTTCAACCGCGACGCTAAGCGAAAACTTCGTTCGGGTTGTGCAACGCATTTCGCCCGAAGTTGCCGATAGATTGAAAATACCCGTCCGCAAGAGGACGGCACTACGATAAGGATTCTGGAGCGGAGGTTGTGGGCGTGTTGCAAGAATTGCGAGTCGATCTCGACGCCAACGATATTCGCGCTTCGATCCGAGAGCGGCTACGCGAATACGGTGATGGCGAGCGCGAAGCGCGATCGAATCCGGAGCGGGTGGATTGTGCTTGGCGGGTCGTCCAGAACCTGCTGGCTGAGGAGCTCGCCCAACTCAACGACGGGCTCGCCTCGGAGGCAAAGATCACCGAAAAGGACCGGCTGGCCTTGCCGGACGGCAGTCAGGCAATCGACATCGTCTACCGGGAACAGAAGTTCTCGATCGTGCGCCCGAAGGACCGCCGCCATTTAGCGCTCGTCGATCCGTCTGCGGGAAATTTGCCCATCGAGAATCTCGGCAGCAAGCTTTTCGTCGCAGGCGAGCCGATCGCAGCCGGACTGTTGCGGGCCATTAACCGGCTCGTCGAGCGCGCCACCGCCGGCGTGAACAGCCACCCCAAGAACGATCAGCGCTACATGGCGATGGAGCTGCCCTCGACGAGCGCAGCGAAGATCGAAGCTGCGCTCAACCTTGCGCGCGACAACGGTTATCGTTTCCTCGAATCGTATCGCGGCCAAAACAAAGCGCGGCGCGTTTTCGTTTTCGAACGCCTGACGTAATATCCCAACCAAATGTAGTGTTCCGAGCGAGCGTCAGCGAGCTCGGATACAGAACGGAAAAGACCCGCGCTCTTAAGCGCGGGTTTGTATTTCTCGACGGGTAGGAACCTGGCAAAGTACCCCGCCTCAAGAGGCGGGGACTACATTAGGTCCGCGGGGTGACGTTCTTGAGGTCCGTGCTCGGGGGCGAGGTTTGCGGCCGCATGCCGGCCGAGGCGCCCGGCCCCACGATTGTTTCGTGCTCCCGAACGATATACGCCGGGCACAGCCGCACGAACAGCGTGACCAGCAGCATCAACAACCCGAGATCATCGATCGGCCCGAGCACCGGAATGTCGCCGAAGACGTCGAGCGGTGACACGATGAGAAGAGCACCGGCGAGCGTGAAAAGTTTTAGCGGCGCCGGAACGCGCGTGTCGAGAAACAGACGCGCCGCCAGCAGCGCGGTCTTCGGGAATGTAAGCGCCCAGCGAGCAGCGGACGCAACCGATAAGGCCATTGAAGTCCTCCAAGGGAGTTGTACGCGGGAAACTCCGCCTTTGTTTCCGGCGGACTCGCGGGACACCTGTTGAGGTGCGGCCAAGTGGGACGAGTTGCGCGCTCTAGAAAAGATGCGCGGCTACGACTCCGAGCTCGCTAACGCTCGTTCGGAACACTACATCTGGATATTCGGAATGTGAAGCGATACGGCGCGATCATCGTCGGCGGCGGGCACAACGGACTCGTCGCCGCGTGCTACCTTGCTCGCTCGAATCGGAGCGTGCTCGTGCTCGAGCGTCGCTACATCGTGGGCGGCGCGTGCGTGAGTGAAGAGACCTTCCCCGGCTTCAAAGTTTCGACGGCGGCGTACGTCAACAGTCTGTTCAGGCCCGAGATCATCCGCGATTTGCGCTTGCGCGACTACGGCTTCGAACTGATCGAACGCAACCCGTCTTCCTTTTCTCCTTTTCTCGACGGGCGCTACCTCATGCTCGGTCCGGACAACGCAGCCAACCTCCGCGAGATCGCCAAGTTCAGCCGCAAGGACGCGGACAACTATCCTCAGTACGAGGCGATGCTCGAGCGCGTCGCCTCCGTGATCGAGCCGACGCTGTTGCAAGCACCGCCCAACGTCGCCAAGCCCACGATAGCCGACTTGTTCAAAATGGCGCCGCTCGGGCGACGCTTAGGAAAACTCGGAGCCAGCATGGGTGAAGCGATCGAGATCCTCAGCGGCGCCGCGCGCCCGATCCTCGATCGCTGGTTCGAATCGGAGCAGGTCAAGGCGCCGCTCGCCACCGATGCGATCATCGGCGCCTTTGCGGCACCATCGATGCCCGGCACTGGCTACGTGCTGTTCCACCACGTCATGGGTGAGACGAACGGCCACCGCGGCGTGTGGGCATACGTGCGCGGCGGAATGGGCGGGTTGACGCAAGCGCTCGCAAAGGCAGCCAAAGATCTCGGCGTCGAGATTCGCACGAACGCGGAAGTCGTCAAAATCCTCACGCGCGACGGAGCCGTGCGCGGCGTCGCAACATCGAGCGGCGATGAGTATGAAGCGCGGCATGTCGCAAGCAACGTCGACTGCAACGTCACCTTCAAAAAACTGCTCGACTCTGCGACGCTGCCGCCTGACTTTCTGGCGGCGATCGATCGCATCAATTACGACAGCGCAAGTTTAAAGATCAACGTCGCGCTGGATTCGTTGCCCAGCTTTACCGCATGTCCCGGACGAAGCGTCGGCCCGCAGCATCATGGCACGGTGCACTTGGTTCCCGATCAAGATTTCATCGAGCGCGCGTACGACGACGCGAAGTACGGCGAGCCATCAAGAGAACCGGTGGTCGAGTGTCAATTCCCATCGGCGCTTGACGACAGCGTGGCGCCGCCCGGCAATCATCTGATGTCGATGTTCATCCAATACGCGCCGTACAAGTTGCGCAACGGCACGTGGGATCAGGCCACCAAAGATGCGTTTGCCGATCGCTGCTTCGATATCGTCGAGCAGCACGCTCCGGGATTCAAGCAAACGGTCATCGCGCGACAAATACTCAGTCCGCTCGATTTAGAGGCGACATTCAACCTCACCGGCGGCAACATTTTCCAAGGTTCGATGTCGTTGCACCAGCTCTTCATGTTTCGGCCGGTGCCGGGGTGGGCATCGTATCGAACGCCGATCAAGGGCCTCTACCTCTGCGGCGCGGCAGCGCACCCAGGCGGCGGCGTGATGGGCGCGTGTGGGTGGAACGCGGCGCGCGAGATGCTGCGACACTAACCTTTAGGATACTGACAACTGGCAAAGTGTCGGGTCGGGCTGGGCTCGAACGTCTAAACCCTAGCAGCGCCCGGCCTCAAGAGGCCGGGACTACAAAATGCGAGGGCGCCTGGACTTTCGATACGGGCCGCGCGCGAAAAGGGCGCAGGCGAGAAATGTGTGGGAGCGGCGGGCGCAGTATAAGGCGCGGACTATGGGCGACGTAAGAATTCTGACCAAACTGGAGCCGCGGGGCTCCATCGTCTTCATTCTGGGCCTCTTCGTGGCCCTCACCAGCCTGACGGCCACCGGGTGCGCCGGCAAGGGCGGTTGGCCGCAGGGCGGCGGCGGTTTTGCGTTTCCGGTGGCGGCCGCGCCGATCCGGCGCGGCGACATCGCCGACTACGGAACGGTCACGAGCCTGGTGACTCCCAAACTGAGCGCCTCGCTGTCGTCGGTGGCTTCCGGCACGGTTCTTTCCGTCGGGGCGCAGATCGGCGAGCGCGTCAGTCAAGGCCAATTGCTCGTCCAGATCGACGACAGCACGCTGCTGGCACAGCAATCTCAGTACGCTGCTAGTCTCGCGCAGGTGCGCGCCAACACAACCGGCGGATCGACCACGGCGCAAGCACAACTCCAATCGGCGCGAGTCGCGTATGAGAACGCACAGTTGAATCTGCAGCGCAACCAGACGCTGTTCCAGCAAGGTTACGTTTCAAGGTCGGCGCTCGACGACGCGAGCAATCAGGCCGCCGCATCGACAGCGGCCTATCGCGCCGCACAGGTGAACGCGCAGAACGCGAGCCTTGGGACCGATGACAGCGCCGCAGTGGCGGCCGTGAAAAACGCGCAGGCTGCACTCAACGCCGTATCGGCGCAAGTCGCTCAAACAAGAGTCCGCGCGCCGTTTGACGGCATCGTGACCGCGCGCAACGTCGATCCAGGATCGCTCAACGTGCCCGGCAGCGTGCTCATGGAAGTCGGTCAGCTCGACCCCGTTTACATCAACGCCGGCATCGCAGGCGACGACTTGCGCTACGTGCACCAAGGCACGCCGGTCGTGGTGACCGTCGATGCGCTTCCCGGACGCGAGTGGCGCGGCAGCGTCGAGTACCTCAATCTGGCGGCAACGCCCGGCACGCTCATCTATCAGGCGCGCATTCCGCTCGCGAATCCGGGCAACACGCTTCGCGGCGGCGCGGTTGCGACCGTCCGATTCGAACGCACCAAGAAATCGGGCGTGCTGCTTGCTCCTCGCGCAGCCGTGTATCAGACGCCGGCGGGCTACTCGATGTTCATCATTGACGTGCAGAAAATCAAGCAGAACGGCAAAGAAGTGACGATGAGCGTCGCCAAAGAAGTGCCGGTCGACGTCGGCATCATCAACGACCAGCTCGCGGAGGTCACCGCTCCTGGTCTGAAACCTGGCGTGCAGGCGATCCTCAACCACTCTGCGCTCTTGCAGCCCGGAACGCCGGTGCAAATCATCCCGTCACAACCGGCGACGGCGACGGCACACTCCTAACATGTCGGGCAACTTCTTCATCTCGCGGCCGATCTTCGCCGCGGTCTGCTCCGCCGTCATTCTGCTTGCCGGAGCGATCGCGATTCCGACGCTGCCGGTCGCCGATTACCCGAACATCGCGCCGCCGACGATCACCGTTGCGTCGACGTACATCGGCGCCAACGCCACAGCGGTCGAATCGTCGGTCACGAATCCGCTCGAAGAATCGATCAACGGCGCGGAAGAGCTGCGCTACATCTCGTCGTCCAGCTCAGACAACGGCACAAGCGCCATCAACGCGACGTTCAACTTGGGGCGGGATATCGACAAGGCTGCGCAAGACGTGCAGACTCGGGTCAATTTGGCGCAAGGTCTCTTGCCCGCTCAGGTCAAGCAGACCGGCGTCTCCGTCACCAAGAACTCTTCGTCGTTCGCGCTGGCAATCGCGCTGACGTCGGACAACCCGAAATACGATACGACCTTCCTGAGCAATTACGCCGACCGCTTTGTGACCAAAGCGATCGCGCGCGTCAAGGGCGTCGGGCAAGTCATCATCTTCGGCGAGCGCAAGTACGCGATGCGCTTGTGGCTCGATCCGGCGAAACTCCAGGCGTTCAACCTCACTCCCGACGACGTCACCAGCGCGCTCGCCGGGCAAAACGTCCAGGTCGCGGCGGGTTCGATCGGCGATCAGCCGGCGCCGCCGACGCAGGCGTACACGTACAACGTGCAAGTGGCGGGGCGGCTCACGTCGCCTGCCGAGTTTCGGAACATCGTCGTCAAGATGGGGCCGCAGTACCTCGTGCGCGTGGCTGACATCGGCCGCGTTGACCTCGGCGCAGAGAACTATGCGACCAACCTGAACTTCAACAACAAGACCTCGGTCGGCATCGGCGTGCTGCAGCTCGCGGACGCGAACACGCTCAACCTCTCGAAGAACGTGAGAGCGGCGCTCGACCAGCTCGCGAAATCATTCCCGCCGGGCGTCAAGTATGACATCGCGTTCGACACGTCGATGTTCGTCAACGAATCCATCAAGGAAGTGATGAAGACGCTGCTGCTGGCGATCGCGCTCGTCGTGCTCGTCATCTTCTTGTTCTTGCAGGATTGGCGGGCGACCCTGATCCCCGCAATCACTATCCCAGTGTCGTTGCTGGGTACCTTCGGTCTGCTCAAAGCCTTCGGCTTTTCGATCAACACGCTGACGCTCTTCGGTCTGACGCTTGCGACGGCGCTCGTCGTCGACGATGCCATCGTCGTGGTCGAGAACATCGTCCGCTATATCCACGAGCATAAGAAGGATCCGAGGACCGCCGCGCCGCTGGCGATGGCGGAGATCACGAGCGCGGTTATCGCAACGTCGCTCGTCTTGCTGGCTGTCTTCGTTCCGGTCGCCTTTTTCCCGGGCACCACTGGCGAACTGTACAAGCAGTTCGCGCTGACGATCGCGTCCACGATCAGCATCTCGGCGTTCACCGCGTTGACGCTGGCGCCGGCGCTCGCCGCGCTGATGCTCGAGAGCGAAGAGCCCAAGCACAATCGTTTCATGCGGGCAGTCGGCCGGTTCATTCAGGGCATCCGCACCGGCTACGCAAACCTGCTGCCGAAGGTCCTCTCCCACGCGCCGGCGGTGCTCGCCACATTCGTCGTGCTGCTTGTCGCGACCGTGGTGATGTTCAGGATCGTGCCAAGCGCCTTCGTGCCGAACGAGGACCAGGGCTTCTTCGTCATCATCGGGCAAGCGCCGCCGGGCGTCTCGCTGCAGTACATGACGAGGATCATGGACCAGACGCAGGCCATCGTGCGCTCCGATCCCGATGTCGTCGACATCTTCAGCGTCGCAGGTTTGAGCTTCAGCAATTCCGGGCTGAACTACGGTCCGAACAACGGCATCATGTTCGCGACGTTGAAGCCGTGGGCGGAACGAAAGCGCACGATGACGTCGATCATCTTGTGTCCGATCGAGGGATTCGTGGGCGGGCTGTTCGCGCGTGGGCGCCCTGCGACCGGGCCGCCGCCAAGTTGTACGGATAGATCGGCTGAAGCAATCATCTCGCGAACCGGCGGCAAGCTCTTCGGCATCACCGGAGCGTCCGTCTTTGCGTTCAATTTCCCGCCGATCCAGGGGGCGGGCAATCTTGGCGGCTTCGACTTCCTCGTCGAGGATCAAACTGGGCTCGGCATTCCGGCGCTCGCGCAGACGGCCGGTATGATGATGTACCGCGCCAACACCGACCCGATGCTGCGTTCGGTCTTCACGACCTTCCGCGCCGACAGCCCGCAAGTACAGATCGATATCGATCGTAATGCCGTCCAGGCGATGCACGTCAAGATGAGCGACGTGTTCGACACGCTGCAGATCATGTTGGGGTCGGATTACGTCAACGACTTCAACTACCTCAACAAGTCGTATCGCGTGTACGTTCAGGCGGACGCTCCATTCCGCTCGCAGCCCACCGACTTCACGCGTTACTTCGTTCGCAACGAGAGCGGCGCCATGATCCCCATGTCGGCGTTCACGACTGTGCGGCACACGTTGGGCGCGCCGACCATCACGCATTACAATCTCTTCCGCTCGATGGAGTTCAACGGCCAGCCAGGCCAAGGGTTCTCCTCGGGTCAGGCGATCACCGAAATGCAGAACGTCGCGAAGCAGGTGCTGCCACAAGGCATGAGCTACGAATGGACGGGAACGTCGCTTGATCAGATCGAGGCCGGCGCCCTGACCATCCTCATCTTCGGCCTGGCGGTGGTCTTCGTGTTCCTCGTGCTCGCCGCGCAGTACGAGAGCCTGGTCGACCCGCTGATCATCATCTTGGCGGTTCCGCTTGCGATCTTAGGCGCGCTCAGCGCCATTTGGCTTCGTCACGAACTCACGGTGTTCGGGATCATCGCTGCAACCAATGACGTCCAGAACGATATCTTCTGTCAAATCGGGCTGGTCATGCTCGTGGGTTTGGCGAGCAAGAACGCGATTCTGATCGTGCAGTTCGGCAATCTTCTGCGCAAGCAGGGCATGACGGTCGCGCAGGCGGGGGTGCAAGCGGCGAAGACGCGGTTACGGCCGATCCTCATGACGTCATTCGCGTTCATCTTCGGCATTATGCCGCTCGTGTTCGCCAGCGGCGCCGGCGAGAACGCGCGTCACTCGATCGGAACGGCGGTCGTTGGCGGCATGCTCGTGTCGACGCTGCTCAACCTGCTGCTCATCCCGCTGCTCTACATCATCATCGCGGGAGCGGAAGAGCGGTGGCGCGAGCGCCACGCGAACCTCGTACCGGAAGACTAGGCGAGGACGGCTCACTAATGTAGTCCCGGCCTCTTGAGGCCGGGTTGCCCGCTGTATGACTCCTCGGTACAGCCTGTAACTACGGCCGCCGCCATCGCAAGTTTGTGATCCTTGTTCCATGGCGGCCCGACTGCCCGGCGCGCTTGAAGAAAGTGAGCGTCGAAGTTATCGACGTGCAACGCGTGGCCCGCCGAATTTAGGACCGTCTTCGCGTCGTACCAATGGATGGGCCAGCCGCGCGCCTCGGCGGCGGAAGCAAGAGCTTTGCGGTACATCACCCAGTCGGCAACATTGCGTGCACGGTTGTCCTTGATTCGTTCGGCAATCGTGGCTGGAAGCTGCGGACAACTGCGAAGGGCGATGCCAAGAATGCGCGGTACCACCTTCGCTACGGCGTCGAGCGCAAGTACCGCATGCCTCGCGGCCGAAACGCGCACCCGCTCGACCAGGGCCACGGCCTTGTCCACCGGGAGCAGCTGGCATTCGTGGTGATGGGGAATACTCGGCAGGGTCTCGTCCACAAGCTCTACGCGGCGGCGGTCGAGCAGCGTCCCATCGCGCGCTACTGTCACCAACACCGCCCAACCGCCGTGATCCGATACCCCGATAATGCCGCCATTATCCGACATGATCGTTCCTCCCATCTGACTTGACCCCGGGCATCTCGAATTACCTGGCTTGTAGTCCGATCGCGAAGATGTGCGAATCGTCTTTGTGAAGGCTAGTTGATATAGCGCAGAACAACCGGCGTCAAGCGGAGGAATTCCAAGAGGTCTTCGTAGCTGCTGAACTCGAGTTCCGATGATGTGACCTCGGCGAGATCGCTTGGCTGCACCTCGCCGCTTTCGCTCAAAGACCAGATCTCGCTCAGCTTTCTCACGCCCATGAAGGCGATCTCGCCGAGTTGGTCGTCGACGACGAGATCGGTGGAACTGATTGCGGCATCTCGCTTGCCGTAGTCCGACGCCTTGCTTGTCGCTTCGTCCGGGTCGGCGGCATCGATGATCACGACGTTTCCCACACATGGCATGGGCCGCTGTGATCGTCGACACCTTCGGCGGCCTTCTTCTTCTCCCACATGACGACGCTCGCGGCATACCACGTCATGCGTGCCTGCGTTCAAGGCGAGCGAGCGGCAATCATACACAATCTCACGCTTTTCTCACCACCGTTTCAAGCGGTTTCAATCGGCGCTCTCGTATAATCGATGCGTATGAGCTCGAGCGTTGACACGTTGACAGGCACGGGCGACGAGTTTCGGCCTGCCGGCGAATTGATGGACCTTGACGTCGCACTGGCTCCGTACGGGGGCCCGTGGAACTCGCGGCTCGCGGCGCACCTCTTGCGGCGCGCGGGTTTCGGCGGCTCTCCCGCGGACATCGCGACGTATGCCGGCATGGGCGTTCGCGACGCGGTCGACCGCCTGCTGAACTTCGTGCCCGACTCGCTGCCAGCGCAGCCCGACGGCGACATCTCGTTTGATTTCGGGCCGCTGGCCGATCAGCGCCAGCGGCGCCGCGCGTATCTCGCGACGCAGTTGTGGTTCGCCAACCGGCTGCTGCATACGCCCAACCCGCTGCGCGAGCGAATGGTGTACTTCTGGAGCAATCACTTCACCAGCGGGATCGGCCAGGACGGCATCACGCCGCAGTTGATGATCAATCAATACAATCTGTTCGGGCGGTTCGCGCTGGGCAACTACGCCCAGCTCACGCATGAGATCTCCAAAGACCCTGCGATGCTGCTCTATCTGAACAACGCGCAAAACCGCCGGCAGCATCCCAACGAGAACTACGCCCGCGAGCTGATGGAGCTCTTCACGATGGGCGTCGGCAACTACACCGAGGAGGACGTGCGCCAAAGCGCGCGCGCGTTCACGGGCTGGACGGTGAATCGCCGCATGGGCGACATCGTGGGGTTCATTCCGCAACTGCACGACGCCGGCATCAAGTTCTTCCTCGGCCGTACCGGCGATTTCATGGGCGACGACATTGTCGACATCATCATGCAGCAGCCCGCCACCGCGCGCTACATGGCGCACAAGTTCGCGCGCCACTTCATCTACGATAACCCGGAACCGGCGCTCGTCGAAGCGCTCGCGCGCCGCTTCCGCGCGAGCGGCTACAACGTCGCGACCCTCATGAGCGTGATCTTGCGCTCGAATCTCTTCTACTCGGATCGCGCCTATCGCGCGCTTGTCAAGAGCCCGCTCGAGCTCGTCATCGGCGCGCACAAGATGCTGGGAGCGACAAGCGTCGAGCCGGCAGCGCTCGCCTCGATGGTCAGAATGGGCCAAGTCGTCATGCAGCCGCCCAACGTCGCCGGCTGGCCCGGCGGCGCGCAATGGCTCAACACCGGCACGCTGCTGGCGCGAGTCAACTACCTCAATCAACTTGCGCTCGCCAAGGCGAACCCAGCCGCCGGCATGGGCGAGATGGGCATGACTGGTTCTACCGACCCGGCAAGCATGATGGCGAGCAACCCGGCTGCTGCGTTGCGGATGCCGGCCAACGTCGCCGATCCGACGCAATGGATGGCCGGCGTCAAGCCGCAGGACGCGCCGGCGGTCGCGGACCGCGTCCTCTCGATGAGCGTGCAGGGAGACGCAACGTCACAGCAACGCTTCCAGCTCCTCAACTATCTGACGTTCGACGCGGCGGGCGAGATGGCGCCGCTTTCAATGGAGAACTTCGACGAAAAGGTCCGCGGCGCGATGTCGCTCGCGCTCGCGCTGCCGAGCTACCAGCTCGCGTAAGGAGTCTTTGACGATGTCGAGCAGACGGCAATTCCTGGTGCAAGGCGTGGGCAGCTTCGCCGGTTTTCTGGCGATCGATTCGATCTTCGCGCGTGCGGCGCGCGCCGCCAGCCAAGCAGCTGCAGCCGGCGCCGGGCGAACGCTCGTCGTGGTGAACCTGCAGGGCGGCAACGACGGACTCAACACCGTCGTACCCTACGGCGACCCGACCTACTATAGCGTGCGCCCGACGATCAACATCCCGGCCGACCAAGTCGTCAGGCTGGACTCGAGCCTCGGGTTGCATCCGAAATTGGCCGGCATCAAGCCGCTGTACGACGAGGGGCGCATCGCGGTCTTGCAAGGCGTCCACTATCCCAATCCCAACCTGTCGCACTTCCGTTCGACCGAGATCTGGCAGACCGCCGCGCCCGACAAATACATGGACACCGGCTGGGCCGGCCGCTACCTCGATGCGTCAAGCGCCGGCCAATCGCAGAACTTGTTCGCGGGCATCGCCGTCGGCCCGGTGCTGCCGAAAATGATGATCGCCGAACGCACCGACGTGCCCACGATCGCCGATCCGCGTGGGTTCAAGTTCAACGGCACGCGCGACGAACAGGCCCAGGCGGACAAGATCCTCAACGGCGCGGGCGCCAACTACCCGTTCCAGAGCCCGTATCTGAAGCTGGTGCAAGACGTCGAGAACCACGCGCACGCCGCGTCGCTCGAACTGCCGCGCCTCGTCGCGGGCTATAAAGCGGCCGTCGAATATCCGAAGACGCCGTTCGCTGGCGGGCTCAACCTCATCGCCGGCATCGTGGCCGCGAACGTCGGCACGAAAGTCTTCTACATCAGCCTTGGCAGTTTCGACACGCACGTCGGCCAGCGAAACCAGCAAGACCGTTTGCTCGAGCAATTCGCGTCGGGCATCGCGGCCTTCTACCAGGATCTGGCGGCGCACAACGCCGACGGTCGCGTCCTCACCATGACGTTCTCCGAATTCGGCCGGCGCGTCCAAGAGAACGCCAACCGCGGCACCGATCACGGCACCGCTGCGCCGATGTTCCTCATCGGCGGCAACGTCAAAGGCGGCATCGTCGGCGATCATCCGAGCCTCACCGATCTCGACTACGGGAACCTCAAGTGGCACACCGATTTTCGCTCGGTCTACGCGACCGTGCTGGAACGCTGGCTGGGTGTCGGCTCCGCGCCGATCCTCGGCTCTCAATTCGAAACTCTCTCCGTCGTGTGACGACGCCGGAATGCTTCTCAGGAGAAAGAACATGCAACGCAAACAATTCCTTGCTGCAGCCGGCGCTGTGGGCGCGGTGCTAAGCGCCGCGGGCATCGCGAGCGGCGCTTCATCCCCGGTAGCGGCGGCGAGCGCATCGCCCGGGCCGTTGGCTTCGCCCTACTGGAGACGCGGAGAACACGGCAGTTTGCACAACCTCGAGCATGCCAACCGCGCGGTCGAGCGAATCATCGACAGCTTACAGCATGACCAAACTGACTACGGCGGGCATCGCGTCGCGGCGATTCAAGATCTCCAGCAAGCACGGTCGCAGATCGCCGCAGCGATCGAGTACGATAAGAGCCATCCTAATACGGCGAAGTAGCCACGGCAAAGAAGCCTCGGGAACGTCCGAGCTCGCTAGCGCTCGCTCGGAACACTACATCTCCTCGAGCTGCGCTCGAGTGCTACGAAGTTACTTGTACGTGACCTTGTAGATCGTGCCGCCTTGGTCGTCGCTGATGTAGAGCGAGCCGTCGGGCGCGACGGCGACTCCCACCGGCCGCCCGGTGACGCGCTCTCCAGGCTCGAGCCAGCCCGTCACAAAATCCTCGACACGCTGCGGCCGCCCGTTGGCAAAAAACACCGCGACGACTTTGTAGCCCGTCTTCACTGAGCGGTTCCACGAGCCGTGAAATGCGATGAAAAGCGCGCCGCGATAGCGCGCTGGAAATTGTGTTCCGCGATAGAATGCGATTTGGAGCGGCGCCGAGTGGGCCTGGAACGTCATCGCTGATGACTCCGCCTTTGCGCACTTGAGCTCATCGTTGTACTCGGGATTCGGAACCGGTCTGCCTTCGGCGGCGCGGCAGTACGGCCAGCCGTAATACCCGCCGTCTTTGACTTCGACGATCTCGTCGGGCGGCAAATCGTCGCCGAGCCAATCGCGTTCGTTGACGACGGCCCACAGTTTCCCGTCATCGTCGAACGCGAGACCTGAGGCGTTGCGCAGCCCGTTCGCGTAGATGCGGCCATGGGAGCCATCTGCGTCGTAACGCAAGATTGCGGCGAAGCGTGGGTCAGCTTCGATGCAGATGTTGCACGTCGAACCGCTCGAGACAAAGATGCTGCCGTCCGGCGCGATCGCCAAAGCTCGGTGATTGTGCACCGGCCCGCGGGGCATGTCGGAAAAGAGCACGGTTGGGGTGGCGCCTGGTACGTTGGGGTAGCGCAAACGAGTGACGCCAGCCCAGCCTGCGACGTAGAGCTCATTGCCTCGGAACGCGACGCCATGAGCCAGCGGCACGCCGTTCAGAACTACGCGTGGCTCATCTCCAGGGACTGCGTTCTTGGTGATCGCGACGACTCGATCGAACCCGAGTTCTGAGACGACGAGGTCGCCGTTCGGCGCGAATGCCATAAATCGCGCGTTGGGCACGCCGCGCGATACTAGCGTGATTGAAAAACCGGGAGGGACGTGGAGTTGGTCTGCGCGCGCGACGACCGAGGCGTAGCCGAAGAAAACCAAGGAGAAACAAACCAAGAAAGCGCGTTTAGAAAACGCGCCACCACAATATTCTCCGAGCTCGCCGCGCTCGCCCGGGTCGCTACACTCGCTCACGCTCCGTCGGAATACTACACTTAACCGTACGTAACCCGGTAGATGTAGCCGTTTTGATCGTCGCTGATGTACAGAGATCCGTCCGGGGCAACCGCGACGCCGACCGGCCGGCCGGCTTGCGTCGCGCCTTGCGTGGGCGTCGTCAACCAACCACTGACGAAGTCGCTCACTCCAGTCGGCTTGCCACCGCTAAACGCAACGAAGACAACCTTATAGCCGGTCGGGACCATGCGATCCCATGAACCGTGAAACGCGACAAACGCGCCGCCTTTGTACTGCGCCGGGAACATCGAGCCGTTGTAGAACACGATGCCGAGCGGCGCGGAATGCGCTTGGAACGGCAGCGCCGTGTTGATCTGACCTGTGCAGTTCGGGGCGGGAACGGGCGAGTCCGGATTCGGTTGGCGGACGCCGTTCGTGTCGGGATAGCACGTGGGCCAGCCGTAATTTCCGTTTGCGATGACCGAGTCGAATTCGTCCGCCGGCAGGTCCTCGTGACCCGGCGGATTCGGAAGATCGTCGCGCTGGTTGACCACCATCCACAAGTTCCCCGACGGGTCAAACGCCAGACCGCTGCCGTTGCGCACTCCAGCGGCGTAGATCTGCGGGCCTGTGCCGTCCAAGTTCACGTGCATGATGGTCGCGAGTTGCGGATCGGGCTCAGTGCAGATGTTGCAATCCGAACCGGACGATTCGTAGAAGGACTTTCCGTCCGGTGCGATCGCCAATGCTCGGTTGTTGTGGTCGGCAGTTCTTTGGATGCCGCTGTAAACTGTCTGCGGCGTGAAGCCGGTTGGGTAGTTCTTGATGACGCTGACGCCGGTCCAGGTCGCGATGTACAAATCGTTGCCGTTGAACGCGAGACCGTGCGGCCGCTCGAGTCCGCTCGCGATGACGCCCGGAGCCGCATTGATAGCCGCGCCCGGCTTGATGGCGACGATTTGACCGCCGCCTGTTTCTGAGACGATCAGGTCACCGTTGGGCGCGAACGTCATGAAGCGCGCACCAGGCACCGCCGTCGAGACCATGCTGACGTGAAAGTTCGCCGGTACGGTCAGCGCCATCGGCGGAGCAGGACCGACAGGCCCGGGCGAATTGACCGTCGGTCCGGGCATGCTCGACGACGTGCACGACGCCGCCAGCGCTGCCGCGCCGAGTGCGGCACCGAAGGCGCTGCGCACCGATCGCTTCTTATGAATCTGGGTTATCCTTTGATGGATCCGCGACTGGGGTCAATCCAGAGATTCGGCACCGCAAACTTTCTTCAGGGAAGGGTCTCCTTCCATGGACGCGCGCCTCGTTTTCGCAAGAGTGCCCGCTATCACCCTCGCGGCGATTTCTAAGACCCACTGCAGCAAACGGCAAGGGACGGGGTCATCTCCCGTCCCTTTGAGGGTGCCGTGAATCTCACGCGCTCTCGAGAGAGCGCGTCGCTATGTCTACGCTTTCTTCTTCGCTGAGTTCTGCGGCCAGATCATGCCGCGCACGGGGTTGTTCGCGCAACGCCGGCACGCGTAGGTTGCCAGCGTACGGAACGCCTCTTTGCTCACCTCGCGCCGCGCGGTCAGGCGGAAGCGAGTGTATGCGTCGTCAAATGCGGTTTCAACTTTGTTGCTTGCGAAGAGATCCGTCGTGAAGTGCTCGCAGCAGGCGGCGCACATCGAGTCGGTCTTGAAGAGCGGGCATCGCATGCAGCCGTCACCGTGGCCGCCAAAGTGATGCCAGGCCTCGGGATTGGGGGCCACGGGGCCTGCGAGCAGACTTTGAAGCAGCTCGTTGACGTTGGTCATGCCCGTATGACCGGGGTACCGGTGATTTTGTTTCCAGCCGTTGAACGTGTGGTGCATGGACGAGCCGCGATATGTCGTGGGACAGCTTGCCGGCCCAGGCACCTACCGCTGCGCGGCGTGCGGCAAGGAGTTCACCGAATACGCCCTGTCCTTTGAGATCGAGGCCTGCTCGTGCGGCGGCACGGAGTTTCTGAGGGTCGACTGACGTGCCCGCGAAGTACCCGATCATCTTCCTTCACGCGCTGCCGCTTGACGCACGGATGTGGAGCGCACAGATCCAAGCGCTCGGCCGCGAAGGCCTCGTCCTAGCCCCCGATCTGCCTGGGTTTGGCAGCGCGCCTCCGGCGCATGCGTCGGTCGACGTCTGGGCGCGATATCTAGCCGCTGGGCTCCGCGCGCGAGGCCTTGCAAAGGCCGTTCTTGTGGGCTGTTCGATGGGCGGTTACGTCGCATTGGCTTGCTTGCGCGCTGATCCTGATCTGGTGGCCGGCATCGCGCTTATCGGCAGCAGGGCCGCTGCAGACACCGAGGCGCAACGCACCGCACGCCTGAGTGTGATCCAGCGCATCAAAAGCGAGGGCGCAGTTCCTTGGGTCGGCGAGTTTGTACAGCGCGCGTTCAGCCCATCAACTTTGGAACGCAAGCCGGACGTCGTCGACGCCGTTCGCCGGATTGCGGCGAGCCAGCCCGCCGAATCGATTGCCGCAGGTCAGCAGGCGCTAGCCGAACGACCTGATTCGACCGAGCTGTGGATCAACGGCGCGCACTTCGAAAAAGTCATCATTCACGGCAGCGACGACAACATTGTACCGCTCGAAGAGGCAACCGCACTTGCAAACAGATCAGCAACGGACATCGTCGTCGTGCGCAAGGCCGGCCACCTTGCGCCGATGGAGCAGCCGGCGCGCGTGAGCGCGGCTATCGGCGAATGGTGGCTCCGGTGCGGTTCGTCCGAATGACCCAGGGCAAGTCCTGGTCGCACCGATACGCGCTTGAACCGCGGAGCTTCTTACCGGCAAACTTGGCCAGGATGCTGACGCCAACGGCCGCCTTGCTCTTGCCGAAGCCGGGCAGCGTCAGCAACCGATCGTAGACCTTTGCGGCGTCGGTCTCGCGCTGCCAGATGCGCTCGCCGTGCCCGCCGTATTCGTCGGCGATGATCTTGCACAGTGCGCGCACTCGTTTGGCCATCATGCCCGGGAAGCGGTGGAGCGCCGGCGGCTGCCTGAACACGCGATCGAGCTTCGCCGGCGGCGTCGCGGCGATCGCCTTGGCATCGAGCGTGCCGAGACGCTGGCGCAAGTCGTACGGTCCGATCATAGCCTTTTCCGTGCGCACCTGCTGATCGAGGCACAGGCCGATGAGCAGCGCCGTGCCGTCTTTGGCGAGCAGCGCGTTTGCGCCGGCGTTTGCGGTGAAGGGATACGACGAGGACTTAGCCATGCGGCGGCGCACTTAGGTCGCGATGGCGAAGTTACCCCCGTCGATGCGTCGAATTTGTTCGACCGGCGTCCTGCTTCTCGCGGCCCTTCTGTTGCTGCCCGCTGCGTCGCCCCCAGCGCCGGCTGAATTCTCCACGCTGGTAACGCAATATTTGAGCGAGTCCGAGCAGCGCGACCCGCTGTTTGCGGATTCTATCGGCATCCACGCGTACGATGACCGGTTACCGGATTACACTCCGAGTGGCGTCGCGGCCACGTATCAGTGGGAGGCGGCGTGGCGAGCGCGTTTTGCAGCGCTCGACTCCGCTCAGCTCGGCATGGGAGAACGCGCTGACCTGCGCGCGCTCATCGATTCGATCGACGCAGACCTGCTTGAAGCGCGAACGTTGCGGCCCTACGCAAACGACCCATCCATCTACGTCAACGCCATCGGCGACGCCGCGTACCTGATCACAAGCCGCAACTTCGCGCCGCTCGAGATGCGCATGGCCGCGCTCGCCAAGCGCCTGCGGCATGTCCCCGATCTCGTCCGCGCCGCCGAAGCGTCGCTCGAGCACCCAAGCAAGGTAAGCGCTGAACTTGCGGTCGCCCAAAATCGCGGCAACATCGACATGTACGAGCGAGACGTGCCGCAACTGGCGCGGACTGTTTCACCGCAGACGCGCGCCGCGATCGCGGCGGCGCTGCCGGCGGTGATCGCGAGTCTTAAGGACCTCCAGGCATTCCTGGCCGGCCCGTTGCTCGCTCAGGCGACCGGCGAAACGCGTGTGGGCGCCGCGATTTTCGACGCCGAGCTGCAGCTCGTGGACGGAACCGACACGCCGCGCGCCGTTCTCGTGCAGCACGCGCGCGCCGAATTCGCGGCCGCGCGGGCGCGCATGCTTGCGCTCGCCGAGCCGCTCGACCGGCAGCTCTTTCCGGGCCGCACGCACGCGCAAACCGGCGACGCGCGGATCGACGCAATCGTCGGCGAGGTGCTCGGCAAACTCTCGGAGCGGCATCCTTCGCGAGATGGGGTCTACAGTGTGGCGAAGGCGGACGTCGCCGACATCGAGGCCTTCTTGAAGCGCACCGGCGTCGTCGTCTTACCGGTTCCCAACACGCTGCAGGTCGTGCCGACGCCGGAATTCCAGGCAGGCGTCGCCGGCGCGGGCCTCGATCCACCCGGCCCGTTCACGCCGCTTGCCGGATCGCACTACAATATCGACCAGATTCCGCCGTCGTGGTCGGCGCAGCGCGTCGAGTCGTACTTGCGCGAGAACAACAACTACGAAATGAAGATGCTGACGATGCACGAGGCGATTCCGGGCCACTACGTGCAATTCCGATACAACGCGCTGACGCCGTCGCTCGTGCGCCGCGTCTGGGAGAATGGTTCGTTCGCCGAAGGTTGGGCGGTGTATGGCGAAGGCATGATGCTCGATGCCGGGTACGGCGGCGGCGACCCCGCGCTGCGTCTCTTCCAATTGAAGTGGCGGCTGCGCGAATTCGCCAATGTGATCATCGACGCCGAGTACCACACGGGTTCGCTCACGAAGGAGCAGTGCTTCGCGCTGTTGCGCCACGCTTTCCAAGAGCCGAGCGAGATGGAGACGAAATGGCATCGGCTCGAGCTCTCCCACGTGCAGTTGTCGAGCTATTTCGTCGGTTTGGACGCCATAACGGCGGCCCGGTCGGCACGCCACGACACGCTTGCAGCGTTCAACCGCAAACTGCTGGACATGGGCTCGGTCGAACCGCGCTTCATCCAACCCCTGCTCGTCGCGACTCCGTGACGTTGACGCAGCCTCGTGAAGCCGCGCCTATTCATTCAGGTTTCAGGCCCGTCGCGTAGCATCGTGCGCATGCGACGGGCCTGGGTTTCCTTTCAGCTTGCGATCATCTTCAGCGCGTGCGCCGTGACCGCGGCGTGCACGCCCGGCGCCGCGACCAATCCGGGCGGCAGCGGTGGGCATATTCCCGGTGCGGTCATCGTTCACGTCAGCCTGCTGACGTATCCGCCGGTCGGATCTGCGTACGGCACGGTCTCCGGCTTCAGCCCGAATCCACTCGTCGTGACGCACGGCGCGGTCGTGCAGTTCGTCAACGACGACAACTTCGCGCACACGGCCTCTTCGGTCGGCACTGCCGGCTTCGTAAACAGTCCGCTCAGCTCGAGCACGCAAAACCAAAGCGGCAGTGATTTGGCCACCGCGAATTGGTCGAGCGGTGTGTTGCAAGCCGCGGGCTACTCGCAGGGATTGAACACCTCGACGCCGGGCACGTATTACTATCAGTGCTTCTATCACTACGCGCAGATGCGCGGCGTCATCGTCGTCCAATGAGGCGACCGTTCGTCGCAGCCGTCGTTGCCTTTGCCGTTTTCTTCGCTCTTTTCGGTGGCGGCACGGCACAAGCGACGCCGATCTTCGCCCAGCGCTTCGGCTTCACGTGCTACGTATGCCACACGGCGATTCCGGAACTTAACTCGTTCGGCGAGCATTTCCGGCGCAGCGGCTTCAATATCCCGGACGCGAAACGCAAGGGTTATTTCCCGCTCGTCTTGCGGTTCCAGGAGACGTACAATAAGGATCTGTTGCCGGCGCAGACGCGCCGCTTCAACGCGCTGGCGATTCTCATCTCAACCGGCAACTTCGGGCGCGATCAGTCGTTCTCGTATTTCGCGCGCTACTTCTTCGGCAGCCAGGGCGCCCCGGGCAGCCTCTATTACGCGTACGCCCAGCACGTGTCGCCGGCGACGGGCGTGTTCGAGCGGCTCGGACTATCGAATCTGCCGCTCATCGCCAACGCCACGCAGCGCTTGGACACGATCACGTCGCAACCGGCGTACACCTACACCGTCGGCCACAACTCGGCGAATTTCGCAAACCCCCGCACTGGACTCATGTTCGGTCGGCGCAATGACCGTCAAGACATCGAGGTTGCGGCATCGTTCGACGAGTATCACGGTGCGGCGTACGGCGCGCCGACGCCGCCCGGCGATCTCGCGCAATCCTTCGCGCAGCCCGAGCTGTTCGCCAGCGCCACGGTCGAGGTCGCGCGCGGGCTCGCCGCAGGCGGCCTCCTCATGAGCGGCGTGCGTCATTTCCAATCGCGCTCCACGCCTCTCGCGTACGACGACGCATACGCGCGCGAGGGCGTTCAAGGGAGCTGGACCAGCAAGCGCTTCGATCTCATCGGGCAGCAACTGTGGGGCCGCGACAGCAACGCCGATGGATTCGGCAACCCGCAAGGCTCAAGCGGCGGCTTCGTGACGTTCAAGTATCGCCCGGCCGAGCACGTCTATCTGGGGATACGGTACGACGCGGTTGCCAATCCGTTCGTCACGCGCGACTTCGACTATTATGCCGCGTTTGCGCCATCGATGCACACGCGCATCGTGCTCGAGCACGTGCAGCCAGTCGGTTCGGGAACGCCGCAGACAAACGCGCAATTGATCTTTGCCCTGCCGTTCGAGGGAAGAGGCGCAACCGGTCCAAAATAGGAGCACCCGCGCTCGGCCCCATCGTCGATAGCCCGGGAGGCTCCTCGTGTTTGCACTTCTCACCGCAGTGTTGCTGGCAGCATCGTCGCCTGCGCCCGCTTCGCCCGCCGCGCAATCCCAAGCGCCCGCTCCCGCCGCCGGCGGGCAGCCGTTGCGCCAGGTCACGTACAAAGTCAGTCAAGGTACGCGAACGTTCAGCGGCGGCGAGCACTTTCAAGGGTATAGTTCAAATTCGACCGCGACGTCCGATCAAGGAACGGTGAACGTCGCGGTCCTGTCGGTCTCCGGCGACACGCTTCAAGTTAGCGTCACGGAGACCATGAACAGCACGGGGCGGCCGGCCACGTACGAAGGAACCGTGTTGCCCGACGGCTCCGTGAATTTTGGGCCGGATACGATCCAGGACGTCACTCGGCAATTGCTCGAGTTTTTCGGTACGGGCTTCGAGCCGAAGGACAAGACCGGCGCCGGATCAACCTGGGACGTGGGCGCGAATCGCGGCGGCATCGATCTGACGGCCCACTACGGCGTGACCAAGGTTGACGGCGATCTCGCCACGGTGTCCGTGCACGAGACGGTGAAGTTCGCAGCGCAAAACGCGTCGATGACCCTGGAAGGCATGGTCGTCACGAAACCCGCCCTCCTCGTACCGGTCAGCGGTGATCTGCATCGCACCATACGACGCACGACGGCCAACGGCGAGTCGCAGACCATCGTGTCCCTGCAATTCCAGCGTCAATTCGATTCGCTCGACCCATCGGCGCACTAGCCGATATACATAGGAGACGCCGGCCACAAGCGGCCGGAACTACGGATGCTCCCAATGGTCGCAGCGCTCTTCGCAGCTCTTACGGTCGCCGTTCCGAGCCCTCAGCCCGCAGCCGACGCCGGTCCGATACGCACGGTCGTGTACAACATTTCGCTGCAGCGGTCGAACATGGCGTATGTCGAACGCTACAACGACTTTCAGCGGCTCCGCGCATTGATGACGGATGCCGGCACCGCGACGGTGGACGTCATGGTGCGCACGCCTGCCGCGTTAGGCATCAGGGTCACCGAGATCACGCGCCAACGCGGCTATCCCGCGATCTTCACCGGCAATGTCGCGGCGGATGGGTCGGTAGGCTTTCCGGAAGAATCGATCAACGAGGCGACCTGGACGCTGTTGCGGTTCTTCGGCGAGCGCCTCGTCGCGGACAAAGCGCTCAACCCGGGCGATACCTGGAAGACGCCCGGCGGCGAAATCGCGGTGCGCACGGTCCAAGGCAGACGCGTTACGCTTGAGATCACCGAATCGTTCAAGATCCCAAGTTCGATGTCCGAACTCTTTGTGCGCGGCACGATCATCTACGAGCCGGGCCTGCTCGTTCCGATCAGCGGCGACGTGATGCGCAAGCGCGTCGAGTCGCATCCTGAAGGTACTATCGAGCTGATCGAGACCGTCCGCTTCGAGCGCACCTCAGACAGCTTCGACAAGCCCGTTCCCTTCTAGCGTGCCGCTCTCGGCGCGCACGCAAGCCAACGTCGACTTTGTGACGTTGTGCTGGATTTGGGGCAGCACGTGGCTGGTCATCAAACTCGGGCTCGCGACCGTGCCGCCGGCGACGGGTGAGCTCGGATTTCTTACGCGAGCGCCCTCGCGAGTTCGGTGAGCGAGCGATCGTAGCGGTACACGATGCCCATATGCGTGTCGTCAAACTCTTCGTACGTGTACTTAACGCCCAATTCGTCGAAGCGGCTGCACAAGATGCGCGCGCCCAATTGCAACTGATAATCGTCGCGCAGTCCGGCGTCCAAGAAGATCTTCTTCATCGAGCGCAACGCGCCAACGCATTTGGGCGCCATGAAGACTGGATCGTTGTCGAGCCAGCGCCGCCACACGGCGTCGCGCAGCTCCCCGGTCTGGAGGTCGACGGGCACGTCGATGCCGAGCGGCGCGTCTGGGTTCGGGGAATAGCACGCCGCCATGGCGAGGATGTTAAGCACGTCGAACGCGACGTGTTTTTTCGGCAACGCTTGAAAGCGCTCGAAGAATGACTCGACGCTCCCGCCGTATTTTTGGATCCCGAGCACGAACTTAGGGAAATCCAGGAAGTAGCAGTACTCGAAATACGCGTCGCCTGCATGTGAGCCGAGCGCGCCGAACACGTCCGGATGCCGCATCGCGAGGCGCAGCGCGCCGTAGCCGCCGCTTGATTTGCCAGTGACGCCGCGATGATCGCGGCCGGGGAGCGTGCGCAATTTCTCGTCCACGAACGGCACGATCTCGTCGATGATGTAGTCTTCATAACGGCCGGTCGCAGACGAGTTCGTGTACTGGCTGCCGCCGAAACGCGTCATGCAGTCGGGCAGGACGACGATCGCCGGCGGCATCGCGCCGCTGGAGATCAGACGATCGAGCCGCCCGTCGAGCGGCTCCTCAAACGCGCTGTAGTTGAGCAGCATCCGTCCGGTTCCCGTGAAACCGGACAAGAAATAGATCACAGGATAGCGCTGTTTCGAAGCGTCGTAGCTGGGCGGCAGATAGCAGTAGACGTCGCGCTCGCTCGGATCGCCCGAGGCGTTCCCGCGCAAGATGGTCGACGCGTGCGCGAGGACTTCGACTCTTCCCTTTTGTTGCTGCATGTCCGGCGTTTGTTCGCAGCCGACGCGCATGCCTGCAATCATCATAAGGACAGGCGAGTGCGTCAGGAGCGGTGAACGGGCGGGCATGATCGACCGCGAGCGGATGACCGCGTTCGCCGAGACATTGATGCGCACCGACAGCCTTTCGAGGGATGAACGCGCCGTTGCACAGATCGTGAGCGCGGCGCTCGGCGAGATCGGAGCGGAGGTGCGCTCCGACGATGCCGGTCAGGCGGTCGGCGGCAACAGCGGCAACATCATCGCGAGGCTTCCCGCTCGTGAATCTTCCGCCGCGGCTCTGATGCTGTGCGCGCACATGGACACGGTGACGCCTGGGCGCGGCATCAAGCCGATTCGCGAGAACGGCCGAATCCGCTCGGATGGATCGACGATCTTGGGCGGTGACGACAAGAGCGGCGTCGCGGTCATCGTCGAGGTGATGCGCGTGCTGGCCGAACGAGAATTGCCGCACGGCGACATCGAAGCGGTCTTCACGATTTGTGAAGAAGCGGGCTTGCTCGGCGCCAAGCATCTCGACCTTTCGGCGCTGCGCTCGCGCGAAGCGCTCGTGCTCGACGCACCGGCATCCGACGAACTCGTCGTTAGAGCCCCGGCTGCCGACCGCTTCGAATTCATCGTTCACGGCCTCGAGGCGCACGCCGGCATGGCGCCGGAGCGGGGGATATCCGCCGTTCGCGTCGCGGCGGAAGCGATTGCGGCGATGCCCCTCGGCCGCATCGATGCGATAACCACGAGCAACGTCGTCATCGTTGAGGGCGGCGAGGTCGTCAACGTCGTGCCTAATCGCTGCGTGATCCGTGGCGAGGCCCGCTCGCACGACACCGAGCGGCTGGACGAGGTGATGGGCGCGATCAGGCGAGCGTTTCAAGACGCCGCCACCCAACATGCGGTTGTGGTAGGGGGCAAGACGGTGCGCGCGTGGATCGAGGAGCGCTGCGAACGGGAATACGAGGTGATGGACGTCCCGCTCGACTCTCCAATCGTGAAGCTGGTGGCGAATGCGGCGCGAGATTGCGGGCGATCGCTGCGCACGGTCACGATCGGCGGCGGCTCGGATGCGAACATCTTCAACGCACGCGGTCTCCCCGCCGCGATCCTCGGCACGGGCATGCGCGACATCCACACCGTCAATGAGTGGCTCGACCTTGAAGACTTTGGCGCGTGCGCGGAAACCGTGCTGCGTGCCGTTATGCTGCGCGCCGGCGCCTTCAAGGAGAGCGCCGCTACGTAGGCGCGGCGGTCGCGTCCAAAGAACGCGCTACCAGTCGTGAGGCCGCAGCAATTCAATCAATGGACCGGCTCCGATATGCCGGCCGTCTACGGCCTGCTCGTCGCGATGGCCGTCTTTTTCGTGGTCGGGTTTTTCGGGCTCGGCAGCGACATAGCGCGCTGGTTCGCATGGCCCATTTCGCGGGAGTGGATCTTTGCCCGCGAGCCGTGGCAAATGCTGACCTACCCGTTCGTCCACACCAACGTGTGGGCGCTCATCTTCGATGCGATCATCATCTTCTTTTTCGGCGGCTCGCTGGAGCGCGCGTGGGGCACGCCGCGCTTCATCGCATTCTTTTTCTTGAGCGGCATCGTAGCCGGGCTCACCGTGCTTGCGTTGACGCTGCTCATCCCGGGATCGCCCGGCGGTCTCTTTGTCGGGCTCACTGGGCACTTCGTCGGAATGTTCGTCGCGTTCGCCGCGCTCAATCCGTACGCGTTGATCTACATGTACTTCTTGTTCCCAATCGAGGCGCGCTGGTTTGCGCTGATCGGCGTCCTGCTCGAACTGTTCACGCAGCGCGACTACTATGGTAGCACGCTCGCTGCACTCGTTTCCATCGCCGTCAGCGCGCTCTTCGCGTGGGCCTTCACGCGCGGCATTAGTTTCCGGCCGCGCGGCGGTGGTGGGGGTGGCGGACCAAGTTTGCGCGATCGCTTCGAGCGCTGGCGTCAGCGCCAGCGGATGCGTGCCTGGCAACGCAAAGTCGGCAAGATCGACAAACCGGAAGATCTCTTCAAATAGCACTGTAGTGGCGCGCGCTGAGCGCGCCATCTGATAACGCATTTCACCGGGGAGGTGTCGTCATGACTCTGGAGCCTTGGAACACATTTGCACACGCTTAAAGCGCGGGTTGTCCGTATCAGCCCGTCCGTAATAGTACGTATGCGCCCAAGCGGCTGATCGGCTTACACTTAGAGCGGAGGTGTCAGTCGATGCAAACAGTAGCCGAAGCCATCGCGCAGGGTTGGGAAATGGTTCTGCCGGCGCAGCACATGGGCGGCGACGAGCTCCTGATCCTCATGCGCCACCGTCGTCCGGATGGAATGTACGAGCTCGGCTTTGCGCTCACTCGCCCTTTGGCGTCAATGCGCCGAGATTGAGGAGCGGAACGCCGCTTGTTACTGTCGGCAAGTGCCCATCCCACTTTTGGACGGCATCGTACTGCACCGTGAGCGCCGAGATCGCCGCGCGCCGTAGATTGTTGGCCTGCGCCTGACCTTGCGCGGCGGCAATCGCCGTTTGCGCATCCACTTGCGCCTGTTTGAGCTGGTTTTGCGCTTTGAGATAGTTCTGGTACGCGACGACCTTTGCCTCAATGGCATCAGCAAATTCCTTCGAGAACTCGAAGTTCGTGATGCTCATGGCAGCGATGTGCATGTCGAAAGCGCCGAGGCGACTCTGCAAGTTGCGGTCTAAGAGATCGCGCACCTCCGGCCGGCGTGTGATGAGTTCCTCAGCCGAGAAGCGCGCCGTCGCCGCCTTAGTTGCTTCCTGGATGGCGGGCACGATAATGCGATCCTGATAGTCCAGGTTGAGCCGATTGTAGATGTCCACCACTTTATCGGCATCAACTGAAAAGTTGAGCGTTACTTTGGTTGTAACGGTCTGCAAGTCTTGCGACGCTGCCGTCGCATCAGCACTGTACGCTTGCACCTGCACGTTCATCGGCACCACGGTCGTAATATATGGCACCACCGTGTATAAGCCGGGCTGCTTCACCTCACCGGTCGTCGCGCCGAAACGCAGCACGACGCCGCGATAACCTGCTGGGATTTCGCCGAATGACGATGCGAACGCGCCGAGTACGGCCACCAAGAGCACGCCTTCGATCAGCGGGAAGTATGGAAGCGGGCCTTGCCCTCCGGCTTTGTACCAGCGCGAAAGCGCGCGACCACCAATGTAGATTGCCAGCGCGATACCGGCGCCCCAAAGGACAAACTGAAGGAAGATCATCGCCTTTCTCCTCTTGAATTGGTTGAAATCAGCGCGCTCGTTCGAGTGCTACGTTTCGGCCGTTGTGGTCGGCTCGCTCGGCGTGGTCTTGACGCCACGCACGATTTCTTCGAGGGTCGCGCGGTTGAGCAACACGACGCGGCCGCGCCGCAACTGGATCGCGCCCAGATCCTCGAGATGCGAGAGCGCGCGGCTACCCATGTCGCGGACCGTGCCGACGCGCGCAGCCAGATCGGACTGCGTGATTCGCTCGACCCCGCTGATGCCTTTTGCGAGCCCCGCGTCGGGCGAGGCGTAATCAAGCAGAACGCGCGCGATGCGCGTCAGAACGCGGCCGAAAGCGAGGTTGCCCGCGGCGCCCGCGAGGCGGCGCTGGCGCTGTGCGAAGAACCGCGCGACGCCTTGCGCCACCTCTGGACTGCGCGTGATGAGCTGACGCATGAACGCCGCCGGGATCTCAATGATATCCACATCGCCGCGCGCGATCACTGTCACGTCGGCCGCGCCTTCGTCGAACACCGCCGCTTCGTTGAACATGCTGTACGTCGGCACGTCATAGAGCACGATCTCGCGCTCCTCGTCGGTCGCGCGCGTCACTTCGACGACCCCGCGGCGCACCGCGCCCAGTTCGCTCCAAACGGTGCCCTCGGCGACGATCACCATGCGGTCTTGATACGTGCGTTCCTTGGCGACTCGGTCGATCTCGCGCAGCGTCTCGACCGGCGCAGCGCGAAACATCGTCGTTCGCCTGAAAAATGCGACGCGGGGCGGTTCGCCGGTGACGGCAGGCTCGGGCAGTTTGGTGATGCGCACGATCCAGCGGCCGTCGCCGAGATTGCGCGTCTCCCAGAGCAAGATGCCGTCGCGCTCGGCCTCCAGCGAGGCGCGCAGCGCTTTCGGCTCGTGGTCGTTCGTAAACTCGACGATCTGATGCGGGGCAAGCTTGTCAAACG
>Ga0187846_10000261_pt1 | contig 32376 bp, 34 predicted proteins | sample TC_taG_FD_161473 | JGI IMG/M metagenome (GOLD analysis project Ga0187846, IMG submission 161473) | Biofilm microbial communities from the roof of an iron ore cave, State of Minas Gerais, Brazil - TC_06 Biofilm (v2) | ecosystem: Environmental > Terrestrial > Deep subsurface > Cave > Wall biofilm... | reverse complement strand
ATTGACGTGAGTAACCGTAGTCGCGAGAGTTTGCGGTCCAGCGCAAGCCGGCGAGGGCGCACGATGTTAAAGGCGATACGAAAATTCGTCTTCGAAAGAAGGAGAGATATTGGTCAGGCACCGCAGCGGGTCGTCGAGGAACAGGGTCCGAGCGATCCGTCGAGCAGCTCCGATGCTGCGGTGGAAGTTGCCGGAGCTCAATCCGAGGAACCCTCCGAGATGCCGGTTCGCGGCACAGTCAAATGGTTCAACCCTGCCAAGAGGTTCGGCTTCGTTGAGCTCGCCGATGGGTCGGGCGACGCCTTCCTGCACGCGAGCGTGCTGTCGCGGCTTGGCATCAGCACGCTTCAGCCCGGCGAGACGCTCGAGCTGCGGGTGGTTCCGGGGGAGCGCGGTCCCGTTGTTGTCGAGGTTATCGGGGTGGACAGCAGCACGGCGGTCGCGTTCAAGCGCCCTCGAACGAGTTTCCCCTCCCCGGACGACCAGGCGGCCTCGGAAACGAGCGTCCAAGAGACCGGTACCGTGAAGTGGTACAACGCTGCCAAGGGGTTCGGCTTCATCGTCCGGGATGGCGGCGGCAAGGATATCTTCGTGCACGCTTCGGCGCTTCAGCGGTCGGGTATCACGAGCCTCAGCGAGGGACAACGCGTCGTTGTCGGTGTCGTCGAGGGTCGAAAAGGACCGGAAGCGGGGTCGATCCAGTTCCCTTAGCAGAGCTATTGGTTACCGCCCACCCGGAGGTTGCGGTGACTGGCCGCCGCTGGTAGCGCCGGAACAGTCGTTGTTAGGCGAAATACGTGATTCGTTGAAGCGTATGGCGACCCCGGCAGGATTCGAACCTGCGACCACTTGCTTAGAAGGCGAGTGCTCTATCCAGCTGAGCTACGGGGTCGGCGGCCTGCGGGGTGGCCTTATCGCACCGAGAGCCGCGAACGGCAATCCCCGTCGTCGCTCAGCTGCGGACCCGGTCGTAGCGGAAATTGTCGGCATAGCTCTTCGGCTTCTCGGCAGCGTCGTGGGGCGCGATCACCTCGTAATCGAGGCCAAGCCTATCGGCGAAGGCGACCGCTTCATCGCGCGTCTCAAAGCGCAGCTGCACCTCGTTTAGGGTATCCTCGGCGCTCGCCCAACCCATCAAGGGGTCGGGCCGACGGGGTGTCGCCGGTTCGTATTCGAGAATCCACTTGCGCGCCTGCGCCCGCCCGGATTGCATCGCCGTCTTTGACGGCCTATAGATGCGTGCCCGCGCCATCGACCTCTCGTCCTGAAAAATCAAGAGCGATGATTTTATCGACCTCGAGGTGGTCGGGGCGAGAGGATTTGAACCTCCGACATCCTGCTCCCAAAGCAGGCGCTCTACCAGGCTGAGCCACGCCCCGCCCCAAGGATTGTGCGGTTTCTAATCGCTTCGGCAATGCCGTGCAACGACTGTGGCTGACAAACGTAAATGGAAGCCCGGCCGGACACCGCGAGGCTAGCAGTGCGCGAGCCAGATGGCGACGGGATCTTTGAGATCAGGACCGCCTTTGGCGCCGGGGGATAGAGCCCGTCTCGTTGGTAAACTTATCTCTGGCGCGTCTATCGGCTCGGAGTCAGTTGTGTTCTTCGCCGGCGCGGCCCGAGTCCAAACGGAATGTGGCTTGCCGTGACCTCACAATTTGTTGGCCACCGTAAGAAACGTGCTCTGGAGGTTGAGGCTGACCGCGACCGAATTCACGGCCAGCAACGAGCCGACCACGATCAGCGCCGAGATCAGGCCATATTCGATCGCAGTGACGCCAGACACATCCTTGAAAAGCCTATTAAAGACGAGCACCATCGGCAGGCTCCACTCCGCTCGGGTTCAATCATGCCCAGCGTCCGCGCAAAAGTTTGATCGAACCTTAAGAATTCATTGGATTTTTCAAACCTCCGCACCACCATGGGTGCTGCAGCAGAGGACGCGAACTGCGGAGAGTCGGCAGCGCAAAGGCCAGCCTAGCCGACCGACCTGCTTGTCGCCGGCGTGATCAGTCCTCACAATCGCGCTCGGATGATCGAAGCGGTGATAGGCAGCAGCGATGACGAAGTCACGTCAATTGCACCTGGGTGCATTCATGCGTCCGGTCGGCATCCATACCGCATGGTGGCGCTACCCCGGCGCCTATCCTGACGCCAATTTCAACTTGCAGCACCTGATCCGGTTTGCCCAGACGTTGGAGCGCGGTCGGTTCGACGCGTGGTTCATGGCCGATCATCTCGCCGTGCTCAACATGCCGATGGCTGCATTGAAGCGCAGCCCCACCGTCACCTCCTTCGATCCACTGACCCTGTTGCCGGCGCTGGCGATGATCACCGAGCATCTCGGGCTGATCGCTACCGCCTCGACGACCTTTGAGCCGGCCTACGTGATCGCCCGGCGTTTCGCCTCGCTCGACCATATCAGCGGCGGGCGCGCCGGCTGGAACCTGGTCACGACCTCGAACCCCGATGCCGCACTCAATTTCGGGCTGACCGAGCACATGGAGCACGGCGAGCGCTACCGCCGCGCCCGCGAATTTTTCGATGTCGTGACCGGCTTGTGGGACAGCTGGGCCGAGGATGCCTTCATCCGCGATGTCGAGAACGGCGTCTATTTCGACCCCGAGCGGATGCATGTGCTCGACCACAAAGGCGAGTTCCTGTCGGTGCGTGGTCCACTGAACATCGCCCGGCCGATCCAGGGGTGGCCGGTGATCGTCCAGGCCGGGGCCTCGGACGCCGGCCGTCAGCTCGCCGCCGAGACTGCGGAGATGATCTTTGCCAGCGGCGGTAAACTCGGCGATGCTGAGGCTTATTACGCGGACGTCAAAGGCCGCGCCGAGCGACTCGGGCGCGACCCGGACCACATCAAGATCCTGCCCGGAGCGCTCGTTGTGGTCGGCGAGACGGCAGCGGAGGCGCGGGAAAAGCGGGCTCTGCTCGACAGCCTCGTGCATCCGGACAGCGGCATCGCCTCGCTGTCGATCGCGCTCGGCCACGACGCGTCGGGCTTCGACCTTGATGGGTCTTTGCCGGAGATCCCGGAGAGCAAGGCCAGCAGGAGCGGCCGCGAGCGGGTCATCGAGCGCGCGCGGCGGGACAATCTGACGGTCCGCCAATTGGCGCAGATCGCCGGAAGCTATGGCGGGCTGGCGCTGGTCGGGACACCCGCGATGATCGCCGACCAAATGAAGGAGTGGCTCTACAGCGAGGCCTGCGACGGCTTCAACATCATGTTCCCGTACGTCCCCGGCGGGCTCGACGACTTTGTCGACCGGGTGGTGCCCGAATTGCAGCGCCGCGGCCTCTTCCGCCGCGAATATGAAGGCAAAACCCTGCGCGAAAACCTGGGACTGCCGCGCCCCGAGAACCGCTTTTTCGAGAAGCGCGGGTTCTGATCGCTCGTCAGTCGCCTTGGGCGACGACGCGGCTCCACAAGTGCCGAACCTCGCGGTCGGGATCGCGCACGGCTTGGCAGGCGGCGTCGAAGATCATCGTCGCGCGTTCCGCCATCGTGTAGGCGGGCCAGTAGGGATCGCCGGGTTGTCCGGGCCGCCGTTGCGGCCGAAGGCGATCCAGGTTGCCGAGATCCGCGCAGCCAGCTCACGGGCGCCTGGAGCGCTCGCGGTCGTGTCGGCAACATCGATGTTATAAAAGACAAGCGGCAGGTCCATCGCATGGTGCGCCTTCACGCGGCCGTTGTGTGCCGGGCTCTGCCAGTCGAGCGAGTACATGTAGACCGGAGCTTGGGGCCGCGCCGCGTAGCGCTCGGCCAGCAGCACACCGACTTTGCCGCCGCCGCCCGATTCGCCAAAGATCGTGACGTTGCCGGGGTCGCCGCCGAAGGCCGGGGTGTTGTCGCGCACCCAGCGAAGTGCCGCGACGATGTCGAGCATCCCGGCATTGCCCGAATGCGCCCAGGCCGACCTGCCGACATCGGCCAGATGCGAAAGGTGAAAATATTGAGCCGATGGTCGACGCTGACGACCACGACATAGAGGCGCCGCGGTAGATTGCTGCCGTCGGTCACCGCCCGGTTTCTCACAACGGGTATCGAGTGGAAAAGGTCTCCCATCCGGCGCGCCGCAGCCCGCAAGCCGGACAGTTTCCGCACCCATATCCCCAGGCGTGGCGTTGCCCGCGATCGCCGAGATAGCAGCTGTGCGTTTCCTCACGCACGAGCTCGACAAGGGCGGCGCCGCCGAGCCTGCGTGCGAGCTCCCAGGTCGCCGCCTTGTCGCGCCACATCAGCGGGGTGTGGATGACGAACCGGTGGTCCATCCCGAGCGACAAGGTCGCCTGCAATGCCTTGAGCGTGTCGTCGCGGCAGTCGGGATAGCCCGAATAGTCGGTCTCGCACATCCCGCCGATCAGGTGCCGCGCGCCCCGGCGATAACCGATTGCGGCGGCAAAGGTGAAGAACAGAAGGTTGCGCCCGGGGACAAAGGTGTTTGGCAGCCCGCTCTTGGTGAACGCGATCGCGGTCTCGCCAGTCAACGCGGTGTCGCTGAGTTGCCCCAGCACGCCGAGATCGACCAAATGATCACCGCCGAGCTTGCGATCCCATTGCGGAAACTCACGCCGCAGGCGGCCGAATATCGCCGCCCGGCAATCGAGCTCGATGCGGTGGCGCTGCCCGTAATCGAAACCGATCGTTTCGATCGCAGCAAAACGATCGAGCGCCCACGCGAGGCACGTCGTCGAATCCTGGCCGCCGGAAAACAGGACGAGCGCCTTTTCGGGGATTATGTCGGTTGCCTCGGACACGCGGACGACATAGGGCCTCCGCTCGCCACGATCAACAAACCTGCGCCGCCCCCGCGTCGCCGACTGCTATAGTGAGCTCAAACGGTGTGTCAGAGGTGCCTCGTGGAAAGAAACACCAACCCGTATCTCGCCCTCGGCGTGCGGCCGTTCATCAACTGCTGCAGTGTGCGCACGATGCATGGCGGCAGCCTGATGCTGCCACAGGTGCGTGCGGCGGTGGCGGAGGCGTCGCGCTGGTTTGTCAACCTGGACGAGCTGATGGAGGCCGCGGGACGGCGCATCGCCGAGCTGACCGGGGCCGAGTGGGGCCTCGTTACCTGCGGCAGTGCTGCTGCCGTGGCGCTCGGTACGGCGGCCTGTGTAGCCGGCAACGATCCGGTCAAGATGCTGCGCCTGCCGTTCACCGACGGCATGGTCAACCGGGTCATCATCCCGAAGAGCCAGCGCTTTGCGTATGACCAGGCGGTACGGATGATCGGCTGCCGGATCATCGAGATCGAGACCCGCGAGGACCTCGACGACGCACTCGTCGAACCGGTGGCGATGGTCGTATTGCTCGGCAAGCAGGAGCACCTGACCCAGATGCGGCTCGAAGAAATCGCGGCCGTCGTCAAGTCGCGCGGCATTCCGATCATGGTCGATGCGGCCTCCGAGCATATCGAGCGGCCGAGCCCGTGGCTCGAGCGCGGCGCCGACCTGGTCATCTACAGCGGCGGCAAGTTCCTGCGCGGCCCGCAGACGAGCGGCCTGCTCCTCGGGTCAAAGCAGCTCGTCGAGGCGGCCTGGCGCAACGCCTCGCCGCACCAGGCGCTGGGCCGGCCGATGAAGGTATCGAAAGAAGATGTGATCGGCGTCTTGACCGCGCTCGAATATTGGTTCGAGGAGCGCGATCAGGCCGCGGATCGGCAGAAATGGTACGACGATCTGGCGGTCATCACCGAGCGGGTGGCACGGATGCCGCTCGCAAAGGCCGAGGTCATCGAGCCCGAAGGCGTCGACCTAGTGCCGCGACTGCGCGTCTCGTGGGACCGTTGGGAGTACCCGCTCGACGGGCTGGCGTTGCGCCAGCACGTGCTCGACGGCGAGCCGCGCATCATGCTCGACGACAATTCGGCGACCGAGGATGGGATCACGATCGACCCGTTCCAATTGCAGCCCGGCGAAGCCGTCCAGGTCGGCGACGCAATCGTCGCGGTATTGCGCGAGGCTCGCGCGGCGTCACCCGAGCCGCGCCATCCGCCGGCGAGCGAAATAGCCGGCAATTGGCAATTGCGCGTCGATTTTCTGCAAGGCTCGCGCGTCCATCGGCTCGAAATCGAGCAGCGCGGTCCCGAGCTCGCCGGCCACCAGCGATCGACCCAATTCGAGGGGCCGGTCAGCGGCCGGCTCAGCGGCGACCTGGTCCAGCTCTCCTTCACCTCGCGCTACGAGGGCAGCACGATCTGCTATTTCCTCGACGGCCAGATCCGCGACGGCGCGATGAGCGGGAACGCGGTGCTCGGCGCGGCCAGCGACCAGAACCACGGCATCGTCAACCGCAGCCAGTTCGGCACCGGCCGGTGGCAGGCGAGCCGGGTGGCCTGAGACCGGCGGACCCTCGGTCTCCCTCACAGCAGGGAGAAAAATCGATTCGACGCCGATGCAAACGCCGATAACGCGCGTAGAATCAAAGGCTTAGAGAGCCGACACTGGGCGCTCTCAGGGAACCGCCTGAGGGAGGCCAACCGGCCTCTGAGGGAGCGAGCAGGGAGGCGGTGAGAGAGGACCGCATTTTGCTAACTTGACAATACTTAGAAATGAGATTATATATCCAAAACAGCATGAGAGGCGTTGCGATTATCACAGGATAGGATGGCTATATGGCGGGGGACGAGCACGATTACAAGGTAGGCCCGGGCCGGCCGCCGTTGCACACCCGCTTCAAGAAGGGGCAGTCCGGCAACCCCGGCGGCCGCCGCAAAAAGAACCTGCCGGCTCTGTTGGCCGATGCGCTCAACGAGACGGTCTTTGTCACGATCGACGGCGAACGTCGCCCGATCACCAAGCGCGAGGCGATCGTCCATCAGCTCGTCAACAAATCCACGACTGCCGATTTGCGCGCGACCAAGATGCTGTTCGACATGATGAAGGACGCCGAGCAGAAGGCCGGTGCTGCAGCACCACCGCCCGAACCGCCCCCGTTTACGGCGGCGGACGAGGAGGTCGTGGAGCAATTGGTCGAGCGGATACGACACCAAATCCTGACCGAGATGGCGGCGAAGAAGGCCGACACGGCAGATGGCGACGGGAAGCCCTGATGACCGATGACGAGCTCGCAAAGGAGCTCCATGAATTGAAGCGCCGCAACCAGACGCCGATCCCGCTGATCGAAATGTTTGACGCGCTGCTCTCTCTCGACCCGAGACTGAGCGCCAAACAGAAGCGCAAAAGATCCTATGAGATCATGGCTGCGGCATTGGAACGACTGGAACGCAAGGACGCCTGATCGCGGCCCAGCACCCGAGGGTTGGGTCACTGTCGGGACGCACCGCGCGTCAACGCATCGAGAAGGGCAAATCGGTTGATCAAGCTATGGAAAGGAAAAACACAAACGGTGAATCGACGCCGCCGGCAATCACTTCATTTTCTCCGGCTCGCAATGGCGCATCATCGGTGCGGAAATGATTGCCAATGGGTTCGCCGTTGACGATCGTTCCAAGTGTGCTGCAGAGGTCGCGCACATGATAGCCTGCACCGCGCTTTTCGATAATGAAGTGATTGCGCGATAGCCTGAACGGCGCGGCATCATCGAACATCAGGTCCGGTTGCCACAGCGGCGGCCGTTCTCCCGGAATCGGGTGCCGGCCAACGACAACCGGCAGCTCACCGAGCCCGAGGGGCGTGTGGAACTGACGCTGCAGCCACGGATGCTTGGCCGCGAGGTACACGTGATCGACCGACGAGACGGCCGTCTGATCGTCGGCTGTGTCTAAATTCTCATTCGCTTGGCCACTTCGTCTTTCGTCTTTGACGATGCGATCGTCGGCCTCGCGCAGCCGCTGACTGAGACGCTGGATCAACTCGCGAGCGGCCCGCGGCGAGCTGACGATCTGATCGAGGAACTCGGTCGGGTTGAGAAATTCCGCCTCGACCTCGCTGGCGGCTCGAACGGTCGCACTGCGCGGCCGATTTTCCACCACTCCCATTTCCCCGATAAGCTGCCCGGCGCCGACCGTGCCGAGCAGGATCAGGTCGCCATCGAGTTCTCGGACAACGTCGACAGTACCACTGAGCAGGCGAAAAACGCCGTCAGATGGATCTCCCTCTCTGAAAAGGATTTCCCCTTCGGCGAAATGCGTGCGGGTCATCAGAGTCCTTTCAATCGGCTAGCCTGCTCTCGTTGACTGGCGTGTCGGCGGAGCTTGCCCGCGGCACAATCGAAATGGCCGCGCCGGTATGTCAAGGCCGTCGCTGACCTGCTGAGTGCGACTGGAGACCGGCATAGCCGCGCGGTTCGTGGTAATCTAAGCAGCATGATCACCCGCCCGTGCGATGACCCGATCCTCAGACGCTTTCGGGCAGCGCTCGATTTGATGTACGGCGAGCGGATCGAGCGCGTGGTGTTGTTCGGTTCGCGGGCGCGTGGCGATGCGCGTGAGGATTCGGATTACGACGTGGCGGTGTTTTTGCGCGACATGGCCGACCGGTTTGCGGAGATGGATCGGCTGGCCGACCTCGGCACGAATATCCTGAATGAAACCGGGGAATTCATTCACGCGATGCCCTACCGCGCCGGTTCGTATGACGAACGCACACCGCTGATGCTCGCAGTCCGCTCGGAGGGTGTGGATTTATGAGGCCTGAGGCCTCTGCCTTCCTTGACAAGGCTCGCGAATTTCTGGTGAAAGTCGGCATCGGGGCGTACAAAACGAACTACGGCGACTAATCAAAGATGAACCGCGCTTTGATTTGGAACTGAGCGCCTTTCTCGGTGCGCGTCAACCTTGAGACCATTGCCGATTACGAGACCAGCGCGGCGCGCGCGTGTCGTCCGATCTTGCCCGTCCGATCGCATAAGAGTGATCGACGATGCTGTTGCGTGATGTTGGCAGATAGCCGAATTCGCAATGTCGCGATAGAGGCTTCAAGAAATGTAGGGTCGATTGCGCGGCGTCGAACACCAACACACAAAGTGCGAGGGAGGCTGGTGCCGGATGCGACAGGGATGGCGGAAAAGAGGTGAGTCTGAACGCAGCAAAGCAGCGTTCAGACCTCGGCAGTCTCCTGGGGTCCGACCGCCTGCTGTGCGCTCCCTACGATTTGGCGTTGCTTGGGACGCCCCAAAGGACGATCCTGGCTGCGCAATCGCCAAGAACCCGAGGATTATCGGCTTGCTTCTTCCCCAGAGAATAGCGGGTGCTTGCTTGAAGGTGATCTTCTTTTCTAGTGGGTAAGGTGGAGCCCAAGAGATGCGGAGCAGTATCTTCATCAGTTACAGCCATCATGACGAAGGATGGCGCAAGACATTTGAGAGAGCACTGAATCTTGGGACTTATAAGGCCGACATCTTAGTTTGGTCGGATAAGCGTATTTCTGTGGGCGACAAGTGGGAGAAGGAGATCAAAGATGCTATCTTAAAATCTCGGGTTGCACTACTGTTAGTTTCAAATAACTTTGTCAAATCTGATTTCATCCAACGCAAGGAACTCAAGGATCTAATCGAGTCTCAGAGGATAAGGGGACTGACGATCTTTTGGGTACCCATCACGGACTTGGATGAGTTTGAACTCAATATTCTCGGATTAGGTGAGTTAGAGGCCGCTTCGGATCCGAACCGACCGCTAAGTCGCTTCAGAGGGCGCGCTCGCGAAAAAGCCATCCACCAAATTTGCCTTAAGCTTATTGATGCCCTCGGCGGCCTGATTGTAGACACCGGACGTGATGTGGCGGATCGCTTTATGCAAGCCACCAAGGACCTGCTGTGGCAGGCTGACTTTGCTATTAAGAAGCCGATTGCCACAGGCGACTTCTCAGTCATATTCGATGCAGAGCGGCAACGTGATCAGCGCCGCGTCGTCATAAAGACGATTGTCACCTCACATCGACGGGAATGGCTTAGCAAAAATTTCTTGGAACGGGCGAGACTAGTCCAAGACCTACACCATCATTCTCTAATCAGGATCGTTGAGATTGTTCCTTCCGATCCGCTGTCGGCACAGGAGTGCGCCTGCGTTGTATCGGACTATGTCACAGCCCTAAGTCTGGAATCGGTTCGTAATGAACGCCCGAACCGTCGATTAGACCCGCGCGAAGTAGCGTACATACTCTATCGGCTCGCCGAGGGCTGCGCAGAGCTGCACGGAGTCGCTAAGCCCGGTGAGAAAGGCCTTCTCATGGGACCACTTCGTCCGTCGAACGTCTTCTATGATGAAGCCGCCAGAAGGGTTCAGGTCTCGACTGTTCGAATCAGTCACGAGACTATGCCGACATGCGAATTCAGGCCAAGTCTTCTCCTGGAAGATGAAGCGCTCACATACCTTACCCCCGAGCGCTACGAGGGCGCAGTGCCGGATGATGCTAGCGATCAGTACCACTTAGCTTTGCTCGGGCTGGAGCTGCTCACTGGACGTCCGCCGGTAGAAGCGAAGTCGTTTTCCGATTTGAAGCGGAAGGAGGAGTTTTTCGAGCGGCCATATGAGTTCTTCGACGAGCTGCGTACTAGTAACCCGGCGCTCTCTTTCGTGTTAGCGAGAATGCTCGAACGCGATCCCGGGCATCGGTGGCCGAACATGCATGATGCGAGCGTCGCCTTGATGCGGATTTCAGAGGGCAGATTCCCGGACGAACTGCGGGCGACCGCAAAGAATCTCTACCAGGAGTGCATTCTGAACAACAAATCGGAATTCTACCCATCGTTTTATAAGTTGCTTTTTGAGTACTCTCCTCGCGCGCGCGAGTTATTTAGTCGCGTGGACCTCGAGTCACAATATCAGAAGCTCGACGAGGCTATGGGCCTGCTCCTAAACTTCAGAGCGGAACAGGATCCTACAACTCTCTTCCATCACGCGAAACGGCATTCCGACCACAAACTCCAGTCAAGTGACTTCGAGGCGTTCCAAAAAGCGTTCCTCAATACACTCGACCAACTCTTTGGAAAAGAAGAGCCTTACACGACCGACGCGTGGCGGGCGATCCTCGCAGCGGGCGTATCCTACATGGCTGACCGCGCCGCGGTCAGAGCCGAGTACCCGTGATTATCTGCCAATTGCGAATCGGCTGCAGCCCTGGGTTAGCGCGATCCGCCGCGCGGTCTCCGCCCCGGAACGGCGAGTGCCGGCATCCGCGCGGCGGTGCGGCGCCCGAGCGGCGTCTTTCCCGATGGGCAGCCGGGCGGGGTTACAACGCGGCGTGTGAATCGGCGGAGTTTTCAATGTCGAAATAGAGATTGGCCAATGCCTCGGCGGCGAGCTCTTTGGTCAACTGCGGGCGCTGGTTGAAGCATTTGCAGGTCTCGACCACCTGCTCGCAGATGAATCTTGGCTGATAATAGGCAAGCCCGAATTTGCCATTGAGCGCTTTGATGTGCAGCGGCGCGTCATAGAATTTGGTATCCGGATTGTGCTGCAGATCGAGCATCTCGAGGGTCAGCTCACCGCCAGCGATTGCCACCGGCCGGCCGCATGCGACCCACCGCTCGTCAAAGCGCTCACGCTGCAATCCACCTTTTCCCAATAGAGTCGCAGCGTCCTCCTCCGACACCAAGGGCTTGTGGAGACCGACATCGAAAATCTTGATGATCTGACCGGCGACCTCTACGGCGTAGGGGATGTAGACGACGTCCCTGAACAATGTGGCTATGCGGGTGGCCAATGTGGTCTTGCCATTGCCCGGCGGCCCGAACAGCAGCACCGTGCGCCCGGCGTTTATCGCCGGAAGAAGCTTGCGCAGGTAATGCTCCGGAACGACAAGCCCTTCGAAAGCCTTGCGGAGGGTATCGGCGTCGAGCATTTCATTGGCAATTCGCTGACGCTGAATTTGCTCCTGATACGCCACCAGGCTAACCGGTGCCGGTCCGAGATATAGATTTTGCTCCAGCGCGTCCTTGGCCGCAGTCCGCCCCTGGTCGCTCAATGAATAACGGATCGAGGGAGCGATGCCGCCGCGGACGGAGCCGAGCGCCTGCAGAAGCCTCAGCTGCGCAGCGTCGTCCAACAGCTGCTGGACGACCCGGTTGGGCAGCTTCATGCGACCGGCAAGATCGGCAACCGTCTCGCAGGACTCGAGGTGCATAAACTTCAGCAGCAGATTGAGGAGACTGCGTTGTGGAATGCCGGTCTCGGCGATTGCCGTCGGTATCGGCGGCGTGCTGTGGATCACCGACATGAGCTCCTCGGCGGTCAGCAACCCCAAGGCGATCAGATTGTCGCCCAGCCGCCCGCCTTCCGTCCGCTGGCGTTCCAGCGCCGCATCGAGGTCGTCGCGCGTTACCAGACCCCGACCGACAAGCAATCCACCCAAGCTCATGACGATACCCCGACTTGCACCGCGATCTTTTTCGGGCGCGGGATTATCGGCGCTTTTGATTAACAAAAACGCAACTCGGGTTGCCACAGAGAAGGACGCCACGGATCGCCGAAGGCCCCTCACCCCAACCCTCTCCCCGCATTGCGGGGAGAGGGAGGACCCGTGCAGCGGGAGGGTGAGGGGCACGCGCCCTCAGCAGAAGGATTGTCGTGTGCGAGGCAAGAACGAAAAGCGCGTCGAGCGTGCGCGATCGTTGCGGCGAGCACTCACGCCAGCAGAATTCGCACTGTGGACACGCCTTCGCAGCCGTCAGCTCGGCGGCTTCAAATTTGTCCGTCAGCAGCCCATCGGTAGCTACTACGTCGACTTTGTTTGTCGTGAGCGGTGCTTGATTATCGAACTAGACGGCGGCCAACACTCGGGACGACCCCAGATAGGCGGCGCAATAGCGAGTTATGCGCGCTCGGCTATCGCGTGATCCGTATCTGGAACAACGATGTCATCGAGAATCTCAACGGGGTTCTTCAAATGCTGCTCTCGGAACTCGAAAAATAACCCCTCACCCCGGCCCTCTCCCCGCATTGCGGGGAGAGGGAGGCTCGGGTAACACCTCGATCGCGTAGTCCTCGATGACCGGGTTGGCGAGCAGCTGCTTGCACATCGCCTCGACCTGCTCACGAGCGCGGGCCGGATCGGTTTCGGCCAATTCGAGCTCGATCAGCTTGCCTTGGCGCACTTCGCCGATCCCGCCAAAGCCGAGTGCCGCCAGCGCATTGGCGATCGCCTTGCCCTGCGGATCGAGCACATCCCGCCTCAGTATCACCTGCACGCGCACTTTCATGTCCGTTAGCCTCGATCCGGGTGCATCACGTCGCGCCAGGGCGAGGTGTGCGGCAACCATTCGGCAAAGCGGAATACCGGTCGGCGATCCGACCCGTCGCGGGCCGGCAGGGCGATCAACGCGCTCGACACGGTGCCGTAGCCGTCGGTACGGAAGCGCATCGCGGCGGAAGGGGGCTCGTTCGGCGGCGCTCGGGTGCTGCCGAGCAGGGACTGCCAGCCGGACCAGTCGTCGTGATCGGGATCCGGCGTCGGCCACGCGCGAAACGCCGGCAAAGCCAACTCGAGACGCCGTGTGCCGAGATCGTCGAGGTCGCCCGCCGCGACCATCGACAATCCATCTTTGAGCGGCTTCAGCTCAACCCTCGGGCCGCCGGCATGGCGCAACCAGAACCCATGGCTCTCGTCGGCGACGATCAGATTGAAGGTGCGATAGGCTCCGGGGTCGAGATCTGACAACGCCTCGGCGGCGGCGGTCGCATCGGCATGGTCGAGTGCCTCCAGCACCAGCTCGCCGCGCGAACGCCGGTCGGGGGCCGGCCCCAGCGAGCCGTGGCGGTTGAGCACCGCGGCGGCGACACCCCAGTCGTTGATCCCGAGCCAGGACCCACGGGCGAGCATGTCGAGGCCGGCCACCAGCTCCGGCCGATCGCGCCAGTGCCGGCCGGGCGGCTTCGACGGACGGTCGATCATCTCGTCGCGATTGGCGCCGATCAGAACCGGCCAGCGATGCCCCGGGCGGCGCAGGATCACCAAAGTGCACATTCGCCCTGCGCCACCGCCCTCTTGCGCTTGTGGTAACCTAGAGTTCCGCGGCCCATCTATGATGGGCCAGATCTCGGGACAAGACGACCATGACCATGTTCGACGCGCGCGAGAAAGAATTCGAGGCCCGGTTCAAGCACGATCAGGAGCTTCAGTTCAAGATCACCGCTCGGCGCAACCGGCTCGTGGGGCTATGGGCAGCACAACACCTGGGCCTTCTCGGGGATACCGCGGAAGCCTATGCCGAACGGGTTGTCCAGGCCCAGCTGCAGCCGGGTGGAAATAGGAATGTCGTCGACAAGCTGGCTGCCGACCTCGGCGCCAAGGACCCGACATTCACTGCGGCACGGATCCGCTTCGAGCTCGACCACTTCGCCGAGCAGGCGAAGCGTCAGCTGATGAAGGAGTAGGCCTCTAGACCGGCCGGTCGCCCTTGACCGTCACCCGGTGACCCGAGCGGGTGTGCGGCCAGTAATCCCACATGGCGTGGTGCTGTACGCATCGGTTATCCCAGAACGCGATCGAGTTCTCTTGCCAGCGAAAGCGGCATTGGAACAGCGGGTTCGCCATGTGCTCGTAAAGGTAATTCAGGATGCCGTCGCTCTCGTCGAGGGGAATGCCGAGGATGCGGCGGGTGAAGCCCTTGTTGACATAAAGCGCCTTGCGGCCGGTCACCGGGTGGGTGCGCACGACCGGGTGCTCGGCGCGCGGGTATTCGGGTTTGTCGGCGATGCCGTAATTCGCGTACTGGCCGCGATAGTGCTCGCCGTCATGGACCGCTTTCAGCCCGTCGAGATAGGTCTTCATCCGGTCCGACAGCGCGTCATAGGCGGCGTACATGCTGGCGAACAAGGTATCGCCGCCGTGCGGCGGGCATTTGCGGATGTAGAGGATGCTGCCCATCGGCGGCTCGGGGTCGCACGACACGTCGCTGTGCCAGCCCTCGCCGTTGGCGCGCGGCGAATCCTTGTCGGCGTGGATGATCATCAGCTCGGGATGGCCGGGCTCGTGCGGGGCCGCAGGATGGAGGTGGAGATCGCCGAACAGACGGCCGAATGCCAAGTGCTGGTCGTCGGTCAGGTGCTGGTCGCGGAAGAAGATCACCAGGTTTTCGGCCAACGCGCGATGGATCTCGTCCATAGTGCGGTTGCCGAGCGGCTGGGACAGGTCGACCTCGCCGATCTCGCCGCCGATGATCGGCGTCAGCTTGTCGACAGTGATCGTGTCGTAAGGCCCGCCCTCCGCGGCGACATACTTGATACGGGACCGTCGCGGCGGCGCAGCAGGCTCATGTCTCTCTCCTGTGACGAGGGCTATTCACCGAACACCCGGCGAAAGATCGTGTCGACATGCTTTAGATGATAGGCGGTATCGAACAGCCCGTCGATCGTATCGGGATCGAGCAGCCGCGCGATCTCGGGATCCTGTTTCAGGAGATCGGAGAAGCGGCCTTTGCCGTCCCAGGCGGCCATCGCGCTTCGCTGGACCGCGCGATAGGCGTCCTCGCGGCTCATGCCGGCCTGGGTCAGTGCAAGCAGCACGCGCTGCGAGTCGACGAGCCCGCCGAGTGAATCGAGGTTGGCCGCCATCCGCTCCGGATCGACGATCATCCGATCGATCACTCGAGCCAATCGATCGAGCGCGAAGTCGAGCGTCGTCGTCGCATCGGGGGCGATGAACCGCTCGACCGATGAATGCGAGATATCGCGCTCGTGCCAGGTCACGACGTTTTCGAGGGCCGGCATAACCGCCGAGCGGATCACGCGCGACAACCCGGTCAGATTTTCGCTCAGCACCGGGTTGCGCTTGTGCGGCATTGCCGAGGAGCCCTTTTGCCCGGGCGCGAAAAACTCCGACGCCTCGCGCAACTCGGTGCGCTCCAGGTGACGCAGCTCGGTGGCGAACCGCTCGATCGCCGCGGCGATCAGCGCCAGCGCCATGAAGAATGCGGCGTGGCGGTCGCGCGGGATGATCTGGGTAGACACTGGTTCGGGCTCGAGGCCGAGCTTCTTCGCGACGTACTCTTCGACGCGTGGGTCGATATTGGCGAAGGTGCCGACCGCACCCGAGATCTGGCAGGTCGCGATCTCCTTGCGCGCAGCGACGAGGCGGTCGTGGTTGCGGGCGAACTCGGCGTAATGCCCGGCGAGCTTCAATCCGAACGTCGTCGGCTCGGCATGGACCCCGTGGCTGCGCGCGACCATCGGCGTCAGCTTGTGCTCGAACGCGCGCTTCTTCAGCGCCGCTAGCACCGCGTCGAGGTCGGCGAGCAGCAGGTCGGCGGCCTGGGTCAGCTGCACCGCCAGGCAAGTGTCGAGCACGTCGCTCGAGGTCATTCCTTGGTGCACGAAGCGCGACTCGGGCCCGATATGCTCGGCGAGGTTGGTCAGAAACGCGATCGTCTCGTGATGCACCTCGCGCTCGATCTCGCGGATGCGCGCGACGTCGAATGCGCCGCGCTCGCGCACCGCCTTTGTCGTGCCCCTGGGAATGACGCCGAGCTTTTCCTGCGCCTCGCAGACATAAGCCTCGACGTCGAGCTGGATGCGGAAATAGTTCTCCGGCTCCCAGATTTTGGCCATCTGCGGACGGCTGTAGCGCGGGATCATGCTGTCGCGGCCTCCAGCGGATCGCTGGCCGGATTGTAGCCCAGCCGTTCGAGTGCCGGGAGCATGTGCGGCGGCACCGGGGCGGTGATTCCGAGCGGATTGCGGGCGGGATAAAGGGGCAGCGTGACCGACCGGGCGTAGAGTTGCAGCGCTTCCCCGCTTTGCCGATCGCCATAAACGCTATCCCCGACCACCGGGCAGCCGAGTCCGGCGCAATGGACGCGCAGCTGATGCGTCCGGCCGGTGCGCGGCCGCAATTCGAGCCAAGCGCGGTCGCGCTCGGCAGCGAGAACCCGGTAGTCGGTCACCGCCCGCTGCCCGGCCGGATCGACGACCATGCGCCATCCGGTGCCGCGGGTGAGTTTCTTGAGGCCGGTCTCGATCCGGCCCTCTACCTCGGGCGGCCGGCCTTCGACCACGGCCCAATAAACCTTCTCGACGAGCCCAGCGGAAAATAATGCGCCGAGACGGCGCAGCGCCTTTGCATGGCGGCCGAGCACCAGGCAGCCGCTGGTATCGCGGTCGAGGCGATGAGCGAGCGCCGGCGGGTGCGGCAGCCCAAACCGCAGCGCATCAAACCCGCTTTCGAGATCCGGGCCACCACCAGGACCGGGATGCACGGCAATCCCCGCAGGCTTGTCGATGACCAATATGAGACCGTCGCGATAAAGGACACGATCCACCAGGATGCCCCTCACCCTCCCGCTGACGCGGGTCCCTCCCTCTCCCCGCAATGCGGGGAGAGGGCCGGGGTGAGGGGCCAGGCGCGAGGGTGCACTCATCAAGTCTATTCGGCTGCGTTGCGCAGAGGAATGCGAAACCGCGCGCGCAGCGCGTCCCACTCGTCGGCGCCAAAGCGCCGGAACATCTCTGGCACCGTCATCTCCTTGATCGGTGGCGGATGACGATGGGTTGCCTTCAGCTCGGACAGCATCTTGTCACAGATGCCGACAACGCTCTTGATCAAGAGACCCGGCACGATCGCGAGCTTGTAGCCGAGCACCTCCGCATGGTGCAGGTCGATATCGGGTGTCTTGCCGCCGCGCACGACGTTGAGCAGGCATGGTCCATTGACGAGACGCGGCACCGCGGCGACTTCATCCTCGGTTTGCGGCGCCTCGACGAAGGCCATGTCGGCGCCGCACGCCAGCGCCGCGTTGGCGCGTGCGATCGCTTCGTCAAAGCCCGCGACGGCACGCGCGTCGGTGCGCGCGATGACCATGAAACTACCATCGCGGCGGGCTGCGATCGCGGCGCGGATTTTTGCCAGGTAATCCTCGCGCGGGATGATCTCTTTACCTTCGAGATGACCACATTTCTTTGGAAATTCCTGGTCCTCGATGTGGATCCCCGCAACACTGCGGCTCTCGAATTCGCGCACCGTGCGGAACACGTTGAGCTCGTTGCCGTAGCCGGTGTCGGCATCGGCGACGACCGGCACTTCGACCGCGGCGACAATACGACCGGCATTGACCACCATCTCCGACATCGTAACGAGGCCAAAATCGGGGTACCCCAAACTCGCCGCCGTACCGGCACCGGTCATATACACGGCGGCGAACCCAGCCTGTTCGATCAGCTTGGCGGTGATGCAGTCGTAAGCGCCGGGTGCGACGATCATCCCATCCCGCTGCAGCAATGCGCGCAAACGGCTACTCTGCGTCATTTCTTCCTCCCATAATGGCGCTCTAACATAACGCTAGAGCGCGATCCACGGAGGCGCAAATGTACGCTTTCAACCTCAAAGCCGAGCAGGCCTTCGATCCCAAGAAGCATCTGGAGAGGGTGCTCGGCAGGACCGGCGAAGGTGATGTCACGATTGCCTGCTGGGAACCGGGCCAGACGAGCCCTTATCACTGCCACCCTGACGCAACCGAGATCTATTTCTGCTTCGAGGGCGGTGGCACGATGCGGACCCCGAGCGATACGGTCGCGCTCGAACCCGGGATGTTTGTTGTCCACCCGGCGGGCGAGCTGCACGAATACTTCAACGGCCCTCGGCGTACCCTGCTGTTCCGTGTTCGCTACGGTCCGGAGATGTCCGGCCGGACCAAGGAATGGCCGAGCAACCCGAACTGGAAGGCGCGCCCGGAGGATCTCGAATACTTCCAGCAGAACCCGATCGGTTAACTTCCGCGGTCAGGTCTCCGAGGTGGCCGGAGAGTTCGGTCGAAGAGCTCCTACTGCATTACCGCCGGAGCGCTGGAGCCCCGATAGGTCGCGAGCGTCGCTCTTGCGCTCGCGGTCTCTGCTGATATCGGTTCCACCATGACGGACGCCACGCCGGCGCGTTTCATGTCCAGCTCGTCGGCGGCGCGGGGCGAGAGATCGATGATAAATCGCCGGGTCCATGGGCCACGGTCGTTGATCCTGACGATCACCGAACGGCCGCTTTCGAGATTTGTCACCTTGGCATAAGAAGACAGCGGCAAGGTGCGATGCGCTGCGGTCGCGGTGACCGCGTCCAGACGTTCTCCGGTCGAGGTAGAGCGGCCGACGAAGTTATACCAGGCCGCTTTGCCGATCTCTCTGCCTCCGACCCCTCGCGCTGGAGCCAAATAGGCGTCAGGCCGACCACCACCATCATTGGCGACCGGATGCGAGAACGCATGCCGATACCGCGGCGGCGCGGCGTGGTGGCTGGCGTATCGCGCAAGCGACCGGCTACGTGCACCGTTGCTCGAAACTCCGTGTGGCTTGCCGATCCGTAGTGTTGCTTTTTGGGGTTTGGTACCATACGGCTGGCCGGGATGATGGCTTGTGGATTTTTCCGGCATTTTAGCCATCGCGCCGGCGGAAATCACCAGAAACGCGAGCGAAATACCGATCGTTCGGCGCATGTGCATCCGGCATAGTCTCCTTTTGCTGGGCGTCCCCGTTGCAGGGGCGCACGATCGCGCGGCCATACCAATGGTATTGGATAGGCTGGGGGAAGCAGATCGGTGTCGTCCCGGATTGTTGCCGACGCATCCGGGTAGGACAGGGAGGAACGCTTCAAGCTAAACAGGGTAAAACGCCAATGTCAACACCAACTGATCTTGCCCAACCAACAGCCGTTTTCCGGAGTGTGATCAGCTCAGCTAGACGGACAGACGCGACCCCAAGCGCGTTGCTCGCTCACCGGCTGAGTATTATTATGAGGCACCTTTTGTATTGCGAGACATCTTCAATTTTAAACGTTCCAAAAGCGAAACCGCCGAGGGTTAAAATCGCAGTTTCGGCGTTTTGTTAATGAATTGTGGCGCACGGCCATATTCTCGACCCGGTTATTTAAGACCAGAGTCACTCGAGTAGCCGGCGCACCACCTCGTTCGCCACCACAAGAGTCCGCGAAAGCGCGAGAAAATATGGTTAAGACGAGACCGTGCGGAGCAACGGCTACACGAGCATGATCCTAGGATCGGCCGGTGATATATCAGAGGGCAACGAAGGAGGCCGGCATGGCTCTTGCCGCTGCGATCCAGATGGATCCGATCGACACGATCAACATCGACGCGGACTCGACCTTTGCGCTCGCCCTCGAAGCGCAGGCCCGCGGACACGCCCTGTTTCACTATCTGCCCGATGCGCTGACCCTTCGTGACGGGCGGCTTCATGCCCGCGGCCGGCCTCTCGAGGTCACCCGGCGCCATGGTGACCACCATCGCTTTGGCGCCTATGAGGAGCTTGATCTCGCCGGGATCGACGTGATCCTGATGCGCCAGGACCCGCCCTTCGACATGGCCTACATCACGGCGACGCACCTGCTCGAGCTGTTGCCGCAAGACGGGCCCCTCGTCGTCAACGACCCGGCCGCGGTGCGCAACGCGCCCGAGAAGCTCTTCGTGCTGCGCTTCAAGGAGCTGATGCCGCCGACACTGCTGACCCGCGACCGCGACGAGATCCGCGCCTTCTGGAGGGAGCACGGCGACATCATCCTCAAGCCGCTCTTTGGCAACGGCGGGGCCGGGGTGTTCCGGCTGCGGCCGGGCGACGAGAACCTGACCGCTTTGTTGGAGATGTACGAGCAGATCCAACGCGAGCCGGTGATGGTGCAGCGTTACGTGCCCGAGGTCCGCCAGGGCGACAAGCGTATCATCCTCGTCGAAGGCGAGGCCATGGGTGCCGTCATGCGGGTGCCTCCGGAAGGCGAAGCGCGCGCCAATCTGCATGTCGGAGCCCGCCCGGAGCGGACCGAGCTGCGCGCGCGTGACCGCGAGATCTGCGCCGCAATCGGCCCGACCCTGCGCGCCCAAGGGCTCGTCTTTGTCGGTATCGACGTGATCGGCGACTGGCTGACCGAGATAAACGTCACCTCACCGACCGGCATCCAGGAAATCGCACGGCTCAACGGGGTAGAGATCGCGCCAAAGATCTGGGATGCGATCGAGGCCCGACTAGCCGACCGTGTCGACCGGCACCCGGCGTAACCTCAGTCTGCAAAGGAGTTTTACGATGACCGATGCGCTCAATGTTCTCGGCGAACCGCTCGCCGAATGCTGCACCAAGCCAATGACCGGGTTTTATCGCGACGGCAGCTGCAACACCGGACCGGAGGATGTCGGGGTGCACACGGTGTGCACCAAGGTCGATGCCGCATTCTTGGCGTTTTCCAAAGCGGCCGGCAACGATCTGTCGACGCCGGTTCCGGCATTCGGCTTTCCCGGTCTCAAGCCGGACGATTGCTGGTGCTTGTGCGCCGAGCGCTGGAAGGAAGCGTTCGAGGCCGGCAAGGCGCCAAAGGTTAGGTTGACGGCGACGCATGAAGCGACCCTCGAGTTCGTCCCGCTCGAGCTGCTCAAACGCTATGCGATCGATCTGAGCTGAGGTAGGCCGCGATGCCGGAAATCGGACTGTTCGAGGCGATTTATTCGGCGCGATCGTTGCGCCGCCTCAAGCCCGATCCGGTGCCCGAAGAGCTGATCACGAAAATCCTCGATGCCGGGATTCGGGCGCCCTCCGGCGGCAACGCGCAGAACTGGGCGTTCGTCGTCGTGCGCGACTCCGAGAAGCGGCAGAAGCTCGGCGCGATTTACCGCAAGGCCTCCGACATCGCCGAAGCGATGTATGCCGCGCGCGGGCGACCGCCCCACCTGACGGAGCGACAATTTGCCCGCCTGATGGCCACCGGCGCCCACCTCTGGCAGCATATGGGCGAGGCGCCCGTGCTCCTTCTTCCCTGTGGACGCCGCCCTGCCCTGCCGCCGCGCGAGGCTCTGCCCCCGGACATCGCCGCCCGCTGGGAAGACGAGGTGACTTATGCCGAGCGCATCCGCGGCGCCAGCATCTACCCGGCGGTGCAGAACATCATTCTGGCCTGCCGGGCTCTCGGCCTCGGCACGGTCATCACCACCAACCACATCCGCTGCGAGGACGAGGTCAAGGCGCTGCTCGGCATTCCCGAGGATATCGCGACCTTTGCGCTGATGCCGATCGGCTGGCCGCTCGACCGATTCGGGCCTTTGACCCGCCGTCCCCTCGCCGAGGTCGCTAACGCGGACCGCTGGGGAGCCGCCTGGCCCGGTTGATTTGCGCGGCCCCCGCCGGCCAATTTAAATCGAAAGTTAGGCCCTGGCGGTTTTGCTTTGCCCGCAGCGTGTCCGTGCGGTAGAACGTAACATGAACATAGGGCGGTTGTCGAAATGGATCTAGGCATCCTTCTAGGTCTCGCGGCGTTGCTCGCTGTGTCGGCCGGGCTTGCCGGGGCGGCACTCGGGCGGCACCTCTGGCCAGCGACGCGAAGAAGCGATGCGGCTGCTCTGATGGCCCGGGAAATAGAGCTAGCGCGTCTCACCGAAGAATGCCGCGCGTTGCGCAACCGCAGGGATCAGCTCGAAGCCGACCACCGGGCGGCTTTGTTGGAGGCCAAGTCGGCGGCGGCCGAAGTGGCGCGGCTGACGGAGCGCGAGAGCGCCCTGTCGGAGCGGATCGCCGGCCAAGCGGCACAGCTCGCCGACATGCAAAAGCAGCTCACGACCGAGTTCGAGAATATTGCGAACCGGATCCTCAAGACCAATGCATCAGAGCTGTCGGATAGCTCGCACAAGGCGTTAGAGGCGATTGTCGATCCATTGCGTGAGCGTATTCGGGATTTCCAGAACAAGATCGAAAGCACTTATGCGACCGAGGCGCGTGAGGTCCTTTCCCTCAAGGAGCAGATCAAGTTGATCGTCGAAACGAGCCACGCTATCGGCACTCAAGCCGACGGTCTCGCCAAGGCGTTGCGCGGCGATTCGCAGTTACTCGGCCGGTGGGGCGAAATCGCTCTCGAACGCATCCTTGAGGCGGCGGGTCTGATGGAAGGCCGCGAGTATATTTCGCAAGGCCGCGGGCTGCAGTTGAAGAGCGATGCCGGCGGGGCCCAGAAGCCCGACGTCATCGTCATGCTTCCCGAGCAGCGGTCGATGATCATCGATTCAAAGGTTCCACTCTCCAGTTACGAGCGTTTGATCTCTGCCCAGGAGGATGCGGACCAACTTGCCGCCGGCGACCGGTTCGTTCGGGACATCAAAGCGCATATCGACGACCTCTCCAGCAAGCGGTACCAGGACAACGGAAAGCTGATGGCACATGATTGCGCGCTGATGTTCGTGCCGATCGAGGGAGCTCTCGCGGCCGCGCTCGCGCGCGAGGGCGAGCTCTTTACCTATGCATGGGATCGCCGGGTGGTGCTGGTCGGCCCCTCGACCTTGCTGATGACGATGCGCACGGTCGCTTCGATCTGGCGTTACGAGCTGCAAGGGCAGAATGCGCAGAAAATCGCCCGCTTGGCCGGCGAGCTGTGTGACAAGGTCAGCCTCAGTCTGGGTGATTTTAACGGTGTCGCAGAAAAAATCACCGCGGCGTTGAATGTGCACAACGAGGCGGTGAAGCGGTTTTCCACCGGTCGAGGCAATGTCCTGTCGATTGGCGCTCGCATGCGCGACTTGGGCGTCAAGGCCAAACGCCCAATGCCGGCAATGCTGGTCGATGGTGGGTTAATCGCGACGACCACTGAGGAACCCGCCGAAGACGCGCTTGTCAACGACGGAGCCAATATCAGCGGTCCCCGTACTGCGGCCGACACGTCAGTACAGGCAGATTAAGTGCCGAGCATGAGAGCGGTGGCCGGATCACCCATCCTGGTGGTGCAACTATCCCTTAGCCTTCGGAGGCTCTGACAAAACAGCGCACAACCGGATGCCCGTCATAATGGCGTAAGCAGGCCACGCCGCGCCCGGTCGGGTTGTCGGCGCGCTGTAGAATCTTGTTGGGCGGTACCTGGATCCGCTCGCCCTCGGCGGTGATCCAATAGCGACCATCGGCATCCGTCTCATAATCGGTATTTTGACAATCGCTCGCCGGTGAGCAGCATGAGACCGCACCGCCCGTATTTGCCTCCGTACCGGGCTCCTTGAGGCTGCGGAACCAATCGGCAAACTCGGCCTCGGGCGGATGCGCCGCCGCGCTAATACAGAGGAAGAGCTGCGCGGCGATGATGACGAATGATTGCTTTATGCGATGCCGGCCAAAATCACGACAGCGGACGTTCCGGCATTCATGCGGGTCTGGCCCCGCGCGGCGCTCGCAAATCTTATGGCGATTGACCATCGTCCGCCGGTGGCGGGCATGGCAGGGTATTGCCGTCAGGGCCCGCCTTGTAGCACCAGCAATCCACGCTCGACGTGCCCTCGCGGATCGCGCATTTGCCCTCGCGTTGAAGACGCAGCGTAGTCGCGCGTCGACGGATCGTCTCGAAATCGTCGGCGGCACGGGCGGAGTGCGGCGTCATGCGGGGCAGATGTTTACATTGCTGCTCGTCCACGCATCCGTCATGCCAGAAGACGGTTGATCAATCGTTAAAATCAAGATGCTTCCGATCGCTGGTCGAGCGCAGGGGAGAGGTCATTCCCGTGGTGTGGGCGCTCGACGGCAGCCGACAGCGAGCGCGCTCAGCGATCTCATCTAATCCTGCCGCTTAACCTGGATCATTCGCCTAGATCAATGAAAAGGGCATCGGCACCGGATAATGCCATGCTGCGCGTACCGTCTGTGAGCAACGGGCGGTCGAACCGCAGGAATGAACCGCCTGGAAGGCTGGCGAGGCTTGACCGGGAGAGGCTAAAGCCGAGATGCAGCGACTTTCTCCACGAGATGATCAGCCACCGGAGCCGCTGATGCGCCGTCTCGACCGGGTTGCCGACGGCATCAACCCATTCCTGATAATTCTAATGGTTGGTCTGCTTATCCTGAACCTAATCCGCCTCGCCACGATGGGGCTCTCCAGTTTCCCAATCACACGAGTGGACCCGAGTTGTTTGATCTCGCCCGGGCCCACGACCAGCGGAGCCAAGATGGTCCAGAGGCCTAGCTAGAATTTGACGCGTGGGCCCAGCATAGGGAGAGCGCGGTGCTTGAAGAATTGGACGCACAGCAGAAGCTGACGGCGAACCAGTGGAAGATCGCCTTCGCCGCCACGATCGGCGACATGCTCGATTTCTTCGACTTTGGGCTGATCGCCTTTGTGCTGGCGTTTATCGTCAAGGACTGGCACCTGACCTTCGGGGAATCGGGGATGATTCTGCTGGCCTCGGGCATCAGCGCGCCGTTCGGCTCGCTGCTCTGGGGTTGGGCGGCGGACAAGATCGGTCGGCGCAAAGCGATGATCGGCACAGTGCTGAATACCTCCATCGCCACCGGCGCGATGGCGCTGACCCCCGAGCACGCCTGGATCTATCTGGTAATTTGCCGGCTTTTCGTCGGCTTCGGCGTAACCGGCATGTACTCGGTCGATATCACGATCATTCAGGAGTTCGTGCCGACCGCCAAACGCGGCTGGCTGACCGGTCTGACCACGACGATGCTGCCGGCGGGTTTTCTGCTCGGCGCGTTGCTGTCGGCCTTCGCCACCCCTTATATCGGCTGGCGTGGCCTGTTTGCCGTCGGCTTGCTGCCGGCGCTCTTGACTCTGTACATCCGCGCTTGGGTCCCCGAATCGCCCTATTGGCTGATGCGCATGGGGCGCTCCGAAGAGGCGCGTCGGTCACTCGCGTGGGCATTACAGATCGATCCCAAAACGATCTCCTTGCCCGCGGTGGCGCCCAAAGTCGAGCACACGCGCTGGACCGAGCTTTTCAAATATCCGCGCAGCATCTTTGCCGGCGCGCTGACGGGCCTCAGCCAAACAGGCGGTGTCGGCCTGGCGCTATGGCAGGTAACTCTGTTCGTGATGGTGCTGCAGATCACCCCGACCGAAGCATCCAAGCTGGGGATCTGGATCGCCGTGGCGGCGATCGCCGGGCGGTTCTTATGCTCGTGGATTTCGGATGCGTGGGGGCGCCGGCCCGCGGGAGTGTTCAGCTGCATGAGCGCAGCGGTGTGCATGTCGCTTGCCGGCTACATGCACAGTGTATTCCTTGGCGCGGTGTCGATGTTTTACGTGATGCTGCTGCTGCAGAGCTTCTTCGGCAGCGGCAATTATTCGATCGTCGGTCCTTATATGGGCGAGCTGTGGCCGGCGCGGCTGCGCGGCAGCGGCATGGGCTTTGTCTACGGCATCGGAAATCTCGGCAAATTCATCGGCCCTGCCGGGCTCGCGCTGATCGCCGGCTCGTCAAACTACGTCAAGCCGGAGGCGACGCTCGATGCGCTGATCCCGGGTTTCAATTACTTTGCCTTCTGGTACGTCTTAGGCGCCTTCGCCTTCTGGTTCATCGGCTTTGAAACGAGCCGCCGTTCGATCGATGAGATAGACAGCGCGCTCGGCAGGCCGGCAACCGCTGCGCCGGCAAGCGCAGCTGCCCGTTCCGCCGGCAACTGATCGAGATACCGCTGGCTGGGCGGCTGGATAATCGTTACTGTCCGACCTGCAATTAACGCCGACCCGATAAACGGGCGGTAACGGCGGGCGTCAAAAGCCCGCTCGATCGAACAGGAGGTACTGGGAATGACGCGAGATCTGCGCGTGCTCGCAGCAGCGGGGGCGTTGCTGCTTGCGCTGTCGGCCGCCGATGCGGCATTCGCGCAAAAATCGGGCGGCATTTTGAGATTGGGGCATTTCGACAGCCCGGCCAGCATGTCGATGCTCGAGGAATCGACCCAGGCGGTCAACCGGCCGATGTCAGGCGTGTTCAACAACCTGGTGATGTTCGACCAGCATGTGCCGCAAAACAGCTTGCGCTCGATCGTGCCGGATCTGGCGACGAGCTGGGCGTGGAACGAGGAAGGGACCGAGCTGACCTTGCCGTTGCGGCAGGGTGTGAAATGGCATGACGGCAAGCCGTTCACCGCCGCGGATGTCAAGTGCACCTTCAATCTCTTAATGGACAACGCCGCGGAAAAGCTGCGCATCAATCCGCGTAAGCCCTGGTATGCGAATGTGGCGGAGGTAACCACGAATGGAGATTACGAGGCCACTGTTCATCTGAAGCGGCCGCAACCCTCGTTTCTCGCGCTGCTGGCGACCGGCTGGTCGCCGATCTATCCCTGCCATGTCAGCCCGCGCGACATGCGCAAGCATCCGATCGGCACCGGCCCGTTCAAACTCGTGGACTTCAAGCCCAATCAGTCTATCACCGTGGCGCGCAACCCGGACTACTGGAAACCCGGCCGGCCTTATCTGGACGGCATCGAATACACGATCATCAAAGACGTCTCGACGCGGCTGCTGTCATTCCTCTCCGGCAAAGACGACGCCTTTTTCGGGGTCACGATCCCGCAATTGAAGGACGTCAAGAGCCAGGCGCCGCAGGCGATCTGCGAACTGGTCACGCCAAACGTCCCCCGCAATCTGCTCGTCAACCGCGACGTGCCGCCTTTCGACAACCCCGATCTGCGCCGGGCGATGTCGCTCTCCCTCGGTCGCGAGGCGTTCATCGACATCATCAGCGAGGGCCAGGGCGAGATCGGCGCGGTCATGCAACCGGCACCGAGCGGGCTTTGGGGCATGCCGCCCGAGCTTCTCAAGACATTGCCGGGCTATGACCCCGATGTGGCACAGAACCGTGCTCAGGCGCGCACACTGATGGAAAAGCTCGGCTACGAGCCCGACAAGCATCTCACGGTGACCGTCTCCACGCGCAACCTTGCGCCCTACCGCGATCCGGCGGTGATCCTGATCGACCAACTAAAGCAGATCTATATCGACGGCGTCCTCGACCCGGTCGACACCACGCAATGGTACCCGAAGATCATGCGCAAGGACTACTCGATCGGCCTCAACATTACCGAGACCGCGGTCGACGATCCCGACCCGGCCTTTTACGAGAACTATGTGTGCGGGGCGATGCGCAACTACACCGGCTATTGCAACCCCGAGGTAGACAAGATGGTCGACGCTCAATCGGCCGAATCCGATGTCGAGAAGCGCAAGCACATGGTGTGGGCTATCGAAAAGAAGCTAGCTGACGACGACGCGCGGCCGATCCTCTTCTATACTCGCGTCGCCAACTGCCACTACCCCAAGCTCAAGGGCCTCGTGACCCAGGTCAACAGCATTTACAACGGCCAGCGCTTCGAAGATCTCTGGCTCGACAACTAGTCGTTGCCTCTTCCGGCGGAGCGCCACCTCCCAAGACAGCTCGACCGGGAGGTAAATACCTCCCGGTCGACTTACGCGAAGCTACGCAGCATGGAGGAGCTCCAGATACTCCTCATAGACCGCCATGTTCTTGCCGAAGGAGACGGCCGCAGCCCGAGCGCCGCACACCAGATGCATCCACCGCCAGGGCTCGCGCGTCGTGTGATACTCCTCGACGATCGACTGGTGATGCTTGAAGGCGTGCATCTCGGTGAAGTTGTCGTGGCAAACGATCTCCGCCAGCCGCGCGATGAAAGCCTGCGGGTCATAGCCCGACTTCACATATTGCGTGGCGAGGTTGACCGTCTCCTCGACCTCCGGCACCGCCTGCATCAGCCCGAGATTGGTGACCGTCGACCAGTCGGTTGGCGGCTGGTGGTAGACGCTATAGGCGATCGCGTCGAGCAGTTCGTCCTGCGTCCCCGGCGGCAGTTTTGCGACGGCGGCCATATCGGGCCGCGGCGCCGGCGCCATGCGCGTCACGGTAGAGCGGATCTCCGGACCGGACTGCCAAGTCAGCAGCAGCAATACCTTGTTGCGGATGCTCAGCCCGTCCTGACGCAGCAGCCAGCGCCGGAGATTGACACTTGTGTGCAGGTGGACATCCATCGGGTTGCCGCCGAGCGAGCGCAAGAAGAGACCCGCGGCTCCGATCGACAAGGCCTCGCCACCGCCTTCGAGCGACAGCCCATCGGCCAATGCCTTGGCCATCAGCTTCGGAATCTCAGCAAAAACGTCGACCCGCCCGATCGCCTCGCCAAGCTCTCCGATCGGGGCCGTCTCGTCCTCGCCGGTCCGCTGGCGGAGGATTCGGTTCAGCAGCTGGTGCTCCTCGATCAACGCCTCGATCGCCGGTATCGGCGAGGGCATCGGATTGTTCGGGGCGACCGGGCTGCGCGTCACAAAACGCACCACCGGCCGCATCAGCACCGGCAGCAATGCCTTGTCGAGGACGCCGGTCTCGAAGGCGCGCCACACCGTGCCGGGGAACATGAAGTAATGGTCGTCGTGGAAATTCTTCGGGATCGCCACGGTCATCAACAGGTCGAAGACCCCGGTCGCCGGCGCGTTCTTCCACATCCACTGGAACAGATGGTCGCCCCTGTTCCACTCGCCGCGTTGCACCGCCATCAGGTAGGCTGCTTTCGCCGCCTCGAATCCGCCGGCATCCTCCTCGGCAAATTCCAGCAATTGGTACGGTCCCATCGCCGGATGGTTGATATGCTTGTTGGTCAGTGCGACGTGCTGCAATACCGGGAGAAAACGCTGCTCGCCTTCCAGGCGCTCGACCGTCTTTGAGACCGCATAGAGGCCTGCCAACGGATGCAGCGGGCCGCCGTGATGACCCGGCGGCATCTCGGTCGAGCGGGTCACCGCAAGCGCCGAGGCCGTCAGCATTGTATGAGTCGGAACCCCGGCACGCAGCTTGTCGAGCGTGCGATCCAGAATCTCACCGGGAGGCGTGTCCTCGATGAACTGCACCAGCGGCTCGATTGTGGCGGAATATTCGACTCGTCTCGGCATCGGCATCGTGGATCTCCTTAAGTGCGGTCTTGTTGCTTGATTGATTTCACTCCTTCGAGCGGGTGCGCAATCGTCCTGCGCGATTTGCCGGGTGTCAACACCGGAGAAAGCATGGCTCGGGGCTGTTTTCCGCAGGCCCCGCCGGCCCTTGGGGGACGTCCAGGGAGCCCACGCACCGAGGAGGCGCATTCAACCGAGAGCGGGCGCCGCGTCGTCGATCAAGAGCTGAACCGCATCGCCGCCGCGCCAGCTGTCGCGACGCAGATGACCGGCCACATGGATCGTGGCTCCGCGCGTCTCTGCGAGGAATTGGCCGAGCAGCGTCCCGACGGCCCGGAAAGCGATCGCCCGCAGCCGCGCGGTGTCGAGCGGATCGGCCAATGTGCAGCGCAAATGCCCGCTCCCAACGGCCTCGGCGTGCGTAACACGAATTCCGGGAAGGACAAAACGCGGCTCCGGATTACCGGCGCCAAACGGCGCCAGGCCCTCGATGTGGCCGATCAGCTCAGCCTGAGCGGCACCAAGGGACAGCGCCGCATCGACCCGCAATTCGGGCATCAGCCGCTCGAGGTCGACACCGTCGCCCAAGTGCTCCACCAGAAATTCACGCAACGCGTCGAGCTTTTCGGCCGCGACCGTAAACCCGGCCGCCATCGCATGCCCGCCGCCATTGATCAGCAGCCCCGATTGCCGTGCGGCGATCACCGCAGGACCCAGCGGTAAGCCGGCGATCGAGCGGCCGGAGCCCTTGCCGACACCGTCGGTGAGCGCCACGACGCAGGCCGGCCGCTCGTAGCGTTCCTTGAGGCGTGCCGCAACGATGCCGATTACCCCGGGATGCCAATTCTCCGCCGCTGCGAAAACGAGCACCGGCGATTGCACCGATCCTTCGATCTGCGAGACCGCCGCCTCCAAGGTGCGCGCCTCGATGTCGCGGCGCTCGCGGTTGTACGCGTCCAGACGCTGCGCAAGATCAGCGGCAAGTGCTGGGTCGTCGGTTGTGAGCAGGCGCGCTCCGAGATCGGCGGCCCCTACCCGGCCCCCGGCATTGACGCGCGGACCGAGAACGAAGCCGAGATGGTACGCGTCGAGCGGTTCGTTGACGCCGGCAACCGCAGCCAGCGCCGCGAGGCCCGGATTGGCGTTACGTCGGGCGACCTTGATTCCCTGTGCCACAAAGGCGCGGTTCAATCCCGCGAGCGGGACGACGTCGCATACGGTACCCAGCGACACCAGGTCGAGCCACCTCATCAGGTTGGGCTCCGCGCGGTCCCCGCCATACCACCCCGCCCGGCGCAGCGCTCGATTGACCGCAACAACGAGCAGAAAAGCGACACCAACCGCCGCCAGACTCCCGTGCGGGCTTGTTTCGTCGAGCCGGTTCGGGTTGACAATAGCCGCCGCGCACGGCAGCAGCGGTTCGGCCACATGATGATCGATGACGATGACCTCGAGCCCGGCTGCGGCGGCCTCGGCGAGCGGCAGATGCGCATTCGTCCCGCAATCGACGGTGACGACGACCCGTGCCCCTTCCGCTTGCAAGCGCGAGAGCGCCGCAGCATTGGGGCCGTAGCCTTCGCGCAGACGGTCGGGCACGTAGATCCGCGTACGACCTCCCACGGCTGCAAAAAACCGCACCAGCAGTGCCGCCGATGTCGCTCCATCGACGTCATAGTCGCCGAAAACGCCGATCATCTCGCCCTCACGCACGGCGTCGACCAGCCGTGCCGCGGCAACCTCCATGTCACGCAGATGCGAAGGATCCGGGAGCTGGTCGCGTAGGCGCGGCGCGAGAAAACCGGGCGCATGGTCGTGGTCGATGCCGCGCTGGGCGAGCAGCCGGCCAACGATTTCGGGCAGTGCTAGGTGCTCGGCGATTGCCAGCCCTTCCGAAACGTCACCTGCCCTCAGCCGCCAGCGACGGCCGCAAACCGACCGCTCTACCGCAAGAAAGTCGCCGGCGCCCCCCACGCCGCCCATGGTTTAAGGACTCATCGCGCGAACGGAGCAAAGCTCTGCTTGCGCGTAAAATCATGACGCGCCTCGACGTATCGCACGGTGCCGGTCTTGGACCGCATCACCACGGAATGCGTCGACGCCCCGCCAGGAAAGCGCCGAACGCCGCGCAGCATCGAGCCGTTGGTGACCCCGGTGGCAGCGAACATCACATCGCCCGAAGCGAGATCTAAGAGCTTGTATTTGCGATCGAGGTCGGTGACGCCGAGGCGGTGTGCGCGGCCGCGCTCGTCGTCGTTGCGAAACAACAGCCGGCCCTGCATCTGCCCGCCGATGCAGCGCAGTGCCGCCGCCGCCAGCACCCCTTCGGGGGCACCGCCCGAGCCGACATACATGTCGATCCCGGTGTCGGGATCCGAGGTCGCGATGACTCCGCTGACATCGCCATCCCCGATGAGTGCGATCCGGGCACCGGCGGCGCGGACCTTGGCAATCAGCTCGGCATGACGCGGCCGGTCGAGGATGCAGACCACGAGATCCGCGACCTCGCCTTTTTTGGCTTTGGCGAGGTTCTTGAGGTTGGCTGCCGGCTCTTCGTCGAGATCGACCAGATCGTCGGGTAGCCCACCGCCGATCGCGATCTTGTCCATATAGACATCCGGTGCATTGAGAAAGCCGCCGGCGTCGGCCATAGCGATGACCGCGAGGGCATTAGCGCTGCCTTTCGCGGTGATCGTCGTCCCCTCGAGCGGATCGAGCGCAATGTCGATCGGCGGGCCATTTCCGGTGCCGACCTTCTCGCCGATATAGAGCATCGGCGCCTCGTCACGCTCGCCTTCGCCGATCACAACGGTGCCGGCGATCGACAGGCTGTTC
>Ga0187846_10000260_pt1 | contig 32426 bp, 28 predicted proteins | sample TC_taG_FD_161473 | JGI IMG/M metagenome (GOLD analysis project Ga0187846, IMG submission 161473) | Biofilm microbial communities from the roof of an iron ore cave, State of Minas Gerais, Brazil - TC_06 Biofilm (v2) | ecosystem: Environmental > Terrestrial > Deep subsurface > Cave > Wall biofilm... | reverse complement strand
GGTGTGGTACGAGGTGCTCGGCCTCGACAGCGACTACGACTACGACCCGGTTTGGGCGAAATGCGTGGAACTCGGCATCGCGCCGACCTTCCACAGCGCCTCGAGCAACCAGGGCCTGCGGCTGTCTCCAACCAACTTCGTCTACAACCATATCGGCCATTTCGCCGCGGCGGGGCGTGCGACCGCCAAGGCGATCTTTCTGGGCGGCATCACCCGGCGCTTTCCGGGCCTGCGTTTCGCCTTCCTCGAAGGCGGCGTCGGCTGGGCCTCGCAATTGTTCGGTGACCTGATCGAGCATTGGGAGCGGCGCAGCGCCAAGGCCTTGGAGCGGATGCATCCGGACAAGCTCGACCGTGCCAAATTGCTGAGCCTCGTCGAGAAGTACGGTTACGACGACATCGCCGCGGCATTGCGCGAGCGCGGTGGCCTGCCCGATCCGGAACAGGCCTATCTAACCGGCAGTGTCGAGGACATCGACGATTTCTCGGCCTGCAAGATCACCCGCAAGGAAGACTGGGTCGAGCTTTACGCGAAACCCTACTATTTCGGTTGCGAGGCGGACGATCGGATGAATGCCACCGCCTTCGGCCGCAACAATCCGTTCGGGGCAAAGCTCAATGCGATTTTCAGTTCGGATATCGGACATTTCGACGTGATCGACATGCGCGACCCGTTGCCTGAGGCGTATGAGCTGGTCGAAGACGGCCACATCACCGCGGAGGATTTCCGCGACTTTACGTTCGCCAACGCGGTGCGGCTGTGGGGGACGCAGAACCCGAAATTCTTCGAGGGAACGCGCGTCGCTCAGCGAGCCGCCGCAGTTCTCGCCGCGGCGCAAACACCGACCCTCGCCGCCGCCCAGTAACACTGGCCGGGGCAGCGCCCCGCGGGGTCCGACTTATCTTGGCGCGCCGGCGGCCAAGCGCAAACCGGAGAGATAAAACTCACGCAAACCGGGATCGCGCCAGTGCTCCGCGACCGGCACGACCACGTTCGTCAGAGTGCGCAGCCGCCGAACCATTTCCCGCGCCTCGTCGAGACGACCCATGTGCGCGCAACAGGATGCGAGAAAGCGGTAGGTGGGGACCCAGTTCGGCTTTTCCTGCAGCGATCTAAGCAGCGTCGCCCTGGCTGTTTCGAGTCGCCGAGCGAAAAAATGGGCCACACCGATCCCCATAAACGGGTTGGCCTGTTGCTCGCGTGGGTTGAGGCGCAGCGAGGTTTGGAAATGTTCAATTGCGAGCTCAGGCTCTCCGGCCCATGCCCTGAGCCAGCCGCTCCACTGCCACCCGCGGGCAAAGCTCGGATTGATCTTGAGACCGCGGTCGAGCAGGGCAATAGCGACATCGATTTCTTCGCCGAAGTAGGCGAGGACGTAAGCCGCCTGACAGAGGACGTTGGGATCATCCCCGGCCGCCTGAAGGGCCTGCCGGGCGCGTTCCATGCTCGTCTGGCGATTCGCCTCCGGGTTTTCGGACCAACCGCTGACGTGGATCTGCTGATGGAGAGATGACGCTTGTATTAGAGCAGTCGCGTAGCGAGGGTCGCGCGCGATCGCCTGCTCCAGGAGTTCGAGCGCCAGGAAGATGGCATTCCTTTCCCAGGAAAAGGCGAGGGCAAGCGCCCGCAAGTATAAATCATATGCGGTGACGTCGCTGGTTGGCCGCTCGGCCGACCGGCGCATTTCTGCCGTCTGGAGCGTCGGCTCGATGACGCCGGCGACACTGTCCGCCACTTGGTCCTGAAGCTCGAAGATGTCCTCCAGCGAGCCGTCGAACCGGTCGGCCCAGAGATGAGCGCCGTTCAGCGCGTCGATCAGCTGCGCGGTGATGCGTACCCGACCGCCGGCTTTACGGACCGAACCTTCGAGGACATAGCGGACGCCCAATTCGCGGCCGACCCGCTTTACATCGGGAGACTGGCCCTTGTAGGAGAAGCTGGAATTGCGAGCGATGACGAAGAGCCAGCGGATGCGCGAGAGTACCGTGATGATCTCCTCGACCATGCCATCGGCGAAATATTCCTGCTCCGGATCGCCACTCATATTCTGAAACGGCAACACCGCGATCGATGGTTTGTCCGGGAGCGGCAGCGCGGGTTGGGCCGGCGCCGGTGCGGCCTCGACCGCAGCCGTCTCGCCCCGAACCCGGTAGACCCGCACCGGCCGGGCAATGTTCTTGACCTGCTGCTCGCCCATATCGTCAAAGGCGACATCGAGCCGGTCGCGCACCTGGTCGCGCACCACCCGGCTGACGCAGATCCCGCCGGGTTCGGCCAGCGCCTCGAGGCGGGCGGCGATGTTGACGCCGTCGCCATAGATGTCCTCGGCCTCGACGATGATGTCGCCGATATTGATGCCGATGCGAAATTCGATGCGGCGGTCGGTCGGCGCACCCGCGTTGCGCTCCGTCATTCTGCGCTGCAGCTCGACGGCACAGCGCACGGCATCGACGACGCTCGCGAATTCGGCGAGGAACCCGTCGCCGGTCAATTTGACTACGCGCCCGCGATGCTCGGCGATCTGACGAGCGATCAGCTCGCGCCGCAGCTCCGTTACCGCGGCGTGCGTTCCTTCCTCATCGGCGCCCATCAGCCGGCTGTAGCCGGCGATATCGGCCGCGAATATGGCGGCAAGCTTGCGTTCGACCGGTTGAGCAGGCACGCGCGGCCCCTCCCGGCGATAAGCATAACATAAGATTTCCCCGCCCGCCCTGGCTTCGGGCAACCTTGCGATCGCCTCGACGAGCTCGGCGCTGATTACGCCATTTCGGCAGCAACATCGTGCGGATAGTGCCTGCGGCCGCTACCAACGACCCCGACGTCGCGCGTTTTGCCGTCTGGTACGAGGTGCTCGGCCTCGACAGCGACTACAACTACGATCCGGTCTGGGCTAAATACGTCGAATTGGGCATCGCCCGTCCTTCCAAAGCGCGAGCAGCAGCCAAGGCCTGCGTATGTCGCCGACCAATCTTGTGCACAACCACATCGGCTACTTCGCCGCGGCCAGCCATGCCACGCCCAAAGGGATCTCCATCGGACGTGTCACCCGGTGGTTCCGACGCCTGCGTTTTGCGTTTCTCGAAGGCGGTGTCGGCCGGGCCAGCCAATTGTTCGGCGATTTGATGGAGCATTGGGAACGACGCCGCGCCAAGGCGCTCGAACGCATCCATCCGAACAAGCTCGACCGCGACAAATTGCTGAGCCTCGTCGAGAAATACGGGTACGCTGCGGCATTGCGCGAGCGCGGCGGCCTGCCCGATCTGGAACAGGCCTATCTGACTGGCAATGTCGAGGACATCGACGATTTCTCGGCGTTCTATTGGGCGCGCAGAACCTTAAATTCTTCGAGGGAACGCGCTTTCCGAGCAAGCTGCCGCGATTCTCGCCGCGGCGCAAACCCCGACCCCCGTCGGGGCTGAGTAGTGCTACCGGCGCCGTAGAGGTAGCCGAGACGGCTCAATGGCCGGGTGAGACCGGGGTCACGCGCGGGCGACGGACGAGCGGCATCACGAAGAGGGCGGCGACGAAGAGCCCGCCGATCATCATGATCGCGTCGTTATAGGTCAGCACCAGCGCCTCGCGCTGGACCAGATTGGCGAGCAGCTTAACCGCCGCGCGGCCTGCATCCCCGGGCACGAGCGTGTCGAGATGGTTCGTTTGCATGTCGAGGTAATGCTGCACCGCCGGGCGCGCAGGGTTGATGGCCTCGATCAGCCGGTTCCAGTGGAAATGGAGCCGGGTGTTCATCACCGTGCCGATTGCGGCCAGCACGATGGCACCACCGAGATCGCGCGTCAAATTATAAAGCCCGGCGGCGTTTTTCAGCTTGTCTTGCGGCACGCTGCTGAGCGCAATCAGATTTGCCGGGATATAGCACATCATCAGCGCTATCCCGCGCAAAACCTGCGGTAGAAAGAGCTCGACAAAGCCGGCCTGGTTGGTCAGCCCGGCAGTCAGGTACATCGCCACCGCAAAGAGCCCGATGCCGATGCTCAGCATCAGCCGGAGATCCATTTTGCGCGCCAGGAGCGGGGAGATCGGCGACATCGCCAGCTGTGCCAGCCCGGTAACGACAACCGTCTCGCCAATCTGCAGGCTGCTGAATCCCCGGACCTGTGCCAGAAAGAGCGGTATCAGATAGGTCGTGCTATACATACCGGTGCCGACCACGAAAGTGTAGAATGAGCCGAGTGTGAAATTGCGATTAGTAAAGGCGCGCAGATCTACGATCGGCTGGTGGTAGGTCAGCACGCGCCAGAAGAAGAACGCCGACGCGATGCTCGACACGACGACCGCCGCGCGGATCGAGCCGTCTGAAAGCCAATCCCAGCGCGGGCCTTCCTGGAGAGCGTATTGCAGGCAACCAAGAAACAGCGCCATCAGCACGAGGCCGGTCAGATCGAAATGGCGCAACAGCGACAGCTCGGGCTTGTCGATGTCGATCAGCAGCCAGACGGCAGTAGCAACGACGATACCCGGCGCGAGGTTGACCAGGAACAGCCAGTGCCAGGACCAGGTATCGGTCAAGAAGCCGCCGATCGTCGGGCCCAAGGTCGACGAGAGGTTCAGGATCAGCGAGATCATCACCATGATCGTTGCCAGCTGCGGCATCCGGAACTTCGTATAGATCACCGGAAAGACCAAGGGCATCATGGCGCCGCCGCTGAACCCCTGCATTGCCCGGTAGACGATCATCTGGCCGAGGCTGGTGGCGGTGGCGCACAACGCGCTCGCTCCGGTGAATCCGAGTGCAGCGGTCACGAACAGGACGCGAGTCGACAGCAGCCGCGACAGGGTACCGGACAATGGCACCATCACAACGTCGGCAATCAGATAGGAGGTCTGCACCCAGGAAATCTCATCAGGACTGGCTGACAACCCTCCCTGGATCTGGGTCAGCGAGCTGGTGACGATCTGGACATCCATAATCGCCATGAACAAGCCGACGACCATGGCGAGGACGCCGATCCAGTCGCGCAACGTTGGCGGGGGTGCTGCCGCGCCGAGCGCGGCGGGCGCCGGTGCCGCCGCTGGCTTCGGCCGTGCCGTTACTTCAGCGCGCCGTGCGATCCGCGCTCGCCGCAATGGCGAGGTCGGTGCCCAGGTCATCGCGCGGGAGAAAGCTCCGGATTGGGCGATTTCGCCTGCGCGGCGCCGACGAGCCCGTCGACGTCGCCGGCATCCCTGGTATCGACGGTCACGGTGACCGAAAGCCCTGGGCGTAAGCGCCCGGTGAGCGGACTGTTTGCCGGGAGCGCGATCCGCACCGGCACGCGCTGGACGATCTTCGTGAAGTTCCCGGTAGCATTGTCGGGCGGCAGCAAGCTGAATTGGGCGCCGCTTGCCGGCGCAAAGCTCTCGATGCGGCCATCTATGGCCAGATCCGGATAGGCGTCGACCGAGACCTGGGCGAGCTGCCCCGGCCGCATATGCGTCAGCTGAGTTTCCTTGAAATTTGCCGTTACGTAGACGCGCAACAACGGCACCAGCGACAACAGCTGCGTACCCGCCTTGACGTACTGGCCGACCTGACCGGCTCGATTGCCGGCGATCCCGGAGATCGGCGCACGAATCACCGTGTTGTCGAGGTCGTTCTGGGCGAGCTGCAGATTGGCGCGGGCCTGCTGGAGCTTGGCCTGTTCCTCGTGCTGCTGCGAGTGCAGGACGGCGAGCTGGTCTTGCTCGGCGGCGAATGCCGCGCGGCTCTTGGCGACCGCAGCCTCGCCCTTGCGGGCGTCGGCCTCGGCCTGCTCGAAACGCTGGCGGCTCGCGAAATCGGTCGACAGCAGCGCGCTATAGCGCTTGTAGTCCTGCTGCTCGCGAGCGAGATCCGCCTCGGCAGACTTCACCGAGGCGGCAGCCTGCTCGATCATCGCCTGCTGTAGTTGGAGCCGGCTCTCATAGGTCGCGATCGTCGCTTCCCCGGTGGTCACCGCTGCCTCCGCCTGCGCGACCTTGGCCTTGAAGTCGCGGTCATCGATCACAAAGAGGATCGCACCTTCCGCGACTTCCTTGTTGTCGGTTACTTTTACTTTTTTTATGTAGCCTTCGACTTTCGGGCTGATCAGCGAGACGTCGCTCTCGACATAGGCGTCGTCGGTCGACTGCATGAACCGCAGGACATTCCACCAATACCAGCCGCCGCTGACGCCCGAAACGAGGACCACCACTGGCAGAATTATGAATAACACCTTGCGCAAGCGTTTCCACCCGGCCCTTGGGGCTGAACTAAACCGTTCAGTTCACCCTTGCGCCAAGATGGAAGCTCAGCTAAATGCTGTCAAGCCCGCGCTCGTTGCAAAGGGGACGAAGGCGCGGGCGGGGAGGTCATTACCGGCGCCATGGCGAACATCGACCTCAATGAAGTTCAGCCGAGCAGCAAGGCGGAAAGCATTCTAGGCGCGGCAAAGCGGACTTTTCTCGCCGCCGGCTTTGGTGCGGTCAGCATGGACACGATCGCGCGCGAGGCCGGCGTGTCGAAGGCGACCGTCTATGCCTACTTTGCCGGCAAGGAAGAACTGTTCGGCGCGGTGATCGAACGCGAATGCGAACGCTATTTCGCGCGCTTCTCGCCGGGCGAGCTCGACCCGCTCGACATCCGCACATCGCTGACAGTCTTGGGACGCCGCTTTCTTGAGCTCCTGCTATCGCCCGAGGGGATTGCGTTGTACCGAATCATCCTTGCCGAAGTCACCCGCTTCCCAGGGCTCGGCGAGGTGTTTTGGCAGGCTGGTCCCGAGCGTCAACGTCTCCAGATCGAAGCCTTCCTCAAGAGCGCGATTGCATCGGGCACCTTGGCTCTTACCGACACCAGGCTCGCTGCCGAGCAGTTCGTTGCCCTCATACGCGGCGACGTTCAGGTTCGCCACTTACTGCGCCTTGATGCGGACGCTGATCAGCGAGGGATCGGTGCCGCCGTAGAAGGCGCCGTCGCCACCTTCTTACGGGCCTTCAAAACCCGAAACACGCCGTTAACGAAATAATCGGCTCAACGGGTCAATCCCGCAAGAGCGCTACTTTGTCCGGCGAACGGGATGAGCTGTCGGGTCTTAATCGCAACCAACCGCTGGTCGTCCTGCGCAGGCGTGTCCCGCGCATTCGTGGGTTTCCTGCCGCGCCAGCGCCCGTTGCGAGACGTGGATGGGCGGGATAAGTTTCATCAACTCCGGCCGTGACTACTTTGAGTGGTTCGAGCCTCATTGCGCTCTCGGATCCACCGGCCGCCGGCATCTCGACCGGTTCTCAACCGGTTGAGGGGCGTGACCTCGTCATTTCAGCATCTCGGCGATTTTGGCCGACTGGGCTGCGTCGCCGGCGCGGTTCTTGATATAATCCGCCGGACGGCGGCCGGTGGTGTCCGACCGCTTTGCATCAGCGCCATGATCGAGCAGTAAGCGCACCATGTCGGGCGAGCCACGCTCGGCGGCGTAGGATAATGCGGTCCGCCCCGGAGTGTCACCGGCGGCCTTGTCTCCGGTCATGCACAATGGGTCGCCCGTGCTGTCGGTCTGGGCCACGGCGTCTTTAGCCTTTGCGTCGGGGGTAGCCCCGTAGGCGAGCAGACTACCGGCGGCCTCGACCAGATCGAGCCGTGCCGCCACCATCAATGGTGTGCGCCCCGAGGCGCCGACCTCGTTTGGATCGAGACCGAGCTCGAGCAGGGCGCGGAGCGTCTCGGGATGCTCAAGCGCGTCGCTGACCAGAGGCTCGTCCAGATCGCTTTTTATTCCCTTCGCGACCGCTTTCGGTTCGGGACCGAGCGCATCGCGCAACGCCGCGGTGTCGCCTGCGAGTGCTGCCTGTTGTGCGGGGTGCTTCTCGGCATAATCCGCAGCAAAGAGAGCGGCGGCTGCATCGTCGTCGGGGTCCAACTCGAACCCGTCAGAGATCTTCCGATCGAGGTAAAGCGTGGCAAACCTCTTCGCCTCTGCTGGAGTGCGGCCGAACTCGTCACGATAAAACGGCGCCAACGCCTCGACCGCCGCGGCTCGCGCCGCGATATAACCACGATATTGCCGCGCTGTTTCCGGCCCCGTCAGAGCTCGATTGCGCAGGTAGAGGGCAAGTTGCTCGCCGCTGAAACCGCCCGGCATCGGTTGGCGTCGGTCGAGGACCCAGGGCCGCCAAGCCGCGTGATCGCCGAGTGTGCGAGCCTCGTTATCGATCCCTGCGCACAGCTTGCCCGTAGGCAGCAGCGCTGCCGCCACGCGTTCGAGTGTTTCAATCTCGCGGAGCGACAGCGTGGGATCGGGTAAACGAGCCATGGGCACATGCGCGTCGAACAGGCAAACGCGGTGCAGCCGCGCCGGTCCGTAGAGACGGTAGATCCCAAAATCTCCGGGTTTGCCGGGCACCGGTTGCATTGGGCCCGCGAGGTAGACGTGGTCCTCGTAACGAAAGAACCGCGGCATCTCGTCGACTGTGAGGACCCGGTCGCGGGCAAAGTCCGCTCGCGGCCGGGTCGGCGCCTTTGTCGAGTCGGGATGCGGCAGCCAATCGATATCGATGACGGGATGAGCGGCTTCGCGCACGCTGTGCGCCAGCGGTTCGATGCCGCGACCTATCGTGTCCAGCAACTCTTTCGACGAACCAAACGAGCGGTATTCGATGGTGGGCAAATGCTCGCCGCCGTTGCCCCCGATCCATAGCAGGACCGGGAAGGGTTTGCCGAGATTGTAGGCGTCGATATCAGCCCGACGCACCATCGGGTCATCGCCGAGCCCGGGCACAGGTACGAAGCCGATCTCGCGCTCGCCAAGCGGGTTCACGAACAGGCCACGACCGAGAAAGCTCGCCATGAGGTCGTGCTCGAGATCCTCGCATAGCTTGGTGCCGGCACCTTCGACGATGGTCGGCCGGAACCGGATACGCGGCCAGGCCGTTACGTTGCGCTCGTAGCGCAGCACCGCCACCCGCTGCTCGTAGATGCGCGACAGGCACGCAACCGCACCCGCGTTCCCGGCGCCTTCGGGGGCGGCATCCGGCTGCGGCGGCACTGTTGCGGGGCACGCAATTGCGCGCCCGTCGAGCCAGAGGCGCTGCTCGGCGGTTCGCGCATTGCGATCGGCCGGGCGCGCCGCCCGCTCCAGGTAGTCGTGGAAGGCCGAGGAGATAGCCGCGTCCAAAGCAGCGAGCGACGGCTCCAGGCAGATCAGCCGGTCGATCGCAGTCTGCGCTTTGTCGCACCTAACACTCGATTTTGCCGCGGGATTGCCCCCGGTCTTGCGCTCATCCGTCGCGAATGAGGGATGGCCTTGCGTCATGGCTAGGATCAGTCCGATCAGCAGGCCGAGACGCCTGCCGACGAGTTGAAGAAACTGCAAACTCGGTATTCCGTGCTTCACGATGCTTGGGAATAATTGTCGTGCGCCAGCTGTCCGATAAGCATCACGGGAGGAGGGGGCCATGTCCAAGAACCCTGGTGTCCGACCACGTTGGTTGCACCGATACGCGGCGAGCCTTCTTTTCCTGCTGACGAGCTGTAGCCAGCTGCCACCGACGAGTTCGGCGGTGATCCCGACGGTCCCGGCCGGCTCCGCCCGGATCTGGATCTACAGGAATGACGGCCCGTACGACAGCCAGGATCGCCCCTATCTCAGGCTCAACGGCCAAGTGGCCGGAATTGTCGAGCCGAACGGAGCCTTTTACCGCGATGTGCCCGCCGGACACTATGCCGTTACCGTGGATAGCTACGGCGTCCCCTATCCGAATCAGTTTGCGCAATTCGACCTCGGCGCCGGACAGGAGGCCTTTATTAAAGTCTCGTCGATGCGCGAAAGAGTCGGCGGCGGCGACTATATTGCCTCTCGGGCCCTCTTCTTTACTCAGCTCGTAACCGCCGACTCCGCTCGCGCCGCCATTGCTACCACTCCCTTTTACGGCTCCGGCTGATCCTTCGCGGGATATTGCGAATGCCAGGGATGCGCATCGCGCACCGTTGGCATGGCACCGCGATCGCTTTCTTGTTGATTGCGACGAGTTGCGCTCAATTGCCAATAACCGGTTCGGCGGCAACACCGCCGGTTCCGCCCGGCGACGCACGGCTCTGGTTTTATCGCGATGGCGGGCCACGCGAGACTCAAGAGCGTCCATATCTCAGGCTGAACGGCCAAATTGCCGGGATCTCAGAACCCAACGGAGCCTTTTATCGCGACGTCTTACCGGGACATTACGCCGTCACGGTCGACAGTTATCTCGGCACTCAGGTCAATCAATTCGCGGATATCGACCTCACCCCTGGACAGGAGGCTTACGTCAAGGTTCTGTCTCAAGGGCAGTGGCTAGGCGGCGACGTCGGAGGCGGAGATGTCGAAAACTTTTATACCCAAGTGATACCCGCTGAAGCCGCCCGCGCCGATGCGGCCCGCCGTCCCTTCTACGGCGGCAGCTAGCTGTTTCGCCGAGAGAGGAATGCCGAAGAGCGCCGCTGTCCACGTCCATCGGTGGCGCGCCACCGCGATCGCCTTCTTACTGATCGCGACGAGTTGCGCTCGATTGCCGCCGACGAGCTCGGTGGTGATTCCGCCGATTCCTCTCGGGGAGGCACGGCTGTGGTTCTACAGAGATTACGAGCCGGCCGAAACGCTGGCGCGCCCATATGTCAGGCTGAACCAGCAAGTCTTCGGAATATAGGAGCCAGGCGGAGCCTTTTACCGCGACGTGGCGCCAGCTCACTACTCCGTTACGGTCGACAGCGCCGGCCGCGATTTCAACCAGTTCGCGGATGTCGATCTCGCCGCCGGCCAAGAAGCCTATGCCAAAGTTTTGTCTTTGCGCAGCTGGCTTGCTGACGACTGCAAGGCTTGGGGCGGTTGCGACACCTTCTACGTCCGTCTGATGCCGGCTGGAGCCGCCCGCGCCGCAATCGCCCGAAGTCCCTTTTACGGCAGCGGCTAACCGCCCCTATCTCGATCGCTTACCAATTGACAGCGCCGCTGGCGGGTGGTGCAGTTCACCGATCGTTGCGGAAGATAAGGCCCCGATGAAAGCTCCGGCGGTCGATTATATAAGGCCGCGCAGCCTAACAGAGGCAGTCGACCTCCTGGCACATGCTTCGGTCGAGGCGCGCGTAATCGCCGGTGGGCAGTCGCTGGTCGCGATGATGAACCTGCGTGTTGCTTCGCCTGGGCTGCTGATCGACATCGCGCGTTTGCCGGAGCTTCTCACGGTCACGAATTATTCCGATGCCGTGACCCTTGGTGCTTGCGTCACTCACGCTGCAATCGAGGACGGACGCGTAGCCGATCCGTCGCACGGGCTGATGCCTCGGGTCGCTTCGACCCTCGCCTATCGGGCGATCCGCACCCGCGGCACGATCGGCGGCAGCCTCGCCCTGTCAGACCCCGCGGCCGAGTGGCCGGCGGTTCTCGCGGCGCTCGACGCCGAGGTGGTCCTCTACGGCTCGAGCGGACGGCGTTCGCTCAAATGCACCGAGTTCACCACCGGGATCTTTCAGACAAGGCTCGCGCAAAATGAAATCATCGAGAGCGCGCGCGTGCCCAAGCTGTCTGCCGACGCTGGCTGCGGCTACGTGAAGCTCTGCCGCAAATCGGGCGAGTTCGCCAGCGCGCTGGCGGTCGTCGTCACTGATCCCCGTCGCGGATATTGTCGTGTGGTGTCGGGTGCGGCAAACGGCGCACCGCTGGTGCTCGCCGACACATCGCGGCTGGTTGCTGAGGGCCCGTGCGACCCGGGTGCGCTGCGCGGCACCATTAGCGGGGATCTGGATCGCGCATCAGACCGCCATTTCGACGACTTTGAGCGCAACCTTCACACCGTCGCCGCAATGCGCGCCGTAAAGCAGGTGCTCGTATGACCGGGATCCATCTGCACATCAATGGTGCTGCAATAGTCGACGACGTGCCGCCGCGCTTGTCGCTGGCCGATTTTGTACGGGAACGCCGCAATTTGACCGGGACCCATCTCGGCTGCGAGCACGGCGTGTGCGGCGCCTGCACTGTGCTGGTCGACGGCGAGCCGGGGCGCTCATGCTTAGTGCTCGCGGTCGCCTGCGACGGTCGTTCTGTGGAGACCATCGAAGGGTTTGCCGGGGATCCGGTCCTTGCAGCGTTGCGCCGGACCTTTCATCAGCACCACGCGCTGCAGTGCGGGTATTGCACGCCGGCCATGTTGATCACCGCGCGCGACCTAATCCTGCGTAAGCGCGCCGGCTCGGAGCGCGAGATCCGCGACGGCCTCGCCGGGAACATCTGTCGCTGTACCGGCTACACCAACATTGTTACGGCGATCGCCGAGGCTGCGCAGGAGATCGGCAAGGAGGCGGCGAATGCCCAATGACCAATACGGTATCGGCGCGTCCCTATTACGCAAGGAAGACGCCCGCCATCTCCACGGGCGCGGCCAGTTCGTGGCAGACATCAAGCTGCCGGGCACGATGGATGTCGGCTTTGTCCGAAGTCCCCATGCCCATGCCCGAATCAGATCGATCTCGGTTCCGCCGGAGGCTCGCGGCCGGGTTTTCACGGGGTCTGATCTGCCACGAATCAAGCCGATACGCATCACCTCGCAGTCGAGCGGAGCCAAGGCTCCGGCCTGGCCGCCACTCGCCACCGACAAGGCGCGTTATGTCGGCGAAGCGATCGCCGTCTGCGTTGCTCCCTCGCGCGGCGAGGCCGAAGACCTCGCCAATTCCGTCGCCGTCGAGTTCGAGGTGCTCGACGCGGTGGTCGATGCGCCGCGCGACATGCGCGGCAGCCGCCACCTGATCCACGAACAGTGGGGTGACAACCTCTATATCGAGCGCGTGGTGGAAGGCGGCGACATCGAGGCTGCCGCACGCGCGGCGGAAGTCACGGTCACCCGCCAGTTTCGCATGCAGCGGCAGTCGGGAGCGCCGCTCGAAGGCCGCGCCGTGCTCGCGTGTCGCGACCACCGGCTTGACGAGGTCGTCGTCTATTCCTCAACGCAGACGCCGCACACCTTGCGCGTAGCACTCGGCGAATTCCTTGATATCGAGGCACGCCGCATCCGCGTCGTTGCTCCCGATGTCGGCGGTGGGTTCGGGCCAAAGGCCCGGCTCTATCCGGAGGAGATCATTCTGGCCGCGCTGGCGTTGGAGCTCGACCACCCAGTGCGTTGGGTTGAGGACCGCGGCGAGCATCTGCTGACCGCGGCGCACACCCGCGATCACCACTACAAGGTCACCGCCTATGCCGATCGGCAGGGCCGCATTCTCGGCGTCGATTCCGAGATCGTCGTTGACGCCGGCGCCTACGGGTTGTGGCCGCAGGGGCCCTATCAGGAAGCCGCGATGGCTGCGCGTAACCTGCCGGGGCCCTACACGATCGCGAATTATCGCGCGAGGCACTACACGGTAGCGACCAACAAGGCTCCGCTCGGCCCCTACCGCGGGGTGGGCCGCCCGGGGGCGTGCTTTGCGATCGAGCGGATCGTCGACGAGGTTGCCTGGGCGGTCGGGCGTGACCCCGTCGTGGTGCGTGCCGAAAACATGGTGCGCTCTGAAGAGATGCCGTTCACCACAGTCGGTGGCATGCGGCTCGACAATGGCGATTATCCGCAGAGTGTGCGGCTCTGCGCAGAATTGCTCGACCTGCCGGGTGTTCGCGCGCGCCAGCAGAAGGGCGAGCCGGACGGCAGGTTGATCGGCGTCGGCTTTGCCGCTTTCGCCGAGCAGACCGCGCACGGCGCCGCGGAATTCGTCGCTCGTGGGGCGGCGATCATCCCCGGCTTCGAAAGCTGCACCGCGCGAATCCTGCCCGACGGCAGTGTCGTGCTGATGGTCGGCATTCAATCGCATGGTCAGGGGCTCGAGACGACGTTATCGCAAATTACCGCGCACGAACTCGGCATCGACCCGGCGCGGATCTCGGTGCGTCACGGCGACACCGAGAGTACCGCCTTCGGCTTCGGCACCTTCGCCTCGCGCAGCATGGTGATGTCGGGCGGTGCCGTGGCACGCGCGAGCCGGTTATTGCGCGACAAGCTGTGCCGCATCGGCGCCCATCTCTTGCAATGCGATCCGGCGCAGGTGCGTTGCGGCGAGGGCGCGGTGTTGGGCCCGCAAGGCTCGGTGTCGATCGCCGAAATCGCCCGGGTTGCCCATTTGCGAATGGACGGATTGCCGCCTGGCGTCGATCCTCTTCTTGACGCGACCGCGACCTACGAGCCGGCGATCGGCACCGGTGTGTTCTCCTACGCGACGCATGGAGCGGTTGTCGCGGTCGATCCCGAGACAGGGTTTATCCAGCTCCTCGACTTCGCGGTCGCCGAGGATTGCGGCACGATGGTCAACCCGATGATCGTCGAAGGCCAGATCAGAGGCGGCGTTGTCCAGGGTATCGGCACGGCGCTTTACGAAGAGATCCCCTACGACGAATCGGGCCAACCACTCGCCGGCACTTTAGCCGACTACCTGATGCCCGGGGCGGCCGAACTGCCGGCCATCAAGATTGGCCATTTGCATACCCCGGCCGCGGCCACAGAATATGGCATGAAGGGCATGGGCGAAGGCGGCGCAGTAGCCCCGCCCGCCGCGATCGCCAATGCAGTCCGGGACGCGCTCGCCGCACTCGGTGCACCAGTGGGAGCTGAGGTCAACGAGACCCCGATTACCCCGCGCCGGGTGCTAGCGGCGATCCGAACGGCGCGCGAGACGGCGGCGAAAGCGTAAGACCGGCTGTGCCAGATGGTTGCTTAACAGATGAGGTGATTCTCTCAGATAATCGACTCCCTTACCGCGGGTTGCTCAACAGATACCGGTTTCGATCCGGAGTTCTTAAGTAACCACTGCTACAAGACTTTTGGGGTGTTGCGTCACTAAGACACCTCACCTATATTCGTCAGGCAGCCGGTCTTTGATCTACGGAGATGGTCATGCGAAATTTCCGAACTTCACTGTTTGCCGGCGCCGCGGCGGTTGCGCTCGCATGTCTCTCAGGGGTAGCCGCGGCGCGCGATCTCAGTAGCCATGTGATGACCGTCCAGCTTCCGGGCGGAGGCGTCGCAGAAATTTGCTATATTGGTGACGTCCCCCCGCAGGTGGTGCTCAGTCCCGCTCCCACGGCGTTTGGTGAGTACGTGCCGCTCGGCGCCTTCCTTGGGCCCGCTTCGCCATTTGTGACGCTCGACCGGATCTCGTCGGTGATGGATCGAGAAGCGGCGAGCCTGATCCAGCAGGCGGAGATGCTGGCGCACGCCCAGGCGCTTACCGCCAATCAGCCGATCGCGGCAGCTCTGAGTAATTTGCCTCCGGGGACCGAGAGCTACTCGATGGTATCCACCTGGTCCGGCAATGGCGTTTGCACCCAAAGCGTCGAGATCACTTCGCCGGCGAATGGCGGCAAACCGCGTGTCGTATCGCACAGCTCCGGTAATTGCGCATCGCCCCCCGGCTCCGCAGGCGCGGTCGTTACCCCGACGACTCCTGCGCCGATGCATCGGCCCGACGTCATCGAGACCAATGCGCACCGGATCCCGGCCTATGCCCGCGTGGTGCGCGAGGCGGCCTGGCAGCACTGATCGCTGATCTGCGGCGGATCCAAAAGGCCCGCGTCGAGGCGGGCCTTTTTGTTATCGAAACGAGGCTATGAGTGTCCTATTGCTGCTACTTCGCTGTAGGATGGCAAGCAGCTGAAGGACGGCTCGTTCCAGACACCAACCGCCGCACTCCGGGGTCAGTGGCCGGCCGGATCGTGCGGAGGTTGGCCCTGCAATCGCGTATGGTGGCCATGGCGCCTGGTCGGAGGCCGAGATGATCGCCAACCGCTATATCGGCAGTTCCATCGAGCGCCTCGAGGATCAGCGTTTCCTGCGAGGCAAGGGAACCTACGTCGGCGATCTGTCCCGCCCGGGGCTGCTCTACGCCGCCATTTTGCGCAGCCCCCAGGCGCACGGGCGTATTCGCTCGATCGACGCCGCGGCAGCCCTGGCCCTTCCCGGCGTGCACGGCGTCATCACTGCCGCCGAAATCGGCAGCCCCGTGCCGCGGATCCCGATACGACTGCAGCCTTTGCCGATCCTCGAACCTTATCATCAGCCTGTCCTTGCGGAGAGAAAGGTCCGCTACGTCGGCGAGCCGATCGCCTTGGTGCTGGCCGACAGCCCCGCGATAGCTGAAGACGCGTTGGACGCGATCCGCGTCGATATCGAGCGACTGCCGGCGCTTGCCGACCGCCGCGCCGCGGCGAAGGGCGAGGCTCTATTGTTCGAAGAGACCGGGACCAACGTCGCGATCAAGTACACCGCCGTAAAGGGTGATCCAGAGGGAGCCTGGGGCCGTGCCGATTATGTCCGGCGCGAGCGCTTCGTGGTGCAGCGCCATACAGCGGCAATGATGGAGCCCCGCGGCGTGCTGGCTGAGTGGGATGCCGCTCATGGCCGACTCACCGTCGCAGGGGCGAGCAAGGTGCCGTTTTTCAACCGGCAGATCCTCGCCGCGCAGATGGGGCTCGCCGAGGACGCTATCGACATGATCGAAAACGATGTCGGCGGCGGGTTTGGTGTGCGCGGCGAATTCTACCCGGAGGATTTTCTGATCCCATTTGCGTCGCGCTTCACCGGGCGGCCGGTTAGGTGGATCGAGGACCGGCGCGAGCACTTGATCGCGGCGAACCATGCACGCGAAGCCGAATGCGAGCTGCAAATCGCCTGCCGCTACGATGGCACAATCCTCGCGCTAGCTGGCGACGTCTATGTCGATGTCGGAGCCTATAACCGGACCAACGGGATGGTCGCCGCTCGCAATATCGCCCAGTTCCTCTCCGGCCCATATCGCATTCCCGACATACGCATCGAAGCTTCGCTGCTGCTGACCAACAAAACCCCGGTCGGCACCTATCGGGGACCCGGGCGGTTCGAGGGCGATTTCTTTCGAGAGCGTCTTCTCGACATCGTCGCCCGCGATATGGGCATCGACCGCGTCGAATTCCGCCGGCGCAATCTTTTGACAGCGGCGGAAATGCCCTACTCGGTCGCGACGATCACTCCTTACGAGCACAAGGACGCGTTCGATAGTGGCGACTACCGCCTGGCCCTCGATCGCTGTTTGCAGGAGTTCGACTGGGCGGAAAAGTCAAAGCTCCAGGGAAAGCTGATCGATGGTCGCTATCACGGATTGGGGATCGGGTGTTTCATCGAGGGCAGTGCTGCCGGGCCGAAGGAAAATGCCCGGCTGGTGCTCGAGCCCGATGGTACGGTATCGGTTTTTGTCGGCTCCTCGGCGGTCGGGCAGGGGCTCGAAACGGCATTTGCGCAGATTGCCGCCGACGCGCTCGAGATCCCGATAGATCGCATCCGAGGCGTGTTCCACGGCTCGACGGACTTTGTCCGGGAGGGCTTCGGCTCGTTCCATTCGCGTGCCGTCGTGATGGGCGGGTCGGCGATTTTGCTTGCCGCAGAAAGCTTCAAACAGGCGGTTCGTGCCGCCGCAGCCCGCCGTATCGGATGCGAGGCGCGGGAGGTCGAGCTCGTCGAAGGCCGCACGGCGACCGCGGCGGACGGCAGGTCGGTCACCTTTGCCGAACTCGCCGCCGCCGACGTGTCGGCGGAGGAGAGCTTCGCCAACAGCACGCACGCCTACAGCTATGGCGCGCACGCAGCCCATGTCGCGGTCGATTCGCGCACCGGCCAGGTCGAAGTCGTCGACTATGTCGCCGTCGAGGATGTCGGGCGCGTCATCAACCCGATGTTACTGAAGGGCCAGATGGTCGGCGCCGTGGTCCAGGGGCTGGGCGGCGCGCTGCTCGAACACCTCGTCTACGACGACGAAGGGCAGCTGCTGACGGGCTCCTTCGCCGACTATCTCTTGCCGACTGCTAGCGATTTTCCAAGCGTCCGTGCTGTCGTGACGGAGACGCATCCGTCGCCGATCAACCCGCTCGGTGCCAAGGGAGCCGGTGAAGGTGGCGTCGTTCCGGTGGGCGGAGTGATCGCCAACGCGGTGGCCTCGGCGTTGGCGGCGTTCAATGTCAGGCCGCACGGGCTGCCGCTTTCGCCGTCCCGAATCTGGCAGCTGATCGAAACTGCGCGCGCGGCGCAGAAACAACCAAGGGAGTAATCCGATGGCCAGGGCCCGTCACGAGATGCCGCCAGAAATCGTCGCCCTGTCGCTCGACGAAATCGCCGAGCGGTACATCGGCCGCTTTCGCGACAAGAAGGGCGATTGGGAAGCCTTTGAGGACGCCCAGATCGACGGTTACCGCCGCGCCCAGCATCGCTTCATCGGGGCCGGCGGGTCCGGTAAGCATGACGACCCGACGGTGATCCCGGCGCGCGCCTTTACCCTCAGCGTCATGTATGTGCCGCCGGGACAAGGCAACGCGCCGCATACGCACGAGGTCGAGGAGGTCTTCTTCGTCCTTCAAGGGTATCTGACGGTGTTTGTCGAAGATGAAGGCGGGCGGCGAGTCAGCCGGACGCTCGGGCCGTGGGAGTGCATCGCCTGCCCGCCGGGTGTCATACACGGCTATCAGAATGAGAGCCTCGAGCCTGTCTACTTTCAAGTCATGCTAGGGCGCGGCCGCCCCGAAACGATGGGCTACGCCGATAACGAACTATACCGGCGGCGCGGCGCGCACCTCGCGGGCTGAAAGAACCAGGCCGACAATCAAGCCGGTGCTGCGAATGCCGCATTGGCGGGGAATGTCGGTCACGCAGGGGAGATTGCCGTGTCGAGTATCGAAAACGACCAACGAGTATCGAAAACGACCAAGAAGCGTTGAAGTGGCAGGACGGGGTCTGGGATCGAATATCGCCAATCGATCTTCGTGAACTTGATAATCGGTTCGCGGAGGTCGTTGACGGCGTCATCCCACGGGCGGCATTACGCCCGACAGGCAGGTGGAACCGGCTGTTGCGGAATTTCTCGCTCAGCTCGAGCGTGCTGGTATTCGAGCATCCGTCGAATCGGAGGCAACGGGGTTCGTCTTTAAGGATTTTGCGTCCGCCTGGGACACACTCGCTGGTGTCACGACAGCTCAATTGCCGTACGAGCGGCGGAACGAGGCAAAAGCCGCCGTGCGCGCCAGAATGTGGCCAAAGGGTGATGGCGCGCGTCAATTGAGGAATATGATCGATTTCATCACCGGTTCACGGTGAGCCCGTCCAACTGGTGATCATCATCACCGGATAATATCCGGGTCCGGTCCAGCGCAGCAGACAGCGGCGGAAGCAATGCCGGTGAAACCCCACATCATCGCTCTGGAGGAGCATTATTATGATCCCGAGGTCAACCAACATGCCCGCGGTCTGGACGCGACCGCGATGCCGGCGACTGTGCGGCGCCTGGACCATCTCGGCGCACTGCGGTTGAAGGAAATGGACGAGGCCGGTATCGACCTGCAGGTGGTCTCGCACTCGATGCCAGGGCTCCAGAAGATCGATGCAGAAGTTGCCGTGCCGTTGGCGCGCCGCGCCAACGACCGCCTCAACGAGGCAGTGCGCGCCCATCCCGATACGTTCGCCGCTTTTGCCGCGCTGCCCACTGCCGACCCCAACGCGGCGGCCGACGAGCTCGAGCGCACCGTCACCCAGTTCGGCTTCAAGGGGGCGATGGTAAATGGCCTGACGAGCGGGGTCTTCTTCGACGACAAAAGGTTCTGGCGATTTTCGAGCGGGCACAGGCGCTCGACGTCCCGCTCTACATGCACCCCGCTATCCCGCATCCTGCCGTTATCGATGCTTACTACAAGGATTACGTCGAGAAATACCCGGGGATCCTGCGCGCCGGATGGGGCTTTACCGTCGAGGCAGCGACGCAGGGCATTCGCCTCGTACTGAGCGGCGTGTTCGACACCTATCCGCGCCTCAAGATCATCATTGGGCATTTGGGTGAAGGGCTGCCCTTCTACCTCTGGCGCATCAGCCATGGACTCCGCGGCGACGACGACGGCAAATCGTTCCGCGACATCTTCTGCGAACACTTCTACGTCACGACCAGCGGTTTCTTCTCCGACCCCGCGCTGTTGTGCTGCATGATGGAGATGGGGATCGACCGCATCTTGTTCTCAGTCGACTATCCGTTCGTCGACAATCCGCCTGCGACGAAATGGACTGAAACCCTGCCGCTGTGCACGGAGGACAAGGAGAAATTGTTGAGCGGCAACGCCAAGCGGTTGCTGAGGCTGTAATCCGTCGCGGCTGCCGCATGACAGGTTGACACCCGCCTGCTAGAACCCCGCGACAACATCCGCATCCGTGGAGGAGCGCAATGGCCACGAAGCCTTACATCATTGCTCTGGAGGAGCATTATTTCGATCCCGAGGTGAAGCGTCACACCGTCGGCCAGGAGCCGACTAACGCGCCACGGATCGTCCAAAGGCTCGACGATGTGGGCGAATTGCGCTTGAGAGAGATGGACGAGGCCGGCATCGACATGCAAGTGCTGTCGCATGCCAATCCCGGGTTACAAAAGCTCGATGCGGAGACCGCCGTCCGGCTGGCGCGTGGCGCCAATGACCGGCTTCACGAGGCGGTCCGTGCTCATCCCGACCGGTTCGCAGCCTTTGCCGCAATCCCGACCCCGGACCCGGAAGCGGCGGCCGACGAGCTCGAGCGCACGGTCACTCGATTGGGTTTCAAGGGCGCACTCGTGAACGGCCTGACTAACGGGCGCTTTCTCGACGACAAGCGGTTCTGGCCGATCTTCGAACGCGCACAAGCGCTCGACGTGCCGCTTTACATGCATCCGGCGATACCTCACCCCGCGGTCGTCGAGGCTTACTACAAGGACTATGTCGAGCAGTATCCCTCGCTGTTGCGCGCCGCCTGGGGGTTCACCGTGGAGACCGCGACGCAAGGTCTTCGTCTCGTGCTGAGTGGCGTGTTCGATACCTATCCGCGTCTCAAGATCATTCTCGGCCATATGGGGGAGGGCCTGCCCTTTTATCTCTGGCGCATCAGCATGGGGCTGGCGCGCGACGGCAGGGGCGGCAGGAGCTTCCGCGATATTTTCTGCGAACACTTCTACATCACCACCAGCGGCTTTTTTTCCGACCCGGCGTTGCTGTGCTGTATGATGGAGATGGGGATCGACCGGATCCTATTCTCGGTCGATTACCCGTTTGTCGACAATCCGCCAGGAACAAAGTGGACGGAGACCTTGCCGCTGTGTGCCGAGGACAAGGAAAAGCTGCTCAACGGCAACGCCAAGCGGCTGCTGAAGATCTGAGGACGTTGGAAGGCCGTTCAGCACCCAGCTTCGGATTCGTGCAGCGTCTCGCCCAAGCTCAGGCGGCGCGCCACCATGGCAGTCTGCAACTGCGCCCGCTCGGTCGGCGAGTGGGCCGCAAGATAGCGCGCGACCGCGATCAGGATGTGGCGTCCTTCGTCGCTCTCGCCCCATTCCCGGTATTGCCGCACGCCAGCTTCGAGCATTTGGTAGGTGTGGAAGTCGGCGTCCTCGCGCAGGACCGCGTGCGCCAAGGTTGCGATCAGCCCATCGGCCGGATGGCCGAGCGTCAGATAGCGGGCGACGAGGCGGCCGGCATCCCGTACTGATCCCTGACAATCGAGCGCCGCAAGAAACGCCGCGCGCAGCGCCTCGCCGTCGCATGGAAGGTCGGCGAGGCGGTCGTTGGCCTCGCCGGGCAGTCGTGCAGGCGGCACGTTCAGGAAGCGGAGCAGATAGAGCCGAATCGCTCCGTGAACGACGCCGCGCAGCAGTTCCGGCCTCTCCAATTCCACCGGTTCCTCGGCGGTGACACGCTTCAGGAGTTGGTGCACCGCGTTGCAGTAGGTGAAGGCGTGGTGCGCCGTTTCCCAGTCGGAATGCTCGTTTGCGGTGCCGAACCAGGCGACCCTCAGTGCTGCAGCATAGGCGAGCGCGCGGCCGAGATCGGCCGCGGTCGCGCCGGCCCGCATCGCCTCAGCGAGGGCTGCGATAATCGCTTCCGGATCATCGGCCAGCAGCTGCCGCGCCAAGCTGGCGTGGGACCGCCAAGTCCCGCGGTCGGCGCGACCCGTTTTCAGCAGATCAGGCAGCGCGGCCGAGGCCGCCTCGCACAGCCGCACCAGATCGAGCGGGTGCCGCCACGCATTCAGCTCTTCGCCGCCGCGCGCGGCGACCAGCTGAGGAACGACCGTCGGCAGTATCGCCGCCGCCTCCTGCCAGCCCACGATGTCGAGGCATTCGAATGCCTTGTTGATAAAATCCAAAGCATGACCGCCATCGGCGAAGATACGGTCCGTGACTGCGGTCAGCAGTAGCGCTGCGAGCTCGCTCGGCGATGCGCCCCCGTCAATGGCTGTCAGGACGGTGCGCTCGGCGCCGTCGCGGTGGCGCACCTGGGTCCAATGCCTCAACCAGCGACCGAGCAACGGCACCGGGCGCGCACCGCGCATCGCCAGCGGCTCGCGGTCACGTCGCGGCGGCGCGCCGTCGCAGTCGCTCGCTATTCTCCGCAGACCGTGAAAGAGGGCGAGGTACCTTTCCTCCTCCGGCAAGGCCGGAACGAGATTGCCGAGTGCCGTGGCGATAGTTAGGCCGACACCCCATCCGTCGCGATTGCGGACGCCGAACAGCACGGCGTCGCGAACCAGAGCCCAATGATCCATGCGACCGCCACCGAGGCCCAGCACCGCCTTCGCGAGGACGAGACCGATATCGTGCTGCAACCCCTCGTGCAGGCGATTGCGCCAGTGGGCGTCGCCATCCGCATAGCGCGTCTGTCGGCGAACCCATAGAGACCCGTCGCCGCGAAGCTCGACAGGGGCGGTCGGGACGTCGTCCGCCCAGAGATCAAAGGTCCCGCCGCTTACGAGGTCAAAGCGGGCGTGATGCCAATGACAGGTCAGAATCCCATCTTCGACGGAGCCGCGGTGCAGCGGGAAACCAAGATGCGGGCAACGGTTGTCGAGTGCGAAGAACTTGCCCCGATCATGCACGACGAGCAACGGGCACATGCCGCCACGAACGACAGCCATGCCTCGCGCCTTCAGCTCCTCCACCGTCCCGGCACACACCCAATCTTCAGCCGGCGGTTCGACACCTCGGTTGTCGAGGGGCTCGGACATCATGACCCGCCACGGCGACTGGCCGGCTCACATTTCGCTGATTTGCCGTCAGGCGGTCATCGTCGCTTGATGCGGCATGAACCACCGCGAATCGCGATTCTCGAGCCGCCCGGCGCGCCGGTGGCGCTGCAGTGCAATACCGAGATGGTTCGGTCTGACCGCCATGCCGAATTCCCGAGCAAGATAAGAAAGGACCTCGCTAGGGGTGGCACCGTCGCCATGCGCCTGCACGGCCCGCAGAGTGGCGTCGCTCAGCGATACGGTCTGTGCCGGTTGCGCAGCCCGGCCTCTGACGCGCGTGGCGACCGGCGCCGGAGCGGCTCGTGCGGGTCGTCCTCGTCTGCGTCTTTCCGTGGTTTCGGTTTTTCCGAACCGTGTCAGCACGCGCTCGGCGACTTCCAGTTCACTGAGTTGGGCGCCTAGCTTTGCCCGTTCGGCGTCGAGCCGCGCGAGCCTCTCGGAGACCTTCTGCTTCTCCTGTCCAATCTCGTCCAACGTAGCCATCTGCTCCTTCGCTCCTTCCCCCATACTTCCCGTGGTCACACTGCACCGGCATTTTGCAATAAATGGAGAACGGCCGCACCGAAAAAAGACGGCCCATGCGAAATTGTTTCCGTTTTATGGCTGCACCTCGAACCACGCAGTATGGCAAGGAGCAGCGTCGGCGAGTTCGCAGGTCCACACGATCGGCAGTTTGCTTCAGTTCCGCCAGCACCTGGACGTCGACCACAGCAGTGGCCAAGCGCACCGGACCGAGCAATATCGTCCGGCGCGCTCCGCTTGGCTGACCGCGTAGTGGACCTCGTGAGGCAGACAAATCGCGAATCGCCTTTGACGCCGGCTTGACGATCGGCACGAGCGTCGGGGCCGTCCCGCAAAACTCATTCGCTCACGACTCGCAGGGCGAGGCTATTGTCGACGCAAGCTGCGTATGCCGTCGGCCGACGGATGAACCCGCCCGAGACGAGACATCGCCGCAGACGATCAAAACCGTCCTCGGGAAGAACCGGGTCGCGTCCCCACACCGACTGCGCCTGGTAGCGGGCGAGTGCGGCGGCCAGCACGTCGCGATCGAGAGCCGGGAAGAATGAGGAGATGGCCTCAGCGACCTCTGGCGCAGACCGGCTATAGATCCACTGCTGGGTCCGTTGGATAGCTTTGACCATGCGCAATAACGGTTCGGCATCGCGAACAAGCCGGTCGCGGGTGGTGACGAAAGCCGTGTAGCTGGTGCGGCCGCGCATACTCGCGGCGTACCACAGGTGACCCCTCCCCGAGGCCAAGGCTTCTTCGACGACCGGCTCGAAAAACTGCGCTGCCTCGATCCGCCCCTCGCTCAACGCATTGAGGTTTTCGGCCATGCTGCGATCGGCGATGCGATCGAGCCGCGTCGGGTCGATTCCTGCCTGCTGCAAATCCTCCTGCAGGCATAGCCACGGCGTCGGCACCTCGCTGACCGTGCCAATGCGCATTTTGGCAAGGTCGGCGAGCCGGAAGCCCGGATTGGGGTATCGGCCGACAATCGAAAAAGGATCCCCGACAGACGACCTCGGCAAAGCAGACGAGCGGCGAGCCCGGGTTCTCGTCGTGGTGCTTCATGACCCGCATCGGCCCGGCCCAAAGTACCTCGACCATGCCGTCGAGCAGGGCCTGCTCTGCCAGTCCGACACCGGGTGACGGCAGCAGCTCAACAATGAGGTCTTCGGCAGCATAGGCGCCGATCGCATGCGCGGCATAGAACGGCGCGTAAAGCACAAAGCGGTGATTCTCGTAAAGCCGCAGACGCATCCATCCTCTCCCAAAAGAGAAGACCCTCGCCCGCAGGGGCGAGGGTCTTCATTGTCGAAGCAGCTGCTAGACGATGCCGTCGCGGCGCAATCCTTCGATTTCACTCGCGCCGATGCCGAGCCAGTTGTGCAATACCTCGGCGGTGTCCGCCCCGAGCGCTGGCGATCCTTTCAGGCGCACCGTCTTGCCGTCGACCCGCACCGGCCAGGTCGCCATCTTGTAGTCGCCGTTGTGGTGGTGGACGGTCTGCATGATGCCGCGCTCCTCAAAGCTCGGCTCGTTTTGCAATTCCATCGTGTCGAACACGGCCCCAGATGGAACTCCGACGGCAATGAGCTTTTCCATCGCCTCGCGCTTGTCGTGCTGGCGGGTCCATTCGCCGATGATCGCGTCGAGCTCCTTTTCGTTTTTGACCCGGAGATCGCCGGTCGCGAAGCGCGGATCCTCGATCAACTCCTCGCGCCCGATCAGTTTCATCAGCCGCGACCAGTGCTCGGGGTTGGCCCGGCTGGTGGTCAGGTAGACGTAGTCGTTGGGACCGCCGCCCTTGGCCGGGTAGAGTCCCGATGGCGCATTGTTGCCGCCGCCCGACTTGGCGCCGTTGCGCCGCGCCGGCTGGCCAGTGCGCGCCATGTTGGCAAAGCAGGTGCGCATATAGTGGATCATCGCGTCCTGCATCGCCACCTGCAGCCGTCGGCCTTGGCCGGTCCGATTGCGCTCGTGCAAGGCGCCGAGGATGGTGGCGGCCATCAGCATGCCGGTGCCGGTATCGCCAAAGCTCAAGCCCGGTTTGACGGGCGGACGGTCGGGCTCGCCGGTGACGCTGATCGGGCCGCCCGCGGCCTGCGCGATCATGTCGAAGGCCAGCCCCTTCTCATGCGGGCTGCCGGTTCCGAAGCCCTTGACCTGGCAATAAATGATGCCGGGATTGAGCTTCTTTACCGAGTCGTAGTCGAGACCGAGCCGCTCAATCGTGCCGGGCGCCATGTTTTCGACCGTGACATCCGCCTTCTTCAGCATTTCCTTGACGATATCGAGCCCCTTCGGCGATTTGAGATTGATCGCCAGCGACTTCTTGTTGACGTTGAATTGGTGGAAATACCACGGGTCGTCGTCGGGCTTGCCGGGGCGCAGCCGGCGGCCGGGATCGCCCCGCCCTGGATTCTCGATCTTGACCACCTCGGCGCCGAACCAGGCCAGCACCTCGGTAGAGGTCGTGCCCGCCTCGAACTGTGTGAAGTCCACGACCTTGATGCCCTGGAGAAAGTTGAGGTCCTGGATGTTGTCGCTCATCGCTGGTTCCTTCCGTCCGTGCCGATGCCCGAACATAGCCTGCGCCTTCCCGAGCCGCACCGCAACGCCTTCGCAAAACGTTACTTTCAAAGTCTGGCGTGTTGACCACGCCCGGCCGGCCTCCTGGTCCCTATCTTTTCGGCGGGTGTGCGCGGACGAACTCCTCGTTGACGTCGGCACCCCAGCCCGGCCGTTGCGGCAACAGGAGATCGCCGTTCTCGATGACCGGAGGGTGGGTGACGATGTCGTCCTTCCATTTGACGTCGTCGATGTCGATCTCCATGACTTTGAAGTTCGGCACCACGGCGCACATATGCGCGCTGATCAGCGAGCCGAGATGGCCGTTGAAATTATGCGGCGCGACATTGACCTCATAGGCGTCCGCCATTGCCGCGATCTTCATCGATTCGAGGATGCCGTTCCAGGCCACGTCAATGATCGCGTAATCCACCGACTGCTGCTCGAAATACGGGCGGAACTGACGCCGGCCGTACAATGACTCGCAGGACGAGATCGGCGTGCGCGCGGAGCGGCGGATCAAGGCCAGGCCCGCCGGGTCGTAGAGGTCGATTTCGAGCCACACCAGATCGAGTGCTTCCAAGGCCCGCGCCAATTTGATGTAGCCGTCGATCTTGTAATTGAAATTGGTGTCGAGATGGAGCCCGACATCGCGGCCGGCACCACGGCGGAACGCTTCCAGTTGCGCGACCACGGCATCGACAATGCGGTGGTCGACATTCAGCTCGGGAAAGCCTGGCGGATTGCCGGTGCCGGGGCCGTACATGTAGGGCTTGTCGCGGTCGAAGCGGATTAGGTTGGTCTTGAGCCCCTTGAAGCCCTTGCGCCTGACTTCCTCGCCGAGCGCGACGATGTCGTCGAGCGAGCGCACCGGGTCGACTCCGGCCCATTCCCTTATGCGCTCGGCATGGCGGGCGCGATAGGTGCCGCAATGCGACCAGTAGAGCTGCAAGCGGTCACGCACAGGCCCGCCGAGCATCTCGTAGACCGGTACACCCAGTGCCTTGGCCTTGATGTCGACCAGCGCGTTCTCGATCGCCCCGATCGCCATTTGATTAACCCCGCCGGCGGCTTGGCGAGTGGCGGCATAAAGCAGTGTGCTGACGCGCTCGACCGGCCGCGGGTCTTGTCCGATCAGGAAGCGCTCGGCGAGCTTTAAAATGACCCCGGTCAGCCCTTGCGCGCCATAGCCCTCCATGTATTCCGACCAGCCGACGATGCCGTCGTCGGTGGTGATCTTCAAAAACGAATTAACCCGCCAGCCCGCATCGCAATGCAGGTCTTCGACCTTGACGATCTTCATCGGCAACCTCCTCGATAACGCCAGTCACGTTATCAGAAAGGTGCGGAGTCGTCCCAGGCTGTGCCGTCGCCGGCGATTGCCGGTGCTCCGTCGGTCGTCCTGATGTCGGAATTCTTGACACGTTTGTGGCTGACCAGCGACAGCGAAACCGCCGATCTGTTGGGCGTTAATATAAAAAGTTGTTCAGACAGTGTCGGATTTCCTTACAGCTCCAAGTGGTGGAATTGAACCCTAACCTGTTGAGAATCGACAATTCGGATATGAATTCGAGATTACGCAGATGTCGGAATTTTTTACACCTTGCAGGCCGGATATCGAATTGGCCTTCTTCAACCGTTTGAAATTACTCACTTTTTGAAGTTGGTATTAAAATTGCTCGTATAGATAGTCTAGTTCATACGTATACAGGATTGAATATCCATGAATGATCCTTTTTCGTCGATCACGCGTTGGGCTCGACTCCTAGGGTTGCTGCCCGGAGCGGCAGTGGTAGCGCTGTTTGGCGCCGGCCAGCCCGCTCAGGCGAATTTGGTGATAACCGCGACCTTTGACAGCAGTATCACCAGCGATCCCAGCGCCGCCGCCATCGAGGGGGTGATCAATACGGCAATCAGCACCTACGAGGCGGACTTCACCGATCCGATTAACGTGCCGATCCGGTTCCAAGAGATGAGTAGCGGGCTCGGCCAAAGCAGTACTTTGGCATGGTTCGTCCCCTACTCGACCTACCTTGCAGCGCTCACCGCCGATGCGAAGACCAGCAACGACACCACCGCCCTAGCACACCTTTCGCCTGGCCCCGGCAACCCCGTGAACGGCAGCATCGACATGCTCATCAAGACAGCGAACCTCGATGCGGTGGGACTTAGCAGCTCCCATAGTCCGGAAGCATCATACGGAACTATCGGCCTCAATACGCACATTACCGATGTGGGTTCACCGGGAACCACGGGCCAATACAGTCTGCTTGCCACGACCGAGCACGAGATTGACGAAGTGCTCGGCCTCGGCTCGACACTCGGATCGTTCAGCCCGCCACAAACCGACCCGTCGCCTGAGGACCTTTTCCGCTACGATGCCTCGGGCAACCGGAGCTATACATTAAGCTCGACTGCCCAAGCTTTCTTTTCGATCGACGGCACGACCGACCTGGCGCAATTCGACAATCAAAACGATGGCGGCGACTTTGGAGATTGGCAAAGCAATCCCTTGCCCAATGGGGTCGCCCCAAAGGTGCAGGATGCATTCGCCACGCCCGGTGCGAACCCGGCGCCGAGTGTCGAACTCGTCGCTCTCGACGTGATCGGCTATGATCCGGCGCAAGTTGCAGCGACCCCCGAGCCCGGCACGCTCGCATTGCTCGGCACTTCGCTGTTAGGATTCGCCGCAATGCGTCGTCGGCGGCGGCAGTAGCCAGCTTTCCTTACTGGTCCCCGCCTGCACGGCGGGACCGCGCCGAGCAAGGCGCCGGGCAAAACCGGCGCCTTCTGCGTGTCAGGAAGCCCCTGCGCCCAAAACATCATGGATGGCCGTCAATCGGTTCGCTATCGGCCGTCGAGGTCGCGACAGCCCGAGGACGGTTGCGCCGGCCCGCCCGAACGGGCTAAGAGCCGGGGTTCACCCAGTTATGGAGAAACGCCGTGGCGCGCGGAGAAGAGCAGCACAAAAACCCGAAATCCAATATCGAGATTGCGCAGGAAGCCGCGATGCGGCCGATCGGCGAGATCGCCGGCGAGAAACTCGGTATCCCGGCCGATGCCGTGGAGCCTTACGGCAAGTATAAGGCGAAAATCGCCCTCGACTATGTCCGCTCCCTGTCCGACCGGTCGAACGCCAAGCTTATCCTCGTCACCGCCATCACCCCGACGCCAGCCGGCGAAGGCAAGACGACCACGACGGTCGGGCTCGGCGATGCGCTAAATCTGATTGGCAAGAAGGCGATGCTGTGCCTGCGCGAGGCCAGCATGGGCCCGTGCTTTGGGGTCAAAGGCGGGGCCGCCGGTGGCGGCTACGCACAAGTCGTGCCGATGGAAGACATCAATCTCCACTTTACCGGTGACATTCACGCCATCGGCGCCGCCAACAACCTCCTCGCCGCGATGGTCGACAATCACATCTATTACGGGCTCGAACCGCACATCGATCCGCGCCGGGTCAGCTGGCGCCGGGCGATGGACATGAACGATCGCGCCCTGCGCACGACGATCTCTTCGCTGGGCGGGGTGGCGAACGGCTACCCGCGCGAGGACGGGTTCGACATCACCGCCGCCTCGCAGGTCATGGCGACCTTCTGCCTGGCGACCAGCCTTCAGGATTTGCAACGGCGGCTCGGCAACATTGTCGTCGGCCAGACGCGGGAGCGCAAATCGGTGACCGCCGGCGACGTCAAGGCAGCCGGGTCGATGACCGCGCTACTGAAAGACGCGCTGGCGCCCAACTTGGTGCAGACGATCGAGCACAACCCGGTCTTCATCCATGGCGGTCCGTTCGCCAACATCGCACATGGCTGTAATTCCGTGATCGCGACCACATCGGCGTTGAAGCTTGCCGATTACGTCGTCACCGAAGCCGGTTTCGGCGCCGATCTCGGGGCCGAGAAGTTCATCGACATCAAATGCCGCAAGACAGGGCTGCGCCCGGCCGCAGCGGTGGTGGTGACGACAGTCAGGGCGTTGAAGATGCACGGCGACGTGGCACTCAGCGCACTGCGCGAGGAAAACGTCCCGGCACTCGAAAAGGGCTTCGCCAACCTGCACCGGCACCTCGCCAATATTCGCCAGTTCGGGCTACCGGCGGTGGTGTCGGTTAATCGCTTCAGCGCCGACACCGCCCGCGAGCACACAAGGCTCAAGGAGCTGTGCGCGGCCGAAGGCGTCAAAGCGGTCATTGCCGACCATTGGGCGCAAGGTGGCGCCGGTGCGGTGGAGCTCGCCCATGAGGTCGTCGACCTTGCCGAGAGCGGGGCCGCGAAGCTGAAATTTCTTTATCCTGACGAAATGCCTCTCCTCGAAAAAGTTCGCACCATCGCTCAGCGCATGTACGGTGCCGCAGACATCGAGGCTGCCAAATCGGTACAAGACCAGTTCGCTCAGCTGCAGGATCAGGCCTGTGGCCATTTCCCGGTCTGCATCGCCAAGACCCAGCTGAGCTTGACGACCGATCCCAACGCCAAAGGGGCGCCGAGCGGCCACACCGTAGCAATCCGCGAGGTACGGCTGTCGGCCGGCGCCGAGTTCGTCGTCGCGATCTGCGGTGATATCATGACCATGCCCGGCCTGCCGCGAGTGCCGGCAGCCAATAATATAGAGGTCGATGCCGAGGGCCGGATCACTGGTCTCTTCTGACGTGGAGCTCTCCGAGGTCAAAGCCTGGCGCCGCTCGGAACGGCAGCGGCTGCTTGCGCTGCGCACCGGGACCGCACCGGCCGATCGCCGGGCGTGGGGCCAACAGATCGAGGAGCGGCTACGTGCGCTGTTGCAGGAGCGGCCGGGGATCATCCTCGGCGTCTATTGGCCGTTCCAAGCCGAGTTCGACCCGCGTCCGCTGATCGATTGGTTGATTGCGGCGGGTTCGTCGGTGGCGTTGCCGGTTGTCGTAGATAAAAAAGGCCCGCTCGAGTACCGGGCCTGGCGGCCGGGCGAGACGCTCGTCGATGGCGTTTGGAATATTCCGATCCCGGAGAGCCGCCGGCTCGTCGTCCCGCAAGCCGTATTGGCGCCGCTCGTCGGCTTCGACCGGGACTGCTATCGGCTAGGCTATGGCGGTGGCTATTTCGATCGCACCTTGGCGGCGCTCGCGCCTCGACCATGGGCGATCGGCGTCGGTTTCGAGCTGTCGGAGCTGAAAACAATCCACCCGCAAGGTTTCGACGTTCCGATGGATCAAATCGTCACCGAAGGCGGCGTGCGACGACGTTGAATGTCCGACCCCGTCGCTCCCGCGAAAGCGGGAGCCCAGGGCAACCGTCGAGATCTGGGCCCTGGATTCCTGCTTTCGCAGGAATGACGAATGATCTGCGTCAGCTCGGCCAGGTTTTATTCGATCTGGGATCAAACCGGGCAGCTGCGCGTTCGCTCAATGCATTCAGCCTATCGAGCACGATCGTCGTCCTCGCCGCCACTCTCATCAGGTCGGATGCGGCTTGGCGAAGGCGCGCACGGTCGTGTGGCGAGCCCTCTGCGAGGGCCGCGTCGAAACACGACCGGAAGGTTTCGATGGCAGCCTCGGCGCGGTCGTACAGCTCGCTATCCAGCCCGTCAATAAAGGCCAATGCCCGACCGGTTGTACGAGAGAAGCCAGGACGCCGCTGCGGCTCGGCGTTCGAGTGCGGCTGCTCGCTACACACCGGCTCGATCGCCGCCGGCGGCTGCTCGCTACGCACCGGCTCGATCGCCGCCGGCGGCTGCTCGCGATGCAGCCCGATCGCGACCGGAGCCGGTTCCCGACTGCCCCCGCCTGCGGGTTCGCTCGCCCGGTTTGGTGAAAGCTTGATTTCGCCATTCGACCGCAATGGCTGCGAAGGGGGTACGCGATGAGGCTCGTCCGGGTGGGAATGCGCCGCTTCGGCCGGCCGCTTGACTTTCTCCACGGGCTGGCGCCCGTTGCGCTTGAGAACGTAGTGGATGGCCGGAGGCGTGCAGCCGTAGCTGCGGGCGATTGCACTCAGCGACTCACCTTGCGCATGACGCGCCGCAATGGCACTCCATTCGCCTTGCGGGATTTTTGACATCTTTTCTCCTTTGGAGGCCCATGGATTCGCTGACTGCCATTCCCGTTTAATGCCGCGGGCGATGTCGCGCCGGAACCGAAGCTGCACTCCGTCGTAAGATTGGAATTGGTTTTAACGATTTCAAGTTCTCAGCGCAAGCTCGGCGTGTAGCCCTTGCGCGGGTATTCTTCCCAGTATTGGCGGAAGCCCCGATGCGTCGCTTCCTGGTGCGGGTGCGCCCTCAGTTTCCCGATGTCGAGGTCGATACCCAATCCGGGGATTGTCGGCAATTCGACCCAGCCGTCCTGCATCGTCAACGACGCCATC
>Ga0187846_10000259_pt1 | contig 32455 bp, 32 predicted proteins | sample TC_taG_FD_161473 | JGI IMG/M metagenome (GOLD analysis project Ga0187846, IMG submission 161473) | Biofilm microbial communities from the roof of an iron ore cave, State of Minas Gerais, Brazil - TC_06 Biofilm (v2) | ecosystem: Environmental > Terrestrial > Deep subsurface > Cave > Wall biofilm... | reverse complement strand
CCGCGAGGCGATGCGTGTGCCTGACCGCCTGAGCTGGGAGCAGGCGGCATCGGTGCCGCTCGTGTTCTGCGTCGTCCACGACATGCTCTACGCCTACGGTCGGTTGGCGGCCGGCGAATGGCTGCTCGTCACCGGCATCTCCGCCGGGGTCGGCGTCGCCGCGTTGCAGGCGGCAAAGGTGATCGGCGCGCGCGTGATCGGCACCTCGGGCTCGGCCGAGAAGCTCGAGCGACTGCGCGCGCTGGGTCTTGACCTCGGCATCCGCACGCGGGCGGCGGACTTCGCGCCGCGGGTGCGCGAGGCGACGGGCGGCGGCGCCAACCTGATCGTGAACAACGTCGGCGGCACCGTTTTCCCCGAGTGCATCCGTGCGCTCGCCTACGAAGGACGGCTCGCCACCGTCGGCTATGTCGACGGCGTGCTCGCGAGCGAGATCGATCTGGACGCGCTGCATTCGAACCGCCTGGAGCTATTCGGCGTGTCGAACAAGTTGCGCAGCGTCGAGAAGCGCGCTGAAACGGTGCACGGATTCGTGCGCGATCTCCTGCCGGCGTTCGCCGACGGACGGATCAGGCCGGTGATCGACCGGGTGTTCGCGTTCGAGGAGTTGCCGGCCGCCAAGACCTACATGGAATCCAACGCGCACCTCGGCAAGATCGTGCTCACTGCGCCGTGATGCCGGCTTGCTTCACCACCTTGCCCCAGGTCTCGTACTCGCGCCGGATGTACTGCGCCAGATACTCGCTCGAGCTCGGGCTCGGCTCGAGTCCCTGCTTGCGCAGCAGGTCGACGACGTCCGGCGCGCCGAGAGCCTTGACGATGTCGTGGTTGAGCCGGTCGATGATCGGCTTCGGCGTCTTGGCCGGCGCCATGTAGGCGTACCAGTTCAGCGCCTCGTAGCCCGGGTAGCCGGACTCGGCGACGGTCGGCACGTCGGGCAGCAGCTCGGCTCGCTTCGAGCCGGTGGTGGCAAGCGCGCGGATCTTGCCCGCCTTGATGTGTGGCCACGCCGACACCGGCGTGGCGAAGACCGACATGACCTGACCGCCCAGCAGCCCCTGCATCACCGGGCCGCCGCCCTTGTAGGGCACATGGACGATGTCGATCTTCGCCATCGTCTTCAGCAGTTCCCCCGCAAGATGACCGGCGCCGCCGATGCCGGAGGAGCCGTACGTGAGGCCACCCGGCTTCTCGCGGGCAAGCTGCACGAACTCGGCGAGCGTGTTCGCCGGCACCGACGGCTGCACCACCAGCACGTTGGCGAACGCCACCGCCATGGTGATCGGCGCGAGGTCGCGCAGCGGGTCGTAGGTCAGGTTGACGACGATGTGCGGCGCGACCGCGAGCGAGCCGACGTTGCCGAGGAGGATCGTATAGCCGTCCGGCGGCGCCTTGGCGACATAGTCGGTCGCGATGTTGCCGCCCGCGCCGGCCTTGTTCTCGACCACGACCTGCTGGCCGAGGCTGTCGGAGAGATTCCTCGCGAGAATGCGCGCGACCGTATCGGTCCCGCCGCCGGGCGCGAAGCCGACGACCATCGACACCGGGCGCGTCGGGTAGTCGCCTTGCGCGAGCGCGCCACCGCTCGCTACGATCGCGGCGAACGCGGTAAGGAACCGAACCATGACGCTTCCTCCTCGGGTTAGAAAAATATTTGTTTGTGCGCGTTTGCTTAAAACACACCGGCGCCGACTTATGTTCCGTACCGGACACGGGCGCCCAACGCCTGCACCGCCGCGAGGGCGCTGTAGCAGGCGAGCAGCGCCGTCTTCGGATTGTCAGGCGCCGGCACCGATTCGAGCTTGATGCTGATCGCACCGGTCCGGCCGCGCACGTTGATGTAGTGCGTGTTGAGCTTGAGCTGCGGATCGGCGACAACCTTGAGCCGAGTGCGATCAAGTCCCACACCGGCCATGGCGAGCACGGCGGCGATGTTTACGTTCGCCGGGAAGTGCGGCACGCCCGCGCGCGCGGTCCCCTCGAAGAGCGTCACCGGACCGGTCAGTCGATCGAGGTCGAGGTCCAGGCGTTCGACGTAGGCGATGCCTTTCCACGCCGCCGGCGGCTTCGTGACCGCGATCTCGACCTCGTCGACGCCGGCCGCACAGGCGGCCTTCAGTGCGTCGAGCCCGCCGATCCCGCCCGAAGGGACATACAGCATCGCGCCGCGCCGCACCGCTAGCGCCTCCAGCTGCGATCGCAGCGCGTCGTCGCAGAGCGCGCCGCCCGACAGGACGATCACGGCGATGCCGGCGTCGAGGAGCGGCGCCGCATACTGCCGTACGGCATCGTGCGACGCCGCCTCGATGACCGCGTCGGGGTGCAGGGCGAGCAGCCCTTGGAGGCCGGTCACGAACGGGACACCGAACTCCTGCGCGAGGCGGCTCGCGCGCGAGGCGTCGCTGCGGCCGAGGAGGGCAACGACCTGAGCGGCGCCGAGCTGCGTGCGGTGCTCGAAGAGAAGCCGCGCGATGACGCCGCCGCCGATGATGCCGATGCGCATTCGAGTCACTCCTGTCGCCCGCGCCGATTCTGCCATGCCGTTGCGGGGTCGGGCGTGCCTGGTGCACCCCTATAATGGGTCGTGATCGACCCACCTACCGGCCGCTCGCCGGCGCGCGCCCCGCACGGCATGGTCGTCTCCCCGCATGGGCTCGCGTCGGCAGCGGGGATCGAAGCCCTCAAGGCCGGCGGCGGCGCGGTGGACGCGGCGCTCGCCGCCGCCGCGACGCTCGCGGTGATCTACCCCCACATGACGGGGCTCGGCGGCGATGCCTTCTGGCTGATCTATGACGCCGCCGCGCACCGCGTCCGCTACCTGGACGGCGCGGGCTGCGCGGCGCGCGCCGCGAGTATCGAGTGGTTCCAGGCGCACGGGATGGCGCAGATCCCGTATCGCGGCATCCTGCCCGCGACGCTCACCGTGCCCGGATCGGTGGCGAGCTGGATCGCCGCGCACGAGGCGCTCGGTAGGCTGCCGCTCGCGCGCGTGCTCGCACCGGCGATCGCGTACGCGCGCGACGGGTTCCCGGTGACGGCGCGCCTGGCGCACTGGATCGACAGCAGCGCGCAGGACCTGGCGCAAAATCCGCACGCCGCGGCGATCTTCCTGCCCGACGGCGCGGTGCCCCGGCCGGGCGCGCGCCTCGCAAATCGGGATCTGGCGCGGTCGATCGAGGCGGTGGCGCGCGGCGGGCGGGCGGCGTTCTACGACGGCGAGATCGCGTGCGCGATGGCGCGTTACGCCGGCGAGCACGGCGGGTTCTTCACCGCGGCGGACTTTCGCGCGCAACAGGCGAACTGGGGCGAGCCGATCGCGTCGACGTACCGCGGCGTGACGGTGTTCCAGGCGCCGGCGCCGACGCAAGGGTTCACGGTGCTCGAGATGCTGAACCTCATCGAGCCCTACGACATCGGGGCCATGGGGTTGCTCGGCCCGGACCGCGTGCACCTCTTGGTGCAGGCGAAGCAGATCGCCTATCACGACCGCGACACTTGGCTCGCCGATCCCGCCTTTGCGGCGATGCCGATGGAACGGCTGATCTCCAAAACGTATGCCAGCGAGCGGGGTCGCCTGATCGATCCGGGGCGGGCGATACCCTGGGACCGGGTACCGTCCTACGGCAGCCTGGCGGGCGACACGGTCGCTATCGGCGTCGTCGACGCGGCGGGAAACGCCGTGTCGCTCATTCAAAGCCTGTACTGGACCTTCGGTTCGACGGTCGTCGCCGGTCGCACCGGCATCGTGCTCCAGAACCGCGGCGCATACTTCGCGCTCGATCCGGCGCATCCCAACCGGATCGAGCCCGGCAAGCGTCCGCTGCACACGCTGATTCCCTCGCTCGCCTTCAAGGACGGAAGGCTCTGGCAGGTGCTCGGCTGCATGGGCGCGGACGGGCAGCCGCAGATTCAGCTGCAGGCCTACACCGCGCTCGTCGACTTCGGACTCGACATCCAGCAGACGCTCGAGCTGCCGCGCTGGCTATCGGGCCGCTTCGTGCTCGGCGAACCGCGCGACCTGCTCAACATTGAAGGCCGCTATCCGGCGGGCGCTCAGCTCGCGCTCGAACGCCGCGGCCACAGCGTGAATCGTTGGCCGGCATGGCACGAGCTCGCCGGGCACGCGCACGGCATCACCCTCGACCCGGCGACGGGCATGCGCATCGGTGGCGCCGACCCGCGTAGCGATGGCGCGGCGATCGGCTATTAGCGCGCCGCGGGCGCGCGCTTGCACCTGCCGCGGCGACGGCGGTCACGACCGGCGCGCCGCGGCGGCGCGATGAGCACGAACCGCTGGACGATCCTGCTCGTTCTGTTCCTCGCCCGAGCGGCGATGGGTTTCCGGTTCCAATCGATCGCCTCGGTGTCGCCGTTGCTGGTCGCGGACTTGGCGATCGACTTCGCCCTGCCCGGCGCGCTGGTCGGCGGCTACATGCTGCCGGGAGTCATCGTGGCCATCCCCGGCGCGCTGTTGGGGCAGCGGTTCGGCGACAAGCGGATCGTCTTGCTGGGCCTCGCCCTCATGGTGCTCGGGAGTGCGCTCGTCGCGGGCGCCGACCGCTACGCCGTTGCACTCGTGGGACGCGTCGTAAGCGGCGCCGGCGCCGCGCTCTTGAACGTGCTGCTCGCCAAGATGGTCGCCGACTGGTTCGTCAACCGGGAGCTCTCCACGGCGATGGCGATCCCGGTCACGAGTTGGCCGCTCGGCATCGGGTTGGGGCTGGTGACCCTGGGGCCGCTCGCGGTCGCCACCTCTTGGGCCCTTGCCATCCAAGCGACGGCATGGGTTTGCGCGGCGGCGCTCGCCTTGGTTGCGGCGGCATATCGCAGCCCGGCGCCGGTCGACGAGCCGCGTGCGCCCGCGCGCATGCGCTGACGGTTGACCGGACCGGAAATCGCGCTCGCCTCGGCTGCGGGCTGGATCTGGATGCTCTACAACGTCGGCTACATCATCGTCGTGAGCTTCTCCCCGATCCTGCTCGCCGAGAGCGGATTGGCAGCGGCGAGCGCCGCGATGGTCGCAAGCGCCGCGACTTGGCCGCTGGTCGCTGCGGTTCCGATCGGCGGCCTGATCGCCGACCGGACGGGGCGCGGCGACGCCGTCATACTGGCATGCTTAGCCGCTATGGCCGTCACCATTCCGTTGCTGCTGTTGGCGCCATCGCCGCTCGCGATGCTCGCGATCGTCGGCCTGCTGACCGGACCGCCAGCCGGAATCATCATGGGGCTCGTGCCGCAGGTGCTCCGTCCAGCGGCCCGCAACCTGGGAATGGGGATCTATTTCACCTGGTACTACCTCGGGATGGCCGTCCTCCCGGTGATCGCCGGCTGGTGTCGCGACGCGAGCGCCGTCGAATCCGCGCCGCTGCTGTTCGCGAGCGTGCTGTTGGTCTTGGCGCTGGCGTGCCTGCGCCTGTTTCGACAGCTCGCGCAGCGGTTGGAACCTTGGGCGGAGCAGGCCGATGTCTGAGCCGCTCGCCCACGTCCCGCACGGCGCGCTCTGGCAGTCGATCCTGGAGCGCACCCGCACGGCGCTTGCGTGCGGCGCGCTGCAGCCGATCGAGACCGAAGAGGCGTTGGTCGACGATGCCGCCGTGCAATTCACGGTGCGCAGCCTCTCCAGTCTCGAGCGCAAGACCGAGGCCGCAGCCGCGACGGCGCCGAACGACCGCGCCGCGGCGAGCCCGTTCCTGCCGCCCGACCCAGCGCTCACGCTAGGCGCGCTGTCATCGACCCATACCGGCGTCCTCAACAAGCATCCGGTCGTTGCGCATCACCTGCTGATCGTCACCCGGCAATTCGTGCCGCAGGAGCTGCTGCTCGACGCCGCCGATTTCGCGGTGCTCGCCCGATGCCTGGGGGAGATCGATGCGCTGGGCTTCTACAACGGCGGGCAGGGGGCCGGTGCAAGCCAGTCGCACAAGCACCTGCAGCTGGTGCCGCTGCCGCTCGGCGGCGGCGCTTGGGATGTCCCGATCGAGGCGCTCCTCGACGCGTGGTCGGTCCGCGGCGCGGTGCTGCGGCTCCTGCGCCTGCCGTTCGAGCATGCGTTCGCGCTGCTCGAGCCGGGTCTCTTCGATGATCCGGCCCGCGCCGCGGAGCGGATGCAGGAACTGTACGCGGCGCAGACCGCGGCGATCGGCGTGGTGCGGGATACGGCGGCCAACGATCCGGCGCGCCAATCGTCGCCCTACAACCTGCTCGTCACGCGGCGCTGGATGCTGGCGGTGCCGCGGTCGCAAGAGCGGTTCGGCTCGATCTCGGTCAATGCCTTGGGTTTCGCCGGTTCGCTCTTCGTGCGCGACCGTGCCGCGATGCACGCGCTGCGCGCGGCAGGACCGATGAACGTGCTGCGTGCAGTCGCCGCTCAATAAGGCCGGGTGCCAAAGAGGTACGGGTGCGCGATGAGCGCCGCGGCGTACAGGCCGCATCCGGCGCCGATCCGCCGCCAGCCGATCTCGGCGAAGTCGAATCGATTGCGGCCGTTCACGATCGCCCCGAACGGCACGTTCGAGGTCGCCGCGGCGAAGCGCTGCCATGCCGCGCCGAGCGCGGCCGCCTTGCGCGCGTCGATCAACCGCGTGCCGGCCGCGGCGAGGAGGAGGAATCCGCCAAAGAAGATCAGCGCCGCGAGATCGCCCCGCGCGAGGATGTGGACGCCGGCCCAGAGCATGATGCCCCACATCAGCGGGTGGCGCGTCACGCGGAGGATGCCCCGCGCCGGTTCTGCCGACTGCAGCGCCTCGTGCTGCAGGACCGCGGTTGGGTTGCGCGTCATCAGACCCGCGACGATCAAAATGAGTGCGAACGGCATGACCACCAGGGGCCAAAGCCGCAGGCCGTGATTCGGCCATAGCGCCTCGAGCGGCGCGCGCGAGTAGGCCCAGATCATCCAAGCGAGCGTTGCCAACGACACGAGCGAGTAGCCGCCGAGATAGCCGCGTTCGCTCACCGCTTTCACCAGCGCCGCGCGGAGCGGCGTGCTTGCGAGCAAGTGGGCGCCCAGGAACGCGAGCGTGGCCAGAGCGAGGTGGGAGATCGGGTCCATCGGCTGCGCGGCGCTGGCGCGCTAGAGGGTCGGGCTCGCGAACTCCCCGCCGAGCGCGACCAGCCCCCAGTTCGAGCCGTGGGCATCGAACGCGAACCCGATGTGGGCCGCGAGCGAATGCGCATCGCGGAACAGACGCTGGATCGGGTAGCTGTCGTAGATGCCGTTCGCCCCGGCCATCGCGTGCAACAGATCCACCGCCTCGGTGCAGAGCTGGGCGGCGTACGCGACGTTGCGCTTGATGCGCAGCTTCTCCTCGACGGTCATGATGCGGCCCCCCGCGGCGGCCCGTTGCGCGGCGATGCAATCGTTGCGGCACAGGAGCCGCGCCGCCTCGACCCGCGCCCCCGCCGCGCCGATGCGCAGCTGCACGGTCTGGAAGTCCCGCATCCGCATCCCGGTGTAGTTGGTGCTGCGCGCCTTGACCGCCTCGCAGGTGAGATCGAGCGCCGCTTGCGCGTTGCCGAGCGCCGCCCCGACCAGGCAGTGCGAGCCGAGCGTGGTGATCGGGACGCGATAGATCGGGTTCGGGTTCGCGCGCGCGCCAGGAAAATCGGCGCCGCCGCGGCAGTCGTACATGCACAGCGTACGGTACGCGGGAACGAACAGGTCCGTTGCCCGCACCGACTTCGAACCGGTCGAGCGCATGCCGAGCACGTGCCAATCGTCGATGATCTCGTATTCGGAGCGGTGGACGAGGCACATGCGGTGGTCGACGACGCGCTCGCCGTCGCGCACCGTCACCGCGAGCAAGTTCCATTCCGACGGGTCCACGCCGCTCGAGAAATTCCAGTGACCGCTCACCACCAAGCCGCCGTCCACCTTGCGGCCGTGCCCCTGCGGGAACGCGATGCCGGAGGCGATCAGCGCGTCCGGATTGGCGCCCCACACTTCCTCTTGCGCCCGCTCGTCGCAGAGCGCGACCATCCAGTGGTGGACGGCGAGGTTGCCCACGTTCCACGCCGTCGAGGCGCAGCCGCGCGCAATCTCCGTCGGCAGGTCGACGAACGACACGTAGTCGAGCTCCATCCCGCCGTAGCGCTTCGGCTGCGCGAAACGAAGCAGACCGGTGCGGTGGAGGTCAGCGACCGTCTCGGGGAGCATGCTGCGCGCCGCTTCGGCGCGCGCCGCCCGCTCGCGCAGCGCGGGCACCAGCGCGCCCGCGCGCTCGAGCGCCTCGTCGTAGCCGACGTCGGCGAAGCCGCTCGCCGGCGCATTCACGACCGGGTCTCGGCAACTCGCGGCATCGCGGCGTAGTTCTCGCTACCGCCGCCCCAGCTCGGCGCCGCCACGATGCCGAAGAAGTTCAGTTCGATCGTGAGCTGGTCGGGGTCTTTGACGAACATCTGGTAGAGCTGGAATTCCGGGAAGTACCGTTTGCGGTATGCCAGCCCGATCGCGTCGAAGCGCTGCGCGAATTTCTCCGGGTCGGTGGCGAGAAACGCGATGTGGTCGATGATGCCGGAGTTGTCAGTAGCCGATTGCGGCGTCGTGCCGAGGTAGTAGAGCTCCTGATTGGGGACGCCATGCGGGCCCATGTGGACCTGGATCTTCCCGTTCACCCCGAGCCAGTAGCCGGGAAACGGAAAATCCGGTCGCGGCATCACCTCGAACCCGAGCACCTCGCAGTAAAACTGCTTGCAGCGCTCGAGGTTGTTGGTGCGCACGAAGTAGTGGTTGAGTTCGGTCAGCGGCACGGTCGTTCTCCCAGGCTTGGATCGCGAGTTACCGAAATAGTAAGCCTAAGCGCGCGCGGGGCACAGAGCCGGCGGCTTTGCCGGGCACACCGAGCATGCTAGATTCGCCGCGCGCAAAGCGAGATGGCGTTTTTCACCGCTAACGGAGTCGCCCTGATGGCGCGTATCGGTCTGACCGGACTTCTCGTGCTGCTCAGCATGGCCTGGCCCGTCGCGGGCGCCCGCGCGCAGCCGGTCGGCTATCCCAGCAGACCGGTGCACCTGATCCTGCCGTTCCCGCCCGGCGGCTCGACCGACGTGCTCGGCCGGGCGCTCGCCGACAAGCTCGGCGAGCGGCTCGGCCAGCCGGTGATCGCGGAGAACCGTCCCGGCGCGGGCGGCAACCTCGGCGCCGAGGTCGCGGCGAAGTCGGCGCCCGACGGCTACACCCTCGTCCTGTGCGCGCCGTCGCTCGCGATCAGCCCGAGCCTGTATCGCAAGCTGAACTACGATCCGCTGCGCGACCTCGCGCCGATCTCGCTGGTGGCGACCGTGCCCAACCTGATGGTCGTAAATGCCGCGGTGCCGGCGCAGTCGCTCGCCGAGCTCGCGCAGCTCGCGAAAGACAATCCAGGCAAGCTCAATTTCGGCTCCGGCGGCGCCGGCACCTCCAACCATCTCGCCGGCGAGATGTTCCGCGCGCTCACCAAGACCGACATCGTGCACGTGCCGTACAAGGGCGTGGAGACCGCGATGCTCGCCGTGCTCTCCGGGCAGGTGCAGATGGTGGTGATCGGCCCGCCGCCGTCGATGCCGCATCTGAAGAGCGGCAAGCTGCGCGCGCTCGCGGTGCTCGGCGAGGAGCGCTACGCCGGTTTGCCGGACGTGCCGACCGCGGCCGAGGCCGGCATGCCGGAGTTCCAGGTCGACACCTGGTACGGCGTCCTCGCGCCGGCCGGCACCCCGCGCGACATCGTGGCTCGGCTCAACGGCGAGCTCACGAAGCTCATGCAGACGAGCGACATGCGCGAGCGGCTCGCCGCCATGGGTATCGAGCCGCTCACGAGCACGCCCGAGCAATTCGGCGCGTTCATCAAAACCGAAGCGGCGAAGTGGGCCAAGGTGGTCAAGGCGTCCGGTGCCCAGGTCGATTGAGCCGATGTTCGGCTATCGCCGCCTCGCGTGGCTCTTCGCGCTCGCCCTCGCGGTGCCCGGCGCGCCGGCACCCGCCCAATCCTATCCGAGCAAACCGCTGCGGCTCGTGGTCGGGTTCGCGCCGGGCGGTGGGGTCGATATCAACGCGCGGCTCCTCGCCCCCAAACTCGCCGAATTCCTCGGCCAGCCCGTGATCGTCGAGAATCGACCCGGCGCCGGCACCAACATCGCGAACGAGTATGTCGCGAAATCGGCGCCGGACGGCTACACGCTGTTGGTCAACACCGCCGCGGTGGCGATCAACATGGCGCTGTACCGGAACCTGCCGTACGACACGCTGCGCGATTTCGCGCCGATCTCGGTGTTCTCGGAGAGCCCGAACATCCTCGTGGTGCACAGCACCGTTGCGGCCCAGAACGTCCAGGAGCTGATCGCTCTCGCGCGCAGCAAGCCGGGCGCCCTGAACTATTCGTCCGCCGGCTCGGGCACCACCCAGCACTTGTCCGGCGAGCTCTTTAAGCTCCGCACCGGGACCGACATCGTGCACGTCCCGTACAAGGGCAGCGCGCCGTCCCTCACCGCGCTCATCGCGGGCGAAGTCGACTTCACCTTCGCCAATATTCCGGCCATCATCCAGCAGGTGCGGGCCGGCCGGTTGCGGCCGCTCGCCTCCACCGGCGACCGGCGCTCGGAACTGATGCCGGAGGTGCCGACCATGAAGGAGGCGGGGGTGGACGGCGTGCAGGTGACGGTGTGGTACGGCGTGTTCGCGCCGGCGGCGACGCCGCAGGACATCGTGAACGCGCTCGCCAAGGCGGTCATCAAGGCCGCGCGCTCGCCCGACGTCCGCAGCCGCTTGCTCGATCAGGGGGCCGAACCGGTCGGCAGCACGCCGCAAGAGTTCGGCAAGCTGCTGCGCGAGGAGGTCGCGCGGTGGGCCGAGGTGATCGGCGCCGCTGGCATCCGCGCCGACTGACTGCGTCAGCCGGGTTCGGGGCGCTGCGAAAAGCTGCGCTCGAACACGCTTTCAGCGATCCGGTTCTTGAGGATTTCGATCGAGCCGCCGGCGATCATCCAGCCGCGGCAACGGCGCATGCAGTACTCCACCAGCGCCTCCTCGCTGTAGCCGAGGCCGCCCATCACTTGCAGCGCCTCGCTCGCGATCTCGAAGCCGGCCTGGTTGCAGAACGCCTTCGCAATTGCGGTCTCCGACGCCGATGGAAAGCCGCGATCGGCGTTCGCTGCCGCGCGATAGAGCAGGAGCTCGCCGGCGTCGAGCTTGATCTTCATTTCGGCGAATTTCCACTGCAGCCCCTGGAACTCGCACAGCAGCCGACCGAACTGCCGCCGCTGCAGCGCCCACTCCCGCGCCGCCTGGTAGGCGTAGCGGCCGAGCGCGAGCGAGCGCGCGGTGTTGCCGATGCGCTCGACATTGAAGCCGGCGATCTGCTTCTTGAAGCCGCCTTCCCTCAGCACCACCATTTCGGGCGGCACGAACACATCTTCGAAGTAGAGCTGCGCCCATTCCTCGCCGGACATGAACTTCGAGCGTTGGCCGAAGCGCACCCCCGGCGCCTTGATGTCGATCAGCACCGAGCCGATGCCGTCCACGCCCGGGCCGAAGCGCACGTAGGCGAGGATCACCTCCGCGTACGGCGCGTGCGTGGTGAACACCTTCGTGCCGTTCACGCGGAACCCCGCGCCGTCGGGCGTCGCAGTGGTTTTGAGATCGGTCACCGCCGAGCCCGCCTCGGGCTCGGTCATGCCGACGCTGATGAGCGCCTCGCCCGCGAGCAGCCGCCCGAGGTAGCGCGCCTTTTGCAGCGGCGCGCCGTACTCGGCGAGCACGCGAATCGGGCCGAAGTTGCCCGCTTGCACGACGTCCGCGCTGCGCGGGCAGACCGCGGCAACCGCCTCGATCGCGATCACCGCATCCATCAGCGTGCCGCCCTGGCCGCCGTCGGCGGCGGTGACCGTGATGCCTAGCAGTCCCTGCTTCGCCATCAGCTTGGCAACGTCCCACGGATAGTCGGCGGCGTGCGCGCGCTCGCGTGCGAGTGGCGCGAGGTGCTTGGCGGCGAAGCGGCGTACCGACTCGCGGAACTGCTCCTGCTCGGACGTGAAATGGAAGTCCATCGCGGGGCGCCTTCAGCCGCACCTTAGGTCCGGCCCGGCACCGGGCGGCGCGGCACGCGGGTTCATCCAGGAGCGATGCCGATCTTCCGCACGAGATCGCGGTAGCGCTGCCAGTCGGCGCGCATGACTTCGGCCATTTGCGCCGGCGCGGTCGGCGCGGGCTCCGGCCCAAGGCGGCCGAACCGCTTCTGCAGCTGGGCGTTGCCGAGCACCTTGCCGGCGTCGGCGCTGATGCGCTGCACCATGGCCGGCGGCGTGCCGCGCGGCGCGACCGGCAGCAGCTCGTCGCCGCCGGGCGCCGCCCGCCGTACCGCGCCGATCGCAATGAACCCGTCGCCGCCAGGACGCGGCTCGACGATCACTTGCTGGCTCCGGGCTTTGGCGAGGCCGTCGGCCACGAGGCGGGTCGCCACGTCCGGCGAAATGCCCCTCGGGTAGGCCGAAGTGATGCGCACCACCTTGCTCGGGAACTCCTGCCCCCAAGCGTCGGGCGCGGCCAGCTCGGCGATGATGCCGGCGCGCACCGCCGCGATCAATGCTCTCGCGCCCCGCCATGGCCGCTCGCTCCTTCGCTCACCCGGCGCACGCGTGAGACCGCGTGGCCGAGAGCGAGTATAGAGATGCCGCCCGCAAAGCGATAGGCAAGCGCCGCGCCCGAGGACTCGCGTCCGTTTGCAGTTTTCTTGCCCCGGTCGTTCACCATGGCATTCGCGCCGAGACCGGCCGACTTGAGCCGGCGGCGAAGGAGGTGAGTGATGGAGACCCGGGTTGAGCAACCGCCACGGCAGAGCGCCGTCGCGGCACTGAACCTTTCGCACAGCACGCTCATGTGCCGCGGCTTGCCAACTCGCGGCGGTCCTACGAGGAATTTCACGGGCTCGAAGTGGTGCGCCACGCGCGCCCGGCGATGATGCTGCGCCTGAACTCCAACATCTATGTGGTCTGCGTGTGCATCGGCGAGCGCGTGCCCGACCAGCACGTGCTGACGCATTGGGCTTGAACGTGGCGACGCGCGAGGAGGTCGACCGCGCGCGCGCCGCCGCGCGCGAGCGCCAGGTGCGCTACGGCATCCGCAAGAGCATGGCGGCGCGCGAGCGGCACCGATGGCTTTTACTTGCAGGACCTTGACCAGAACGGGCGATCCAGTACGAGTCGCGGCGGATCGACGACTTCTTCGACCGCGGCGACCAGTTCGACTTAGGCGCTGGCGCCGTCGACACGGCCGAGTCGCACGAATGACGGGCGCGCCGCGGGGGGCGCAATCGGCCGACCATGCGCCTACACCGGGATTGCCGATCGCGGTCCGCGCTAATCCTCGCCCCGCATCAGCGCGACGCCGTCGAGCGCAACCACGCCGGAGCGCTTCACGAGGAGCGGGTTGATCTCGGCCTCCGCGACCGGCTGACCCGCGACGAGCGCGAGCCGCGATAGCGCGGTCACCGCCTGCCCGAGCGCGTCGAGGTCGCCGCGCGGGAGCCCGCGATAGCCGCGGATCATCGCGAAGCCGCGCACTTCCGCGATCATTACCGCCGCCTCGTCCTCGCTTACTGGCGCGAGGCGGAGCGCGTAGTCGCGATACAGCTCGGCGAGCGTGCCGCCGGCGCCGACGAGCACGATCGGGCCGACCAGCGGGTCGTGGCGGTAGCCGACGATCGCTTCGGCGAGCCCGCCCTCCATCCGCTGGACGAGCACGCCGTCGATGCGCGCCGCCGGATGCGCGGCGGCGACGGCGCCGAGCAACGCGCGCACGCGCGTCTCGTACTCGCCCTGGCTCGCGATGCCCAGCGCGACGCCGCCGGAATCGGTCTTGTGGGCGATATCCGGTGAACGCACTTTCGCCGCCACCGGATAGGGCAGCGCGTGCGCGTAGTCCGGCGGATCGGCCGCGACCGACTCGACCACCGGCACGCCGAGCGCGCGAACCAGCGCGAGGGCTTGCGCCTCGTCCAACTTGCCCCGCCGCGGGATTCCGCTCGGCCATTGAACCGGCGCGAGCGCCGGCCGCGCGCGCGGCGTGCGCCAGGCGAAGAAAGCGGCGAGCGCGTCGGCGCACGCCTCGGGCGTCCGAAACGCGGCGATCCCTTGCGCCGCGAGCAGGGCGAGCGAGCGCTCGGCATGCGGGGTGAGAAAGGCGGCGAGCGGCTTGGCGTGCCGCGGCGCGCGCAAGATCGGTTCGACGGCGAGCTGCGGATGAAACTGCGCCGAGGACCCGACCACCGCCAGCACCGCATCGCACCGCGCGGAATCGAGCACGGCCGCGAGTACCGCTTCGTAGGTCGCGCTGGTTGCGGCGAGTGTGAGATCGATGATCGGCGCGTCGGCGGCCCGCACGCCGAGCGCGGCGAGCTTCGCCCGCAGCGGTTCATCCGGCGCCATGGCATCGATGCCTAGCGTTCCCAACCGGTCGACCACGCTCGCGGCGCCGCCGCCGGTCGTGGTCACGACGGCGACGCGCGGCGCGCGCGCGAGATTCGGCGGTTCGCGCCCCGCGACGAGCGGCGCGATCTCGATCAGCGTCTCGAGCAGATCGACGCGCAGGATGCCGCAATCGCTAAGGTAGGCGCCCACGGCTGGGTCGGCGCCCGCGAGCGCGCCGGTGTGCGATCGTGCGAGGCGCTCGCCGAGCGGCGAGCGCCCGAGCTTGTACGCCACCACCGGCTTACCCGCGGCGTGCGCCTTGCGCGCCGCGCTCGCGAGGCGCGCCGCGTCGCGCACGGTCTCGAGGAACAGAAGGATCACGCGCGTGTCCGTGTCCTCAGCGAGCAGCTCGACCAGCTCGCCCACGCCGAGGTCGGCCTCGTTGCCGACCGCAACCAGCTTGGCAAAGCCGAGCCCGCGCGCCGCGCCGCGCGAGAGCACGGTGCCGAGCAGAGTGCCGCTCTGCGACACGACGCTGGTTGCCCCGACCGGCAGCCGGTCCATTTCTAGCACCGCGTTGACCGTGAGCGCGACCCGGCCGGGAATGTCGACGAGGCCCATGCTGTTCGGGCCGAGCAGCCGCACGCCGAGTTCGCGCGCGCGGGCGGCGAGCCGCGCTTGTCGTGCCGCACCGATGGCGCCGGCGTCGGCGAAGCCGTCGGTGAATACCGTGACGACCGGGATGCCGCGCGCGCCGCAGTCCTCGAGCGCGCGCTCGACCGCGTCGCCCGGCGCCATCACGAACGCGTGGTCGATCTCGCCGGGCGCCTCCGCGAGGCTCGCATAGGCGCGCTCGCCGAGCACCTCGGCGCGGGTCGGATTGACCGGGATGACGCGCCCCGCATAGCCGTGCTTGCGCAAGAAACGCTGCGGCCGGGCGGTGTTCTTCGCCGGCTCGCCCGAGGCGCCGACGAGCGCTATCACCCGTGGGGTGAAGAGGGCCTGCGCCAGACTCACGCGAGGAAGCCGACCGACGGCTCGCGCGCGCACCGCCAGAGGCGCGCGAGCAGCTGCCGCGCCCGTTCCTCGCCGAGCACCGGCCCGGCGAGCTCGAGATACTTCTCCTCCAGCTCGCGATCGGAGAGCGGCGCGTCGGGATCGCCCTTGCGCGTCGGCTGCAGGTGCGCGTCGCGGCGACCGTCGCGCGATTCGATTGCGACGCGCGCCGCGCGCTGTCCGGGGAACGTCGCATCGAGCTCCGGATCGACCGCGACCTCGATCCGCCGCATCAGATCGCGCGTGACGGCATCCTCCAGCAGCCGAGGCGGTTCGAAAGCGGCCAGGCGCACGCTGCCGTGGACGAGCGCCGAGGCGACCACGTACTTCAGCGAAAAGCGCGCCTCGGCCGCCGTGCGTGGGTTCTCGTGGCGCGCCACCTCGAGTCCGGCGCGGTAAGTACCGACGCGGACCCGCTCGATGTCGCGCGCGGCGATGCCCATGCGCGCCTGCAGCGCGAGCGCGCCGTCGATCGCCGCGAACGCGTGGCCGCAGCAGGCGTGGTTCTTAAACGTCATGCGCGTAATGTGGAAGTCGCGGCCGAGCGTCGCGAGCGCCTCCTCCCAATCGGGCCCATCGCCCATCGCGCGGCCGTAGCCGGCGTCGCCCTCCAGCACATTGAGCGACCCGATGACGCCCGCGGCGGCGGCGAGCGCGGCGGTGATACCCGCTTCCGCGGCGCGCCCGGCGTGCAACGGCTTCGACATCGAGTCCATGCGGAACGCCTGCTGCAGCCCGGCGGAGAACGTGGCGACGGTGGCGAGCGCGTGCGCGAAGCGGCTCCGGTCGAGGCCGAGCAGCTCGGCCGCGGCGGCGGCGGCGCCGAAGCAGCCGATGGTGCCGGTGTTGTGCCAATAGCGGTAGTGCGCGCTGCCCATGGCCGCGCCGATGCGCGTCGAGATCTCGTAGCCGACGATCACGGCGCGCAGCAGCGCCGCCCCCGTCACCCCCCGCGCCTGGGCGAGCGCGAGCGCGGCGGCGATGGTCGGTGCGCCGGGGTGGTAGATCCCTTCGCGGAAGATATCGTCGACCTCGACCGTGTGCGCGGCACAGCCGTTGATGAGCGCGGCGGCGCGTGCGGTCGCGCGCCGGCCGGCCGCGAGCCGCGACTCGCCGCGATCGAGCTCGTCGGCGAGCGCGCGCTCGAGCAGCGTCGCGGGTGGCACGACCGCGCCGGGCAGCAGCGCCGCATACCAGTCGATCAGGGCGCGCTGGGCATGGTGCAGCACCTCCGGCGCGATCGGCTCCCGGCGAAAGGCTTCGGCGAATGCGGCAAAACGCTCGACGACGTGCATTAAGGACGGGTCCTTCCGGGCGGTGAGCCGTGCGCGGCGGGTCGGGGCTTCTCGACCCGGGCGGCGCTTGGCGATGCTTGCACAGGGCTGCGCTGGTGCCTCGTCATCCGGCGCAGGGTATACCGAAATCGCACCGCCGGTCCCGCCGCCGCGGGCCCCGCGGCGATGTGCCGCGGGTCTAGCGCGAGCCCTATTCGACCGCGATCCCGGCGTCCCTCATCAGTCTCGACCACTTCGCCTGGTCGGCGCGGATGAAGCGGGCGAACTCCTCGGGGGTGTCGCCGGCGGGGTCGCTGCCCAAGCCGAGCATTCTTTCGCGCACCTCGGGCGCCTGCAGCGCGCGCCGCACGTCGAGGCTCAACTTCGCCACCACCGCCCGCGGCGTGGCGGCGGGCGCGAGCAGGCCGAACCAGCCGACCGCCTCGTAACCGGGCAGCCCCGATTCCGCGACCGTGGGCAAATCGGGCAGCCGCTCCGAGCGCTTCGCCCCGGTGACGGCGAGCGCCTTTAGCTTTCCGGTCTGCACATACGGCATCACCGTTTGCGCCGGCGCGAACATCAGGTCGACGTGCCCCGCTACGAGATCGGCGAGCGCTTGCCCGGTGCCTTTGTAGGGCACGTGCAACAGGTTCACGCCGGCCATCGCCTTGAAGAGCTCCGCCGAAAGATGCGATGCCGCGCCGATGCCCGAGGAGCCGTAGGTGAGCCGCCCCGGGTTGGCTTTGGCGAGCGCGATCAACGCCGCGACGTTGGCGGCGGCGACGCCGGGGTACGCCGTCACGATGTAGGGCGACGCCGAGACCAGCGACACCGGGGCGAACTCGCCCACGTTCTTCTCGGTGAGCGATGCGGTCGAGCTCATGAGGAGCGTGTAGCCGTCGGCGCTCGACTGCGCCACGTAGTCGGCGCCGATGTGGCCGCTCGCGCCGGGCCGGTTCTCGATCACCAGCGGCTCGCCCCAGCCGGCGGCGAGCTGCGGTCCGATGATGCGGGCGAGCGTGTCGGCGCCGCCGCCCGGCGGAAACGGCACGATGATGCGCACCAGCTTCGACGGAAAAGTCGGTGCCGAGCTAGGCGGCGGACCTTGTGCGCGCGCGCCGGCTGCGGTCAGCAACAGGAGCGCCCCACCGATCACCCAGGCCGCCAGGCCGCGGTCACGCACCGAAGCGCCTCCTTGTCGGTCGCCAGTGGTTGCGGCCGGCTGCCGCCGCGGGGGCGGGTTCACTCCCTTTCGTCGGCGGGCGAGCGCGGAATGGCCGCCGGCGTCCCGCGCGGGCTTCGCCGCGGCTCACCGGGCTCGTCGCGCGCTCAGGGGCGACCGAACAGGCCGACCAGCCCCGCCGCACCCTTGGTGTGGCCGTTGAGCTTCTCGAACAGCTCGTCCCGGGTGAGACCGGGTGGCAGCTCACTCGGCTCGACGTCGGTGGCGATCAGCGTGAACGTATAGTGATGCATACCGGTGCCGGGAGGCGTGCAGGGCCCGAGGTAGTGGCCCAAACCGGCGGTACCCTTGCCGCCGACGAACCGCTTCGACGGCTGGCTCGCATCGCCTTCAGGTAACCCGGTCGCGTTGCCGGGGATGCCGTAGGCGACCCAGTGCACGGTGCCGAGCCCTTGCCGGCCTTCCGGATCGACCATTACGAGCGCCAAGCTCTTGGTGCCGGCCGGCACATTGGACCAGGCGAGGGGCGGCGACACGTTGTCGCCGATGCAGTTCGGATTGGTCTTGATGTTGCCGGCGTTCTTCTTGTTCAGCATCGTGCCGTCCTTGAAGGTGGCCGATGTCAGCGAGAACGGATCGGCGGCGAGCGCGCCCTGGCCGCTGCACAGCGCCGCAATGCCGGCCGCCAGCGATGCACCTGCGATATTGCGCCGAATGAACATGCGTGTTTTCTCCTTAAGAGGGTGCGGCTCGCCCGGCATTCGCCGGATGGCGTCTGGTGCGACCGTCGAGCCCGCGGCGCCATAGTACTTCAGCGGCGGCATGGTAAAGGCGAATTCCCAAACGCGCTGCGCCGGCAGTTGGTCGCGCTTCAGGTGCGCGAGCGCACGACCGCTGTTCACCGGTAGAAGATATGGTTTCCGATCTTCGCGACGCGCGTTTTTTCGGCCGACCAACTCGGCTGGACTTCGGCCGCGTGATAGTAGAGCACGCCGCGCAGCTCCGGGGCGTGCCGACCGGCGTACACGGCTTCGGCCACCTCCTGCGCGCGCTCCCACTGCGGCCCCTTCGGCGCGGCCAACTGATCGAACTCGGTCCAGGAGAAGGCACCGACGTAGCGCCGCCGCAGGAGGTCCCAGTTCTTCTGATAGACCACGCCGCAGACGGTCCGCGAAAAGCGACCCGAGGCGACCCGATTCATCGTCACTTCGGCGACCGCGTATTGACCGGCCAGCGGTTCACCGCGCGCCTCGTGATACACATTCAGGGCGAGACAGGTCAGATTTTCCCGGTCGTCCTTGGTCGAGAACATCGAGTCGATGACTAAGCCGAATCCGGCGCCGAACGCGCCGAGCAGGGCGAGGAGCAGGAACCCCAGCACGAACGGCGTCTTGTTCGTCGTGTACCAGACGAAGCGCGCGTTGGTCCACCAGCCCGCGACGACGGCGGACGCGCGCTGGGCCCATGCGTGGCGAAGGCGGTAGTACATGTGTTCGCGCTCGGCGGCCAGTTGCGGCAGCGCACCGCGATTTTCAGCTTAGCAGAACCGCACGGGACGCCCGCGCAAGGCGCGCTCGGTTGGGATGCATATTTCACGCCGCCGGCCGTGACGCGGCCGCCGGAGATCGGCGCTGCGTGCCGCCAGCAGTTTGCATGCCGGGTCGATGCGGCCCACGTGCGCCGCGGCACGCGCGCTCACTTTCGCCGGCCGCGCCCGCGTGCTAGATTCGCCCGCGCTGCGCGCGCTGCTACCCCACGTGCCCTCGCTGCGGGAGACTCATCATGCGTATTGGATTGGTCGGAGTTCTGACGCTCGCCATCGCGCTGCCCGCGGCCGCCGAGTATCCCGAGCGGTCCCTGACGATCCTGGCGGGCTATCCGGCCGGCGGCATGGTCGACGTCGTCACGCGCGCGCTCGCCGAGGGCATGAAGAAGCGCTATCCGAAAGGTGTGGTGGTCGTGAACCGCGCGGGGGCCGCCGGCGCGGTGGCGGTGACCGACGTCGCTAAGGGCCAGCCTGACGGCTACACCGTCGTTCTGACGCCGGCCTCGGCGCTGGTCATCGCTCCGCAGCTGAACCAGCTCGGGTACAAGACGCCGGACGACTACGAGCCGGTCATCAACGTCGTGTCGTACTACCCAATGCTAGTCGTGCGGAGCGACGCGCCGTGGCCGACCGCCCAAGCCTTTGTCGCCGATGCGAAGGGCAATCCGGACAAGCTCCGGGTCGGCTCCCCCGGCGAGGGCACCTCAAGCCATCTCAACCTCGAGGAGCTGATGTTTCGCGCCCGCATCAAGGTGATCCACGTGCCGTTCGCCGGCTGGGGGCAGTCGGCGCCGGCGCTGCTCGGCGGCCACATCGATGCAGTCATCGCTCAGCCGGGCGAAGCGAGGCCGCAAGTCGATGGCAAGAAGATGCGCGTGCTCATGGTCTTTCAGCAGAAGCGCCACCCCCTGTTCGCCGACGCGCCGACCGCGAGCGAGCTCGGCTGGCCGGTCGCGAACGGCGTGTGGTATCTGCTCGCGGCGCCCAAGGGCACGCCGGCGCCGGTGCTCAAGTACCTGCACGACGCCGCGCGCGCGGCGATGGCGGAGTCGGCGTTTATCGAGGCGATGAACGCCAACGGCATCGACGTCGACTATCGAGCGGGCGAGCCACTGCGCGCCGATCTCTGGCAGCAGTACAAGCTGAACACCGAGATCCTGCGCCGCATCGGGATGCTCAAACCATAAGCGCGCCGTTCGACTGCCGGCATGGCGCGGCGCAGCAGGCGCAGCCACCCCGTCCCCGGTCACGTCGCGCTCGCTGTGGTAGGGATCGCGCGTAAGCGCGCGCGCCCGCCCATCGCGGACCGCGGGCACGGCGGCGGGCGCTAAGCCCGATCCCAGAGGACGTCGCAGTGCGCCTTGACCGCGCGCTCCAGCAGATCGATCAGCGGATGCGCCCGCTGGCGCAGCGAGATCCGCGGCTCCTCGGGTTCGCCGCTGCCGGCGCGCGCCGCCGTGGGTTGCGGCGGGGGATCGGGCGCGGCGGCGAGCGCTGCCTGCAGCCGCTCGAGCGCCCGTGGAATATCGATCGCCAGGATCGCGCTCGGCACCGTGCCGCTGTGGCCCATCATCTTGAGGAGCTCCGCGGCGCTGTCGCCGAACATGGTGAAGCCGCCAACTCGGCTGTCGAAACGCACCAGCATGGCGCGATTCTAAGCGCGACCGGCGGGCGCGGTAGAATCGCGGCCCGTTCCGCATTTGCTCACCGGGGCCCGCCGCCGTGACGCTGGTTCGTCCCTTTACCGGACTGCGGCCCGCTGCCGGGCGCGCGGCCGACGTCCTCGCTCCGCCCTACGACGTACTCTCCACCGCCGAGGCACGCGTGCGCGCCGCCGGCAAGCCGTGGAGCTTCCTGCACCTTTCCAAGCCCGACATCGACCTCCCGCCGGGCACCGACCCCTACTCGCCGGCGGTGTACGCCAAGGCGGCCGACAGCCTGAAGCGCGCGCTCGGCGCCGGCGTACTCGTGCGCGACCCGGCGCCGAGCTACTACGTCTACCGGCTCACGCTGGCCGACCACGTTCAGACCGGCGTCGTCGCCGTCGCCTCGATGGCCGCCTACGAAGCGAATCGTGTTCGCCGGCACGAGCTGACCCGCCCCGACAAGGAGGACGACCGCGTGCGCAACATGGAGGCGCTGAACGCGCAGACCGGACCGGTGCTCGTCGCCTACCCGACCGCGCCCGCGCTCGACGCGCTCCTCGCGGACGCGGCGCAGGGGGCGCCGGATTCGGACGTCACGGCGGACGACGGCGTGCGCCATGCGATCTGGCCGATCCGCGATGCGGCGCGGATCGCGCGGGTCGGTGCGCTCATCGAGGCGCTGCCGACGCTCTACATCGCCGATGGCCATCACCGGTCCGCGGCGGCAGCGCGCGTCGCCGCCGCCCGCCGGCGGGCAAACCCGAGTCATAACGGCGCGGAAAGCTACAACTGGTTCCTCGTGGTCGCTTTCCCGCATCACCAATTGCGCATCCTCGATTACAACCGGGTGGTGCGGGACCTCGACGGGATGAGCCTCGAGGCATTCCTCGCGCGGCTCCGCGAGCGGTTCGCCGTCGCGCCGAGCGCGACGCCGGTCAAGCCCGCCCGCCACGGCGAGTTCGGGCTCTACGCGGGCGGGCGCTGGCACCGCCTTGCGATCCGCGCCGACCTCGCCGGTGTTGCCGACCCGATCGAGCGTCTGGACGTGAGTCTCCTCACGACGCATGTCCTCGCGCCGCTACTCGGCATCGGTGACCTGCGCATCGACCAGCGCGTCGAGTTCGTCGGTGGCGGGCGCGGCCTCGCCGAGCTCGAGCGCCGCGTCGACTCGGGCGAGATGGCGGCCGCCTTCTCCCTTTTTCCGACCCGGCTCGAGGACCTGATGGCCGTGGCCGATGCGGGCGGCGTCATGCCGCCCAAATCGACGTGGTTCGAACCGAAACTCGCCGACGGGCTGGTGTCGCACGCACTCGACTAAGCGCGCAAGCGCCCTGGCGCGGCGCCCGGTTACTGGCTAAAATGCCAGTATGGCGCTCAAGACCACACGCGGCGACGGCGGCGGCCCGATGAAAGGCCGCGGCGCGCCGTCGAATCTCGAGGGGCGCTATGAATCGTGGACGCGCGAGCGCTGCGACGACGGCTGGGGGCGCGACGACGGCGAGCTGCCCGCGCTCAAGACCGAGGTCACGCGCGAGACGGCGAAATCGATCATCTCGCGCAACGACTCGCCCGACCTCGGGTTCACGCAGTCGATCAACCCCTATCGCGGCTGCGAGCACGGCTGCGTCTACTGCCTGGCGGGGGAGACGGCGGTCCTGATGGCGGACGGCGGCCGGAAGCCACTGGCCGAGCTGCGGGCGGGGGATGAGATCTACGGTACGGACCAGCGCGGCCGCTACCGGCGCTACGTCAAGACCCGCGTCCTTGCCCAGTGGCAAACGCGCAAGCCTGCCTACCGCCTGCGCTTGGCCGATGGCACCGAGCTCGTGGCGAGCGCCGACCATCGTTTTTTGACTGAGCGCGGCTGGAAGTTCGTCGGCCGTGGGGACGGTCCCGAGGCGGGACCGCGCTTGACCCTAAACGATGCCTTGATGGGCTTGGGCGCCGCCCCGAGGGCGCTCGCGCGTCGGTGCGACACGCGCGAATACCAGCGCGGCTATCTGTGTGGTCTGATCAGGGGCGCGAGCGACCCGGGGAGCGATCGCACCCCGCGGGCGAGCCCGGCCGGTGGGGATCGGCATGAATTCCGCGTCGCGCCGGCCGTCACCGGCGCGCTCGATCGCGCCGCGCGGTCTCTGTCCGGGTTCGGCATCGCCACCGACCCCTGCGCGGTCCAGACGGAAGGCGGGACGGGGCCGTATCGCCGGGCGATCCGCGCGCGCGCGTCCATCGCCGCCATCGAGCAGCTGGCCCAATGGCCGCCGCAGCACGCAGGCGACTGGGCATGCGGATTCGTCGCCGGGGCATTCGACGCCGAGGGGTTCTACGACGACGAGACCGTCGGGATCGCGAGCACCGATTGGCAGTTGATCGGGGCGGCGCGGTCGGCGCTCGCGCGCCTCGCTTTCGGGACGGTGGTCGAAACGACGCCGGCGCGCGCGCGGTGCCCGGTGCACTACCTGCGAGTTCGCGGGGGCAGGGCGGAGCACCTGCGCTTTCTCCGCTGCTGCGATCCGTCGCTTGCGCGCACGCGAGGGATCGCGGGCCAAACCGTCCATTCCCAAGCCGGCCTCGCGGTCGTCGCCGTCGAGCGATTGGACGCCGAGCGCGACCTCTTCGACATCACGACCGGCACCGGGGATTTCATCGCGAACGGCGTGATCAGCCACAACTGCTACGCCCGCCCCGCCCATGCCTATCTCGGCCTCTCCCCGGGGCTTGACTTCGAGACGCGTCTCTTTGCCAAAGTGAATGCGGCCGAGCTGCTGCGGCGGGAGCTGGCCGCCCCGAGCTACCGCTGCGCGCCGATCGTGCTCGGCGCGAACACCGACCCCTACCAGCCGATCGAGCGGGAGCACCGCATCACGCGCTCGATCATCGAAGTGCTGGCCGAATGCGTACATCCCTTCACGCTGGTCAGCAAGAACGCGCTCATCGAGCGCGATATCGACCTCATCGCGCCGATGGCGGCGCGGCGCCTCGCGCAGGCCTGCATCTCGGTGACCAACCTCGACGCCGAGCTCGCCCGCAAGCTCGAGCCGCGCGCGTCCGCCCCGTACCGCCGCCTCGACGCGATCGCGCGGCTCGCGGCGGCCGGCATCCCGGTCACCGTGCTCGTGGCGCCGGTGATCCCATTCATCACCGACCGCCATATCGAGCAGATCCTCGAGCGCGCGCAAGAGGCGGGCGCGACCGGGGCGGGCTACGTCCTGCTGCGGCTGCCGCATGAAGTCGCCCCGCTGTTCAAGGCGTGGCTCGCGACCCACTACCCCCTCAAAGCCGAGCACGTCATGAGCCTCGTGCGCCAGATGCGCGGGGGACGGGACTACGACGCTACCTGGGGTGAGCGCCAGCGCGGCACCGGCAACTTCGCCGATCTGATCGCCAAGCGGTTCGCGCTGGCATGCAAACGGCTCGGTCTCAATCGCGAACGCGCCGGGTTGGACACATCGCAGTTCCGGCCGCCGCGGACGGGGCCGCAGATGAATCTGTTCTGATCGAACAGCGCGCGGACCGCCGCGAATCGCATCGACATCACCTTGCGAGATGCTCGCGCAGCGGCCTCGACCCCCGCGCTCGATTAACACTAATGGTGCGATCCATGAAAAACTCCTGTTGAATTTTTTGTCGTGAAGTGTTATAGAAACATCGCGCGCATTTGGCGCGTACTACGACAAGGAGTTACCATGGCTGCGAAGAAAAAAGCTGCTAAGAAGAAGGCGAAGAAGAAGCTCTAAGCTACACGCCTATAAGTAGTGCGACGGCCCGGGTTCCTGCCCCGGGCCGTTTTGCATTTAGGACCTTGAACCGGCGCGTCCTCGATCCCGGCGCCCGTAGACGTGCTCGGTTATCCTTCTTCCATGGATCCGCGAACACTCGAAACCCCGCGCCTGCTGCTCGACGAATCGCGCATGCTCGCCAACGTCGAGCGCATGCGCGCCCACCTGCACGGACTCGGCGTGCCGCTACGGCTGCATGTGAAGACCGCGAAGTGCATCGACGCGGCGCGCCCGGCGATGGCGCGGCCAGAGGGTCCGATTGCGGTCTCGACCCTGAAGGAGGCGGAGTACTTCTTCGACCACGGCGTGACCGACATCCTGTACGCCGTGGGCATCACGCCGAACAAGCTCGACCACGTCCTCGACCTGCGGCGGCGCGGCGTGCGGCTCGCGGTCGTCCTCGATAGCTTGGATGCGGCGCGCCTGGTCGCCGAGAAGGCGCGCGCGGCGCACGATCCGGTCGACGTGCTGGTCGAGATCGACTGCGACGGGCACCGCTCGGGCGTGAAGCCCGAGGCGCCCCGGCTCCTCGACATCGGCCGCCACTTGCACGAGCACGGCGCCACCCTGCGCGGGGTGATGACCCATGCCGGCGCGTCGTACGACTGCCGCACGACCGACGCGATCCGGGCGATGGCCGAGCAGGAGCGCGCCGCCGCCGTGCGCGCGGCGCGGCGACTGCGCATGATCGGCCTGCGGTGCCCGGTGGTGAGTGTCGGATCGACCCCGACCGCGACGTTCGCGGCCGAGCTGACCGGCGTCACCGAAGTGCGGGCCGGCGTGTTCGTGTTCTTCGATCTGGTCATGGCCGGGCTCGGCGTGTGTCGCCTCGACGACATTGCGCTCTCGGTGGTGACCTCGGTGATCGGCCACCAGCCGGAGAAGGGCTGGATCATCGTCGACGCCGGGTGGATGGCGATGTCGCGCGACCGCGGCACGGCCGGCCAGGCGATTGATCAAGGCTACGGCGTGGTCTGCGACATCGCCGGCCGGGTGATCGACGACCTCACGATGGTCGCGGCAAACCAGGAGCATGGCATCCTCGCCCGCCGCCGCGGATCTACCCGCCCGCTGCCCGACCTGCCGCTCGGGACCCTGCTGCGCATCCTTCCCAACCATGCCTGCGCCACCGGCGCGCAGTTCGACCGCTATCACGTCCTGCGCGACGGCAAGGTGGCGGACGTCTGGGCGCGCTTCACCGGCTGGTAGGCGGGCGATCGCGCACCGGCAGCCGGCGCCATGTCAGAGTCCGACGCCATCGTCATCAAGTGCCGCACCCCTGCGGCCGCGCCGGAGGCGTTGATCGAAGCAATGCTGCGCGCCGCGGTGGCGCCGGCACTGCCGGTGGTGGCCGCCAGCGCGAATCTGAGCCTCGACGGCGCCGAGCTGTACGCCTACCTCTGGCTGCGTCAAGCGACGGCGGTCGGACCGGAATCCCTCGCCCCGTTGATCGCGGCGGCGGCGGGCGCGGCAGCGGTGACAGGGCTGCGGCTCGCCGGGCTGCAGGACGTACGCGGCGCCGCGCACGGCGCGCGCGCCGTGTTCCACTACGTCGTCGAGACCGACGTCACGCCGCACGCCGAGGGCGATCTGAATGACTGGTACAACGTCGAGCATCTGCCTGGGCTCGCGGCCGTGCCGGGCACCGTCCGCGCGCGCCGGCTACTGAATCTTGACGGCGCGCCGCGCTACCACTCCTGCTACGAGCTCGTCAGCGCCGAGACGCTGAGGAGCGCGCCGTGGCTCGCGGTCCGCCACACGCCGTGGAGCGACCGGGTGCGGCCAAGCTTCCGTAACACCAAGCGCACAATGTTCCGGCGCGTCGCCGAGCGAACGCTCTAGCGGCGCCGGCGCGGGGCGCGCTGGCCCATGGCTCGTTTTGGAGGTGCGAAATGGCGAACGAAGTGGCACTGATCGTCGGCGCCGGCAAGGGTTTGAGCGCTTCGCTCGCGCGCGGCTGCGCGCGGCGCGGCATGTCGGTCGCCCTGGCCGCCCGCAGCACGGATAAGCTGGCCGAGCTACTCGCGGAGACCGGCGCGAAGGCCTACGCCTGCGACGCTTCGCGGCCGGCAGCGGTGCAGGCGCTGTTCCGCGCCGTCGCGGCCGAGTTGGGGACGCCCACGCTCGTCGTCTACAACGCGAGCGCGCGCGCGCGCGGCCCGTTGATCGAGATCGACCCGGTGCAGGTCGCCAAATCGCTCGAAATCACCGCCTTCGGCGGTTTTCTCGTGGTGCAGGAGGCGGCGAAGCGCATGCTGCCGCTCGGGCGCGGCAGCATCCTCCTCACCGGCGCCTCGGCGAGCGTGAAGGGTTACGCGCAATCGGCGCCGTTCGCGATGGGCAAGTTCGCGCTGCGCGGACTCGCGCAGAGCGCGGCGCGCGAGCTCGCGCCGAAGGGCATCCACGTCGCGCACTTCGTCATCGACGGCGGCATCCGCGCCCCCGGCGAAGCGCGCGCCGACCGCGGTCCCGACGGCTTCCTCGACCCCGACGCGATCGCCCAGACCTATTTGCAGATTCACGACCAGCCGCGCAGTGCCTGGACCTGGGAGGTGGAGTTGCGGCCGTGGGTGGAGGCGTTCTGAGGGGGGCGCCCGGGCGCGCGGTCAGCGCGGCGCGGCGAACTCCTGCACCCAGTAGATGCCCGACGCGCTGTTCGGGTTGACGGCGTACGCGACGCCCATCTCGGTGTAGTCCGCGCTCATCAAGTTGGCGCAATGCTCGGGACTTGCGAGCCATCCGTTCATCACCGCTTCCGGCGTCGGCGGGCCCGCGGCGATGTTCTCGCCCGCTGCGCGCCAGCGGTAGCCGGCGCGCGTCACGCGCGCGGCCGGTGTGCTGCCGTCGCGGCCGGCGTGAGAGAAATAGTCGTGCGCGGCCATGTCCCGAGCGTGCGCTAACGCCGCGCGTTCGAGGGCCGGCGCGAGCTTGAGGGGCGCTGCGGCGGCGAGCGTCGCGCGGCCGCAGCGACGCGCGCGCGCGCGCGCCTGATTGACGAGCTCGAGCACCCGTCGGCTGACCGCGCGCGCATCACCCGGTGCCGGCGCGGAGAACGGCGCGGCGAGCACGATCCAGGTCTCGTCGCCGCGGCGCGCGACACCGATGTGCCGGAACGCCGCCTGCGCGACTTGGTCGCAGAACCGCTCGCCGACGAGGCGCGCGACGGCCTGATCCTCCGCCGTGCCCGAAACGTGGATCAGCGCCCACGTCACGGCGCGATAACCCGCATCGGACATCGCCTCGCGCTCGGCGCTCCCGCGCGCCATCCGCCGCGCCGCGTCATCGAGACTCGCCGCCGCGCGCAGCGGCGGCTTGGCGCCGGATTTGCCCGCGCAGCCGTGCGCGCGAAGCTCGTTGATGGCGCCGACCAGATCAGCCCGGACCGGGGGCGACGCGGTCGCGAGGAGCAACGCGAGCAGGGCAGCCGCAAGGCGCGCGCGGTGATCGGGATGATCGGAGCGATCGCGGCGGACCTCGACCGCCGGGACCGCGCGTGGCGCAGACCGCGGTAGGATCCTGCTTGCCGTACCCAAGAGGAGCGTTATCCCATGCCGAAGCTCGTCAAGCAAAGCATCACCCTGCCCGCGTCTGCGCAGCGTCTCTACGACATGTACTTGAGCCCCCGCGAGCACCGTCGCATCACCGGGGCGAAGGTGACGGTAGGAAAAAGACCCGGCTCACCATTCCGTGCGTTCGACGGCGCACTCTCCGGGACGATTCTATACACCGTTCCGGGGCGCATGATCGTGCAGTCGTGGCGCTCGACCGGTTGGCGGAAGCGCGACCTCGATTCGACGCTCGTGCTCACGTTCACGCCGAAGGGCCGGTCAGCGACGCGCATCGATCTGGTGCACGTGAACGTCGCCGATCAGGACTACAAGGGCGTGAGCGAGGGATGGCCGAAGTTCTACTGGAAGCCCTGGCGCAAGGCGCTGCGCAAGGGCTGACGAGGGTGCGCGAGGACCGGCGCGCCTCGCGCGGCGGTGCACTCGGCTGGGCGGCCGCGCTGGCGGCCTGCCCGGTCGCCGCCGGCGCGCCCGGGTGCCAACGCGAGTGACTGGTAGGGCGGGTCGGGACGCGGCCCCGGGGGCGTAACCGCGCGCGCCGCTGCCCCGCCGGGGCGCGTGCGCCGCGGTGCGCGCTGTCGACCGCCCTTGAACGCACTACTCGGGCCGCGCCGCCCTGGACGAGGTGCGGATTTCCTGCGCCTGACTCAGCGGCCGCGGTTGATCATCGGTTCGCGCGCTGACCGCTTCGCGACGGCGCGCGCGAATGACCATTGGATCTTCCGGTTGCGCCGGTTCGGGGATGCCGCGGGCGCGCCGCCCCTCGATCGCCTGCGGCGTGGCGCATTGGGTGTATTGCCAGGCGAAGAAGGAATCGGCGCATACATCGGGTTGCCCTTGAGCAAACGAGATCGGTGACGCGCCGAGCAGCATGCCCAGCGCAACGACTGTGCGAGCGGTGCGAGCAATCATCGTAGTTCTCCTGGTAAGAAATCATTTCGACCTGACGCGAGTGGCATGTTAGCCAGCTGGGTGCTATGATCGAAGTGTCAGAAATGACCCTTTTGAGGTGACAATTGCCAAAGTCAAAACGATTGCCGCGGGCCCCGGTCGGCCGTGCTCAGGCGCCACGCGATCGATCGCCAAGGACGGTCCGCGTCGGGATCCTCGCGTTCGAGGGGTGCATGGCGTCCGCGGTGGTCGGCGCGCTGGAATTCTTTGCGGTCACCAACGCGTTGGCGAGCCTTACCAATGCTGCGCCGGGATGCGTTCAGTTCAAGGCCGGAATCGTGACCCGTGGCGGGCGCACCATTCAGTGCGGGCCGACCGTTCGCTTGGCCGGCGTCGCCTCGACCGCGCATCTGGACGTGCTGATCGTTCCCGCCATGTGGCACGAGAACCCGCGCGATCTCGACGCCGAGGTGAGCCGCCTCCCGGGCGAGGTCGCGATGATTCGCGCGGTGCATCAATCAGGCGCCATCATCGCCGCGGGATGCAGCGGCACGACGCTCGCCGCGCAAGCGGGCGTTCTCGATGGCCGCACGGCGACGACGGCATGGTGGCTAGGGGAGTACTTCCGCCGGCGTTATCCGAATGTGCGATTGGCCCTGGAGCAGGTGCTGACGGTCGACGACCGCATCTGGTGTGCCGGGGCGGCCGGGTCCTACCGGAATCTGTGCCTCAAGTTGGTGGAACACTTCGCCGGCGCCGAGATCGCGGCGCTCGCGAGCCGATTCATGTTGATCGATGCCAATCCGACCCTGCAAGCACCGTATGCGCTGGAAGCGATTCAACGGCAGGCCGCCGATCCAGTGGTCGCGAAAGTACAGGACTGGATCCGGCGCAATCTGAATCGGCCGATCAGCATCGAGGAGATGGCCAGGATTGCGCCGACCAGCAGCAGAACGCTGATCCGCAAGTTTCGCGGCGCGCTCGGCACGACCCCGTTGAGCTACGTACAAAAGCTTCGAGTCGAGCGCGCGAAGACGCTGCTCACGACCTCGACCCTGTCGCTGCAGGCGATCATCGATCGTGCCGGCTATGAAGACATGAGCTCGTTTCGCAAGCTATTTCGCGCCCACACCGGGCTCGCCCCGCGCGACTACCGCAATCGATTCCGTATCCGCACCGCGCGCCGCGCGAGGATCGCCGACCCCGGCCGTATGGCTAGCAGCCTGTAACGGCGTGTTCCAGTGGCATAGGGCGCCTGCTCGATCCGGCGGGGCGCGCGCACCGTGCACTTATTGACGCGCACTGACGGGCGAGGCGCGTGACCGCTCGAACTGCGTCCTACCGGCTCTGCCGCGGCGATGCTGCGCCCGGCGTCGTAGTTAGCGCGCCGCGTAGCAACCGGTCAGGCTTCCCGCCGGCGCGGCCTCGAACTGCCTCGCATGCTGGGCGATCGCGTCGATGACACGGCGCCACGACGCAGCGGGCAGCGCGTGGCCGACGTCCGGCAGCAGCAGCAGTTTCGCGCCCGGCACTGCCTCGGCCGTGTCCCGACCTGCGGCCACCGGAATGAGCGGGTCTCGCTCACCGTGGATCACCAGCGTCGGCGCCGTGAGAGAGGCGAGCGCGGATTTCCAGCCGCGGGACTTGAGCACGGCGGCCAGCTGCCGCCGCACCGCCTCCGGCGACACGCCGCGATCGACCATGCGCAGGGCGCGTTTGCGCTCCATCGCATCCTCGACCGCGTCGTCGGTGGCGCGCAGGACCCGCCATAGCTCAACCGCGTGCCCGGCGAAGCCGTCGCGGTCGGGGGGTGCCGGGGTGAGCAGCTTCCACAGGGCCGATTGATTGGGGCGTCCGAGGACTGGGTCGCCGGTCGTCGAGCTGATCGAGGTCAGCGTGCGCACGCGCGCCGGGTGATGGATCGCGAGGAGTTGCCCGATCATCCCGCCCATCGAGATGCCGACCGCGTGCGCGGAATCGATCTCCAGCGCAGCGAGCAGGCCGGCCGCGTCATCCGCCATGTCGCGGAGCGTGTGGAGGTGAGCCCCCGCTAGGGCGCCGAGCCAGCGTCCGGGGTGAAGCTGCGTCCATGCCTTGCCCAAGGCCGGCGCGCCGCGGGCCGGGGCCGCGCGCAACTCGGATGAGTGGCCCATGTTGCGATGGTCGAATCGGATGACGCGGAAACCGCGCGCGGCGAGCAGCGCGCAGAACGACTCGTCCCAACCGATCATTTGTTGGCCGAAGCCGGCGATCAGCAGGATCGGCGGAGCATCGCGCCAGCCGAAGGTGTCGTAGGCAAGCCCGAATCCGCCGACGCGCGCGATCCGCTCCCGCGTACGCGGAACGTGGAGGGTGCGAATCCGCCACCACGCTCGAAGCGCTGCGCTACGAGCGGTGACCGCGATCTGCTGCGCAAGCTGTCCCATTGCCGTCGTCTCAATGCAGCCGTGAGCATAGCGAGAGCGTGCGGCGCGGTGTAGCGCCCACTGCCAACTTGTGCAGCTTGTGCTTGGAATGTCGATGCGGTGGGTGCCCGCGACCCGCCGGGTTGCGCGGCGCTAGAGCATTGGAAACAAGCGTGGTCCGGCACTCCAGCGTCGGCGCCGGCACTAGGCGCGTGCGAACGCGGCTTGAACTACGGCCGGGCGCGGGTGCTCAGGGGAGCGCTCGCGCGCCGCGGGCCGGCCGGCCGGTTGTTGCGGCGGATCGCCGGCGGTCGAACGGATGTGCTCAAAGTCCGCCGATGCGCACGAAGTTCCAGCCGATGCCGCTGCAGAACGGGCACAGGCGCGCCTCGTACTTGCCGGACCCCTTGCAGGCGGTGCATTCCTTCCAGTCGGCGTCGCTGGTGGCGTTCTTGAACACGCCGCGGCACCGTTTGCCCTGCGGGCTTCGGCCGCAGCGCTGTTCGATCGCTTCGGTTCGGTAGGTGATGCCATGGCACTTCTTGCATACGCCGACCGGGTGCATCTTCTTCGTGGCGAGCATGATGTCTCCTTCGCAATCGACGCCTGGTGCTGGGAATCCTGCCAATCCTGGGGGTTTCTGCCGCTGGCGCTGCTTCCGGATGCGCGCGCGGCGGCTAGCGCCGGCGCGATCCGGGGCCGGCGATTCTTCCTTTGGCCTCGTTTACCCGCAACG
>Ga0187846_10000258_pt1 | contig 32470 bp, 30 predicted proteins | sample TC_taG_FD_161473 | JGI IMG/M metagenome (GOLD analysis project Ga0187846, IMG submission 161473) | Biofilm microbial communities from the roof of an iron ore cave, State of Minas Gerais, Brazil - TC_06 Biofilm (v2) | ecosystem: Environmental > Terrestrial > Deep subsurface > Cave > Wall biofilm... | reverse complement strand
CCGAAGCTGAAACTCTGGTACGTCTAACTGGTTCGGCGCAGGCAGCGCTGCGGGGGGGGATGTCCTGTTGTCACCAGCGTTCATCGTAACGCTCACGAGTTTTGCTTGACCCTTGGACTCAGGTTTCTGCTCGACCGAGAAAAGAAAGTCAACGAGTTGAGGTGGGATATTGGGGACCTCCGCGGGCTGCATGGTCGATTCAGCACTAGGCGCCGTCGCGCTGTCTACAAAAAAATTCACGCCAACAATCTCGGGCGAAAACTTCCGCTGCGTTGCGAGCAGGTAGTGGATCACCGCGCCGGACCCAAACTGGGAGATTGCTGGAGCCGATACCTCCAGGTGCGCGCCGACAATTTGCACGGAAATCGGCCGGATATTCTTCGGCTGCATCGAGGCTTCATGCACAAATGCATCAATCTCGTAGGAGCGTCCGGCATCGAGGACTATCGTGGTGACTTTTCCTGTCGGCGCTCGCCGTCGATCCCGAGTTGGACGTCCAAAGCGCTTGGAGGCACGACGTATCGAACTCAACGTCACGAACCGACACCTCGTGGCTAGCGAAGGCTCCGCCTTTACTAGCGCAGCGATCTGGTCGTGCCACGAGAGTGGTCGGGACGTAGATCCTTCAATCTTAAGCATCTCCCCCGGAGACTTCTTCACAGCGCACAAAAACTTTGACCCCGTTCGGTCCTTCGGGCATTCGACCGAGTCCGCGAATACTGCTTGCCAATCGGTGACTAGCTCCCTAGAAGGCCTCGCCTCTAAACGGACCGTAATCGTCACAAAGTGAGATGCATCGTCAAGCTCTACCGGGGGATGCAGTTCACATGCAACGATCGTTGAGAAGCGGAGGGCTACGTACTTCTCGAATGATCCGTCGCTCCTGGCCATCGCCAGGACAATCAAGAGCCGTTGACCCAGCATTCTTCTGGCGCATACTTCCTTCAGGGGCGCGGCAGTCGTCGGCATTAGGATCGCACGAGCCTCTTGTAAGATTTCGCCAACCTTGCCTTTCGACCAGTTCTGGCGCTGACGTAGAGACGCAAGGCTTCGTGCCGCGCGGCACGCTCGGTCAAGTGACTTTTGCGTCCATTGCATAGTGCTGAGTTGACTTACTTCGGCTAGCTTCCAGGTACCCGCATCCACCCAGGGCTTCCGATAGGAAAGTGTCAACAACCATCCAGGAGGGAAGCAAAGCGCATTGAGTACGTCGCGGCTGTAAAGCGGGCGCTTTTCGTTGAAAGCCGTAAATGCAACGAATTCGGCTAGAGGTAGCGCGCCCATACTTCCTGCTCCGATATCAGAGGGCAGCCGTCGCGCGGCTTGATGTTGGGTAGGCGAATATAAGCAACGGCGACAGGGGCTGCACCGACAGAGAGAGCCGCGAGCCGAGCTGCCGGCACAGAGCCGCGTACTCAGTGCCGCCAAAGCGTCGACTCAGTTCTCTCATAGTGATATGCGCTCCATCCAGATAAGCGTAGTGCGTCTGTTCCTTCGCAAACAGGGTCCAGTTGGCTGCGAGGTAACTTGCCCCTGTAAAGCCTAGGTTAGGGTTGACGTAGGTAAGTATGAGATCGAGCCCAGGCCTGAGCTCCAATAACGCGGGAAGGACACGTGCGAAGGTGAACGAGAAAGCATTCCTCGGTGCGCTATCGATGGACAAGACGCGCGACAGGACCATTGCGTTTGCTGAAGGCAGTTTGCTCTCAAGGTACGATCCCGCGGACTCTATATCAAAGGTCGAGAAGGTAAGGACGTAGGTTGGGAACTTGTCGGGAGGTGAGCTTCTTTGCCGCAAGCCGAAATGATCGCCACTTCGCTCAGTGCCGATGTAATGAAAGTAACGATGCATGGCCCGTGCGTCGCCTTCACCCACGGGCGTAATCGTTGCATGGTCGTCGTCCAATCGGTTGAGCCACTGGCCAGGACAACGCGTCTCAAACGGCTCTTGCGACCTGCGAATCTCCGTCAACGTTCGCTGGGCCAAATCCTCAACAAATCGTTGATCCGCCAATATCTCGGTGCTAAATCGTGGCAGCTCCAATCCGAGTCGGAGGCGCGCAAGGAACGCATCATCGTCCGGAGTGGCGATTTTGTTCACCGCATCTGTCGCTGATCGGAGCGCAGGTGACTCTGCGACTGGAAGCTCCCACGACGAGGGCGCGAGCCATTCACCTGACAGACGGAGATTCGCCAGAACCACTCCACCCAACCCTTTCACTTTCGTTGCTGAGCTGATTCTCGTTGTCTCCGACGATCCTTGGGCAAGTCACACCTCGTACGAGATTGCGATCATCACGTCCGCCTTATGAGCGGCCAATCATACGTTTACGTGCCAAGGCCCTTACTGACACTACGTTCCCATGACGACGACCCTTTTCTCGACGTAATGTATGAATTCGTAATCGCCGAGCACCCCTCGAACTTGCCCGGCCTTTGGTAAGTCCACGTAATTTCCTCCCTGCCCACCAAACGTCTCGATATACAAATATCCGCCGGCCCACAGCGACAACGAAAAATATGGCAATAATTCCATCTTAACAAAATGAACGCAAACTACCGCCGAAAACGATCCCGGCGTAAAAAGCCACCGGTCACTTCTAAGATCTGCACAAACCGTTATGACTTCCCCTACCCTCTTGCTCCCGGCCGCGTTCGCCGCAAGGTACTCGGCCTTCACACTATCCAGCATGCGCAATCGGCGTAGATCGTTGTCAACACAAATTACCGTGCATCCCTGAGCAGCCAACGCAATGGCATTTCGCCCAAACCCGCAACCAGCATCGAGAACGAGGCCGCTGCCCGACGCGGCGATTGTGCCCGCGAACTTAACCAGCGTGCTCGATGGAGAGATCGGAAGCTGTGCTATTGAGCGCTTCATGAGGACGACAGCGGATCACCAGCAACCGGCTACTCTGGCCACAGCAGCTTCCGATGCATCGACCCGGCGAACCCTCGCTCAGAATTCCGATGAGAGCACGTGATGTGTCCTTCACGAATATTCAGCTCCGTCTGCTTTCAGACCGTGTCTCTCATAACTTGGCATTGCATTGACGCGGCAATCGAAATTCCCCTTGATATACCTATTGTAGTAGCGCCCCATCGAATCGGCAGACATCAGACCCGAAACTGTCTCCTCTCCAATCTGACAATAGTGGTAATAAGTGCCGTTCAAACTTATAAGCATGTATCGTTCATGCCTGTCGTAGCAGACACGCTGGATGAAGCTGCTTCGCGTGACCGGCTCGCATTGGAACGGAGCAAGGTCGACCGAGCCGCGATACTTGACGAACACGGTCTCCGCGTTGGCCCGCAAAGGAACTGTGAATAGCGCTAAAAGAACGAGTTTCCACACTAAGCTCCTCCTACCCGGGGTACTGTGCTCCGCGGTCATGTGTGTACTCTCTCCCGCGGCTCTCGATCTCCTGGGCAGTTGGTACGTCGCCGCACAGACATCGCTAGCCCAATGCGGCCTCGCGAAGGATGGGGCGAATAAAATCGCTGCGACGATGCTTCGCTGAAAAGAACGCGCCCCCACAATGCTCCCGAACGGCGCAAGCATCACACTCTGGGAAGTATTCCCGCTTCCCGGAACTTGTCAACAAGTTTGAGACATCCGCTTTACGCAATTTACTGTAGATCTCCATCTCGACCCGAAGTCTTCGGCGGGTTGATCCAGACCGCGCTCGGCGGCTCGGCTGGTTGTGGCGGCCCCCGCACGAAGCGCTGGCGGTGCGCTGCGTAAGCGGCCGCCAGGATCGCGCGGCGTTGCTCGAGCACCGTTGCGGCTTCGCCGTAATGCACCATCGCCGGCGTGAGCAGGGCGAGCCCCGAGTGGTAGTGATGATTGTTGTACCAGTCGAAGAACTCGCCACTGAACGAGCGCGCGTCCTCGAGGCTGCCGAAGCGCTCCGGGAACTCGGGTCGGTACTTCAGCGTCTTGAACTGCGCCTCCGAGAACGGGTTGTCGTTGCTCACGTGGGGCCGGGAGTGAGTCTTGGTCGCACCCAGGTCAGCGAGCAGCAGCGCCACCGGTTTGGAGGTCATCGAGGAGCCGCGGTCGGCGTGCACGGTGAGTTGCCCACGCCCGATGCGCTGCTTGGTGCAACTCGCCTCGATGAGCTTCCTCGCCAGTTGGGCCGACTCCCGGGGAGCGACCATCCAGCCCACCACGTAACGGCTGAAGATGTCGAGCAGCACGTACAGGTAGAAGTAGCTCCACTTCACCGGCCCGAGGAGCTTCGTGATGTCCCACGACCAGACCTCGTTGGGCCGGCTCGCCAGCAGCTCGGGCTTGGCGTACACCGGGTGAGCGAGCTGGTTACGCCGCTCGCGCACCTCCCCGGAGCGTGAGAGCAGCCGGTACATCGTTCGTGGCGAACACAGATAGCGCCCCTCGTCGAGCAACGCCGCGTAGACCGCCGCCGGCGCCTGGTCGACAAAGCGCTCACTGTGCAGCACCTCCAGCACCGCTTGGCTCTCCCCGGCCACCAGCGCACGCGGGCTCGGGCGCCGCGGCCGGGCCGCGGTGGGCCCGGCCCGATAGCGGTACTGCGTCGCGCGCGCCACGCCCAGTGCCCGGCACGCGGGCAGCGTACCGCTCGTGCTCGAGAGCGCCTCCACCGCCTGCATCAGTCGCTCCCGTCCTCCTCCAGGCTGCGCAGCGGGATCTGCAGCAGCTGCGAAGCCTTTTTTTGGATGTCCAAGAGCAACTCGGCCCGCTCGAGCTTGCGCTCCAGACGCCGCTTGTCGCGCTCGAGCTCCGCCACACGCTTGGCCAGCGGATTCAGCGCCTTCGCCTTGCGGCCGCGCCGCTTGGGTGACAGCCCGGCCAACTCGCCGCGGCTGCGCTGGCGCCGCCAGGTGATCAGATGCGAGGCGTACAGCCCTTCGCGTCTGAGCAGCGCGCCGATCTCGCCCGGTTGGGTGGCCGCCTCGGCCTCGCGCAAGATGCGCCGTTTGTACTCGGCCGAGAATTGCCGCCGCGTGGCCTTTGCCGCCACCTCCGGATCGGCACGGCGTGAGCGCTTCTCGGCACCGCCGCGCGCGGGAGAAACTCCGGTCGCCCTACGGGCTCCCTCCGTTTCCCCCGCACCCACCACCTGCTCTTGACTCAACACCTCTGGCTGTTCCATGGTCGTTGCCTCCGCCGCCCTCTACACTAATTTCAAGGAAGGCGGGTGTCTCATCCATGTTGGCACAGAGGGGAATGCACTGCTGCTTGATCGGACACTTCGGGCAGGCCGAAGGCCAATACCTATGCAGCGTCCTGCCGTGTTCGACCGTCGTCATGCGCCAGATCGCGCGCTCACCGGCCGGACAGCGATACTCATCGCGCTCAGCGATATAAACAAAGTCCCGTTTGTCGAATCGACCGTCGGCCTTGCTATTCGAGGTCAGCGGCTTGGGCACCAAGGGTGTGATGCCCGCCCGATCGCAATCTAGGATCTCTTCACCTTTGAAGTAGCCGCGATCGGCAAGCACGGTGAGCTGGTCTGTGCCAAGCCCCTCGCGCGCTCGCTCGGCCATCGAACTCAGATGCGTTCGATCCGTGCCAACGTTGCTGACCTCATGGGCAACGATCAGGTGGTGTTTGACCTCCACCGCCGTCTGCACGTTGTAGCCGACGATGCCGGTGCCACGGCCGGCGCTCGCCATCGAGCGGGCATCCGGATCGGTCAATGAAATCTGCCCATCGGGCGCTTGCTGCAGCTGTTCGCCGATCCCATTCCAGTCGCTCGATCTCTGTCCTGATCGCACCGATCTTCTCCTTGAGGTGCGCGATACGCACTTCAGGCACCGACACCGGCTCGCGATCCGCACGGTCGAGCTCGGCCAAGTACTGGCCGACGCTTTGCTCGAGATGCTCGAGGCGCACCTTGAGTTTGTGCTCAGTGAAGTTCTTGTCGCGGTGATTGACCGCCTTGAACTTGCTGCCGTCGATCGCCACCACGGCCTCAGAGAACAACCCTGAGCGCCGGCACAGCGCCACGAACTGGCTGCACACGCGTCGAATCGCCCGACCGTTGTCCCGGCGGAAATCGGCAATGGTCTTAAAGTCCGGGGCCAGTCGCCCCGTCAGCCACATCAACTCGAGGTTACGCATGGCACTCATGCTCGAGGCGCCGGCTGGACTGGACACGGTTGAGATAACCATAGATATAGATCTTCAACAGTACCGCGGGCGAGTAGGCCGGACGCCCGGTCACAGCCGGGGTCGTGCCTTCGAAGCCCAGGGCGCGAAGATCCAACTCATCGACGAACACCTCGACCACTCGAACCGGATTGTCTTCGCCGACGTAGTCCTCAATACACTCGGGCAGCAAGCTGATTTGATCTCGCGCTTCACCTTCGACGAATCGCTTCATCGAACCACCGCGAGGACACGCGTTGCTTCACTATAGGCGACCCGCGCGTACCGGCAAGCACGTTTTCACACAGCCTCGGCCGCGAAGCGCCTGTCGACCAGCGATTGCGGTGGGCGCGGCGTTAAACGTCGACTGGACGGTTGGCCGCGTCATGCTTTGAAATGAGCCCTTGCGCCCAGGCAAGATCGGGAGGACGAGGTTAAAGACGCCAAGAAGAGCACATGACTCTTTTACCAACTTCCAATTCGGACGCTTGGATGCTTGGCCTGTACCAACCGCTTCGCGTATGTATTAAGCGGCATCCATCTGGCCCAAGTGCCCATAGGAACTGACCAGTATGGAAAGGGCATGAAAATGCTGTGGCTTAGCCTCCAAGACACGTGACGCGAGATCGATCGCTTGGCTCCACTCCTGGCGCCTCCAATGCAGATCAGCCGAAACGACGAGCACAAGGTGGCCAGCTTGCTCCCGAGTCACGAGTTGATCGACGGTCGGCGGAATCGACTCGGATGCCATCACTCGTCCCAAGTTCTCGACAACTTGCATTGATTCGATGCCAGTACCGCCGCGAACTCAGTTTCACCATGAAGCCCGTTCGCGGACGGGCTGCGCACCCCTCGCGTCAGACCGCGATTATCTGCGTGTCGCCCGGCTTCATTACCGTCACCTGTATACCCGGAGCGATTTGTGCCACCGCGCGGCGGAACTCCTCGCCGGCCTCGATGCCCCGCACCAGGGGGTTGTGCGCGTAATGCACGGGAATCGCGTGCGAGACGCCCATCCACTGGCACGCGCGTGCGGCGTCCTCTGGTCCCATCGTGAAGGGGCCGTCTCCCACGCACACGATCGCGAGATTGGGTTGGTAACGCTCGCCGATCGTCTTCATGTCCCCGTAGAGGTCGGTGTCGCCACTCAGGTAGATACGCATGCCGCCGATGTCCAGCATGAATCCCGCGGCGGGGAAGCCGGAAAGGTTAGAGTGGACGGCGGGCACCAGATGTGCGGCCATGGTGCCGTGCTTCGAAACTCCGCCGAAGTTCATGCCGCTACCGCCATTGACCACCACCTTCGCTGGGTCGAGACCAGCCTTCTTGAAGTCGGGGACGAGCCCCTTGCGCATGAGGTCGCTCTGGCCGGTCGTCATGACCGGCACGCCGGCGTCAACTAGTCCGTTCAGCACCTCGAAATAGTCGCCAATGTGATCGCCGTGGTCGTGCGTGAGTAGCACGAACACCGCCTCCGGCTTCTTGTCGGCGACGTACTGTACGAAGCCTGCTTTAGTGGCGTACTCAGGCGGTTTCTGTACGGAGAATCGGCTCCAGCCGGCGTTGTTCCAGATCCAAGCATCGGAGTACGCGATCTGCTTGTAATCCGGTGTGGCAAGTTCCACGATGCCCCCGCCAAGCCACCGAACGGAGACGCGCCCTCCGCTGAGGCGTACGCTGCTACCGCTTGCGCCGGTTTGTGTCCCCGTGGCGCATCCGCCGAGCGCCAGGGCGCCACCGAGCGCCAGCATGCCGCGCAAAACCATGCGCCGGCTGAGATTTGCCGTCGAAGGCGCGGTCCGCACTTCTTCTGCACCGTCTGCTTTCTTCATCTGCCACCCCCTCCGTGAGCGTAAGGCCCTCGAGCATAGAGTATCGGCATGCAAGATGTAGGCGTAGCGAGGCCCCGTAAGTCGGCCAAATGGCTTCCCCTGCCTTCCTCGCCGGAGCTGCTCGTGTCGAGTTTGAGACAAAAGGGTCTGGACGCAATGTGCCGCTCTTCAGCCCGGTCGAGACGAACCCGGTGTTCCGGTATTTCGCTGGTTGAGTGTCGGCCGCGCCGCGGCCTCGCGCCATTCAGAAATCATTAGTCTGTGGGATGAAGTCCGCTTTGCGTTGATTTTGGCAGCGCCGACGAACGTCCGGAAGTGGCCCGATCGCGGTCGTCCGCAGCCGGGGGCTTTGCCTTGGAAGCAGGCGTTCCGGTGACCTGCCGAGAGGATCCGAGAAACTTGTCTACGCTGCAGCTCAGGTAGGTGGACTTGATGAGCTGTTTGGCAGCCTGTTCGAACCGATCGACGCTTGTCGTTCGCGCTCAGATTGTGGTCAACAACCCGAATGTCGGCCTCCTATCGTACCCACACCTCGCGATAGGGTCCCCGGCGGATTGAGGGGCGTGCGGTGTTGAGCGCAACACAGGGCACGCCAGCCGCGGTCGGGGGCGTCGCACCCATCGTTGTTTACGTCTTTATTGTCCGCAAACAGTCTTCAAACACTCAGAACCTCCGTCGCGAAGGTTGTCTGCGACTTTAATGGAACGGAACAGGCTGCATACCGACCGAGGCGCGAGACTCGTGCTTCGCGAGCGCTCAGCGACTACCGGAGGCGTCAGCGCTGCGGCGGCGACGGGTGCGTCGGGTCGGTGTCGCAGGCACGTCTCAATTCCTCGCGTTCACCGTCGCTTAAATCCGAGCTGAAGTGGAGCACCCGATCCAAGACGTCGTCGGTCTCGAAGTAGGCCTGGCGACAGTCCAGGTGCACGAACCCTCCCGGGGCGAAGCGGCCCTCCTCATAGAACACCAGCCGGATGCGCCAGCTCCCGCGCTCGATCGGCTGGCGGCAGCTGCGGCACTTGGCCTGCGCGCTCGGCGCCCGCTCGGCGCCGTCGATGCGCGGCAGGCGACGGTGTGCCAGGCCGAAGCGCGCCGCGCGCTCCAGTCGCTCTCGATCGGGCACGTTCGCCGGCGTTTCCGCGCAGGCCTGGAGCAGCGGCTCCGGCCGCTTGTAGGCCGCGCACGCGGGATGGAACCACACCGTCATTTCCCCCGCTGCAAAGGGGTTGGGCAGACGCTCGCCGAAGCGCAGCTCGCCACGGCGGATGGGCCGCGCGCAGCCGCGGCACTTGGCGCGGCCGCTCGAGGCGGGTTCGAAGAGGTGAGACATGCGGGAAGGATATCGACCGGGCGGGGGCCGTCATCGCGCTAGCGTTGGCAGCAGGAGAGCTCGCCAGCGGCCGACCGCGAGTGCCGACTCTTGGCGCTCCGCTGCCAGAGAGCAGCCGTCCAACGATGACCGCAGAGGCGCAACGCGTCTAGGGCTAGGCCCTGACGCTTGCGGCGGTCAGGCGGCATTCGCCACGCCGACGTTCCGGGATGCCGCGCGGCGCTTGGCGCAGTCGCCCGGCGGTCGGTCCTCGATCCGCCGGGCGGCGCCGACCGCACGCCGTGCCTGAAAGAATCGTCATCGGGTGCGGAGGCCTGGGAGAGCATGACGGGATGCGTCCCCTCCTCCCGCGGCATGCCCTCACACCGGGCTGAGCTGCTGGTCCTTGACCGGCAGTTGCCGAATGCGCTTCCCGGTCGCGGCGAATATCGCGTTGCAGAGCGCGGCGCCGATCGGCGACACGCCGGGCTCACCGATGCCGCCGAGCGGCGCGTTGTAGTCGCCGGGGATCATGTGGACGTTGATCTCCTTCGGCGCGGCGTTCATTCGCAGGACCTCATACTGGTGGAAGTTGTCCTGCTGGGCCCGCCCGTCCTTGAACGTGATCGCGCTGAGCAGCGTGTTGCCGACGGCCATGACGGCCGCACCTTCCATCTGCGCGCGCACCCGCTCTGGATTGATCTGCGCGCCGCAGTCGACGCCGATGTCGATCCGCGGGATCGCGACTTGGCCGTTGCCGTCGACCGCGACCTCCACCACCGCGGCCACGTAGGTGACGAAGCTGTAGTGGGCGGCAATGCCCAGTCCGCGTCCCTTCGGCAACGGCCGCCCCCACCCGGCGGCCTTGGCGACCGTCTCCGCCACCCGCCGCAGCCGGCCGGTGTCGAGCGCATAGACCGCCGGGTTCTCGCCGTGGTTCCACCCGTCGCCGAGCGAGCGCGGGTCGACCTGACGCGGCGGCCCGATCAGCTCGAGGAGGTAGTCCTTCGGGTCGCGGCCCGCAGCATGGGCGATCTCGTCCACGAACGACTGGATCGCGAAGGCATGCGGAATGTTGGACACCGAGCGATACCACCCGATGCGGGTGCGGGCGGCGGCCGCGGGGTTCTCGATGCGCATGTTGGGGATCGCGAACGGGGTGTTGGCGAGACCCATACCGAGCTCGATCGGCGATTCGTGGTCCGCATCGAGCACGAACAGCGACATGAACGTCGGCGCGGCGCTGCGATGCAGCCAAGCGATCGGCTTGCCCGCCTGGTCGAGGCCTGCCTCGAGGTGCTCGACCGAGACCGTGTGGTAGTAGGAATGGTGCAGGTCGTCTTCGCGCGTCCACACGACCTTGACCGGCTTACCCTCGACCTCCTTGGCGAGCAGTGCGGCCTCGATCGCGAAATCCGCCTTGGACTTGCGGCCAAAGCCCCCGCCGAGCAGCGTCACGTTGACGGTCACGTTGCTCTCCGCGAGGCCGAGGCGCTTCGCCACGTCGCTCCGCGCCTTCTGCGGACTCTGCACGCCGGCCCAGATCTCGCACTTGCCGCCCCGGATGCGGGCGGTCGCGGCCGGCGGCTCGATCGCCGCGTGAGTGAGGTGCGGAATGTAGTACTCGGCCGTCAAGCGCTTGTCGGCGGTCTTCATGGCGGCATCGAAGTCGCCCGTCGAGCGTATCTGCTTGCCCGGCTTGCGCACCGCCGCTTCCAGCGCGGCGCGGTACGCATCGGACGAGTAGGTCGCGTTCGGACCGTCGTTCCACTTGATCTTGAGCGCCTCGCGTCCCTTCATCGCCGCCCAGGTGTTGCGCGCGATTACCGCCACGCCGCCCAACGGTTGGAACGCGATCGGCATCGGCGAGCTCTTGATCTCGACCACCTTCACCACGCCTGGCACCCGCAGCGCATCGCCGGCGTCGAACGCGGCGACGGTCCCGCCCAAAACCTGCGGCCGGGCCACCACCGCGAAGAGCATGTCCGGCAGCACCGTGTCCATGCCGTACTTGGCGCGGCCGGTCGTCATATCGAACCCGTCGACGATCCGGATCTCGCCTTTGCCGATGTAGCGGAACTGCGCGGGATCCTTGAGCTTCACCCGGTCGGGCTGCGGCAGCGGCAGCTTGGCGGCATCGCGCGCGACCGCACCGAACGCGAGCTTCCGTCCGCTCGGGCGATGGATGAGCTCGCTGTTGCGAGCTTCTACCTCCGCGGCCGGGACCTTCCAGCGTGCGGCGGCGGCCGCCTCGAGCATCGTTCGCGCGGTGGCGCCGCAGCGGCGCATCGGCATGAAGAAGTGGCGCGTGGAGCGCGAACCGTCCGTGTCCTGGTTGCCGTAGCGCGCCTCGTCGCCCGGTGCCTGCACGACGCGTACCTTGCTCCAATCGGCCTCGAGCTCGTCGGCGACGATCATCGGCATGCTGGTGCGCACGCCCTGACCCATCTCCGAGCGATGGCAGGTGATCGCCACGGTGCCGTCCGCGGCGATCGCGACGAACACCAGCGGGTTGTCGACCGCCCCATGGGGCATGCTGTCGGCGCCGTACTTGGGGGCATCCTGCGCGGGCGTCGGCCGGGCCCAGCCGGCGCCCAGGACGAGTCCGCCGAGCGCGGCCGCGGTGCCGAGGAACTCGCGCCGCGTCAGCTTGAAGACGGTCGGGACCATTTGTGGAGCGTTCATGGTCATGCTCCTTTGCGCGTGGCGGCCTGCTTGATCGCGGCCCGGATGCGCGTGTAGGTGCCGCAGCGGCAGATGTTGCCCGACATCGCGGCTTCGATATCGGCGTCCGTCGGCGAGCGGTTCTGCTTCAGCAGCGACGCCGCCTGCATGATTTGCCCGGACTGGCAATAGCCGCACTGCGGGACGCCCAGCTCGCGCCACGCGACCTGCAACGGGTGCTGGCCCTTCGCGTCGAGGCCTTCGATAGTGGTCACCGCCTTGCCGCTCGCCCCGCTCATCGGCAGCTGGCAGGAGCGCACCGCGACGCCGTCGAGATGGACGGTGCAGGCGCCGCAGAGCGCGCGGCCGCAGCCGAACTTGGTGCCCGTCATCTGCAGGATGTCGCGCAGATACCAGAGCAGCGGCATCCCCGGATCCCCATCGAAGGACTGGGCTCTGCCGTTGACTTTCAAGGAAACCATAGCGGGACCCTCTCGAATCGTGGACACCCCGAGGCCCGGGGCGGAGTTGCAACGCCGGCAGCCTAGCCCTCCCGCCCGGCCATCGCAAGGCTGATTCAATGCCGCTCGCATGCGCCGGCCGCGTTAGGCGATCAGCGGTCGCCGAGGTCCGCCAGCGTGTCCACGTCTCGCACCACGCCCGGATCGTCGCAATCGATCAGCTCGAGCGCAGCGCCGTGGGCGCGCAGGAGCGCGCGCGCGCCCTCATCGCCCTCGAGCGCGGCGAGCTCGCCGCGGAAGCGCGCCGCGAAGCCCACCGGGTGCCCGCGCTCACCGCGCCAGCGCGGCGCCGCGAGCGCCGCGCCCGCAGCCAGCCGTTCGGCAACCAGGCGTATGGTCTGCGGCCGAATGAACGGCATGTCGGCGAGCGCGATGATCCACGCGTCCGCGTCGGGCGCCGCGCGGATCCCCTGCCCGAGCGAAGCGCCCATCCCGTCCGCGGCACGCTCGCACACGGCGATTTCGGCGCCGTCCGCGCGCAGCAGCTGCTCGAGCCGCGCCGTGCCGGGGCGCACGACCGCGATCACCCGCGGCAGGGCCGCGCGCAGATTGCGCAGCGACGCCACCGCGATCGGCAAGCCGGCGGGCAGCGGGTGGAGCAGCTTGTCGGCGCGAAAGCGGGTGGAAGCACCCGCCGCGAGGAGGATGCCGACCAGGCCGGCGCTCAAAGCTCGCGCTTAGCCCTGGGTCGCGGTGCAGCCGGCCACGATATTGGGATCGACCGGCTGCTCGAGCTCGGGCACCTTCACCCCGCGCCGGACCGCGGTCAGCTCGGCCAGGATGGCGACCGCGATCTCGGGCGGCGTCTTGGCGCCGATCCTGAGCCCCACCGGACCGTGCAGGCGCGCGATCTCGCCCGCCGACAGGTCGAAGCCGGCGAGGCGCTTGCGCCGCGCGTCGTTGTTCTTCTTCGAACCGAGGGCGCCGACGTAGAAGCACGGCGACTTGAGCGCTTCCAACAGCGCCGCGTCGTCCAGCTTGGGATCGTGCGTCACCGCCACGACCGCGGTGTGCGCGTCGGGATTCATTTGCACGACCACGTCGTCCGGGTAGCCGCGCACGAGCGCCGGGCCGGGCAGATTCCACTCGTCGGCGTACTCCTCGCGCGGATCGCAAACGGTGACATGGTAGTCGAGCGCCATCGCCATCTGTGCGAGATAGCGGCTGGTCTGGCCCGCGCCGATGATCAGCAGCCGCCAGCGCGGCCCATGCACGGTCTTGAGCACCTTGCCGTCGAACTCGAGGAGATCCGACCACCTGCCGGGCGCAATCCGCACCGCGCCGGTCTGCATGTCGAGCACCCGGGCAACGAGCTCGTGCCGCTCGATCACCTCGAGCAGCGCCGCGAGCTTCGAATCCTTGGTCACCGGCTCGAGCACGAGCTCGAGCGTGCCCCCGCACGGCAGCCCCCACCGGGCGGCTTGCTCGGCAGTGACGCCGTAGGTGACCGCCTCGGGCTTGCCGGCGGCGAGCGCGCGGGCCCGCACCTTGTCGATCAGGTCATCCTCGACGCAGCCGCCGGAGACCGAGCCCACCACGTGGCCGTCGTCGCGGATCACGAGCATCGCGCCGACCGGCCGCGGTGCCGAGCCCCAGGTGTGGGTGACCGTGCCGATCGTCGCCCCGCGGCCCGACTCGACCCAGCTCACCGCCGCCCGTATGACTTCCAGATCAACGCTGTCCATTGCGAGACTCCTGCTCCTCTTCAACCCCTCATTGTAAGCGCCCGGCCCGCGCGGCGTCAGCCCGCGAGCGGCGTGAGCCGCCGCGCCGGGTGCCAAACGCGCGCCTGCGGTTGATTCGGCGCAGGCCATGGGCTAGCATGTTTTTCGCCGCCCGCGGCCGCGCTCGAAATCGGCTGCCCCAGACCGCCAAAACGCCGGAGCGAAGGAGGAAACTGCACCGCCATCCGTCCCTCGCTAGCGCCCCCGGGGGCCGCGCGCTTCGCTCCCGGGCTCAAGGTCCCTGAGTTTCGCCACCACTACCAGCAGGCAACTCCGAAGGAGGCTCCATGACAGTCCGAGTGTCCATGACCGTGAACGGCAGCGCCGTCACCGGCGAGGTTGAAGAGCGGACGCTACTCGTCGAGTTCATCCGCAACAACCTGCGGCTCACCGGCACGCACGTCGGCTGCGACACCGCCCAGTGCGGCGCGTGCACGATTCACATGAATGGCCGCGCGGTGAAGTCCTGCAACATGCTCGCGATGCAGGCCGAGGGCGCGGCGCTGGTCACGATCGAGGGCGTCGCGCAGGCCGACGGCACGCTGCATCCGATGCAGGAGGCGTTCCGCGAGCATCACGGCCTGCAGTGCGGCTTCTGTACGCCGGGCATGATCATGAGCGCGATCGATCTGGTGAAGACCCATCCGAACCCATCGGAGGAGACGATCCGCGCCGAGCTCGATGGCAACCTCTGCCGCTGCACCGGCTACCACAACATCGTCAAGGCGATCAAGGCCGCCGCGGCAAGAATGCCGGCCGCCTAACGCAAGGAGTACGCCATGGCCACGAACTTCATCGGGCAAGCGGTCAAGCGCCGCGAGGACTACCGCTTCATCACCGGCGCCGGGCAGTACACGGACGATGTCTCCTTGCCGCGCCAGACGCAGGCCTACTTCATCCGCTCGCCGCATGCGCACGCACGGATCAAGGCGATCCGCCTGGACCGGGCGCGCCGCGCCCCCGGCGTGGTGGCGATCTTCACCGGCGATGACGTCGCCGCGGCGAAGATCAACGGTCTGCCGTGCGGGTGGCTCATCACCGACGTGAACGGCCAGCCGATGAAAGAGCCGCCGCACCCCGTCCTCGCCCAGAGCAAGGTGCGCCACGTCGGCGACCAGGTGGCGGTGGTCATCGCCGAGTCGCTCGCCCAGGCGAAGGACGCCGCCGAGCTGGTCGAGGTCGACTACGAGGTGCTGCCGGCGGTGGTCGATGCGGCCGATGCGCGCCAGAAGGGCGCGCCGGTCGTGCACGACATGGCGGCCGACAACACCTGCTTCGTGTGGGCCATCGGCGACAAGGCCGCCGTCGACAAGGCGTTTGCCGGCGCCGCGCACCGCACCACGCTCCAGTTCGTCAACAACCGCCTGGTGCCGAACGCGATCGAGCCGCGCTCGGCGCTCGCGAGCTTCAACCGCGCCGACGACGGCTACACGCTCTATGTCGCCAACCAGAACCCGCACGTCGAGCGGCTGCTGATGACGGCCTTCGTCCTCGGCCTGCCCGAGCACAAGGTTCGGGTCATCGCCCCCGACGTGGGCGGCGGCTTCGGCTCGAAGATCTACCTCTACGCCGAGGACGTCGTCGTCACGTGGGCGTCGAAGCAGATCAACCGGCCGGTCAAATGGACCGCGGACCGCTCGGAAGCGTTCGTGTCCGACGCACATGGCCGCGACCACCTGACCACGGCCGAGCTCGCGCTCGACAAGGACGGCAAGTTCCTCGCGATGCGGGTGCACACCACGGCGAATCTGGGCGCGTACCTGTCAACGTTCGGCTCGTCGATCCCGACCATCCTGTACGCGACGCTCCTCGCCGGGCAGTACACGACTCCGGCGATCTATTGCGAAGTGACGGCCGTGTTCACCAACACGACGCCAGTCGACGCCTACCGCGGCGCCGGCCGCCCCGAGGCGACCTACGTCGTCGAGCGGCTGGTCGAGACCGCGGCGCGCGAGATGAAAATCGACCGGGCGGAGCTGCGCCGCCGCAACTTCATCACCAAGTTCCCGTACCAGACGCCGGTCGCGCTCCAATACGACATCGGCAACTACGAGGCGACGCTCGCCGAGGCGACCAAGCTCGGCGACGTGGCCGGGTTCGCCGGTCGCAAGCGCGAGTCCGAGGCGCGCGGCCGGCTGCGCGGACTCGGTTACGCCTGCTACATCGAGGCGTGCGGGATCGCGCCGTCGGCCGTAGCCGGAAGCCTCGGCGCGCGCGCCGGCCTGTTCGAGGCGGGCGAGGTCCGCGTGCATCCGACCGGCAAGGTGACCGTATTCACCGGCTCGCACAGCCATGGCCAGGGTCACGAGACGAGCTTCGCGCAGGTCGTCGCGTCGCGGCTGGGCATTGCGCTGGAGGACGTGGACATCGTGCACGGCGACACCGGCCGGGTCCTGTTCGGCATGGGGACCTACGGCTCGCGGTCGCTTTCGGTCGGCGGCTCGGCGATCGTGAAAGCGCTCGACAAGATCGTGAACAAGGGCAAGAAGATCGCCGCGCACCTGCTGGAGGCCGCCGAATCGGACATCGAGTTCAAGGACGGCCTGTTCCGCGTCGCCGGCACCGACCGGCAGAAGGCATTCGCCGAGATCGCGCTCGCCGCCTACGTGCCGCACAACTACCCGATCGACAAGCTCGAGCCCGGGCTGAACGAGAACGCGTTCTACGATCCGTCCAACTTCACCTTCCCCGCCGGGACCTACGTGTGCGAGGTCGAGGTGGACCCCGACACCGGGCAGGTGAAGGTCGACCGCTGGACCGCGGTCGATGACTTCGGGAAGATCGTGAACCCGATGATCGTCGAGGGTCAGGTGCACGGCGGCCTCACGCAGGGGATCGGCCAGGCGCTCACCGAAGGCTGCCGCTACGACAAGGCGAGCGGGCAGCTCCTCACCGGCACGATGCTCGACTACTGCATGCCGCGCGCCGACGACGTGCCCTCGTTCAAGATCGGCACCAAGGAGACGCCGTGCACGCACAACCCGCTCGGGGTGAAGGGCTGCGGCGAGGCCGGCGCGATCGGCGCGCCCCCAGCGCTCATCAACGCGATCACCGATGCGCTCGGCGTGAAGGACCTGCCGATGCCCGCGTCGCCGCAGAACGTGTGGCGCACGGTGCAGGCGAACAGGATGAAGCAGTCAGCCTAAGGAGAACGAGGATGTACGCCTTCGACTACCAAAAAGTCTCGTCGGTCGCCGACGCCGCGGCGGCGCTCGCGAAGAACCCGGACGCGAAACTGCTCGCCGGCGGTCAAACGCTGATCGCCTCGATGAAGCTGCGCCTCGCCAATCCGCCCCAGCTGCTCGACCTCGGCAACGTTCCGGAGCTGCGTGGGATCAAGGTCGATGCCGGGAGCGTGACGATCGGCGCGATGATGCGCCACGGCGAGGTCGCCGCATCGAGCGAGGTGAAGCGCGCGATCCCGGCGCTCGCGGCGCTCGCCGCGGGCATCGGCGACCGCATGGTCCGCAACATGGGGACGATCGGCGGCTCGATCGCGAACAACGACCCGGCGGCCGACTATCCGGCGGGGGTCGTGGGGCTGAACGCGACCGTCGTCACCAATAAGCGCAAGATCGCGGCCGATGACTTCTTCAAGCAGCTGTTCGAGACCGCGCTCGCGCCCGGCGAGATCATCACCGCGGTCTCGTTCCCGGTGCCGAAGCGCGCCGCATACATGAAGTTCAAGAACCCGGCGTCGCGCTACGCGATCGTCGGCGTGTTCGTCGCCGACACCGCGGGCGGGCCGCGCGTCGCGGTGACCGGTGCCGGGCCGGGCGTGTTTCGGGTGCCGGAGATGGAAAAGGCGCTCGGCGCGAAGTTCGCGCCCGAGTCGGTGGCCGCGATCAAAGTGTCGGACCAGGGCCTCAACGCCGACATCCACGCCTCCGCGGAGTACCGCGCGCACCTCGTGACGGTAATGGCGAAGCGCGCGGTGGCGGCAGCGCTCGGGTAAGGCGCGGGCCGCGCGCGATCCCCGCCGACCGCGGGAAGCCGCCGCACGCGTCCGGCGCCTCCCGCTGGACCGCGCGGTGGCGCCCGCGCCCGGCGCGCGCTACGCCGCCGCCGAGACGATCGAATCCTCGTACCGGCCGGAGCCCATCTCCCCTTCCGGGAAGATGCCGTGCTGGGCGATCCAGCGGAACGACTCCTCGAACACCTGCTTCGTGTAGGGCTCGAACACCAGCCGCTCGCCCGGGCCCCAGCGGCGCGTGTCGGCGAGGTGGAGAAAGCGCGCCGGGAATTCCTTCCGGTAGTGGTGCGTGTAGCGCTCCGGCCGCAGGTCGATGTCGCGCTGGGCTCGCCGCAACGCGCGGAAGTACTTCCGGACGTCCTCTGGGTCCGGACTGCCGGTGATCATCGAGGCCATCATGAACGTGGTGTCGATGACCTTCCGGAAGCCGAGCTGCTCGAGGAAGTAGTACGGGCCGCTGAACAGCGAGGCCGCGGGAACCTTGCGGTCGACGAGCAGCTCCAGGCGCCGGAACAAGAGCCCATCGGCGAAGGAGAGCTTGATGTCGTCGAGCGGCAGGTACTGCTCCAGCGCCTGGATGGTGGCGTAGTGACTGCCCGACTGGTATCCGACCGAGATCGTCACGCCCTTCAGGTCCGACGGATCCCGGACGTCCGATTCGGGCGGCACGAACACCGCGGCGGGTGAAACCGAATAGGCGTCGGCGTAGAGCTTGCCGCGACCGGCGGAGGCCGCGACGTTGACCGTCCAGTGGCAAGCGCCGCTCACGTCGCACGAGCGCCCCTGCTCGAAGCTCTGGTAGGCGCCCACCTTGTCGGCCGTCGTGTGCTTCGCGGCGGCGTCGCCGGCCCCGTAGTTGTCGCGGAACTCGTAGTCGAGGCCCTCGTCGCGGAAGTAGCCCTTCTCGTCGGCGACCCACTCCTGCAGCCGAAAGTGCGGTGAGATCACGAACTTCGCCATCGTTGCCCTCGCTTGGTTTGGCCGGCGCGGTGGCTCCGACCCATTCGCAGCCGCGGTCGAAGCGCGCGGAAAATCTTGCTCGGCGCCTATTCTATGTTCAAGTCGAACGGTCTGTCTCGCCGCCCGCGCCTCGTGCGCGGCGGGCGGCGGCACCCGGGCTAGCGTTGCGCGGCATCACGGACCGCGGCGCGCATCGGGTCGAGGCGCGCGCCTGCAGGATGGCGAGCGCGCGAGCAAAGGTCCGTTACCCAAACAAACGAAGCGCGCCAGGCGAGCTCGGACCCGGTAAGGAGCGGGGCCGGATGTTATCCTTCGCCCACCGGTGCGCGGCGCCGACATCACTCTGAACCCATGAGCCAGCCAGGCATCCCCGCCTCCATCGACGACACGATCGCGCTCCTCGCGCGCGCCGACTACGTCGCCGAGCGCAGTCTGGCGACCGCGGTGTTCCTCGCGCTGCGGATGCGGCGGCCGCTATTCCTCGAGGGCGAAGCGGGCGTCGGCAAAACCGAAATCGCGAAAGTGCTCGCGCAGACGCTCGGGCGAGCGCTCGTGCGCTTGCAGTGCTACGAGGGCCTCGACGTCGCCTCGGCGGTGTACGAGTGGAACTACTCGCGCCAAATGATCGAGATCAGGCTGGCCGAGGCCGAGGGCGCGGGCGATCGCGAGGCGATCGCGCAAGACATCTTCTCCGAACGCTTCCTTATTCGCCGCCCGATCCTGCGGGCGCTCGAAGGCGACACCGCCGGCGCGCCGGTGCTGCTGATCGATGAGCTCGACCGCACCGACGAGCCGTTCGAGGCCTACCTGCTCGAGGTGCTCGCCGACTTCCAGGTGACGATCCCCGAGATCGGCACGATCAGGGCCGCCGAGCCGCCGATCGTCGTCATCACTTCGAACCGCACGCGCGAGATCCACGACGCGGTGAAGCGCCGCTGCCTCTACCACTGGGTCGACTATCCGAGCGCCGAGCGCGAGCTCGAGATCCTGCGCCGCAAAGCCCCCGACGCTCCCGCGACCCTGTCGCGCGAGACGGTCGCGTTCGTGCAGAAACTGCGCCGGATGGACCTCTTCAAATTGCCGGGCGTGGCCGAGACGATCGACTGGTCACAAGCGCTGGTGGCGCTCGATGCGCTCGCGCTCGACCCGGAGACGATCAACAACACGCTCGGCGCCCTGCTCAAGTACCAGGACGACATCACACGCGTGCACGGGGGCGAAGCGGCGCGCATCCTGTCCGAAGTGCGCGCGGAGCTCGCGACGGCGTGAGCTACCAGTGCCGATAGTAGTAGGGCCGGTAGACGACCACCGGGGCCGGCGCCACATAGACACCCGCGCCCGGGTAGGCCGGGGCCACCACACAACCCGCGAGGCTCGTCGCGGCGAGGACAACAGCGATCAGGGCTTTCATTTTCATGATGTGGCTCCTTGTTGCGTGTGATCCTCCTAACGCTTGCATGGTGCGCCCCGCGCACGCGGTTTGCAGTAAGGGTTTGTAAGCGCCGGTTACACATCAGTAACCCCCGCGGTGTCACCATTGCCCGACGCGCCGGCATAGCGAGCGAACGAAACTTATGCATCGCTACTTGACTCTAAGCGCGGCGGCGCTCGTTTTCGCCGCGGGAGCAGCGGCGCAGCAATTCCCCTCTAAGCCGATCACGCTCATCGTCCCGTGGCCGCCCGGCGGGACGACCGACATCTCCATGCGCGTGCTCGCCCAAGCGACGGCGAAGTATCTCGGCCAGCCGGTCATCGTCGAGAACCGGCCGGGGGCGGCCGGCACCCTCGGTGCGGTCGCCATGGTCAACGCCCGGCCGGATGGCCATACGCTCACGCAGATTCCGATCTCCGTGTTCCGCCTGCCGCACATCGAGAAGACGCCCTACGACCCGCTCGTCGACCTCACCTACATTCTTGGCGTGTCCGGCTACACATTCGGCGTCGTCGTGCGCAGCGAGTCGCCGTGGCGCTCCTGGCAGGAGTTCGTCGCCTATGCGAAAGCGAATCCGGATCGGATCTCGTATGGCACGCCGGGCGCCAACACGAGTCTCCACATCACGATGGAGGAGATCGCGTTCCAGCGGGGCATCCGGTGGCTCCATGTCCCGCACAAGGGCAACGCGCCGAGCATGCAGGCGCTGCTCGGCGGCCATATCGACTCGGCGGCGGACTCCACCGGTTGGGCGCCGCTCGTCGACGCCGGGAAGCTGCGTCTGCTCGTCACCTGGGGCGAGGCGCGCACCAAGCGTTGGCCCGAAGTGCCGACGCTGAAGGAACTCGGCTACGGCATCGTCTCCAACTCGCCCTACGGGATCGCCGGCCCGAAAGGCATGGATCCGCAGCTCGTTAAGCTGCTCCACGATGCGTTCAAGCAGGGCATGACGGACCCGATCCATCTCACTGCGCTCGAGAAATACGACCAGGAGCTGTGGTATCGCTCGAGCGCGGACTACACGCGCTACGCGCGTGAGACCTTCGCCGCCGAGCGCGCGACGATGGAACGGCTGAAGTCCCAGGGGCAATGAACCGGCGCGTCAAGATCGAAGGTCGGCCATGCCCGATCGGCTGATTCCTCACGAACGGCTCGCCGGCTTCAGCGCCGCCTGCTTCGAGCGGCTCGGGCTGGTGCGCGCCGACGCGGCGCTGGTGGCGGAGACGCTCGTTGCGGCCAACCTCCGCGGCGTCGACAGCCACGGCGTGATGCGGCTGCCGCACTACGCCACGCGGCTGCGCAACGGCACCATCAAGCCGCGCCCGAACATCACCGTCGAGCGCACCGGCGCGGCCACCGCGACCGTGGACGGCGACGCCGGCATGGGCCAGCTCGTCGCGGTGCGGGCGATGCAGGAAGCGATCGCGCTCGCCCGCGCGTCGGGTGTGGGCGCGGTGGGCGCGCGGAACAGCTCGCACTGCGGCGCGTTGGCGCATTTCGTCGAGCGCGCCGTGCAGGCGGGGCTGATCGGCGTCGCGCTCACGCACACCGACCCGATCATGGTGCCGCCCGGAATGAAGAACATCTTCCTCGGCTCGAACCCGATCGCCTTCGGCGCGCCGGGCGCCGGCGAGCCGCCGGTGATCGTCGACATGGCGACGACCCACGTCGCCTGGGGCAAGGTGATCGTCGCGCGGCAGGAAGGCCAGCCCATCCCGCCCGACTGGGGCGTCGATGCCGCCGGCCGGCCCGCCACCGATCCGAGCGCGGTGGTGGGGCTCGCGCCGATGGCCGGCCCGAAGGGCTACGCGCTCGCGGTGATGATCGAGGTGCTGTGCGCGCACCTGACTGGCGTCCCATTCGGGATCCACGTCGCCAAGATGTACGGCGATCTCGATCGGCCGCGGAACCTCGGCCACTTCATGCTCGCCATCGACGTCGGCCGCTTCACCGATCCGGCGGCGTTCGCCTCGCAGATCGATCTGCTGGTCCGCGAGACGCACGCGCAACCGAGCGCCGACCCGACGCGGCCGCCGCTCGTGCCCGGCGAGCCCGAGCGCCTGACCGCAGCCCGGCGGACGCAGACCGGCGTGCCCCTGGGCGAGGGCGTGCTCGCCGAGCTGAGCGAGCTCGCGCAGCAACTGGGCGTCGCGGCGCTCTGAGCCGAAGCGACCGGCGTCAGCGGCCGCGCGCCAGGCGCTCGACCGCTGCGGGCGCAAGCTTCACTTTCTCGCCGGCGGCGAGTATTTCGTTCCAGGTCGTCGGGTCGAGCGGGATGCCGTCCCGTTCGCGCTGGGCGCGCGTTTCGCGCTCGGGCTCCCCGGCGATGCGCACCCGGTCGAACCCGGGCGCGGGCGGCGAGCGGCGGAGCCAGTCCACGAATGCGCGGCCGTCGCGCGCGAACGCGTCGGCCGTCCCGAGCTGCTGCGGATCGATGAGGATCGCGAGCATGCTGTTCCACACCCGCCGCTTGGCGCTCGGGCCGTGGTGCTCGGTGCCGCCGCCGGTGAGCGCGCCGCCGAGGAGCTCGCACGCCACCGCCAGGCCGTAGCCTTTATGCTCGCCGAACGGCAGCATCGCGCCGAACGGCGCCACCACGGCGTAGCGCGGATCGGTCGTCGGTCTACCCTGGTCATCGATCAGGCGCCCGGCCGGCAGGCGTTCGCCCTTGTTGTGCGCGACGCGGAGCTTGCCCTGCGCGACGGCGCTGGTGGCGAAATCGAGCACGAGCGGCGGCTCGCCAGCGAGCGGCAGCCCGATGCAGCACGGATTGGTGCCGAAGCGCGCATCCGATCCGCCGTAGGGCGCCACCCGCGGGAGCGAGATCACGTTCACGAAGCAGATCGCGGCGAGCTCCGCGGCGATCGCCATCTCCGCGAAGTGGCCGATGCGGCCGAGATGATGCGAGTTGGCCAGCGCGACGGTGCACGCGCCGTGCGCGCGCGCGCTCGATCGCGAGCGCCATCGCCTCGCGCCCGATCACCTGTCCGTAGCCGCGCTGCCCGTCGAGCCGCAGCAGCACCCCGGTGTCGAGCACGATCTGCGGGTGCCGGTTCACCGCGAGCCCGCCTTCGAGCAGCGAGTCGACGTAGCGCGGGATCATGCCGACGCCGTGCGAGTCGTGTCCGGTCAGATTGGCCTCGACCAAGTTGCTCGCCACGAGATCGGCCTCCCGCGCCTCCGACCCGCCGGCAGCGACGATCGCCTCGATCGCGCGCTGGAGACGGCGCGCGGCGAACACGAGGTCCGCGCGGTCCGGGGCCAAGCACCCTCCTCCGTCCGGTTAGATGGCCGTCACTCTCTCACAGCATCGCCCCTCGCGCCAGGTGACGCGGGTGCGATAATCGCGGCGAGGATCGAGGCCTACCGTGCCGCGCGCCGAACCCCCACGCCCCCAGTCGGGCGGCAAACTCGCCGCGAACGTCATGCACTTCGCGCGCGTGCTGCGCGCGGCCGGCCTCCCCGTCGGCCCGAACAAGGTGATCGACGCGCTCGAGGCGCTCGCGGTCGCAGGCGTCGAGCGGCGCGACGATTTCTACTGGACGCTCGCCGCGGTATTCCTCGACCGGCGCGAGCAGTTCGAGCTGTTCGACCAGGCGTTCCACATTTTCTGGCGCGACCCGAAGCTGCTCGAGCGCGTGATGGCCCTGCTCCTGCCGCAGGTCTACGGGCGCGTGGCCGAGGAGCCGCCGGAGCTCGCCAATCGCCTCGCCGAGGCGCTGACGCCGCAGCCGAAGGGGGACGCCGAGGCGCCGGAGCCGCCGCAGCGAATCGAGCTCGATGCGGCATTCACCGTGTCCGAGCGCGAAGTGCTCCAGCACGCCGACTTCGAGAGCATGACCCAGGAGGAGCTCGCTCAGGCGAAGCGCCTGATCGCATCCCTCCGCTTGCCGATCCCGGAGGTGCGCACCCGGCGGCTCGTCGCCGACCCGCGCGGGCGCCTGATCGATCTGCGCTCGACCCTGCGCGCGAGTCTTCGGTCCGGCACCGACCTCATCGCGCTCGCGCGCCGGTCGCCGGACGAACGCCACTCGCCGCTCGTCGTGCTGTGCGACATCTCCGGTTCGATGAGCCGCTACTCGCGCATGTTCCTCCATTTCCTGCACGCCATAACCAATGACCGCGATCGCGTGCACACGTTCGTGTTCGGCACCCGGCTCACCAACATCACCCGGCATCTGCGCCACCGCGACGTCGATGTCGCGCTCGCCGGTGTGACGCAGGCGGTGGCCGACTGGTCGGGCGGCACGCGGATCGGCGCGAGCCTCAGGGAGTTCAACCTGCGCTGGTCGCGCCGCGTGCTCGGCCAAAACGCCGTCGTGCTGCTGATCAGCGACGGCCTGGACCGCGACCTCGGCCAGGACCTCGGGCCGGAAATGGCGCGGCTGCACCGCAGTTGCCGCAAGCTCGTCTGGCTGAATCCGCTCCTGCGCTACGAGGGCTTCGAGCCGCGGCCGCTCGGCGTGCGGGTGATGCTTCCCCACGTCGATGAGTTCCTGCCGGCGCACAACGTCGACAGTCTGATCGCGCTCGGCCAGGCGCTCGGCGCGGGGTCGGGCGGCGACCGCGGATCGGTGGCTACCGCGCGGCCGCGCCGAGGCCGGGTCGAGCAGCATGAAACAAGGAGGTTTGCATGAAGATCATCGCCATCCTCGCCGCGGCGCTCGCCGCCGGCGCGGCGCTCGCGCAAGCGCCGCCCGAATACCTCAAGCGCGTGGCGGACAGCTATCGCGCGGCGTTCAGCACCTACGAGCGCGACGGCGTCGTGACGCGCGAGCAGGTGCGAGGCAACCTGCTGCTGGAGGTGTACTTCGACGACATCGACATCAACCGCGACGGCGTCATCACGCGCGCGGAGCTGGAGCGCTTCCTCGCCAATCTGCCGGCGCGCGCCACCTGAGGGCCCGCAGCCCGCGCGCTCTCGGTTGCGGCACAATAGGGCCCTGGTTCGCGGAGGCACAACAAAATGGATATGACCGGCGAGCAGTTCATCGCGCGGCCCCAGGCCGAGGTGTGGGCCGGGCTCAACGACCCGGCGGTGCTCAAGGCCTGCATCCCGGGCTGCGAGACGGTCGAGCGGGTGTCGGACACCGAGTACCGGATGGTGATGACGGCCGCGATCGGCCCGGTGAAGGCGAAGTTCAACGGCAAGCTCCTGCTCGCCGACGTCAACCCGCCCACCTCGTACACGCTCTCGTTCGAGGGATCGGGCGGCGCGGCCGGGTTCGGCAAGGGCGCGGCCCAGGTCGCGCTCGCGCCGGAGGGCGCAGGCACGAAGCTCCGCTACAAGGCGAACGCGCAGATCGGCGGGAAGCTCGCGCAGGTCGGCTCGCGGCTGGTCGACGGCGTCGCCCGCAAAATGGCCGACGAGTTCTTCCAGCGGTTCAACGCGCGGCTCGCGGGTCCGGCACCTGTGGCGCCCGAGGCGGAGGCCGTCACCGCGGCGAGGGGCCCGTGGCTCACCGCTACGTGGGCCTTGGTCGTTGCGTTCATCGTCGTTTTCATCCTCATCTGGCTGCTCTCATAGTGCGATGGCTACCTCCCGCGGCACAGGCGCTCGCACGCGACCAGTGCTGCTCGTCGGCACGCGCAAGGGCGCGTTCGTTCTCACCGGCGACCCGGCACGGCGCCGGTGGCAGCTCTCCGCGCCGCATTTCCTCGGGCACATCGTCAACCATGCGGTGCTCGATCCGCGCGACCGCCGCACGCTGCTCGTCGCCGCCCGCGCGGGCCATTTGGGCCCGACCGTGTTCGGCTCCACCGACCGCGGCAAGCGCTGGCGCGAGGCGCGGCGTCCGCCGGCGTTCCCGAAGGCGCGCGAGGGCGAGCCAGGACTGGTCGTCCAGCACGTGTTCTGGCTCGCGCCGGGGCACGCGCGCGAGCCCGGCGTGTGGTACGCCGGCACGTCGCCGCCGGGGTTGTTCCGCTCCGCCGACGGCGGCGAGACGTGGGACGGCGTCCTCGGGTTCAACGCCAATCCGCTGCGCGCGCCCTGGGTGGGCGACCCGCAAGCGGCGCCGCCGGACGGCGCGACGCTGCATTCGATCAACATCGATCCGCGCGATCCGCAGCACCTGTACATCGGCGTGTCGTGCGGCGGCGTGTTCGAGACGACCGACGGCGGCGCGCGCTGGCGACCGCTCAACCAGGGCTGCGCCGCGGACTTCCTGCCGCAACCCAATCCTGAGTACGGGCACGACGTGCACTGCCTGCGCATCGCCCCCGCCGCGCCGGACGTCCTGTACCAGCAGAACCACTGCGGGATCTACCGCATCGCGCGGCCCGCGGACCGCTGGACGCGGATCGGCGAGAACATGCCGCGGTCGGTCGGCGACATCGGCTTCCCGCTCGCGGTGCATCCGCGCGAGCCGCAGACCGCCTGGGTGTTCCCGATGGACGGCGGCACGGTCTGGCCGCGCGTGAGCCCGGGGGGCAAGCCGGCGGTCTACGGCACGCGCAACGGCGGCCGGACCTGGCGGCGCCTCGCGCAAGGACTGCCGCCGCGCGATGCGTGGCTCACCGTGAAGCGGCAGGCCCTGAGCGCCGACGCCCGCGACCCGGTTGGGCTGTACTTCGGCACGACCAGCGGCGAGGTGTGGGCGAGCGTCGACGAAGGCGAGCGCTGGCGCCGCATCGCCGAACACCTGCCGCACATCTACTCGGTGGAGGCCGCGGACCTTTGAGTGCCGTGTTCATTCCCGCGCCGTTGCGCTCCTACACCGGCGGACGCTCGCGCGTCACGGCCGGCGGCGCCACGGTCGCGGCGGTGCTCGCCGAGCTCGACCGCCAGTACGCGGGGATTCGCTTCCGGATGATCGACGAGCAGGACGCGATCCGGCCCCATATCAAGATCTTCGTCAACCAGGAACAGGCCCGGCGGCTGGATGCGCCGGTCGCCGCGGGCGACGAGGTGATCATCCTCACCGCCCTCAGCGGCGGCTAAGGTGCCGTGCCTCACCGCGCGCGGGCGATCGCCTACGCCGCGCGCAGCGTCGCAGTGTCGAATGGCAGGTTGCGCAGCCGCTTGCCGGTCGCCGCGTAGAGCGCGTTGGCGACCGCGGGGGCGATGACGGGCGTCGCCGGTTCGCCGACGCCGGTCGGCTTCTCGGTCGAGGGCACGATGTGCACGTCGATGCGCGGCATCTCGTTGATCCGCAGCACCGGATAGTCGTTGAAGTTCGACTGCTCGACCACGCCGTCCTTGAGCGTGATCGCACCGTGGAGCGCCGCCGACAGCCCGTACCCGATGCCGCCTTCCATCTGCGCGCGGATCACGTCCGGGTTCACGGCGATCCCGCAGTCGACCGCGCACACGACGCGATCGACCTTGAACGAGCCGTCCGGCCGAACGGTGACCTCCGCGACCTGGGCCACGAACGTGTTGAACGACTCGTGCACGGCGATGCCGCGGCCCCGCCGTTCGCCCGCCGCGGCGCTCGCGAGCGGCCCGCCCCAGCCGGCCTTCACCGCCGCGAGGTCGAGCGCGCCGCGATGGCGCGGGTGCTTGGCGAGCAGCGTGCGGCGCAGCTCGTACGGATCCTTGCCCGCTGCCGCCGCCAGCTCGTCGAGGAAGACCTCGGTCGAAAACGCGGTGTGCGTCGAGCCGACCGACCGCCACCACTGTACCGGCACGCCGATCTTGGGCGAGTGGAGCTCGACCGCCAGGTTGGGGATGTCGTACGGCAGCGAGGCGGCGCCTTCGACCGAGGTCGCATCGATGCCGTTCTTCACCAGCATGGCCTCGAACGCCGTCCCGGTGAGGATCGACTGGCCGACGATGCGGTGCTGCCAGGCGACGATGTTGCCGCTGCCGTCGAGGCCGGCGCGCAGCGCATGGTAGTAGAGCGGCCGATAGTAGCCGGCGCGCATGTCGTCCTCGCGCGTCCAGACGAGCTTCACCGGCGCCCGGCCGCCGCTCGCCTTGGCGATCGACGCCGCTTCGACGAGGTAGTCGGAGTGCGGGTTCGCGCGCCGCCCGAAGCTGCCGCCGGCGTAGAGCATGTTGAGCGTCACCTGCTCCGGCGGTAGACCAACCGCCTGCGCGACCGCCGCCTGGTCCACGGTCTGGAATTGCTCGCCGTTCCACACTTCGCAGCGCTCGCCCCGCAGGTGCACCACGCAGTTCATCGGCTCCATAGCCGCGTGCGCGAGAAACGGGAACTCGAATGCCGCGTCGAGCCGGCGCGCCGCGGCCGCGAGCGCGCCACCCGCGTCGCCCTCCTGGCGGGCGGTGAGGCCGCTCGAGGCTGCAAGCTTGCGGTACTCGGCCAGGATCTCGGTTGAGCCGAGCTTGAACGCGTCGGTCTCGTCCCATTCGACGCGGAGCGCATCGCGCCCCCGCCTGGCCGACCAGAAATCCCGCGCGAGGACCGCCACGCCGCCCGCAACCGCGACGACCTCGACCACGCCGGGCAGCGCTCGCGCCTTGGCAGCGTCGAACGACTTCACCTTCGCGCCGAAGCGCGGCGGGTGCGCGACGACCGCGGTCAGCATGCCGGGCAGCTGCACGTCCTGGGTGAACGGGGCCGTCCCGGTCGACTTCGCGCGGGCGTCCGTGCGCGGCACGTGCCGGCCGATGTAGACGAAATCCTTCGCCGCCTTGAGCTGGACGTCGCTCGGCACCGGCTGCCGCGCCGCGGCGTCGGCGAGCCGGCCGAACGTCGTCTCGCGGCCCGACACCGGGTGCGCCACGACGCCCCGCCGCACCGTGATCTCGCCCGGGGCGACGTGCCACTGCTCGGCCGCCGCCGCGACGATCATCGCGCGCGCGCTCGCGCCCGCCCGGCGCAGCTGCTCGAACGAATTCGCGAGCGCGGTGCTGCCGCCGGTCCCCTGCGCCTCGCCCCAGAAGAGGTTGTTGTAGCGCTTCGCGTCGGCGGGCGCGCCCACGACGCGGATCTGCGACCAGTCGGCGTCGAGCTCCTCGGCGACGAGCGTCGGCAACCCGGTGTAGGTGCCCTGCCCCATTTCGACGTGCTTGACGATCACGGTCACGGTGTCGTCGCGACCGACGCGCACGAACGCGTTCGGCTCGAACGCACGCGGCGCGACGGGGGTGCCGGCGGTGCGACCCGGACCGGCGGCCTCCGCGCGGGCGTGGGGCGCGACGATCACGCCGAGCGTGAGTCCGGCGCCCGCCTGCAGGAACTCCCGGCGGCTGATGTTGATCACTTCGGCGCGTTCCATGGGGCCCCCCTAGGCGAGCGCCTGCGCGGCGTCCTGGATCGCCGCGCGGATGCGCACGTAGGTGGCGCAGCGGCATATGTTGCCGCTCATCGCGGCGTCGATGTCGGCGTCGGTCGGGCGCGGGTTGGCGCGCACCAGCGCCGTCGCCGCCATGATCTGCCCCGACTGGCAATAGCCGCACTGCGGCACGTCGAGCCGCTGCCAGGCCGCCTGCACGGCGCGGGACGCCCGGTCGGCCTGCGTCGTGGCGAGACCCTCGATCGTGGTGACGCGCGCGCCCGCCGCCGCCGCGACCGGCGTCACGCACGCCCGGGTCGGCTGGCCGTTCAGGTGCACCGTGCAGGCGCCGCAGAGCGCCATGCCGCAGCCGAATTTGGTGCCGGTGAGATGGAGGTGATCACGCAGCACCCACAGGAGCGGGGTGTCCGGCGCGACGTCGATCGAGCGCGCCTTACCGTTCACGTTGAGAGCGACCATGCCGAATCTCCGTCTAAGGGGCGATTGCCCTGCAACGCACAGTATGGGCAAGCCGTTTGATAAGATAAAGCCACTCCAGGGTACGAGGCTTCTTAAGCGATGCTTAACGATGGACTGCGCCCCGGCTTGCTCCACGGCTTAGTCGCCTTCCGGCGTGCCGCGGAGGCGCCGAGCTTCACCGCCGCCGCCGCACACCTCGGCGTGAGCACCGCGGCGCTGTCGCAGACTATCAAGCGCCTCGAGGAGCGGCTCGGCATCCGGCTCTTCGACCGCACCACCCGCAGCGTACGCCTCACCGACGCCGGCCACGCGTATCTCGCCCGCTGCCGGCCGGCGCTCGCCGAGATCGCCGCCGCGACCGAGGATCTCGTCATCACGAGTCAAGCCCCGGGCGGGTTGCTGCGCCTCACCCTGCCGCACCTCGCCGGCCCGCTGCTGATCGAGCCGCATCTGCCGGCATTCTTCGAGCGCTACCCCAACGTGCGCATCGAGCTCGCGTTCGACGACCGGCTGGTCAACATCGTCGAGGAGGGTTTCGATGCCGGCATTCGCATCGGCGAGATGGTCGAGCGCGACATGGTGGCCGTGCCGCTCACGCGCGACCTGCGGCTGGTCGTGGTCGCCTCGCCTGCCTACCTCGCGCGGCACGGGGCGCCGCGGACGCCGCGCGATCTGCTGCGGCACAACTGCATCAGCTTCCGCTTCCCCTCAAGCGGGCGGATCTATAAGTGGGAGCTCACGGAGCGCGCCCGCGCGGTCGAGTGCGATGTGAGCGGCAGCCTGATCGTGAACGACGGCGAGACCATGTGCCGCGCGGCGATCGCCGGCATCGGGCTCGCGCACCTGATCGAGGACATCGCCAAGCCGCACCTCGCCCGCGGCGCGCTCGTGCCGGTGCTCGAGCCCTACTGGCTCACGTTCCCGGGTTTCTACTTCTACTACCCGCGGCGCGAGCACCTGCCGGCGAAGATGCGGCTATTCCTCGCGTTTCTGCGCGAGCGCCTCGGCGCGGCGCGCGGCTCCCGGGCCCTCCTCGAGCCGCAGAAAGCCGGGACGCGCTCGCGCGCGCCGCGCGCCGCCCGCGCGCGCTAGGGCGCCGCCCCGCGAACGCGTCAGCCGCGCCCGCCGGGCACGGCGGCCGGCAACCGCATCGCGCCGGCGGCAAAGCGGCGGGCGAACGAAACGAACTCGCGCACCGCGGCTTGGTAGCGGTCGAACGCGACCCCGGAGACGTTGCTGTGGCCGGCGTTCTCGACCAGCAGCAGCCGCTTCGGCGCGTGCGCCGCGGCGTAGAGCTTTTCGCTCATCGCCGCCGGCACGTACCGGTCGTCGGTGCCGTGCACTAACAGCACCGGCGCCGCGACGTTCGCCATCTTCGCGAGCGAGTCGAAGTGTTGCGTGATGAGCGCCCCGATCGGCAGGTTGCCGTAGCCCAGCGCGTCGGCCATGTCGCGGATCGAGGTGAACGTGGATTCGACGATCAGGCCGGCGATGTCGTTGTTCCGCGTGGCGAGCTCGATCGCCACCGCGCCGCCGAGCGAGTGGCCGTAGAGGAAGCGGCGGCGCGGGTCGGGCTCGAGCCCGCGCAGGTGCTCCCACGCCGCCTGCGCGTCGGCGTAGGCGTGCGCCTCCGACGGCAGCTCCCCGTCGCTCTGGCCGAACCCGCGGTAGTCGATCGCGAGCACCGAGAAGCCCATGCGCTGCAGGCGCGCAATCCGGTTGAGATTGTTCGACAGGCTCCAGTGCGCGCCATGCAGATAGAGCAGGCTGGGCGCGCCCGCGCGGTCGGCCGGAATCCACCACCCGTGGACGCGTTCCCGGGCTTCGCCCGCGCCCGAATCGGCGACCGCGAGCCACACGTCCTCGTACCGCAGGCCGTAGTCGGCCGGCGTCGATTGCTGATCGCGCTGCGGGCGGAAGATCCACTCGCGCTGCTTCGTGTCGAGCATGCCGCAGCCGCCGGCGGACAACACGGTCGCCGCCGCTGCCGAAGCGGCGAAGAGCCGGAGCGCGCGCCTGGAGATCACCTTCCCCTATTGTGGAGAGTAAGTTGTTATGCGCAGTAGCGCTCCTGGCTCGTTGATCGGACAGGTCTTTGGCTGCCACGACTCAACATAATTTCCGGGCCGGACGTGGAGGTCGGCGAGTCGCAACGCGCGGCCGTGACCTCCCGCCGTGCTACAGCGAGTGCAGCCACTCGAGCAGTGTCTTGTTCTGTGTCCAGGACGGCATCTTAGGCAGGGGTGCGTCGTCGGCGAC
>Ga0187846_10000257_pt1 | contig 32502 bp, 27 predicted proteins | sample TC_taG_FD_161473 | JGI IMG/M metagenome (GOLD analysis project Ga0187846, IMG submission 161473) | Biofilm microbial communities from the roof of an iron ore cave, State of Minas Gerais, Brazil - TC_06 Biofilm (v2) | ecosystem: Environmental > Terrestrial > Deep subsurface > Cave > Wall biofilm... | reverse complement strand
TGATCCTCCACGGCGCCTTATGAGGTCTTTGAAAGATCGGTGACACTCCCCTGCCTAAAGGCACGAGAGTTCTTGTTTCCCCGCGAAGCTTCTTGCCTACCGGGAGGGCCTACAAGCTCTTGTCGCGGGTTCCCAAGGCTTTTGAGCCGACGCGTTCCGGCGCTGGTAATACCAACGCTGTGGGGGAATGACTCCCCCGCATTCGCACGTTGTTGGAGTTGCTCCATCGCGGCTCGCAGGCGTAGTCCCGCACCTTCCCATTAGTCATGGGCGACTGCGATAACCTGGTCTGAGAGGCCGGGACTTCGGTGAGTGTACCGCCAGTCTTTGCAATTGTGCGTCTCAGTTGGCCTATTAACATCCCCGGTGCGCGAAGTCCGATACTTTTCCCGAACCGTTTCTTGCCATGCTTTTTTACGCGCCCCATCGCGTCATAGTGCTGCGGGTTGCTGGCGCGACGTTGCCGGTGCATTATGCTCTCTAAGCGGCGCTTCATGCGCACATTCCTCGCACAACAGTTGAGATGCGCAGCCCCCTGGCGAGGGAAAATGGCGAGCGTTGCCGGACCGATATCCGGCCCTAAAACGTCCCCGCCTGCCCGATGCTTCGGTTTCTGGTGGGGGACGCCCTCCTGGATCAATTGGACGGAGTAGCGGCTGCAAAGAGGGTCAGCGCCTTTGGCTTGTGGGCTAGAAGCAAATCGACGGACGAGGCGCACATACTTGATCGGATGAGAGAGGCCATGATGGACCACCGGATCCCGCCAATCAAGCTGATGTAGACAAGAGAATGCAGCTTGACGCTCTTGCTTGCTCGAGGCAGGCGACGCGCCTCGTGCCACGCCGGATCCTTGCACATCTGAGATAGCCGTTTCCTGGCTCCCCCAAGCAGTGCGTTGTAGAGACAACGCGCCGCCTCCAGATGCGCTCGTAAGTTCCGTGCCTGTTGCGTGTTGACGGACAGGTGCGATTCAAGCAGGAAACTCTTCTTCTGCGTGCGCTTCATCGGCTTTGTCTCCTCTGCCCGGTACTCGTTCAAGTCTGCGTGTCGGCAGTTGAGCACGGTACACAACTTGGTATAATATGAGACGTTACAAATGTCAACAGAGAGATACCAAGGGCAGGGTCGTTGCAAAGTCTTCTCCGGGAAGGGATGAGACACCCAGAGTGTGCACCATGTGAACTGACATCGGAGGCGGGCCTGCGCATCTCCCGGTTGCGCAAGCGACGGCGGCCCCGGAGATTCTGGTGAAGAGGACGACCGTGGCCGCACGGGCCTACTCGGAGTTCATTGAGCTCTACCCGTCGTGGGGTTCCCTCGCGCAAGCGCTCCCCGAATACCTCGAAATCGACTTTGGGGCGCTCGTCTGCCACGTCAGGCACTAGCACTGCCCGGATTGTCGGCTACAGGCGAGCTGCCAGCCTTTCACACAGCAGGTGCGCCGATCTACTCCCACTTCAGGTGTTCTTTCAGGCTCACGAAGCGTTGGTGACCGATGATGACGTGGTCGACCAGTTCGATGTCCAGGATACGGCCGGCCTCCACAAGTCGCCTGGTCGTCTCGATATCGTCCGGCGATGGCGTCGGATCGCCGCTGGGGTGGTTGTGGCAGAGGATGAGGCCCGGGCAGTTGCGGATGATGGCGGGGCGGAAGACCTCCGCAGCGCGCAGGACCGAACTGTTGGCGGTGCCCTGGTAGAGGCTCGCCTTCTCCACCAGCTGGCTCTTAGCATCCAGCAGCAGGATGCGCATCTGCTCGCTGTCCAGGTAGGCCAGGTCCAGCATCACCAGGTTGGCCGCATCCGCAGGGGTGCGGATCTTGTAGCGGGTATCGGCTTGCACGAGCGCCAGCCTGCGCCCGATCTCGAGCGCCGCCTTGACCTGCGCCGACTTGGCTTCCCCCATGCCATGCTCAGCGCACAGCTCGCGGAAGTTAGCGCGCACAAGTCCAGGGAGCCCGCCGTACTTCGCGAGGAGTTTGTTGGCCAGCTCCAGGGCGTTATCGCCCCTGCTGCCGGTGCGCAGGATGATGGCCAGCAGCTCGGCCAGCGAGAGCGCCTGGGGGCCGAAGTGCAGGAGGCGCTCTCGCGGGCGCTCGTTGGTGGGCAGATCGCGCACGGTTGCGTGGTAGTCCAGTTTGGTTTGTATGCTTGCGTCGGCGTCGTTTTCGCGAGGGAGCATATTACGGTTTTCCTCCTTCACAAGGTGATATGTCTCCTTCCTCTATTCTGAAAGAGACCGGGTAAAAGAGGAAATGTGACCTGTTTCATCGCCGCTGCGTTAGCGTCGAGGGATTGAGCTACGCCTTTAGATGGCCCTGGACAGAGAGGAAAGCGCTCATGCGCTGAGGAGGCGGGATGTTTTCCAAACTCTTTGCGTTGAATATGCAGCAGCCGATTTAACCGCTCGTCTCCTGTGTCCTGTGTTTATACTACCGCTTTAGAGCTGATTTTATTAATATCGGGGCCTTAGACATATGGATAGCCTGCCAGGGTGGGAGCTCTTCTAAGAGCCTCGCGCTTGAAAGCCCGTGATATCCAGTCATGGGGATGAGAGGCGCGTTCCTTTTTGGAGCAGGGACTGTTTCCGGTTTCGCTTGCCTCAAGAAGAATAGCTGCATGAGATGAACAGGACATTTCAGTACCGACCCTATCCGACCAAAAAACAACAAACCAGGCTGAACGCGTGGCTGGCTCTGTGCTGTGAGACCTATAACGCCGCGCTGCAAGAACGCCGCGATGCCTATCGCCTGGCGGGCCTCTCCCTTGGCTATGCACAGCAGTGTGCTGAACTGCCCGACTGCAAAGAAGTTCGCCCGGAGCTCAATGAGGTGAACTCGCAGGTCCTGCAAGATGCCGTCAAGCGGGTCGATCTGGCTTTCGCCGCCTTTTTCCGCCGCTGTGCAGCAGGCGAGAAACCAGGCTATCCGCGCTTTCGCTCGCGCTCGCGCTACAATAGTCTCACCTTCAAGCAGTACGGGAACAGCTTTGCCATTTCCGGGGATGGCAAGTTGGTGCTCTCCAAGATCGGGCACGTGAAGATGGTCATGCATCGGCCCCTGCGGGGAACACCGAAAACGGCCATTGTCAAACGCACGCCGACTGGCAAGTGGTTTGTCTCGATCTCCTGCGAGTACGTCGTGCCAGCTTCTTGGCCCGCCTCCGATGAACAGGTCGGCATCGATGTCGGCCTCAAGCATTTCGCGTACCTCTCTGATGGCTCCCAGATTGAGAACCCCCGCTTTTTCCGCCAAGAAGCACAAGCCCTTGCCAGGGCGCAACGCAAACTTTCCAAAGCTAAGGTCGGAACGAAAGACAAGAGGAAGCGGCGCAAAGTGGTGGCGCGCATCCATGAGCGCATCACAAACCGCAGGCAGAATTTCATCGGGCAGCAAGTCGCCCTGCTGGTCAAGCGCTTCGGGCTCATCGCCGTCGAGGCCTTAGTGGTGCGCAGCATGGTGCACAATCCCCGACTTTCGAAATCGATCGCGGATGCGGCATGGTCGGCGTTTTTCACCCACCTGCTCTGGAAAGCGGAAGAAGCTGCCAGACAGGTGGTGAAAGTCAACCCGGCCTACACGTCGCAGACCTGCTCGGCTTGTGGAACCATCCAGGACATGCCCCTGTCCGTCAGGGTGTATGAATGCAGCCAGTGTTCGCTCATACTGGACCGTGACCACAATGCCAGCCGGAATATTTTGCACCAAGCCGTGGGACGACACGGCCGCGTCATTCCAGAAGCCCTCGGCTTGTAGCCGTGGGGAGTCGTCACAAGCTTAGAAGATATTCTTCCTGGCATGTCTCACACCAGCCAACCAGCATGCCATTCTGCTCGTGGACACGTGAAAAGCGGCGAGCGCAGCGACAAACATACCCACGTTGATGGGCAGGGTTGCCGAAGACAAGTGCATGGGGAGGAACGTCGCGTGTTACAACAGATCCAGCTCCAACCAGGGCAAACTCTCCGATAGTTATGCCGCAAATGATGATAGCCCCAGCCCCGATTGATGCGCCATACTTCACCAGCGTGGGTGTAACCTCCCAATCATCTGCACTCTTGAGCTTACCATCGGGAGTAATAGCACGGGGCAGCAAGTCATTAGTAAAACACACATGGGGGCCAACGAAGACGCCATCTTCAAGCGTCACACCTTCAAACACGGAAACGCGATTCTGGATTTTAACGTTTGAGCCAATATGTACACCTGCGCCGATATAGACGCCTTTCCCGATAACACAGCTTTCGCCAATCTGGGCATGCTCTCGAACATGTACCTGACGCCAGATACGCGTGCCTGCCCCGATATGGGCTTCTGGTGAAACTTCAGCAGTGGGATGAACGTAAAATGGTGGATTTGTCATCAAAAACCCGGGTGCGGAGAGCCATCTGCCGAGAGATCGACGGAAGGAAGCACCCGCTCCTTTCCTTGCTGGTAGCTATACCCATCGCTGCGCGCGATGAGCGTACAAAAGCGGTGGCTGATCCCTTGTACGGTCCTGTGCTGCGTCGTAAGATTGAAGGAGCCGCTCGTGCGCACCGCCACCCGGCTCACATACCTCCCTTGTTTGGTCCCCTTCGGCACGAGCGCCCGCACCAGGTCGCCGGTCTGAAAGCCTTTGACTCGTTTGGCTTGCTTGGGTCCAGTGCGCGGGAAGCCATAGCGGTCCATGCGGCACGTCTGCCGCGAGCTGTGCCCTGTCGCCCTGATGTGCAGGGGCACCACGCCCCGCGCGTCCAGGTGCTCCGGTGTGCTGGCCTCCACGCACGCCGCATCGAGCCAATGTGACTTGGGCAGCCCCTGCGTCTCGCGGTTGTACTTCGTCCTCCCGCCACTGCCGCATTCCACGGGCAGCCCGAGCCGCATGAGCCGGTCGTGTAATGCGAAGCCTGTCGCATTGACCGCCGCCGCATCCCGGAGCGGCGTCTTGACCTGAGCCAGGATGCGCACCAGCCGCTCAGGATCATCGGCCAGGAAGTCGCGAATATCCTGGTTGCTCTTGCGCTGGTTACAGGGCGTGCAAGCCGCCACGAGATTACTCACCCGGTTGGAGCCATGCTTGCTGCGCGCCTCCACGTGATCGAGTTCCAGTGGCACCTCGTGGGCGTCACAGTAGGCACACTGGTGCTGCCACTTCAAGAGGACGTACTCTCTGACCTCGTAGCCTGCCAGCGTGCCTTGCTGATATTCGACGCCCTCGATATCTGGGTTCTCTAGCGCTTGCATATCGAACCGGACGAGTTCTTGACTGATGGCCGCGACCGGACACAGCCGCAGCAGACGCCGCACCCACGTGACCGCGTTGCAAACGCGGCTCTCTAACGACGGCGGCAACATGCCTTGCTTTTTGCGCCGGTTGGCGAAGCGTGGCTGGCGGTACCTGGTCTTGCGTTGCCTGCGACTCCTTCTGACGGCGCGGCGGCGCGAGAGATCGCGCTTGATTTGCTTGCCCCGGTGCACGAGTTCAGCGGCCCACACGACTTCGCCGCTGGCATCGTTGACCACCGCCAGCCCGGTGGTTTGGCTCCCCGGATCGACTTTGACGCGCAGCGCTTTAAGAGCAGGGTGCTCGACCGCACGCTTCAGGATGATCGTGAACGGATAGCGGCGGTCTATCGCCGCCTTGCCCTGCTTCAAGAGCAAGTGGGCACCCCCCGGATGCACCGGGTTGAGCGCTCGCTTCGTCGTGTCCAAGACAAAGATCTGTGACATACAGGACTCCTTTGTGATGTGCCCGTATGGGCCTCTGGTTGCCCAGGTAATGCTTACCTCGTCAACGTTGCGAAGCGGTTTGCGGTGGACAGCATACTGGCCTTACCCCTCGAGCCTGCTTAATGCTGCCCCGAAGCGGTCCGAGCTGGTGAAGGACCCGGACGTTCCTATGCATTCGCTTCCAACGGAGCCCCGTCAGCCTCGCCGAAGCGAGACTGGTGGCTGAGACTGGTCAGAGCGGGGCCTGCGTGTCACCACGCAGGCCAGTCCCGTCGAACAGGAGGGGTCTCTGACGTACTATCCTTCTAGAAGCTACAATTCACTCCTCTTTGGCTATGAGCGCTTCAACATACGTTTTCGCTCTACAGTCTTTTTTTGTTTGCTTAGTGCCAATTCCAGCAAGAGAGCCGGCAGCCCTGTCCTTCCACGACTAGAGCTGCCACGAAGCCAGGAGCGGGTCTTAGTTCCTGGAGGGTCCAACGAGAAACTTCCTTTACGTCTCCATCGATACTCACCAGCCCTGGCGGTTCTCCTGGAACGAGAGAAACATCAATTTGGTTTAGAGGCCGGGTCAGTCCTTCTCCACTTGCCTTTAGATAGGCTTCCTTGCAGGTCCAGTAGGTGAAAAAAGCCTCTTGCTTCTTATCTGCAGTGAGTGCGCGAAATACGGCCTTTTCTCGCTCAGAAAAGTAGCGATTAACAATCTGTTCAGTATCAGCAATGTGGCGAATCAGTTCAAGATCCACACCAAGCTCCCGGTCACGCGAGACGGCGTAAAGAGCGAGTCCATGTGCATGAGCCAGACTAAACCGGAGAGTGCTTGTTCCAGACATTTCTGCCAGTGCCGGCTTGCCATACATACCATAGCAAAAATGTAGTCGGCCTGGCTCGATGCCCAGGTAGTAACCCAGGATTGTCCTCAGTAGTCCGCGACCGATAATATAACGCTGCCTGTCCTGCTCAAATCGAAAGCGATCGGCTCTCAGCAGCTCATCCATGGAAAGAGTGTGTGTCAACCACTCCAAATTTGATATTGATTGATCAAGCCAGGCACACCATACATGAACATCATCATGTAACAAGTTTGCATATACTGGTGGCGGCTCCCATAAACAATTATAATCTGTCATGCTCATTAGCTCCTCTGACCGCTCATATTAATTAGAGCATATCATGCCGGAATGTATACCATAGTGCAATTTTCATAACAGCATCTCAACGTTGGTAAATACCTGATTCCTATAGAATAGACTCTATCCTTAAAACTGCGAGTGTTTGCTCCAAATCATCATGGAGGTAAGCTATGAACCTGGTCTCCTTCTCGATTAGAACGAAGGGAGCGCATAACTTCGCCAGGCGGCTTGGAACCGTATTTACCCGTTTTGGGGTTTCTGAAACTCCAATACAACATGCTTTATACAGTGTAATTGATACCCTCCAGCAGTACGGTGGGGTGCCAACCTTCTTTATCCCCGCCGTAGTGTTAGACCGCCATCCCACGCTCATCTCAGAGATAGTCCATGATGGTGCTGAAATTGGCATCCATGGATATGTCCATAATGATTATCGCACCTTGAGTAAAGGTGAACAGTATAAGCAGACAAAGCAAGCTATGTCGATATTTGAGAAGCACAAGATTGCTTATCAAGGTTTTCGTAACCCCTATCTTGGATGGACTGAAGAATCGCTTGATGTCTATGCTTCACTGGGAATTAACTATGAAAGCAATATAGCGGTCTTGCATGATGTTGTTGATCTCAACGCCTTTTCGCCTCTTTTGATAAGTGGTTATGCGAAATCTCTGAAACTCTTCCAGGCTGTTCCGTGTACTATCTATGCGCTCCGCCCACATTTTGAAACTAAGTTGCTGCGTATTCCAACGAGCATTCCAGATGACGAGATGCTTTTTGATCGCCTGCGCACCACCGACTCGCAGGAAGTCGGGCGAGCCTGGAGCAGGGTAATGCAGCGTGTATATGACTATGGGGGGCTCTATACGCTTAATCTTCATCCTGAGCGTGGTGTCCTTTGCAAACAAGCCCTTGACATGTTGTTATCGTATGCCCGTAGCCTATCGCTCCCTGTCTGGCTTGCCCGCATAGGAGATATTGCGAAATGGTGGAAGGAACGCAATGCGTTTAGACTTAACATTACAGCGCTTAGTTCTGATCGCTGGCAGATTGAAGCCGCCTGCACTTCTCGTGCTACATTACTTGCGCGTCATCTCACTGTCGAAGACCAACCAGTCACTCCCTGGTATGGGAGTGATGTCAGCGTGCAGTCCCGTTGTTTTGCGGTGAAGGCACCATGCTGCCCATGCATTGGTATATCATCACATACACCTCAAGAGGTGCTTGATTTCCTCTATGAGCAGGGTTATCCAGTTGTACGATGCTCGGATGAAGAAGCCAATAGCTACGCGATGTATCTCGACGAACCTGAGGGCCTGGGTACAACACGCGAGAAGCAAGCGAAACGTAGAAGTGCGCTTGTCCAGCGGATTGAAGCGTTAGAAGCGCCATTGCTCTATTTTGGCTGCTGGCCCAATCGTAATCGAGCAGCGCTCGCCATTTCCGGTGATATTGACTCGGTGACTGTACAGGATTTCTTTTTGCGTATTGTAGAGGTTTTTCAACACTAGATGAGAGTCTGGCTCTCGCAAGGGTTTGAGGTCTCCCCCGGAGACCGTACCGCCACTTTATTTCGCTTTTCAAATAAACCTTGACAGTAAACCGGGTAAGCAACAACTGCTACGTACTGTAATGCGTACCGAGGATATTTGTCTTGACAGCGTAGTGCACAGCCTGTCACGATCAAATGGATGCGAGTAACGTATGGGGCTGTTCCGAAGTAAAAGAGCGCTCATATTACTAGGGTTGCTTGTGCTAATCCTTATTGTTGTGATACCTCTGATCGTCTTCCTCATCCTGGCTGAGCAGAAACAGCACACGCCAGGGAGATTGACACCCACTCCTAGAGCTAGTCAGGCTCTAAGGGGAGCATTGTCTTGGCCTGTTATCAGTCGCAACGTCACTGTATATGCTTCCTCTGTAACCGAGCCGGCTTCTGATGCAAATGACAGGAAGAATCCGCCGCAAGCCGCGCCGTTTCTAACGGCAGCGGTGAGGAGGGTTTCTCGCTGGCTTCAGCCCTTGCGTAGTTTGAACAGATGTGCTATATTCTCATGAGATGAGCCAAGCACAGTCGCTTTTCCAAGAGAACTAGAGACTGGTGCGAGCCTGCTACGCCAGTGCGGAGACAAGACTGCAAAGGCAGAGGAGTATGTATCAAGGCCGCCGCGTAAGGATCGGCAAGAGCACAAAGCTTGATGAGTTAGCCCGCGAATGTGGGCGGCTCTATTCCTCCTGCCTTGTTTCCTTCTGGCGGACATTCAGCCACAAGGGTATATGGCTCTCACTGGCTCAGATGATGCGACGGTCGTCATACATTGGATGGGCAAGGAGTGTGAGGCCATTGTCACCTACCAAATGCAGACGGATATTCCAGCCCTGTTTGCCAGTGGTGGGGGGCCGCGTGGCGGGCATTGATCTTGAGGAAGTCCATATGGCCGTCTCTCACGCGGAAGCCTTGAAAATTATGATGCCAGTATCAAGATGGATATTTGTCAAGCACCCGTCCCTTTCTAGGGGACGGGCTTGCAGATCGACCGCCTTGCCAGCGGAACACCTGCGAGGGAAACTGCAAGACTAGCTTGTCCGAGTTCCGGCAACGGGACGGTTGAAGGAAACTGAACCATCTGGACGTGGCGGTCCAGAGGACGAGGTGGGCGCCTCCCTAACTCGCCTCCGCTCCGATGGTCAGCAGCGAAGGGAACGTAGCACACTCCGCGAGGAGGCTTACCGCACATGGCAACGATGTTTATTCCTGTGGTCGATCAGCAGCAACGCCCGCTGATGCCCACGACGCCCGCGCGAGCGCGGCGGTGGATCAGGAATGGCAAAGCGACAGCTTTTTGGAAAGGCGGCATCTTCTGTGTCCGGCTCAACGTCGACCCTTCTGCACGAGAGAGGCAACCCATTGTGGTCGGCCTTGATCCTGGTTCCAAGCGCGAAGGCTATAGCGTCGTGTCGGCAGCCCATACCTATCTCAACATCCAGGCCGCTGCCCGCACAGGCGTACAGGAAGCCGAACAGCAAAGCACCCGCATGCGCCGCACCCGGCGCTATCGCAAGACCCCTTGCCGTCAACCCCGTCAGAACCGACACCAGAGCAAGAAGAAACTGCCCCCTTCGACACAGGCACGCTGGCAGTGGAAATTGCGACTGGCGACCTGGCTCTGTTCGCTCTTTCCTGTCAGCGGCTTTGTCGTGGAGGACATCAAAGCGAGCACCCGCAAAGGCCTGCGAGGGAAGTGGAACAGCACGTTCTCCCCACTGCAAGTGGGCAAACACTGGTTCTACAACGCCCTGCAAAAGCTGGCTCCCGTCAGCATTAAGCAGGGATGGGAAACCCAGGCTCTTCGGGAGCAGCTTGGGTTCAAGAAGACAAGCAGGAAGCTCTCCGAGGTATGGCAAGCCCATTGTGTGGACGCGTGGATACTCGCGAGGTCGGCCGTAGGAGGCTCTCCCACGCCTGATAACACGAGGCTGGTGTGCATCACCCCGCTGGTGTGGCATCGACGCCAACTGCATCGCTTGCAGCCAGAACGCGGAGGCAAGCGCAAACCCTACGGGGGCACGCTCTCGCAGGGCATCAAGCGGGGGACTCTGGTCAGCCATCCCACGTGGGGCAGCGCCTACGTGGGCGGGACGCTCTCCGGCAGGATCAGCCTGCACAGTCTGCACACGGGCAAACGGCTCACCCAGGGAGCGAGGGTGACTGACTGTCGTCGCATCAAGCTGTTACGGTGGAGGACGCGGCTGGTCCCTTTCTCCTCCTCCAGGCAAGGAACGACTGTTTCCTCCCACCGCCTGAAGGCAGGCTGGTCTCCACAGGAGGAGGTCTAATGATGCGAACTACGGCGCCAGTGATAATTGGATATTCTTTGGCGATTCGATTACTGCAGGGGCGATGGGCCATCTTGTTATCGGTGGCGTGAAAAGCTTTGCCTGGCTTATCAATGCGCGAGCCCCCAAAAATTTTCCGATACAAGAGGCTGGCGGAGTTGGATTACTTACAAGCGCTGACGGGGCAAAGTATATGAGCATATGGTTGCAGTTGTTTCCAGGTAAATATGTTGGGTTAGGTTACGGAACAAACGATGCACTTGGATGTACGGATGCAGCTAATTTCTACGCTCACTACTTTACTATGGTGCAGATTGTTTTGGATATGGGCAAGATACCAATTGTCCCACATATACCATGGGGAAGGAGCGCAAATATCCAGAAGTGTGCGCCAGCGCTTAATTGCAAGATTGACGTCTTATACCGGGCGTTTCCGCAGATAATTAAGGGTCCCGATTTCTGGGCCTTTTTTCAAAAGCACCAAGATCTCATTTCTGATGATGATATTCACCCGACACAAATGGGATTTGGCGCGTATCGCCAACAATGGGCAAATGCAATGCTCGCGGTTGTGTACTGAAAAAAAGATGCAGCTCGCTGATGGTCAAGCCACAAATAATAACGGGGCCTGTTAAGAGCGATACCTCTAGCTGAGTTACTCAAGTGGGGTTGTGGAGCGACCCGGCACCCAAGCCTTGGGTGCCGGGTCGCCATTGGCATGTCAGCTTCGAGTTGGAAGCGGTCAGCCGCCCGTCCTGAAGGTAGCGGCGCAGCCTGTCCACGCTGCCCAGCCGCTGAGGTTCATCGTCGCGTTCTGGATACCCCCGGCGCCAGAGATGATATCCTCGTCAGCCTCCGTCCCCTGCCAACCGGTCACCTGATTGCGCAGCACGGCGTTCACACCGTCGCTGCCACCAGCGGTAACGGTCACGCCGGTAGTGAGCGAGCCCAGCGCCACGAAGATCAGTTCGCCTGGATTCACCGCAACCGTCGTCCCGGTGCTCACCGTCGAGCCCGTCCCGATCTGGCACGTGGTGGCGTCGAGCGGGTTTGTCGTCGAAATGCCCGTGTACTCGCTCATCGCCGCGCGAATTGACCCGGAGGTCGTAGCAGTGACCGTCACCGTCGTTGGTCCACCGGCAGCGTTGGCCCGATACCAGATCGAGTTCACCCCACCGTTGATAGCCAGGGTCCACGTGCCGTTGACGTTGTCACTAACCATGGTACCCGCTCCCGTGCGGAAGATGCCGACGAGCAGGCTTCCCTTAGTCACGCTTGACGGGTAAGACACCGACATGGTCAGACCATAACCCAACTGCGCCTTTCCCTGCACGAATGCGACGACACCAGGAGCCGGCGTTTGGGTTGCCGTGGGTGTGGGCATGGGTGCAGGAGTTACTGTGGCTGTTGGTGCCGGCGTGGGTGTGAGCGTCGGAAGAGGCAGGGTGGATGGTCCACCGTTCTGTTGGAGAACGCCAACCATAGCCCAGAACTGTGGCTTAGGTTGCGATGTGTTGACGCTGAACATGTCGAGAGTCCCGTAACCCGCAAAGCTCATGGCGTCGAACTGGTTAGCGAAATCGAGATGCGCCGCGATCATCGAATTCAGCGATGTTGTCGTGAAATCCCACATGAACTGGTGGTTGCTTGCGAGGACATTGTTCGAACCCGGGTCCATGTTCCACTCGGTGATGCCGATCGGTATGTTCTTATGCAGGGTGTTCACGACGATGGTCCGGACCTTGTTCACCCGGTCTCCATACAGCGCCGCCATCTGGAGGCACAGGTTCGTGTCAGTGCCTCCGCAACCGTAGCGGTGGAACGTGACTCCATCTGGTAGGACGCCTGAGGCCACGGTGCCCTGCAGGAACCACTGAATGTACCAGTAATTGATCGTGTACGAGGCTGGCCCGAAGAACTTCGCACGGGGGTTGATGGCGCGCAGCGCCGGGACGAAGGCGTTCCACTCGGTGACGTAGTTGCTCGCGTCAGGCGTCAGATCGGGCTCGTTGCCGATCTCGTACATATCACATTCCTGGTACCCAGGATGCGTGCCGTCGAGCAGGCTCACCAGATGCTTGGCCCAACCCAGGTCGGTGTAGCTGTTGCCGGGCGCAGGAGCGGATTGAAGCAAGATATGTGGAATGACGCCCAGGCAATTCATGCCGCTGTTGGTGATGGTATTGATGCGTCTCTGAATATCGGCATCGGTATTCTCGTGACCACCATTCAGGCTGTTGTGGAAGAAGAAGCTGCGCATGAGAGAGAGACCGCTTTTCTTCAAGTACCCCTGAACGGTCGAGTTCGTCTGCACATTGTTCTGGAGCCACTCTTCTGTGTCATTGGTGCCGAATAGGTAGGACGAGATGCCGTTATTCAAGATCTGCTGGCCAGGTAGTAGTCCACCAGACAGCGGTGGGAACGTCGGGGCCGGCGTTGGCGTTGGCAGCGGGCTCAGCACGGACCTGAACGTGGCGACGCAGGCGTTCCACCCGTAGGTGCCGGCCGCGCTGAGCGTCATGCTCGCGTTCTGCACGCCAGGAGCAGCCTGGGTGACGTCCTCATCGCCGATGGTTCCAGCGGTCCCGGTCGCCTGGTTGCGCAGGGTCGCGGTGACCCCGTTGCTGGAACCCACGCTCACGGTGATGGGGGTGTTCGACGTCCCTCCGCCCGCGAAGACGAGCTCCCCCGTGCCGATGGGAGCGGTGTTGCCCGTCGTCATGGTCGTGCCCGAGCCGCTGTTACAGGACCCGGAGTCGAATACCTTCGACGCTGCCATCCTCGAGTATTCGGCGATGGCGGCGCGCAGAGGGCCGTTGGTCGCGGTGACTGTGACGCTGGTGCGCCCCGCCTTGGCGTTGGGGAGATACCAGATCGAGTACAGGTTGTTGCCGGTCGCCAGGGTCCAGGCGCCGTTGAGCTGGTCGCTCACCGCTGTGCCGCCTGGAGTTCGAAAGACGGCCACCAGCAGATCGCCGGCGGTCACGTTGTTCGAGTAGGTCGTGGTGAGGCTCGTACCGTTGGTCGTTTGCGCTGTGCCTTGTACGAACGCAGGTCCAGAGCCAGCCGTCAGTCCGAATTCTGATCGTAGAGCTATTGTGGAAATGAAGGCGATGAAGAGGACGCCGATGATGCTGAGGCCCACCACGCGGCGGGCAGGGCCCGAGAACGTTTTCGAACGCTGAAGTGGACCATGCTGGGCGAATCGTTTCATGCTACCTGACTCCTTAATGTATGTGCGCGAAGCCACACTGTCTTCGCCGGTGGCGCCGCGTGTCGTTTCCGTGAGGCTACGAGCGCCTCAAGGCTACACATTGCCGCGGACCGTGGGAGAATCCACAGATCCACCACAAAGCCGCGACACGAACATACGAACCGCTTGGTGAGATATCGCGGTACTGGCCACCGTTGCCGTCGAGAGGTAGTCGATATACGCGGCGATGGTCACATTCGAGCCCATCGCAGTATGATCCCCGGATCATCACCATCGCCCCGGTGGCGGTTGTGATGGGATGCGTGAGCACGACCGCTCAGTCGTACAGCCTTCAGGCGTGGGTTGCTTGAACGCGCCTGAATGGGCATGCACCGGGCCAATGATGGATAGTGATGATCGGTGATTGCCACGGCCCCCAGTCCCTGGCTGCGACAAGCCACTACGAAGTCCAGAGCGTACGTGTGTCGCTCGACGTCGTTCGGTGGCCTGGCGCCTTCCCATTGAGCGTCATGCGACGTGTGTGCTTGAAAGTCGTAGCGGTGGAAGTGAGCGCCTCGATCCCTCATCGCACGTCCTGTCCTCACAATACTCAATGGATATCTTCATGCCTATTGAGACGCACTAGCAGATCTCCGATAACTACCCGGTACTCCTGGGCTATGTTTCGTCCGTGGGCAACCACGTCTTGACCCTCCTTGCTCCCTTGATGCAACCGTCTGGGTGACGAACGCTGCGCCCCTGTAACTGCAGAGCTCGAGTGTCAAACACCCGCACAGTTTACCCAATAGTACCTACACACTTGAATGCCCTTGAGTGGTTTGCCAAATGGGGGTAGAGACCAGTTGGAGCGCAAGGATAGAGTTATATACATAGATGTGACAATAATAACGTTTTCTCAACGTCTGCAAAAACCTGTTTCTTCTATTGGAGACTATATCCTTAACTTGGCATGACATTATAGTACCAGGCAACAACGATTCGTTTCTTTTTTTTGGAAAATAGCGCGTGGTAAAAAGGGAGAAGCTATGTGTGGCATTTGCGGTGTATATAACGAGCGGAGCAAGGAACCTGTTCCACCAGAGCTGATTGAGCGCATGGCAGGTGCAATCTCTCATCGTGGCCCAGATGATAGTGGGGCCTACCTCGATGGCCCAGTAGGACTGGGCCTTGTGCGTCTGAGTATCATAGACCTGACTGGGGGCCATCAACCGATTTCTAACGAAACCGGAGATGTTTGGGTGGTATTCAACGGGGAGATCTGGAATTACAAAACACTTCGCCAGGAACTAACTGAGAAAGGTCATCGCTTCTGCACGAATAGCGATACAGAGACAATTGTCCACGCCTATGAAGAATATGGCCTGGATTGTGCTAAACATCTACATGGTATGTTTGGCTTCGCCATCTGGGATAGTCTCCGAAAACGATTGTTATTGGCGCGAGACCGGGTTGGCAAGAAACCTCTCTATTACACTTTAGTTGATGGCAACCTAATATTTGCCTCTGAGATTAAGTCACTATTATCTCATCCAGGTGTCAAGAGAGAGGCCGATGTGCAGGCATTGGCTGATTATCTCAGTGTACGCTATGTGCCTGCTCCGGCTACGCTCTTCGCCAATATCTACAAAGTGCATCCGGGTCATTGGTTGCTCTGTGAGAACGATACCATTCGTGAAGAATGCTACTGGGATTTTACGTTCGGCGATACCGAGCATCTGCCAATGGAGGAGTATCTTCAGGGTATTCGGCAGCACATTTATCGTGCTGTTGAGGAGCGGATGATGGCTGATGCGCCTGTCGGAGCCATGCTAAGCGGGGGGGTGGACTCCAGCATCGTCACTGGTGTGATGAGCAAATTGACAAATCACCCGGTCAAAACGTTTTCCGTCGGTTTTGATTATCCAGAATATAGCGAGTTACCGTACGCGAAACTTGTTGCTGATCACTTTGGCACCGACCATTACGAATTGGTCGTAAATTCTACAGACCTGACAAAATACTGGCCACTCCTTACCTGGCATCGTGATGAACCTGTCAGCGAGCCATCCGACTTAGGTGTGTATTTGATCTCTAAACTCGCTCGACAGCATGTCAAAGTGGTGCTCTCTGGTGAGGGCGGTGATGAGCTTTTTGCAGGGTACCCTAAATATGTCGTTGATTGGTTAGCAGGCTATTATCATTTGTTTCCCGCTGCTATACGTAATCAGGTGATATCACCTGCACTTGATCGTCTTCCGTACAATATGCGTAAGCTCAAGGCGACTGCACGTAACTTATCACAACCAGCTCCGGAACGTTGGGTGAGTTGGTTTGGCGTCTTCAATGGATCATTGAGAGAAAATTTGCTCTCTGCCAGCAGCAAAGCCAGAATCGATATGGATGCAAGCCGCGTTTTCCGGCGTTGGCTCGCTTTAAATCCGCAACGGGACGACCTCTCTTCGATGCTTTACTTAGATACCAAAATCTGGCTACCTGACAACCTCCTCATGAAAGGAGATAAGATGACGATGGCTGCCTCTCTGGAGGCGCGCATTCCACTCCTCGACTACAAACTGATTGAATATGCCGCCGCTATTCCCTCGAACTTCAAAATCAAATCGTTAAAAGCAAAGTACCTACTAAAAAGAGCTTTCGTAGACTTTCTTCCTGAACCTATCCTGACACGCAAGAAGATGGGCTTTAATGTTCCAATAGGTCTCTGGTTTCGCGAAGGTCAACGCGATGTTATCTCACGGCTGCTCCTCTCAGAGCGTGCTCGTAGCCGAGACTTCCTTAATAATGCATCCGTAGCGAAATTGCTGGATGACCATCTTGCGGGTAGAACAAACTATGAGAAGCAGCTTTTTATTCTCGCTAGCCTGGAGCTCTGGTTCCGCGTCTTTATAGATAACACGTCTCTCGAATATCCTCAAGGTTCTGTGGAAGAGTTTTTAGAAGATAAAACAGCTGTTCTCAGTTTGTAAGTTATGATCTAAGGGGGTGGGACAAATCTATGGCAAAAACACGTAAAATCCTCATGCTCGTGGAAAATGTTCCAGTGCCTCCAGATCGTCGCGTCTGGCCCGAGGCGAATACTCTGCGAGATCATGGCTTTCAAGTAAGCATTATTAGCCCTAAAGGAGTCTCAGAATATAGAGAGTCTTACGTTTGTATCGATGGCATCCATATTTATCGATATCGCATACCTACAATTGAGCACAAATACATAGGTCATGTTGTGGAATACAGCGTTGCCCTGCTGATGACTTTTTGGCTAAGTTTGAAAGTGTTCTTTCAGCGTGGCTTTGACGTGATCCATACCGCTAACCCTCCCGATATATTTTTTGTAATCGGGTTATTTTATCGCTTATTGGGGAAAAAGTTCGTGTTTGATCAGCATGACCTTGCACCAGAATTGTTCCAGGTGATTTTCAAGAAGCACGCGAAGCTTATCTACACTTTGATGCGCTTCTTTGAGCGGTGCAGCTACAGAATAGCTCATCTATTAATCGTGACTAATGAGTCTCAAAAGCGATTTGCGATTGAGCGCGGTCGTTGTCGCGCCGATAGGGTATTTGTTGTGCGCAACGGACCTGATTTAAAGCAATGGAGGTTAGTTACACCTGAACCTGAGTTAAAAGGAGGACGTCCTTACCTGCTCGGTTATATAGGGTTAATGGGTATTCAAGATAGAGTCGACTACACTTTATACGTACTCCATGACCTTGTTCATAAACGTGGGCGGCAGGATGTATCTCTTGTCTTGATCGGCGATGGGGATTATGCTCCTGCGCTGCGTACACTCGTCCATGAACTAGCGCTGGAAGAGTATGTCAATTTCACTGGATGGATATCGAAGGAAGATGCTCTACGCTATTTGACTGTAGCGGATGTCTGTCTCATACCCGATCCGCAAAACGGGCTAAACGAGTTCAGCACTATGCTTAAAACAATGGAATATATGGCATTGGGCAAACCCATTGTGGCTTTTGATCTTGCCGAGACACGTTTTTCAGCTCAAGATGCGGCTCTTTATGCCCTGCCAAATCTCGTAGAAGACTTTGCTAACAAAATTGAGGAGCTACTCGCTGACGAAGAACTTCGCCTGAGCATGGGTGCCATTGGGCGAAGGCGTGTTGAGGAGATTCTCAGTTGGAACCATAGCAAAAAAAATCTCCTGCTAGCGTATGAAACACTTTTTGCCAGAAGCAGCGAACTATCCTTTCTACCAGAGTCTTACAAGGAAAGCGTGCCGGGAAAATAAGTTATTCTGCATGCCAGAATTCGATGCATGCACACTCAAATACTCATTGGTGACAAAGTACTTCTGTGGAAGAAGTAAACGGCATTGGTGTCATCAAGTACTGGAGACAAAGCTACATGAAGACCATGATTATTATACCGACGTACAACGAGCTTGAGAATCTCCGACCCCTGGTTGGAGAGATCTTGAAATACGCGCCAGAAACTCATATTTTGATCGTGGATGACAATTCACCGGATGGGACAGGAGCACTCGCCGACGTGATGCAAAGTGAGCATGCACAGGTACATGTGCTACACCGCCCTGGCAAGCTGGGACTGGGCACAGCGTACATTGCAGGCTTTAAATATGCGCTGGCCCACGGCTTCGACGCGGCTTTTGAGATGGATGCCGATTTCTCGCATGATCCCCGCTACCTACCAGATTTTCTGAAGGCTATCAAGCATGCGGATGTGGTGATCGGGTCGCGTTACATTCCAGGAGGGGGTACGCCGAACTGGTCGATGATCCGCCGGCTGATTAGTGGTGGTGGCAACATCTTTGCACGTTTCATGCTGGGTCTCCCGGTCCACGATTGCACGGCGGGCTTCCGTTTATACCGGCGCGAGGCTTTAGCGAGTCTGGACCTGGATACGATTCAGTCCCAAGGCTATGCTTTCCAGATAGAAATGGCCTACCGTCTGATGCAGCAGGGCTACAAAATCGAGGAGACGCCCATTACCTTTATGGACCGCCGTGTCGGGAAATCAAAGATGTCGCGCAAAATTGTGATCGAGGGATTTACGTACGTGCTGAGGACCCGTTTGAGTAAGAAGCTGGTCAAGCCCAAAGCAAGCCAGTCACAATACAACCTGCAAGAAGCTTCTTTGCAGGAGTCTGAGCTGCCTGGATTGCCTTCAGTTGCGAAGAAGTAGGAATGGGGGCAAGGCTCCAGGGTATGCTGGACCTTTTGCTATGTAGGGCGTCTGCTGCTTAATTTAAGCGGTGCGCGTCGTTTGTTCCCATACGCTTGTGTGTTTCTTACTTCTCCTGAGCACTAGAAACACCCAAAGTTTCCAAAGCATGAAGCCTGGAGCAGATAAAAGGACTTTGTAGACCGAAAGCGGCGGACGCAAGAAATAGAATGCCGTGCCGACATAGAGAAGCAGCCCAAGAATTAACACGAGACTAAGTATCACTTCGCGTGGAGACCAGGTTATAAAGGATCCAATTAGCGTGAGAAAGGATATGCAAACGAGCAAAGATAGGGGTGGCGTAAGTAATTCTGCTATAGCTTCAATGCGTACCATATCACGGAATCTCAGGCCAGCTCTAAGCAATCCCAGAGCAATTTGCCCGGTCCCCTGCTCAAGAGTCGCTATTTCCCAGCGTATATCTTGCGTACGCATTTGAGAAAATGTTGTGGGCATTTGTGAGCGAACAACAGCTTCTGGTACATAGCGCACTCGCTCTCCCTGCTGTACTAATGTGAGGTAGTATTGATAGTCTTCTGCGATCGAGTATGCTTGCCATGGGTGCTGCATGAGGACAGAGCGACTGAGACACATGCCATTACCTGTCAGAGTGGAAGAGGCTCCTAAAGCATTTCTGCCGAGAGGACGCACGTGGTTGATTAATGTCATCGCAATCCAACGTAAAGTAGCACTGGGTGCCTCCGTCACGTTCAGCACGGTATTACTGGCTTGCAATACCCGCGCGCCTTCTGCTAGCTCAGCAGCCATTGCCTGTAAGAAGTTTGGTTCTACCAGGGAGTCAGCATCGAGGATAACGTAGGCGTCATAGAACAAGTGGTTCTTTTCGAGCTTCTGAATGAGCCAGCTCAGCGCATAGCCCTTGCTGCGCTTCACATCATCGAAACGCTCATGGACATTTACCCAACCAACTGCACGAGCTAACTTAGCAGTATTATCGGTGCAATTGTCTGCTATGACATGGACCGTATATTGATCTTTGGGATATGCAAGTGCAGAGAGGCTTTCCAGTAAGTTACCAAGTATTAATTCCTCGTCATGAGCCGGTATAAGAATTGCGAATTTGATGGGAGTAGGTTTAGAGTGAGTGTGCTCTTTTGATCGATTCTTTGAAGCCAAAATTGCCGAGATTGACACAACACAAAGATAAAGAATGGGTAGAGCGATCAAAATCTCAACTCCCAACAGGAGCCATCTGAATACTTGCAGCGCTAGCATATACACTTCTCCTCTTCTAGCTCAACTTCTCCAAAGCATGCAATAGCCTATCACCACACCGTTCCCAACGATACTCTGCCTCTACAAGCCTCCTGCCGGCGGCGCCGAATGCAGTGCGTGCCTCTGAACTGCGCAGCAGCTTTATTACGGCCAGCGCAAACTTTTGCGGTAGATCTTCTACGATCAGGTGCTCTCCCGATACAACTGATAGCCCCTCGCACCCAACGCTGGTAGAGACAACTGCCTTCTGCATAGCCAGTGCCTCAAGGATCTTAAGGCGGGTGCCGCCAGCGATAAGTAGTGGAGCTATGGCTACTTCTGCTGCGCCGAGATAGGGTCGTACATCAGACACCGAACCAGTTACTGTGACGCCGGGAAGCTCTGCTAATTTCCTTACTTCTGGCATAGGATTGCGGCCGACGATCTGCCAGGTGGCATCGGGTAGAGAGTCTCTGATGAGTGGCCAGCATTGCTGGGCGAAAAAAAGAACGGCGTCGACATTTGGATAATAATCCATCGCGCCCGTGAAAATAATGCGACCTGGTAGTTCCTGCCTCGTATCATTTTCATGAAAGTAGTCGATATCGACGCCGTTTGGCACAACTTCAATCGGCTTGTCTGGCACCATACCCTTTAATACGAGGTGCTCCCGTTCACTGGTAACCAGCACAACATCAGCTCTCAGACACCGGCGGATCTCGACTGGTTTGAGCAGCCGGTTCTCCAGCCAGTTATACCACTTACGTAACCACGCTGTTTCACGCTGGAATGTGCGCAGCAGAAGCTCATACTCGATATTATGCTGATCGATAACAATCTTCACATCCTGTGGAAGGAGGTAGCCAGCCATCAACACGCTCTCAAAGAGAACGGCGTCGTAGTGATTACAAGCGAATAATCGTTCGATTGCATCCTGCACCTCGCGCGAAGTGTGAGAATTGAGCAGATAGGACTTTCCGCGCACTAGATCCGCCAGTTGCTGAAACCGTTTAGGGCGAGACTTCGCGCGAACAATCACTTGCATCGAATGAGTAAAACTCTCCAGCCGAGAAATAGTAGAAGTTTGGTCTAGCTCAGCGCGATCGACCAGTGCCACGAGCGAGACTTTGTGTTTACACGCGAGTGCCCGCAACAGATGGTAGTTGCGAGTGCTGGCTCCCGACGAGGGGCACGGCAGGTTTGGAGTCACTATGAGTAGATTCATATACAGGAACTTCCTTACTTTGATCCAGAGCGGGTAATTTCATCAAGATGCCGAGTAACAAACCCATGTAGATCACGTTACGGTAGAAGTAGAGTTGATAGTCGGAGTAAGCTACAATGACCTCCATGAAGGTAACTGCAACGATATAGATAGCCACCAGTTGTAAGTACCTGTCTCGAAGTTGACGCGCAATCATACAACCGCGTATGATGGCAGCTCCTAACAGGTACCAGAACGCGAGGTATCCAATTGGTCCCAGGCGCATCCAGACCCAATAGATGGTGTTGTGAGGTACGTATTGATAGGGATTACCGCCGTTGGTAGGATCGCCATAGGTAGCATTTTGGAGGAGCTTGGGCTGAAGGAACATTTTGCCGAATCCCATGCCTAACGGATTTTGGCTCACTGTATACTTCAGGTCATAGTTTTCATTGTCTCGATACAGGTTGGAATTAATATCTGTAGTATCCGAGGGGGAGGGACTAATAACAGACATCACCGAACGTGCGGGGTAAGCCACAATTCCCGAGGCTTGTGCGAATGCGAGAACATAACCAACGCTGACTACAACGGCTACAGCCATGCCTATAACCAACGCTTTCCGAGCGCGCGGTTTGATCATGAAGATGAGAGCCCAGGCCACAACGACGCCCACGACTAGAGCAACATAATCGGTGCGCCGTTGATTAGCAACCGTTGCTATCACTACAAATGGCATGACAATGAGAGCTGCGTATAGCTGCGGGCGGTATTTATAATGCATGCAAAATAGTATTATCAATAAGAGCAGAGCCACAAAAAAGAATGATTCCTCATGGGCCATGATTTCGTGATAGCCCTGTAAATGGGTATGGAGCTTGACTATGTAAATGTAAGTCCCCTGGATGCCCTTGACGCCAGCATCCAGGATAATCATCCAGAAGATGGTGCGAATATGACCAATACGTGTCACCAGATTGTAAGCCAGCAGGTATGACACAAACATATACCAGAATGGTCTGACTTCGATAACGATGATCTTGAGATCGCCTCCACTTGCCAAACCATGTATTACCCCTCCTGCTACACAGAGCATAAATATCAAATAGGGCAGGATCAGTTTGCCTCCAAGTAGGATGCGTTTACGACTGATAAAGTTGGTGGTAATAACCACCAGGAAAATTAACAGGATGAAGAAGCCGATGGGGCGTTCAGGCAGCCCTGCCAGGCTTGGAGGCCAGTAGAAGATGGGCAGTTGAGAAGTTTTGAGCATTATGAAGTCGGGGTCCTGCTCAATGAGGGTTGCACATCCGAGAACTACCAATAACCCAACAATGGGCCATCGAACAACCAGGGCGACTGCAATGAGAACCGCTATTATTCCTAGAACAAAAGTAATACCATTGCTTGTTCCAGCCAAGGCCAAAGGAGGTGTTAGGCTTAATGAAATGAAAAGGATCAGCATGAACAGGCGCGTATCGCTCGTTCTACGAACTTTTAGCAGCTCAGAAACGTTTGTAGTGGGGCTAGTGTTTATCGATTGCTGTATACTCATACTTGCCTCATGCGAGATAGAGAAGAAGTAAGATGCAAGCGACTGCACCAAATAGCAAGAGGCGGGTCGTAGTAGAATATTTGCGGGCGAAGAGCCCGATGCAGAGTAAGATAAATAGACCACCAAAGATAGATTGCATCAACTTCTCCCGAAACTATAGCAACTGTCGGATCCAGCGCGGTATCTTGCTCTGCATCTGGTTAAGAATCACACCTTCAACGGGCAAATCTTTCAGTTGTGCACAGGTTTCCACCAGCATGCGATCAGTGGTTACCCCTGCCCGAACTACGATGATAAGCGACTCTACCAGGCTTGCCAGCAATGAACCATAAGCACATGTCACAATTGCTGGAAGATCGACGACCAGCAGTTCATTTGGGGAACTGGTGAACGCAGCCAGTAGGCCTTGCTGCCGTAGTTGCTGTGTGAGTTTTACGGCATCGCGTCTACCCTCACCGGCTGGGATAACTGTCAAGTTAGGGTCGATCCGATGGCGAATATCCGTTTCGTCACAGTCTCCACGCAGCCACTCTGCTACACCCGGTGTGGCTGCAATTCCAAAGTGTTCGTGTAGACATGGATGTTCCCAGTTGCACTCTAACAAAGTTACAGGATCACTGACATCTTTCGCCAGAACGCTGGCCATCACCGTCGTCAGAAAGGATTTCCCTTCACCTGCTATTGCGCTGGTAAAGCCCAAACTTCGTACAGGAGCATGCTCGCGAAAAAAGAGAGAGAGGCCGAGTTGCCGGCATCGCTCTTGAAGGGCGCTTGCGTTGGCTGCACTTTGTTTGGAGATCGATCGAGAACGGGTCTTGGAATGTTGAGTAACTGGTACCAATTCTGTTGGCACGTCTGGTGACGAGGCGGATTTCGGCAATCCCGTACCGTTTGTACCAGGTTCAGATACCACTGCCTCATGTGATGGCTTCAAAGCTTCCATCTTCCTGGTAATGTCTATCTCTCTTGTTTCTTCCATAACTAACTTCTTAAAAGATTGATGTGGGTCTTGCTAAGCGACAGGATAAGATTTCTTAACTAAAAGCGGTATGTTTCGCGATGGCATACGCGGAATCTGCAGTATAACTGGTGCGGTAGTAATCTTCTGTAGATCAGAAGCACCGTAAACCGCATGGTCGCGGCGGACAAGGATAACAAGAAACAGCGCGCATGCGAGGATAGCAGTAACTAGCGCGATCCCCCCGTCGACCAGGTAGAGCTTCGTTCGCGAAACGGGCCTGTCCGGCATTGATGGGGGATCCAGGATCTTGAAAAGGTAGTTAGCATTTTGCCCCTGCGTACCAATTTCTTGTTCCAGGGTTGCAATAGTCGCTTGTAGACCCAGCACTTGACCTTGTGCCTGTTGGGTCTGTGAATGCAACTGTGCGTAATGTGGGTCAGCCGCAGTTGCTAATTCTGGACCTTCTTTTGCCAGCTCTGGATGCGCCTGCAGATATTGTGCCTCTGCTGCCGCCGCCGTATCAAGATCTTGTTTTGCTTTTGTAAGTTGAGGCTGATAGCCATCCAGGAGCGTCTGGCCTTCAATGGCAGTTAAAGCCTGACTCTGTAAAAGAAAATTATGGATGACAGCCTCCACTACTTTTTGTGCAGCAACCGGATTGTGGTTAATATAGCTGATAGTAAACGAACTGTAACCCAGAGGTACAACTATAACATTATGTGAGATGTCTAGAAACAAAGCATCGTCAATGAGCGATGAATTGGCCCGTACGCCTGAATCCGGGTTAATGGCTGATTCGAGTTGTGCATCTTTCGCTACGGAAAGAGCAAAGGCCCGTATCTGAAGTAGTTCGCTCAGGGCAGTTGACTGAGTTTCTGCTGGCGATGAAAATACATCAATCTCCGGGCCGTTTGTGCCGATACTCAGGTATCGTTGCAAAGCCCACAAGGTTGCGGTGGACTGGTACGTGTGAGTGGAACCAAAATAGGCTATTGCCACGCCCACCACAGGGAGTAAGGCCATCAACAGTAACAGTTGTAAAGGTCGGCGAAAAATCGCCTCCAGAACACGAACCAAAACAGTTTACCTCCTCTAGTAAAACCACAATGCAACTTAAGCATAAAATCTGGTCTATAGTAAATTGGTTTCTTTCAAAGTTAAGATGATGTTGTGAAGGAGGCTCGACGGTACACAAAACTATACCAGCCCAAATACTAGTGCACTTAAATATTGCGAGTACAAATACAAAATAGGGCTAAGAGGGAAGGCACCTCCTGAGAGCAAAAAGGCATACATATATCAGATCCGCCCCTCTTAGCTGGTTATTTCTGTGCACTGTCTCCTCTGTCCATCACCTCTTCTCCACCTATCTAAATATCTGATTAGCACAGACCCATGTTATTATCGAAGCGCAATGAACGAATATACATGTGGTGTGTGAGATAGTTTGTTCGACTCCAGGAGTGCTAAGAGCCAGAAAGAACTGATGCATGGATAGTCTTCGCAGGATCGTGAATAATACCGTCATCTCACTCATCGGGCAAGTAGTAACATGGACCTCAACGTTAATTTTAACCATCGCCTATGGCCGGTTTTTAGGGGATGCCAAGTTCGGTGAACTCTACTTTGCAATCACCTTTGCCTTGCTCATTGGAGTCCCAATTGTAGATGGCTTCAATCGACAACTCACCCGCGATGTAGCTCAGGAACCCGAGAAAGCCTTGCGCTACTTTTCAAACACGATTCTTATAAAGATTGTGCTCTGGTTTGTCTTATATGGTATTATTCTCTTACTTTCCTGGTTATTAGGCTACTCTGCTGAAGTGCGTGTTCTCGTAGCTATCTGCGGTATTACCCTACTGAGCAGTTCAATCACAACCACTTTCTCTTCATTGCATTACGCCGATGGACGAGTAATCTACCCAGTCGTTGGTACGGTCCTGGAAAAGGGACTCTCTGCATTGATTGGCTTTCTACTACTCAAAAATGGAGCAGGTGTACAGGTGATGGCTGTTGTTCTCCTGGGCGGATCGCTTGCCAGTGGAATATGGCAGGCATTTTGGTTCTTCAAACTGGTCGGGACCTCGTTTGTTATTGACAAAGCAACGATTCTTGACCTCTTTCGCAAAGGCATTCCGTTCCTGGCTTACGGAGTATTGGGAGTCATTTACTATCGGGTGGATGTTGTCTTGCTTTCCCTTATGACCAATGATGCTGTTGTTGGTTGGTATGGTGCAGCATACCGCCTCTTCGATACTATGGCATTTTTGCCGAGCCTGGTGATAGTGACTATTATGTATCCCGTCTTCTCTAAGCTCACGCTTACTTCGAAGACTGATTTGAAACTGGCGATTGAAAAGTCCATGAATTTCTTACTGTTTGTCGTCATTCCTGCTGTTGCAATCATGATTGTGGCGGCACCCAGTATCATTGGATTTCTCTATCATCGAGCTGAGTTTATGCAAGCATTTCCAGCACTTCAATGGCTCGCTCCAGGTCTCATTTTTCTATATATCAACATGGTACTTACAACTACGCTGGTCAGTACGGGAAAAGAGAAGAAGATAACGCTTATGGCTGCGGTCGCGCTGGTCTTTAACTTTGGTCTCAATCTGATTTTGATACCCCATTACCAGCATGTCGGAGCTGCATTAGCCACCACCCTCACCGAGTTGCTCTTCATAGGACCATTTATTTGGTTTTTACCCCGGGACTTGCTTCCCACAGGAAGCCTGAGTGTGGGGATAAAAGCCACTATAGCGAGTCTAATCATGTCACTGGCTATCTGGCCCTTGCTTGCGTTCAATATTTTTCTGTTCCTGCCCATTGCGATATGTGTTTACTTGATAATAACTACGCTCTTGCGTACGATTCCGAAAAAAGACTTGCAGGCACTCTACAAGTCAGTGCGAGATAAATCACAGCGTACCTCTTCGACACCACGTGAACGTCAACAAGGGGAAGAGGTGGAGGCACGGGCAGGGGACATCGTCTTCAGTGCAGCAGATGAGAACACTGTTCCATTGAAAACCTATTATGTGATGAACCAGCCTGGAGCCAAGCGGATTACTCTCCCATCTCGTGAACGTCAACAAGGGGAAGAGGTAGAGGCACAGGTAGGGGACATCGACTTCAGTGCAGCAGATGAGAACACTGTTCCCTTGAAAACCCATTATGCAATGAACCAGCATAGAGTTAAGCGGATTACTCTCACATCTTATGATCGCCAGCAAGGGGAAGAGGTGGAGGTACAGGCAGGGGACATCGTCTTCAATGCGGCAGATGAGAACACTGTTCCCTCGAAAACCTCTTATGCAATGAACCAGCATGGTGTTAAGCGGATTACTCTCCCATCTCGTGACCATCAACGAGGTAGGCGGGATGATGGAAATAATACAAGCAACGGACATAAGGTCACTTGACAAAGGCTTATTATTGGTATTATATACTTGCGGAGGAAAAATATGTGGCCCAAAAACACCAGGCTCTATCTTACGATAATCGCGATCCTTGTGCTCATGCTGATAGGTGATGGATGTAAAGTAGCAATCCCGTCAGGTGACAATAGTACGCAGACATCTCCGAGTGGCCTCCCCCTTTTACCGGGACAACAGATCTGGAAAGATGGCGTCTCCTCTTACCTTTTTGGCACAAATGATACAGAAGAATGGGAAGGAATTAATGTAGAGACAATTCCATCAATTCAGCACTATCTGAAACAAGGACGTTTTACCCTTATGCGCAGCTTCTTCTTCCACAACAGCCTGAATGGCGGTCACGAGAATACCGATGCCGATATCCAGAGACGCATCAATACCATCACCAACAGCGGCATGAATTGCCTGGGCGTCATTCCACATATCTTGCTTCAATCCGCTCCTAAGCCTGGCAACAGCTACACCGACCTGGGTTGGGCCAAGCATCTGGTGAGCCTGCTCGACGGCACGCATCCTGGGTACCAGGAATGTGATATGTACGAGATCGGCAACGAGCCCGATTTAACTGGTGATGCGAAAAACTATGTTTCTGAATGGAATACATTTGTCCCGCAGCTTAGAGCGATTAATCCTCGTGCGAAATTTATTGGCCCCGTATCCTATACAAATAATTTAAGCTATATTCGATGGTTCTTGCAGGGGGTACAAGCCTCGGGTGTTCTTCCGGATGCTGTAACGTTCCATGCATATGGGTGTGTAAACCAGACGGTATCTCAGTGTCTGCAGAATGCGCACAACTATGGGGATGGCATCAAGGGGGTAAGAAATACGGTTGAGAGCGTACTGCATAAAAACTTACCAATAGGACTGACTGAGTGGAATTTTGATCCGGGAAGCAATAGTGTGTTAGGAAGTAACGACGCGTTCATGAAGCAATTTACTGAGATCGCAATAAATCAATTTATAAGCGCTCATCTTGATTTTGCAAACCAATTTGATGCCATGAGCTATGCTGGGTATGGAACTTTGGATATGTTTAATGTTCTCTGGCAGGGTCCACCCGACCAACGAACTGTTCCTAAGGCACAGTATTATGCCTTGGTTCAATTGATCAATAAGTATCATCCATAAAGCGATTGGTTGGCGATGACGGTTGCAAAGTTGATTGAGGGCCGTCTCAACCTATTGTATGCTCACTCTGCCATTGTGGAGACCTTTTTACCTGCGCCTTTGAAGCCAAAGTTCTTGATCGTCTTGCGCAGCCAGTTAACGGTGGGTCCTCCATCGATTCTCTTACTGCTTTCGATCAAGAAGGGAGGTGTCTCAGGACGAGGTGCTAACTTGTCCGCTGCGCGTATCGCTGACAGCTCCTCATAATGCTGGAAAGCCCAGTACATGTTGATACGGCATCCTTTGCAATTTTTGATGTCATCTTCATTCGTGGTTCCGCACTGTGGACACTCTATCATGGCTGTCTCCTTTCTATCCAGCCCATTGTATGTGAAAAGAAGAGGACAAATGGGAAAGGCAACACTGCCTCTATGCGCACTTCATAAAACTATGATTCAAGGATAGAATCTGGTCTATAGTAAACGGGTTTCCCTCACTGTTAAGATGATGTTGCGAAGGAGACTTAATGGTATACAAAGGTATACCGCCTAAATACAGGGGAACAGGTGTGCTGAAGTCTTGCCAATAGAAAAATACAAAATGTTCCTCCTAATGAAGAATGAAGGTCTCCATTCCCAGGCAGATATGAATTTCCTCCTATCCTGAAAGCAAGAAGGCAAATACATTAGAAAGAAATGCCACTCTTAGACAGTTATTTTTGTGTACCTGCTTCCCTGTCCATCACTACTTCTCTACCTATCTGAATATCTGGTTAGCACAGACCCATGTTATTATCGAAGCGTATTGTAGATATACACGCAACGTGCGAGATAGATTGGTCGTGTCTGGGTGAGGGTTTCGCCTAAAGCATCCTGGTCTAAAAATCAAAAGATAATATATTTACTGGTATTAAGTAAAGGGGGGGTTTATGGCAACGAAGATCTCAAATGAGGTTCGCTCAATACGGGGGGATTGGGCCCTAGAGCAAGGCGACGAATATACCGGTTGTAGCGTAGGCATTATGGCGTATAATGAGGAAGCTAATATCGGCCGAACCATACAAGCTGTCCTCCAACAGCAAGGTCCGTCCATGCGCATCGAGGAAGTTATCGTCGTTGCCAGTGGGTGTACAGATCGTACTGTAGCGATTGTAGCTGCAATTGCGCTCCAAGAGCCTCGAGTACGATTGTATATTCAAGAGAAGCGTGAAGGCAAAGCCTCAGCAATCAATCTGTTTCTCAAACATGCAATTAGCCCGGTCGTTGTATTAATTGGTGCTGATGTTATTCCCGAATCCTCTGCTCTCGAGTCCCTGTGTGCCCCTTTCAAGGATCCAGAGATTGGTATGGTTGGAGGGCGGCCTATACCGGTGAATGATCCGACTAGTTTTATGGGATACGCCGTCCATCTGCTCTGGCGCTTACATGATCGCCTGGCTAGTATCCATCCAAAACTCGGTGAAGTGATTGCTTTCCGTAATGTCATTTCAGGAATACCAACCGATAGCGCTGTGGATGAAATCTCCATTCAGGCCCTTATTTCTCAGCTGGGCTATCGGTTGATCTACGAACCTGCTTGTATTGTCTATAACAAAGGCCCGCTCACCATACGTGATTTTCTGAAGCAGCGCCGCCGAATCTACGCAGGGCACCTGAAAACCCGGGATCAGCAGAACTACGAAGCCGCGACGATGAAAGCCGGTCCTATTGTGCGCCAGTTGATCGCCAGTGGCGACCTGACGCTGCGTACTCCCAAACATGTGCTATGGACGTTCGGTACAGTCCTCCTGGAGGGATATGCACGCCTGCAAGGCTACGCTGACTATCGTCGGAAGCGTGAACATCACATCTGGGACATGGTGACCTCGACCAAGGACCTGCAGGCAGGCACGAATCACGTGCGCCGGATGTGTCATGCGCAGAGTGTGATCGTCTTTCGCTTCCTGCTTGAGGGGACCGAAGAGTATAGTCTCGACCCTGAGCGTGAAGAGCGCGAGGCGACCGAGGCAGCGCGGAGGCTCTTACCGGTGCTGCGGAGCAGGCTGCACAAAGAAGACACCCTGTCGATCAATGGCCCTGGCATTATGACGGCTGTCATTCGTGCTGACCAACAGGGGGCCGAACTGATGGTCAGGGGTATCCAGGAGGTAGTGCAAGCCACCCCTGTGCGTATCGGGATGCGAGGTCAGGAGGTCAAAGTTACGGTTGCCTATAGCATACTTACCTTTGCCTTCAAGGCAAAGGATAGAAGTGTGACTATCAGCAGTCCATTGGTGCAGGAGGCTATGATTGCAGAACAAGCGGCTAGTATTGAGGGGAAGCTGCAATAAGCTTGTAGGTATTCCTGAGGAAGTTCGGAGGCTGAGCTGAGTACGTGAGCAAAGACAAATGCACATTCTACCTCACCGGGAGCATAAACCATGCTGGCAACACGACCTGATATCGATACTATCGCGATCACACGCACATTCGACGGCATCGAAGCTGCCGCGCATCGCGTCATTTCACAAGTAGGTGGCATGGCCTCTGTCATTAAGGACACTAAAATCGCGGTACTCAAGCCCAATTTTGTGGCTGGCAGGTCCGCCGAGACGGGAGCAACCACCAGCTTTACCTTGCTCAAAGCTGTTGCTGAAGAGGTACACGCCTGTGGCGCAGAGCCGGTGCTCTGTGAGACCCCTGGTACGGAGTTTGACCGCGAGGCCACCTATACGATCCTGGGAGTAGAGGAATTCTGTGCAGAAAACGGCATCCGTATCGTCCGTATCGACCCGGAAGGCGGCGAACAGGATTGGATTGAACTACGGCCCGCAGGCGCAAAGCGCTTGCGCAGCTTTCACATTCCCCGTTTCCTGCAAGAAGCCTGCTTCATTAACCTGCCAGTACTCAAAACACATGTTGTCTCGACTATGACCCTGGGCATGAAAAACCCGATGGGCATTCTGCCCCGTCCCGACCGGCGGGCTATGCACACACTGGGGATTGCCCAGTGTATCGTTGACATGAATCGCGGCATCAAACCCGATCTGACGATTGTCGATGGCAGCGTGGGTCAAGATGGTGAGGGGCCGCTCTATGGCGAGAAAGCCGACCTGCAGGTATTAGTGGCTGGACATGAGAGCCTGGCTGTTGACCTGGTCTGCTGCCAGCTGGTTGGCGTCAAGCCGCGTGATATCCCTCACCTGAAGCTGGCACTTGAGCAGATGGGCAGACCCTTGTGGACTGCGGTGGGTGAAGATGCTGGCATGATCAAGCAGTTTCGCCTTCCTAAGCAGAAGGCGCTCTATCGCTTCATCTTCTGGCTGATGTACCCACTCGACTATCCCTATAGCTGGATTGCGGAGCGCGGCAGGCATTTCTGCACAACCCTGTACAGTACAGGGTTAGTTGGGACTCGTCCACTGATCAATGAGGCAAGCTGCACGCGCTGTGGCATCTGTGTCGAAGCCTGCCCACTGCCAGATGTAATTGATCTGAAGACACTGAAGGTGAACTATAAGACCTGCCAGCGCTGCCTGCTCTGTTACGAAGCCTGCCCGGAGAATGCCATCAGTGTCAAGGGTTATTCAGGGACAAGGGGGCTCTCACAGCCTATGAGTTTTTGACCGAATATCGAAGGCATGCTTATGTGCTTACTTTAGTATTCAGTTGAAGAGGAGGGAAAGAGATATGCTTGAAGTACTACCGAAAATTGCGAAGATGCAGGCGTCCTATGCGCTGGGCAAACCGCTGGCGCTGCCCATGAATCTCACGATTAGCGTGAGTTATCGCTGTAACTCGCGCTGTAAAACCTGTAATGTGTGGCAACGTCCCAATGATGACTTCACGCTGGAGGAGTACGACAAGACCTTCGCCTCACTGGGCAGGGATGCCTACTGGTTCACCTTTAGCGGGGGCGAGCCGACGCTGCGCAAAGACCTGCCTGAGATGGTGG
>Ga0187846_10000256_pt1 | contig 32564 bp, 30 predicted proteins | sample TC_taG_FD_161473 | JGI IMG/M metagenome (GOLD analysis project Ga0187846, IMG submission 161473) | Biofilm microbial communities from the roof of an iron ore cave, State of Minas Gerais, Brazil - TC_06 Biofilm (v2) | ecosystem: Environmental > Terrestrial > Deep subsurface > Cave > Wall biofilm... | reverse complement strand
ACGGAATCGGGCTGTACACGATCCGGCGCTTGACAGAAGATCTGGGCGGCCGGATCGAGATTTCTACGGGGCTGGTTCGGAATGGCTTCGTCGTCGAAGTCAAGATTCCGGCCGAGGCGCGCTATCAGAGCGTCGAGGCGCTACACCCTTCGGCGCAGGTTTGCGCGCCCGATCAGAAGCCCCTGAAGAGAAAACTCATTGCAGTGCTGGATGACGACCACCAGGTAACGCGACTGCTGGAAACTTCCTTCGCCGAGTTGGGCGCCGTGGTCCGGGCGCAGAACGAGCGGCGCCGATTCCTCGCGATGATCGAGGAGTGGGTTTCCTGCGGCAAACGCCCGGATCTGATCGTGCTCGACTTTTTCCTCGAATCGGGAACCGTCCTCGATGTGTGGACGACCCTGCTGGAGCACTACCAGAATCGGCCGCCCGCGACCATTCTGCTCACCGGAGCCCAATGGCAGCACGACATGTCGGCGCTCACCAAATGGATGCCGGTCATCGCCAAACCGTTTTCTGCTGTGCACTTGAGCGCGATCGTCGCTGCTTTGACATCCGATGACGATCGCTCTTTCGGTCAGCGTTTCGATGCCTACTTGACTTGCGCACAGATCAGCGCAGATTGACAGTGCCGCCGGCCCCGGCAGGAAGAGCGCCATGCTGGTGATGATCGTCGAAGACCATCCACTGGTCCGCCATGCGGTCGCCGACGAGCTTGTCCGTATCCGCCCGGACTTGACCGTGCTCGAAACGGACGACCTGCGCACCACGCTCGAGGCTCTTGCATCGGGCCCGAGCCCGGATCTGATCGTCCTGGACTTGATGCTTCCGGACGCGAAGGGCATGGGAGCGATCCAGGAGATCTCCGCAGTCTTTCCCGTCGACCGCATCGTCGCCTTCAGCGGGGAGGAGGACCGCGAGCTGTTGATTTGTGTTCACGAGCGAGGAGCCAGAGGATTCATCCTGAAATCGAGCCCAGCCACCAGCGACCAGTTCCGCAGCGTGCTCGCGGGACAGCGCTCCTTCCCGCCGCTTCCGAAGCGTGACCCGGAAATGGCGCTGAGCCTGACCGCCCTCGAGCTCGAAGTCCTGAAATTCATGGCGTCGCCCGAGACGCCAGGCTCATTCAAACATGTCGCGAGGAACCTGAAGCTCACCGAGCGTGCAACCCTTCGAACGATTCAGAGGATTCGAAAGAAACTCGGGGCCAGTACCAAGGCGCAGGCGCTTGCCCGGGCGCGCCAACTTGGGCTGATCCGGAACTGATCCTACGGATCCGATACCAGCTTCACCGGGAATAGCCCCCGCACCGCATTGCACAGGTAGATTTCCGGCGCGTTCTTGAGGTCCCGCCGCAGGATCGTGCGTTCGATTGCGCCCGTCGAGCGATCGGCGAGCACATGTGCCCTCATCACGCCTGGCAGCGCGCCCGACCGCAGCGGGGGTGTACACAGGGTTCCTTCCAGGCGGACGAACACCGAGGCGCGCGCACCCTCTACCACCTCGTCGCGTTCGTTGAAGAACAGCAGATCCCACAGCCTGTCGGACAGCGCCGACTGCAGCGCAGAATCATATTGCGGACGGTAGGTCGTCTTGTGGAACTGATGCCAGGCATCCGAGCGGACCGCTGCACGCGAGATCGCGACAGCGGGCACTGCGGCGGCCGCCGGCAGGGTCAGGGGTTCGGTACGGATGTCGATGCGGCCGCCTTTGTCGAGCGTCAGGCGGACACGCCAGCTTCCCGCCGTCAGCAGCGCAAGGGCGGCGTCGACCGCACCAGCCAGCTCACCGGGATCGAAACGGAACGCGAAGTGCGCGGCCGACCGCTGCAGGCGCTCGCGATGTCGTTCCCACAGGACGATTCGCTCGGACAGCGGCGCAGTGCCGCCTCGATCGGACACCTCGGCACGCATCGTCTCGATCAGCTCGAACCCGGGGTCGGCCCCGGTCAGAAAGCGGGCCTTGATGAAGCATTCGTTCCATTCGCCAGCTGCGGTGGAGTCCGCGATCACGCCGCCGCCTATTCCCAGGCGGCCCAGGCGGCCTAGGCGACCGTTCCCGTCGCGCTCCAGCTCGAGCGTGCGAATCGCGACGTTCAGCGCCAGCGTGCCGTCGGGATCCAGGTAGCCGATCGAGCCCGTGTAGATGCCGCGCGCGCGCTGCTCGACCTGCGCGATGATCTGCCGGCTGCGATGCTTCGGAGCACCGGTGACCGAGCCGCACGGAAACAGCGCCCGCAGGATCGCTTCCAATCCGACGTCCGCGCGCAGCCGACCCTGCACCGTCGAAGTCATCTGCAGCAGCGTCTCGAACGTTTCGACATCGAACAGGCTCCGTACCTGCACCGAACCAACCTCGCACACGCGCCCCAGGTCGTTGCGCAGCAAATCGACAATCATCAGGTTTTCCGCGCGCGATTTCGGATCGGCGCGCATGCGTTCGGCGATCGCCCGATCCTGCTCGATGCTGGCTCCGCGCAAACTGGTCCCCTTCATCGGGCGCGTCTGCAGCTGCCCGCCACGGCGCGACAGGAACAGCTCCGGCGACAGCGAGACGATCGTCCGCTGCGGCAGTTCGACGAATGCAGCGTACGAGACTTTCTGCCGCTGTCGCAGCTGGCGATACAGCGCCAGTGGTTCGCCGTACCACTCGAAGTGCAGCGGAAAGGTCAGGTTGATCTGGTAGGTGTCGCCCTCCCCGATGAACCGCTGCACCTGGCCGAAACGTCGTTCGTACTCGTCCCGCTCAATCGACGCTCGCAACGCGGCGACCCCCGCCGGTCCGGTCTGCGCCTGGCGCGCCCGCAGTTCGTGTTCGATCCACTCGTCGACGTCGTGCTTGGTGCCGGCCAGCATCGTTTCGAAAGCCAGCGCCTGCGCGCAGTGCTCGCGCGCCCCGGCGGCAGGCGTTGGAGCGGCTTGGTCCAGCAGGTTGCCGAACTCGTAATCGAGCAGCAGCAGCACCCGCAGGCCGGCCGCGCGCCAGACCTCGATGGTCTGGAAGAAAGCGGGCAGATCCTGGCGCCGACCGCAAGAGGCGCTGCCGGCCGGCTGCAGGTAGCGGCGGCTGCGCGCTTCGTCGCCGGCCAGCATGTCCTCCAGGAGGACCAGGGGAACGGCGGGAGGAGCGTGGGGAGCGTGGGAAGCGGCGGTCAATCGCGCAAGACGGTGCGGCTCACCCACAGCGCCGCGAGCGTGCATGCGGCACCGGAAAGAAGGTACAGGCTGACATAGGCGAGCCCGAAGCGCGCCGATAGTCCCAGCGCCACCAGCGGTGCGAAGCCGGCGCCGATTAACCATGCCAGATCGGCCGTCAGCGCAGCGCCGGTGTAGCGGAAACGAGGCTCGAAGCTCGAGTTCATCGCGCCGGCGGCCTGCCCGTACGAAAGACCCAGCAGCGTGAAGCCGACCAGGATGAACACATCCTGGCCGAGCGCGCCGCCGTCGAGCAGCGTGGGCGCGTACCCGCTGAAGACGGCGATCAGCGCCGCAAGCAGGCCCAGCATGCGGCGGCGCCCGACGCGGTCGGCAATCACACCAGAGGCGACGATACCGCCGGCGCCGAGGCATGCGCCGATGATCTGGATGATCAGAAACTGACCGATCGGCTGACTCGAGTACAGCAGGATCCAGGACAGCGGAAACACCGTGACCAGGTGAAACAGCGCATAGCTCGCCAGCGCGCCGAACGCTCCCAGCACTACGACGTAGCCTTGCGACTGGAAGAACTCCCGGTTTTCGGCCGGCATCAGCTCGCGCTCGGCGAACAGCTGCGAGAACTCGTCGGTCACCACCAGCCGCAGCCGCGCGAACAGCGCCACCACATTGATCGCGAAAGCGACGAAAAATGGATAGCGCCAGCCGAACGAAAGGAAATCCTCCGGCGACAGGCTCGTGTACAGGAACGAGAACAGAGCCGCCGCGAGGATGAAGCCGGTCGGCGCGCCCAACTGGCCCATCATCGCGTACCAGGCGCGCCGGTTGCTCGGAGCGCTCAGCGCCAGCAGCGAAGGCATTCCGTCCCATGCGCCACCCAGCGCCACGCCCTGGCACACGCGGAACACCGACAACAGCACGATCGACAGCGATCCGAGCGTGTTGTACTCCGGCAGGAAAGCGATCCCGACCGTCGATGTGCCGAGCAGGAACAGCGAGGCCGTCAGCTTCGGTCCGCTACCGAAGCGCCGCTCGATCGTCAGGAACAGCAGCGAACCGAACGGACGCGCGATGAACGCGAACGAGAAGACGACAAACGCGAGCAGCGTTCCTTCCAGATGCGGTTCGAACGGAAAGAAGATCGACGGGAAGACCAGTACCGACGCGATGCCGTAGACGAAGTAGTCGAAGTACTCGGAACTGCGCCCGATCACGACTCCGACCGCAATGTCGCGCGGTGCAACCAGCGCCGCCGGTTGCGGTGCGGCGCCGCTCGTGCCCTCAGCCGCGGGGGCACCAGGGTCATGCTCATGCGCGATGCTCGACATGAATCAATACGATACACTCGCGCGGAACAACGACAAGCGCATAGCCCAGCCCGGCCGGCACGTTGCAGGCGCGGCGCGGTGGGCGCAAGCAGTGCACTCTCGAGCGGATGGCCTTTTTCAAGCGGTTTGAAGGGCCGTTGTTGTTTGCCTGCGTCGCACCGCTCTGCGGCTGCGACACGGTCGTGCTGAACCCGTCGGGCGACATCGCTGCGCGTCAGGCCGATCTGGTGGTCGTATCCACGGTGCTGATGCTGCTGATCATCGTTCCGGTGATCGTGCTGACGCTGTCGTTCGCCTGGTACTACCGGCAGTCGAACAAGGAAGCGACCTACACTCCCGACTGGGACCATTCGATCCCGCTGGAGCTGGTGATCTGGGCCGCACCGCTGCTGATCATCATCGCGCTCGGCGCCGTCACCTGGATCAGCACGCATACGCTCGACCCGTACCGCCAGTTGAAGGTCATCGACAGCGAGCGGGCGATTCCCGTGCAGACCAAGCCGCTCACGGTGCAGGTGGTCGCGCTGGACTGGAAGTGGCTGTTCGTCTATCCGGAGCAGGGCATCGCGGTCGTCAACGAGATGGCGGCGCCGGTCGATGTGCCGATCGACTTCCAGATCACGTCCGAATCGGTGATGAACTCCTTCTTCATTCCGGCGCTGGCGGGCCAGATCTACGCGATGCCCGGGATGCAGACCCAGTTGCACGCCGTGATCAACCGCCCGGGCACGTACGAAGGGTTCTCCGCCAACTACAGCGGCGCCGGGTTCTCCGGCATGAGCTTCCGCTTCTACGGAATGGGCGCGGAGGATTTCGATCGATGGGTGCAGCAGAACAAGGATGCAGGCGGTGCGCTGGACCGCGACCAGTATCTGGCGCTGCGACGGCCCAGCGAGCGTGAACCGGTGCGTAGATACGCAACGGTCGCGCCGGGCCTGTACGAGGCGATTTTGAACCGCTGCGTCGAACCGGGCGCGATCTGCATCCGGGACATGATGTCGATGACGCGCCGCATGCAGCACCAGGAACCGCGCCCTTGAACCAATCGCGAACATGACGGGCAATCTCGATCTGACCACGCTGATTCTCGGACGCCTCTCGTGGGCGGACATCCCGCTGGAGCAGCCGATCCTGGTCGGGACGTTCATCGTGGTCGCGCTCGGCGCGGTTGCGGTGCTGGCCGCACTGACCTGGTTCCGAGCGTGGGGCCCGCTGTGGCGCGACTGGATCACGACGATCGACCACAAGAGGATCGGCGTGATGTACGTCTTCCTCGGTATCGTGATGTTGCTGCGGGGTTTTTCCGACGCGTTGATGATGCGCGCGCAGCAGGCGATCTCGTTCGGTAGCGCGATGGGCTACTTGCCGCCGCACCATTACGACCAGATCTTCACCGCGCACGGCGTGATCATGGTGCTGTTTGTCGCGATGCCACTGATCACCGGCCTGATGAATTTCGTCGTTCCGCTGCAGATCGGCGCGCGCGACGTGGCATTTCCGTTCCTGAACAATTTCAGCTTCTGGATGACGGTAGGTGGCGTCGTCCTCGTGATGCTGTCGCTGTTCGTCGGCGAGTTCGCGCGCACCGGCTGGCTCGCCTATCCGCCCCTGTCCGAGCTGGCCTACAGCCCGGACGTCGGCGTCGACTACTACATCTGGGGGCTCCAGGTCGCCGGAGTCGGCACTGCGCTATCGGGCGTGAACCTAATCGCGACGATCGTGAAGCTGCGCGCGCCCGGGATGAGCCTGATGAAGATGCCGGTGTTCACGTGGACGTCCCTATGCACGAACGTGCTGATCGTGGTCGCGTTTCCGGTGCTGACCGCAACCCTGGCCCTGCTCGCGCTGGATCGCTACGTCGGCACGCACTTCTTCACCAGCGACGGCGGCGGCAACGCGATGATGTACATCAACCTGATCTGGGTGTGGGGCCACCCCGAGGTGTACATCCTCGTGCTGCCGGTCTTCGGCGTCTTTTCGGAGGTGGTCGCCACGTTCTGCGGAAAGCGCCTCTTCGGCTACGCGTCGATGGTGTACGCGACCGTCGTGATCACGATCCTTTCCTACCTGGTCTGGCTGCACCACTTTTTCACGATGGGCGCGGGCGCGAGCGTCAACTCCTTCTTTGGGATCGCGACGATGGTGATCTCGATCCCGACCGGCGCCAAGGTCTTCAACTGGCTGTTCACGATGTATCGCGGCCGCATCCGTTTCGAGGTGCCGATGCTGTGGACGGTGGGCTTCATGGTCACGTTCGTGATCGGCGGCATGACAGGAGTGCTGCTCGCAGTGCCGCCGGCGGATTTCGTGCTGCACAACAGCCTGTTCCTGGTGGCGCACTTCCACAATGTGATCATCGGCGGCGTCGTGTTCGGCGCAATGGCGGGGATCACGTACTGGTTTCCGAAGGTTTTCGGCTACCGGCTCGACCCCTTCTGGGGCAAGTGCTCGTTCTGGCTCTGGCTGACCGGTTTCTACTTCGCGTTCGTGCCTCTGTACGTGCTGGGATTAATGGGGGTGACACGGCGCCTGAGCCACTTCGACGATCCGTCGCTTCAGATCTGGTTCCAGGTGGCAGCGTTCGGGGCCTTCTTGATCCTGCTGGGGATCGGCTCGTTCCTGGTGCAGCTCGTCGTCAGCTACGTTCGGAGGGATTCGCTGCGCGACTTCACAGGCGACCCGTGGAACGGCCGCACGCTGGAGTGGTCGACTTCGTCGCCGCCTCCCGAGTACAACTACGCGTTCACGCCCATGGTCCGGGCCAGCGACGCGTGGTACGACATGAAGCAGAACGGCTATGTGCGGCCGGTCGAAGGCTTCGTACCGGTCCACATGCCCAAGAACACCGCCGCAGGTTTCGTTCTGGCGATGATCAGCACCGTCTGCGCGTTCGCGCTGATCTGGCACATGTGGCCGCTCGCCGCAGGCTCGTTTATAGCGCTGGTGCTGTCGGCGATCGTCCACACGTTCAATTACAACCGGGACCATACCATTGCGGCGGAGGATGTCGCCCGCATCGAGGGCGAACGCACCCGCCTGCTGGTGGAGCATGGCTGAAATGGCTGAGTCCGCGGCCACCCTGACAGCGGGAGGCACTGCGAGCGCCCGCTACTACGTGCGCGAGTATCACCCCGAGCACCCGACGCTATTCGGCTTCTGGATCTACCTGATGAGCGACACGCTGGTGTTTGCGTGCCTGTTCGCCTGCTACGGCGTGCTGGGACGCAGCTACGGCGGTGGTCCCACTGGGGCGGACGTATTCGATCTGCCCATCGTCGCGCTGAACACCGCACTGCTGTTGCTGTCGTCGATCACCTACGGATTCGCGGTTCTGCAGCTTCAGCGCGACGCCCGCGGCGGCACGCTGCTCTGGCTGGCCGTCACCGGCTTGCTCGGTGCCGCCTTCGTCGGCATCGAACTACGGGAGTTCGCACACCTCATTGCCGAGGGCAACGGCCCGCAGCGCAGCGCGTTCCTGTCGTCGTTCTTCACGCTGGTCAGCACCCACGGGCTGCACGTCAGTTTCGGCATCGTCTGGCTCGTGACGCTGATGGTCCAGGTGGCGCGGTACGGACTGATCCCCGCCAACAAGCGGCGCCTGTTGTGCCTGTCGATGTTCTGGCACTTCCTGGACCTAGTGTGGATCGGCGTGTTCACGTTCGTGTACCTGATGGGAGTGCTTCCGTGACCACAACCGATCCTGCAGCGTCGCACGAGGGCGACCACGGCACCGAGGCTCAGGCTCCGTTCCACGCAAACCTGAAGGACTACCTCAGGGGCCTGTCGCTCGCGGCGATCCTGACCGCGATTCCGTTCTGGCTGGTGATGAGCAGAGTGCTCGGCAGCCCGGGCGCCACGACGGCGCTGATCCTGACGATCGCGGTCGTGCAGATCGTCGTGCACGTGATCTACTTCCTGCACATGAACACGAAATCCGAGGGCGGCTGGTCATTCCTGGCGCTGATCTTCACGCTGGTGCTGGTGGTGATCGCGCTGGCCGGGTCGCTCTGGGTGATGTACCACCTGAACGAGAACGTGATGCCGCTATCGGTGAAGCAGATGCGCAACGCGCCTTGAGCGGCGGTTACGCCCGCTCGACGTACGAGCCGCTGTCGGTGCTGACGCGAATCTTCTCGCCGTTGCTGACGAACGCCGGAACCTGCACCGTGATCCCCGTCTCCATCCGGGCCGGCTTGAACGAGTTCGTTGCGGTCGCATTGCGGATGCCGGGCTCGGTTTCGACCACTTCGAGAACGACGCTGGTCGGAAGCTGGATGCCGATCGTGCGGCCGTTGTGGAAATTGATCTGCACCCCCATGTTCGGCAGCAGATAGCCGGTCTGACCCTCAAGGAACTCAGCCGGCAGCGTCAGTTGTTCGAACGTTTCGTTGTCCATGAAGACGTAACTGTCGCCATCCTGGTACGAATAGGTCATCTGGCGCGAGTCGATGTAGGGCCGCTCGATCTTCTCGTCGGTGGCGAGCCGCTCGTTGCGCTTCTGGCCGGATTCGATGTCCTTGATTTCGATCTGCATGTAAGCGCCGCCACGCCCGCCGACGTGGACGTGATAGGACTTCAGGACGCGCCACAGACGCTTGTCCCACTCCAGCAGGTTGCCCGCGCGGATCTCGGTGGCGAGGATCTTGGCCATCTTGCGTTTCCCGTGTTTCCGTATTTCTTGCCGATTTGGATTCGCCGCGCGGCAAACGGGCTACCGCCGTACCCCGTACAATACCTGCCGGCATTCGCGGTGAAAAACCGCTCATTATATTGCGAGCAGCAGCCGGCCGTGACACAAGCGCCGCGCTTCGATCCGAAGCCTGTCATCGATAGCCTGCCGCACCTGCCGGGCGTGTACCGCATGCTCGACGCGGCCGGAGCGGTGCTGTACGTCGGCAAGGCGGCCGACCTGAAGAAGCGGGTCGGATCCTACTTTGGGCGGGCCGCCGGTCCGCGCACCGCGCACATGCTGCAGCGGGTCGCCCGCATCGAGACGACGGTGACCCGCTCCGAGGCCGAAGCGCTGCTGCTGGAGAACAACCTGATCAAGACGCTGGCGCCGCGCTACAACGTGCTGTTTCGCGACGACAAGTCGTACCCCTACCTGAAATTCAGCGACCATGAGTTTCCGCGAATCGCCTACTACCGCGGCGCGATCGAACGGCGCTCCCGCTACTTCGGTCCGTACCCGAACGCGTGGGCCGTGAAGGAGACGATCCAGCAGCTGCAGCGGGCGTTTCGCCTGCGCACGTGCGAGGACAGCGTCTTCAGCCACCGCTCGCGTCCGTGCCTGCTGCACCCGATCGGCCGCTGCAGCGCCCCGTGCGTCGGACTGATCGACGCCGGGCGGTATTCGCAGGACATCGAGCGCGCGCTGCGATTCCTCGACGGAGCGGGGCAGGACGTACAGGCGGAACTGGAGCAGCGGATGAACGAAGCCTCCGAGCAGCTGCGCTACGAGGAGGCGGCGGAGCTGCGCGATCGGCTTGCCGCGATCGCGCGCGTGCAGCATCAGCAGTCGGTCGATCGGAGTGGGCAGGGCGGGGACCGCGAGGCCGATGTGATCGCGGTTGCAATCGAGGGTGCCGCCGCGTGCGTGAACCTGGCGATGGTGCGGGGCGGCCGTCACCTGGGCGATCGGCCGTACTTTCCGGTGGGCGCGCAGTCGGAGCCGGACGCGGCCGATCTGGTCGAGGCGTTCCTTTCGCAGCATTACGTCGAGCAACCGTGCCCGCGCCTGATCCTGGTGGGGGTGCAGGTCGATGCGGGGGAGCTCGCCACGGCACTGTCCGGACAGGATCGCAGCGTTCAGATCGTCGGGCCCGGCGATGCGGGGATGCGCGGCCAGCGGCGACATTGGCTGGAGATGGCCCAGTCGAACGCGAACCTTGCGCTGGCCCGACATGTGGCGGAGCACGGCTCGCAGCGGCAGCGCACGCGCAGCCTGATCGACGCGCTCGGACTGGAGGTCGAAGATCCGGACAACCTGCGCGTCGAGTGCCTGGACGTCAGCCATACGATGGGGGAAGCGACCCAGGCCTCCTGCGTTGTCTACGAGAACCACCAGATGCGACCGGCCCTGTATCGGCGTTTCAACATCGAGGGCGTTGAGCCGGGAGATGACTACGGTGCGATGCGCCAGGCGCTGACGCGCCGTTACGAACCCGTTGCACGCGGCGAGGCGGTGTCGCCCAACCTGGTGTTGATCGACGGCGGCGCGGGGCAGGTCGAGGTCGCGCGGCAGGTATTCGGCGAGTTCGGCCTGGATCCATCGATTCTGGTCGGAGTGGCCAAGGGCGAGCACCGCCGCGTCGGACTGGAGACCCTGGTGTTCGCGGACGGGCGGCCGGACCTCTCGCTCGGCCGCGATTCGCAGGCGTTGATGCTGATCGCACAGATTCGCGACGAGGCGCATCGATTCGCCATCACCGGGATGCGCGCACGCCGGGCCCGCGCGCGCAAAGTCTCGCAGCTGCAGGAGCTGGAAGCGATCGGCCCGGTACGGCGCCAGCGGCTGCTCACGCGTTTTGGCGGCATGCGCGGTCTGATGGCAGCTTCCATCGACGACATCGCAGAGGTGCGCGGGATCTCGCGCAAGCTGGCCGAACAGATCTACTCCCAGCTGCATGGCACGGCGCGGCCGGCCGAATCGATCGAACATGGCCAGAGCGCTTAGCCCGCCGATGCTGCTGACCTGGGCGCGCATCGCGATGGTGCCGCTGGTGGTCGGGGTGTTCTACTTGCCGGACGGGTGGATCTCGCCGTCGTGGAAGAACATCACCGCTTGCTCCCTGTTCACGCTGGCGGCGATCACCGATGCATTCGACGGCTACCTGGCGCGGCGCTACGGGCAGACCAGCCAGTTGGGCGCCTTCCTGGACCCGGTGGCGGACAAGCTGATGGTGTGCGCGGCGCTGGTGGTCCTCGTGTCGTTGCAGCGAGTCGACTCGGTGGTCGCGCTGGTGATCATCGGCCGCGAGATCGCGGTATCGGCCCTGCGCGAATGGATGGCGCGCGTCGGCGCCTCGCGCAGCGTCGCCGTCAGCTCGCTCGGCAAGATCAAGACGATCGCACAGATGATCGCGATCCCGGTCCTGCTGCTCCACGACCCTCTGTTCGGCGTGATCGACCTGCAGCCGATCGGCACCGCCTTGATATACCTGGCGGCCGTGCTGACGACCTATTCGATGCTGTACTACCTGAAACTGGCCTGGCCGCACCTGGAACGGGAAGAGCACCGCTGAAACGGTCGATGTTCCGAGGCACGGAGCAGGGATATAATCGCGCTCGCGCGGGAATAGCTCAGTTGGTAGAGCGCAACCTTGCCAAGGTTGAGGTCGCGAGTTCGAGACTCGTTTCCCGCTCCAATTCCGGGAACCGAACAGCGGGAAGACTGGCTTCGAGGGGGAATCTACGCCCCCTCGAGCACCCCGCGGCCTTCACCCGCCTTCGCGCTGCGCGCTTCGGCGGGCGGGCGCTGCAGGCGAGGGTCCCGCGCAGCACCCCGTGGCGGGGTGGCAGAGTGGCCATGCAGCGGACTGCAAATCCGTGGACGCCGGTTCGATTCCGACCCCCGCCTCCAGTACTCTTTTCCCGTCGATGCACACCGCTGCACATCAGTGTCGGTACGACATTGATTTGACGGGGCTATCCGCTCCCTCGACACTTCGCTGAGTGCATCGCGGTACTGCGGTGTTGCAGCCCGATGCCGGCGATTTTCGGTGATCCAGCGGTGATTTTCGAGGAGTCTTCTAGGTGCCGCTACATCTCTTATCGCCGCGCGAAGTTCAAGTCGCGCGCGACGGCGACCATCCCGACGGCGGAGGCCTTGTACTTCGCGTGCGCGAGCCGCGCGCCGTCTGGGTGTTCCGCTACACATCGCCCAAGGGGCGTCGGCGCGATGCCGGATTCGGCGTCGCGCATCGGGACAGTCTGGCGGAGGCCGGCGCGTCGCTGCGCCAGGCGCGTGAACGCGCGGGCCTGGCACGCGACAGCCTTGCTGCAGGCATCGACTTCCTGGACCAGAAGAAATCCGAGCGCGAGGCCGCGGCGCAGGAACGCGCGGCCGCCCGTGCGCATCGAGCGGCGCAGCAGATCACGCTCGCGCGCTACACGCGCCGTTACCACGAGACGCAGATCGAGCCGAAGTTCAATCGGAAGTACGCCAGCGTGTGGCTCGCATCGCTCGAGCGGCACATGCCTTCGGAGGTCTGGCACAAGCCCTTAGCCGAGGTCGCCGCAGTCGAGCTCTACGAGGCGCTGGCCGCCGTCAAACGCGAGCTGCCCGAAACGGCCGATCGCATGCGGCGCCGGCTGGCCGCTGTGTTCGACGATGCGATGTTCTTCGGATTGTGCACAAACAACCCGGCAAACACGATCCGTCGGAAGCTGGCTGCGGCGGCCGGTGCACCTGGGGGCGAGCGCAGCCTGGCCGCGCTGCCCCATACGGAGGTTCCGGCGTTCGTGACCGAGTTGCGCCGCCAGCCCGGGATCGCCGCGAGGGCGCTCGAGTTCGCCCTGTTGACCGCGGCCCGCACAGGGGAGGTCATCGGCGCTGTTTGGGACGAGATCGACGAGCGGGCGGGCCTCTGGCGCGTTCCGGGTGTGCGCATGAAGGGACCGCGGGACCGACGGCGCGCCGATCACGTCGTGTACCTCGTCGATCGCGCTCGCGCGATCGTCGACGAAATGCGGGCGCTGGGTGGTGTCCACGTGTTTCCGGCTCCATCCGATCCGCGCCGGCCGCTGAGCAACATGGCGATGCTGACGCTGCTGAAACGCATGAAGTTCGATCGCCGCACGACAGTCCATGGTTTGTGCCGGGCGAGCTTCTCGACATGGGCGAACGAAAACGCGATCGCTCGCCCCGATGTGATCGAAGCCGCACTCGCCCACCGCGAAGAAGACCTCGTCAGGGCCGCCTACAACCGCGCCAGCTTCGCGGCGGAGCGCGCCGCCCTGCTGCGCGCATGGGCCGATTTCATCGACGCAGGCAGTTGTCGGCCGGCCGCGCAACCGCATGGCGCGCCGGTTGTCGATCAGGCCCCCGTTTCCACCAGGTAGTCTTTCTCCAGTCGTGCACATGCGTGTCGCATCAGTGCACTAAGCGCTTGAACTTGCAAGGTAAATCGGACGGCTCTAGCGTCCGAGCAGTGCAAGCGCATGTCCGTCCAATGCGCCCCGATGAAGCCGAATTTCGGGGGAAGGGCGGGGGACCGGAGAGATGCCGAGGCACCTGCTTTCTGCACGGCAAGTCCAGACCGCTAGCGCCGATCTTCCCGACGGCGATGGCCTGATCCTGCGCGTCAAACCGAACGGCGCATCCTGGACCCTGCGCTACACGTCACCGAGCGGTAGGCGCCGCGAGTTCGGACTGGGGAAGGTCGTGCGCCACAGCCTGGAGGCTGCCGGCGCCAGCCTGACGCGGGCACGCCAGTGCGCCGAAGAGGCGCGAGCGCTTCTGGACAGCGGCATCGATCCGATCGGCGAGAAGCGCGCGAAACGCGAGAAGATCCACCAGGCCGAAGTGCAGAGAAGGGCCGAGGCGAAGCGCGAGCGAACGACGCTGGCCCGAGTCGCGCGGGCGTATCACGAGCGTGTGATCGAGCCCAGGCGCACTCTCACTCACTCACGCGAGTGGATTGGGTCGCTCGAGCGGCACGTTCCGACCGAGCTCTGGCACAAGCCCATCGACCGGATCGATGCACCGGAGCTGCTGGACGCCGTTGCAACGATCACGCTGAAGTACCCGGAGACGGGGCGGCGCGTCCGGCAGCGGTTGGAGCTCGTCTTCGCCGACGCCGAATTCCGCAAGCTGTGCGCTGGCAACCCGGGCCGCGCGATCCGCGAGAAGGTTCGCGAGCAATGCGGAGGCCGTAAGACGGAGAGCTATCGGGCGCTCGGGTACTGGGACGTGCCCGCGTTTGTGGAGCGCCTGCGGGCGGTTCAAGGCATCAGCGCACGTGCGCTGGAGTTTGCGCTGCTCACCGCGGCGCGCACGGGCGAGATCGTCGGTGCGCGCTGGTCGGAGATCGACTTGGGCTCGAAGACATGGACGGTCCCAGCCGAGCGCATGAAAGCGCGGCAACCCCATGTCGTGCCCCTGTCCGATCGCGCGATCGAAATCCTCGAAGGCCAGCGCGGCATCAGTACGAGGTACGTGTTCCCGAGCGTGCGCGGCGAGGGCGCGCCGCTGTCCAACATGGCGATGCTGGAGTGCCTGCGCAGGCTCGTGGGCGGGCAGACGACCGTGCACGGCCTGTGCCGGGCGAGCTTCGCAACCTGGGCCTACGAGGCCGCTGGCGCGCGTGAGGAGATCGTCGAAACGTGCCTCGCGCACAAGGAGGCCGACCGCGTGAAGGCCGCCTACGATCGCAGCCAGCACCACGCGGCCAGGCGACGGCTGCTGCAGACGTGGGCCAACTTCGTGAACGGAAAGGCGACGATGTCGAACGTGATCGAGGGGGACTTCCGGGCGGTCCGCGAGGCCGCTACCCAGGCCCAGCAACAAGCCGGCCTTCCGGGGTAGCCATGCTGGACGTGTTTCGCTTCGCCTGGTTTGCAGTACGCACCTTCTTCGGAGTGATCGCGCTTGCCCTCGCCCTCGAAGGTGCGATGTGGGCACTCGTGAAGGTGCAATCGATGGCGGCCGGGAACTCGAATTTGCCGACCACGTCGCAACGCGCGAATGCTCACAACGCCCACGACAGGTAAGGCAGATTTCCGTCCGCGGGAGTTATCTAATCGCGCCTGGCAGCCAGCAGCAAGGGAGACGAGTCAGTGATCCAGTGGCAACTCGATTGGCAGCACAACCTGAACGCGCACCAGCGCTTTGACCGCCCGTCGGTCTATCTGGATCACTGGGCCGTGCGCCGCTTCGCAGCCAACCCGACGCTCGGCGAGCGCTTCGCAGCGGGGCTGGAGGTGGCAAATGGCACGTGGGCCATTTCGCTCGTGAACCTGCTGGAGTTTATCGCGATGACCGACGAGGGACAGGCTGCGGAATGCGAACGCCTGATCGACCGGGTGCATCCGCGCGTGTTCTTTATCGACTTTGTAGCGCCAACGGTCGCGGAGCGGGAGCGAGCCTTGCAGAGCGGTGGACCGCGCGACGCGCCATACGGGGATACGGAATTGCTCGGTGTCTATGCCGCTTCGGGCAAGAATTCCCTGAGCGGGTTTTCCGCCAAGGAACTGATCAGGGTCATCGTTCAGCAACGTCACCGGCTGCGACAGCAATTTCAGGACTTTCAATCCAACATCGCCGCCCAGATGACCGTCTTTCGCGAAGAGGTGATGGTCGACGCAGAGTTACAGAAGCGCATAAAAGGCTCGCAAGCAGCCGCCTGTGCAATGCCGGCCTTGCTGATGATGCGGGAAGTGCTCGGTAACATTATGCTCGACCCCGCAAAGAAGATCACACCCAACGATGCGATCGACTTCATGCACACCGTGGTACCAGTTGCGTACTGCGACTTCGCGCTGTTGGATGCGCAGTGGAAGCATCGCGTCAGCTCCGTCGTCCGCCGTTTCCGCGAGCAGAACCTTCAAGTCCGTGTCGCTCGCGTGTTTGGCGGTACTCCGGAGGACCTGGAAGCGCTTTTCGAGGCGGTACGCATGTTCAACCCAACGCCCGCTTGCGGCTAGGACCGACGAGTCCCCGGCACGTTAGCCGCACTCTGGGGAAATGCGCTGAACCGGTTCGTCTTGGTGGAGGCGGTCGACAAAACTGTCTTGGCTATTGAGTCTGTCCGACCTATGGGGTCCCCCAACGCCGCAACCAATGCCCTGGGTGTCCGCCTCGTTCCGCGACGCTATGCCGTTAGTTTCGGAACGTCAAAAACGAGCACGGTCAAGATGAACTCCCGGTTCGGATCTCCCGCGTGGTGAAAGACGTATCGAAATCCTGATTCGTGGCGCCATTGCACTGAGCGCTTTTTGTTCGGATGTGCTTCGAGAGTCGACCTCACCCCGTCCAGTACCGTTGACATCGCCGTGTCTCTTGTGAAGACAAATATCGCTGTCTTCGTATCGCGCCACGCCTTGTATCCCAGAAGCTGGTCGATAGTGTCCGAAAACGCCCTCGGACCTTTCCAAAACTTGCATTCGGCGATGAAGACGTTTCGATCCTTCTCGCGTATGAGGATGTCGGTCTTTCCAGAGAAATTGAAAGTCTCGCCTGTGGCTGCACCTTCGTATTGGGCGTTCAGTTGCATCAGGAAGTGTTGGCGTATCTCCTCCTCGCCCAGCGCTGCGAAGGCGGAAGGACTTCGTTCCATCACATGGGACATGCTCTGGCAGATCGAGAGAATGTTCTCGTAATTCGAATCATCCAGTATTGGTTCGGGCTCGTACTTGGTAGTCGGCGCGGAAGGGAGCGTCGGTACAATCTTTCGCCGCACCGTCGGCACCGCATAGGTCGACGGCGCTCCATCGCGTCGCTTCATACGAATACCTAGCGCGGCGACTCTCTGCTGATTCTGCAGCAACCTCTGGCGCCTCGCCTCGATCACCTGGTTTGCTCGAGCAGGCAATCCATTGTTGTACTGATCTATCTCGTTCCGCATCCATTCGAGGTACTGGCGAATTTCCGCGATGGTTCGATCTAGTTCTGGACGGATATCTCTTGGGGTGTCATTCGTGGTCGTGAAGGTTAGCTGCAGGAACCCCGCACTTACCCTGGCTTCCGGAAAATGTGAAGAGAAGGTGCTCGGCCTGGCATAGAAGAGTTCGGCTTCTCCAGAGAACGGTATGTCGATCGTGATGCGCTGGCCTGGCACGTAGAACGGACCTCTTCTCTCCCCGATGAAGAACCGGTTTGGATCGCGACTGACGTCGACCCGACTTTCCGATTCGTCCGCCACCATTTCGTCGACACGAAGTGTGGGCACCTCCAATTCATACTTCTGCACGAAGTACGACACGAGGTCTGCGACCGAGGTGTTCAATAGCCGCTCCCCCTCGATTTGTGCTGTTTCGATGTCGATCTGACGGGCGCGCTCCTCCAACAGGTCGCGCAGACCACGGCTTGCAAAGAGGTACCCCGAGTTCTTTTCCACGAATCTGTACATACGGCCTCTGCTTGCGGTTCTCTTCCGCCATACATTCTTGCCGAGCGAGGGCCGGGACTTGTGTGGCCAGTGGAAACGGCCAATGCGGCGCCGCGATTAAGCATCTTATCTTTTCGGCGTCGGCTCCTATCCTGCGCTCAAAAATCGCTGTTCGGTGTCGTCGAATGCTATGCAAAGTGTCGTCCAAGCTGTCAGTACATTGTCGTCACGTGGGTTGGTAGCAGCACGGTGCACTTGAGTGTGCACATGAAAGCACGCAGGATCGACTCCTGAGTCTTCGAGTGGCGCGCGTCGAAATCTCAGCGAACCTTTCGGTCTCGTGCCGATCCAACGGACATGCTCGCACTTCCCGCCAAGAAGGATCAGCAGAGCCTGCACGGCTACGTCCGTGAAAACCTTCGTCGCCTGGAGCACGAGTTGTCTGCCGGTGTTCCGTATGAGGCCCTGGCAAACGCCGTGCGAGGACTTGGATTCGAGAATGTTCCTGCGGTCGATTCGGACCGCGGTGTATAGAGCACGCAGGGAGCGATCCGCGCACGCGGTTGACCCATTGCCGGCTGCCAGCCGATCGTCCCTCAGTCCGAGTCCGTTGGAAATGCGGCCGCCAGAGATGTCGGCCAAGGACGAGGCGGCCGCGATTGCTCGGCGCTTTCGTGACCTGGTACGGATGCCTGGCGTCGATGAAACCGATCCACTGATCTGAGGAGGCTCCAATGCCTCACGACGCCGCAGCCTCACCGGGCGCCATTCATATCGTCTTGCAAGGCAAGGACGGGGTCGGTAAGTCGTTCGCCGCCCTGCACCTGGCGCAGTACTTCGGCGACCACGGTGTGCCGACGGCGGTCTTCGATTCGAACCCTCTAACGCCTGGGCTGGCGAACTACCAGGCACTCGGAGCTCGCTACATCGACTGCATGCTCGACGACGGCCTGCGCCCGACCCAATTCGACACGCTGGCCAACGAGATCCTGGCCGCATCCAGGCACCTCGTCGTGCTCGACACCGGATCGGCAAGCTTCTTCCCGATGCTGGGCTACCTGAAGTGCCACGGTGTACTGCAGGCGTTCTCTGAGCTCGGCCGGCATGTGGTAATCCACTCGGTACTGGTGGGCGGCGCCGGAGCCCGGGAGACGTTGGGCGGTCTGGTGAGCATGGTCGAGAACCTCGACGCCGACGGCTATGTCGCGTGGCTGAACTCCCACCTTGGCACGGTGACGTTCGATGGCAAACAGTTCGAGGAAACTAAGGCGTTCGGGCGGACCAAGAACAAGCTGATCGGCATCGTCCGCGGCAAGCAGCGGGCTGGCACCAACCAGATCCTGCATCTGAAGGCAGTCGGGGAGATGATGCGGCGTCACCTGACCTACAAGGAAGCCTTCGCCACGCCGGAAATCTGGCTGTGGGACAGGCAACGTCTCGCAGAGGCGCGGCGAGAGGTCAATGGTCAGCTGCGCGCGATCTTCGGCGCCGAGGAGCGGCTCTCACGGCCCCGCTCGATGGGCGCTGAGATCGCCACCGAGGGCGAGTGACGATGGACAAGTCCCGGCTTTCCGCGGTCGTCTACCAGAGAACCGGGATTGCGCTCGATACCGGAGACCCGGCCTTTGCAATGGTCGAGCTGTCTCGAGTCGTACTCGGGGAGCTGATCGAGGAGTCGGCGGGCCGGATCACGGAACGCCTGGGTACTCTTCCAGAGCGTATTCAGTCGAGCGGCGCTGCTGTGGCCGCCAAGGTGGCTTCTGACGGAATGCAGCGGGTCGTCGAGATGCTTGGCGAGTCGCGCCGTACGATCACCGCCGACACCGAACAGGCGCAGCGACGGATCGCCGACCAAACCGAAAGGGTGAACAAAGACCTCGCTCGCCAGGTCACGCAGATGATGCACGCCGCGCGGACCCTGTCGGATGGGGCCGCGGTGCGGGTGCGATGGTTCGTGGCCGGCGCGATTGTCGGGCTAATTGTGTCTTCCGGAGCCTTTGTCGCTGCGCAGCTGGTGCCGACGGCTCCTTCATCAGGAGTTCACCGACGATGATCTCTCGGCAGTGGCGAGGCCTCGCGAAACCCGCCTGTTCCCAGGCTTACCTGGATCACCTTCGCAATGAAACCTTCCCGGCGATCGGCAAGCTGCCCGGCTTCCTGCGTGCCTCGTTACTTCGACGCACGCTGGCCGAAGGTATCGAGTACCTCGTTGTCACCGAGTGGGCAAGCCTGGAAGCGATCCGGCGATTCGCCGGCGATGACGTCGAGCGTGCCGTTGTCTCGCCGGCCGTTCGCGAGATGATGCTCGAATACGATCAAGTCGCGTGCCACTACGAGATCATTGAGTAAAGGCCCCGGATAACCATTCCAGCCTTGCTCTCCCAGCGGTGGGCGCATCGAGATGACCCTGAACCAGCTGGCGGAAGAGGGCGGCCTTGCCGTGCGTGCCAACCATTTTGCCATTTTTGCAGCAGCTACCGAGTAGAATTGGCTTGCCATTCAGGCTCGTCGTAGGTTGGAAATGAACCCTTTGCTCGAACGCATCAGCATCAATCCGCAGATCTGCTTCGGCAAGCCGTGCATTAAGGGCACGCGGATCTGGGTGTCTCTCATTCTCGATCGTCTCGCTAGCGGAACGACCCTCGAAGAGTTGCTGCTCGAGTATCCGCAGCTGACTCGCGAAGACGTCCTGGCGGCCATTGCCTACGGAGCGGAGGTCGCTCGCGAGCGTATTGTCCCCGTGCCCACGGTCCACGCGGCGTGAGATTCAAGCTCGACGAGAACATCGGCGAGCGCGGGGCTGAACTGCTGCGCCGGGCCGGACACGACGTCGAGACGGTAAGAACACAAAAGCTGGTCGGCACGACGGACGACAACCTGTTCGTCGCTTGCGCCGCGGAAGGCCGCGCGCTCGTCACATTGGACCACGATTTCGGTCATGTGCTGCGCTTCCCGCCAGAGCGCTCGAAGGGCATCGTCATTCTCGAAACAACGCCGCGCGCTGATGCTGACACTGTCCTGGCGCGAGTTCACGACCTTGTCGTGCTTCTGCAGGTTCGCGAACTGGGTTCTGAGCTCTGGATCATCGAACCGGGCCGCGCACGTGTTCATCAGCCGTCCTCTGATTGATGGAGGGCTACAGCGCGTGAAGAAGATTCTAAGAAGTCTTCTGTCTCGGCGAAGCGCTGCAACCTATGTCGTGTTCCTCCTGTGTTGGCAGCCAGCTTTCGCTTCGCTTGAGGAGGCGCAACAGGCTTACCAGCGCAAGGATTACGCGCGAGCATTTGCTGAATTTAAGAGACTGGCCGACAAGGGTGACGCCATGGCGGCCTACTGGCTGGGCGATATGTTTGCTTCCGGGCAAGGCACGGAGAAAGATGGCGCACAAGCTCTCACCTGGTACTCACGCGCGGCAGAACTGGGAAGGAACGTATTCGTAGGGGTCGGCGATTACAGGATGTCTGTGAGCGTGCACGCCTTGCTGACGGTTGCCAGTATGTACAAGGAGGGCAAAGGGGTGCCGAGAGATGTTCCGACTGCCGTAGCGTGGTACCGGCGCGCTGCGGACGAGGGGAATCCGCTCCTGGCGACGTGCACGCTAGGTCAGATTTATCGGAGCGGTGAGGGCGTATCGAAGGACCCGACCGAGGCCGTCGGCTGGTTCCGGCGTTGCGCGGAAAGTGGCGCCTTGACCGGGATAGTGGCTCTCGGCGAAATGTACGCGGACGGAGAAGGCGTTCCGAAGGACCTCAGCGAGGCGGCGACCTGGTATCGAAAGGGAGCGGAGAAAGGCAACATCGATTCCGAGCGCCGACTTGGGGCGATGTACTTACGTGGGGAGGGTGTGCCGAAGGACATTTCAGAAGGGATGTCCTGGCTTCGAAAGGCAGCGGATGCAGGGGATTATGGAGCGGCGTTTCAGCTTGGCGTGATTTTCGATTCTGGTGAGGGCGTACCAAAGGACTATTCGGTGGCTATCGAGTGGTACGACAAAGCCGCGGAATGGGGTATCGCCGAGGCGCAAAACAACCTTGGAGCCAAGCTGTGGCTTGGTGAAGGCATTCCGAAGGACGAGGAGCGTGCATATTTCTGGTGGTTGCTTGCGAGTGCTCAAGGCGAAGAGCACGCGATAAAGAGTCGCGACCTCGTCGAGCCATACCTGACTCCCGCTCAGCGTGTGGAGGCACAGACTGAAGCGCGAAAATGGATCTCTGGGCGCGAGAAGGATAGGGCAAGGCTCGCCGCGGCTCTCGACTCGCTCCGAAAGGGAAGCGGGCTTCCGGCAAAGCCTGGAGCCGAGCCGTTTACGCCGGAATCAGCGGGCGCCCCAACCGCGCAGCCGAACACCACGGGTAGTGGCTTCCGCATTGCGCCTGGAAAGTACGTCACAAATTTCCACGTGATAGATGGTTGCCGCAGACTGGCGATCAGCGACGCCGGCGATGCTCTCGTTCAGTCGACGGATGCGGTTAATGACCTTGCGCTGCTCTCCGCGCTTGGCAAGAGTGGTGCGACGACAACTGTTCGAATCGGTCGAATCCGGGTCGGTGAGGCCGTGCTCGTGGCCGGTTTCCCGCTGCGAGGCTTGCTTTCCGGTTTCAACGTAACCACTGGAACTGTTAGTAGTTTGTCGGGCCTTAGGGGTGATAGCCGCTTTGTTCAAATCACCGCTCCAGTGCAGCCAGGCAATAGCGGTGCGCCCCTCATAGACGCTAGCGGTAATGTGATGGGTGTTGTCGAGAGCAAGTTGGACGCGGTGAAGGTCGCTCAGCTCACCGGAGATATTCCCCAAAACGTCAATTTCGCAATCACGGCGTATGTGTTGCAGGGGTTTCTGGGGGCGAATGGCGTCGAATTCCGAAAGGCGAGCGTTGGCGGTCCACTTGCGACGACGGAGCTTGCTTCACGTGCGAAGGAATACTCAGTTCTTATCTCTTGCTGGAAGTAAACGACGGTGCGTTTGCGGTTGACCGCCTTCCCGCAGAATGAGAGATGGCCGGCGACAAATATTCTTCCTTCAAGGACCTTGCGGCTGCGGAGGTTCGGGGCACGGACTACGACACCGAATGGCGTCGAAAGCCTGGGTCTAGCGTTGCAGTCATAGCACCTCATGGCGGCAAGATCGAGCCGTTAACGGATAAGATCGCAGACGCTATCGCCGGCAAGGACTTCAGCTTTTATTGCTTCAGAGGTTTGAAGGCGAAGGGCGGTCTACATGTTGCAAGCCATCTCTTCGACGACCCGGATTGTGAGAGGCTGATCGCTGATCACGCGTATGTTGTGTCGATTCATGGCTGGGGGGAAGTGAGCGAAAGGCTGTGCGTGGGAGGCCTTGATAATGACCTGATGGAGGCTCTGAGAAAGAGCCTGGCTGAGAACGGAATCCGAGTAGAGCGTGCAGGAGTCGGTCTTGGAGCCGCGGATGCAAGAAACATCGTGAATCGGGGAGCAACGGGTCGCGGTGTTCAGTTCGAGCTCACTAAGGGCTTCCGAACCAACGCGGCGAAAAGACGCATTTTCGTTGGCGTGGTTAGAGCTGTACTCCATGACGCTCAGCAGGCGCGCCAGTGTCGCTAAGATCTCCCGACGGACCGCTTTTCGGCACCGCAGGACGGGGGAACGGCGGGGGACTCAGAGCGAGGTGCGCCGAATCGGCTGCGGCAGCTGTCCATTGACTCCCTCGTCTCTTTCGCCGCGCCCGCGTAACATCCTGTTGCGCTTGCACCCGACCGCAGGGCAGCCGACCGTGCCCCGATCGATCATGCAGCTCGACATCTTCCAACACAGCCGCGCCGTCATGCTGCGGAACGAGCTTGCGCGGGCGTTGCAGCGCCGCGATGCGCAGGCCGCAGAGTCCGCGCGGAAGGCGCTCGCGACCGAGTACCCACAGGATGCGGCACTCGCCGATGCGTCAACGTTGCGCGACTCGTTGTCGTACTTCGACGCGGCGCCGTTCGCGCCTGCACAGGTGCAACAGGCGCGCGAGGCTGTCGAAAAGCAGATTGCTCCGGCTGCGAAGCGGCAGTTCGGAGATGCGGCCGCCGATCCGTGGCTGTCGGCGCTTTGGGCAAGCCTGGCGCGCACAGGCGGCGGAGTTGCCGTATTGCCGCGATGATCCGCAGTCCCACTGCGCGGCGCTGTGGCTGCGTGCTGGCGATTGGCATGCGGCGGTCGAAGCGGTCCAGAGGATCGAGTCGTGGTGGCGAATCCCCGCGCCGCTCGCTTGGATGGCGCGGGCGCGCTGGCAGATTTCCGGACTCGACCTTGCGTTGCCGCTGTTAGTCGAGCTGGCGTGGGTTTCGCCTCGGCGCTTCGAGGAGCTTGCGCGCGCTCTGCTGCAGCGCTTCGACGCGGATTTCGAAGGCGCTGGGGACGGCGATGACGCGGCCTGGTTCCCCGCATGGGCTGTTGACGGATCAGCCGCGACTCGCGCAGCTTCTGGTGGGGCCGCGCGGACTTCGCGTGGTTCACTTGCGGAGCAGGGTTGGCAACTCATGATGACCTTGCTTTCGCTCGAGCGTCAGGGGCGTCACGCTGAGTTGATCGAGCATCGGCGCCGCCTGAAAGGGCTGCACGAGGGTCTCTATCGGGCGTACATGAAATCGCGATGAGCGTGAGGCACCCGCTTGCGACCTTTCGCTACGCAGTGCGCAGATCGAACCCGGCTACAGGCCACCACGTGGCAGTCGCCCAGGGTAGACCTTGCGTGCTGCGACGCACCACACGACAACAGCGTACCGGACGGGTGTGGGCGCTGACCGCACCCTCTCGTCTACCTATCGGTCGGTCAGTCTCGGGTAGACCGGCTCTTGGGCGACTTCGTCGACCGGCCAGAGGACCCGACAGAGCCGCGCAGTCGGAAAAATCGCTCGCAAGCAGACATTCGCCGTAAGGAACCGACTCCCGCTTCCTCGGCACTGGTTAGGGGCCGAAAGGCATTCTCGAACTCAATGCAAGCGCCTACGCTTTCGATGCGTTCCCCGGAGGGTGTAGAGAGGATCTGGCTGGCCGATCTCCAGGAGGCCTTACGTGACCAAGCTCAGTATCAACGGCAAGCAATTCAGCGTGCAACTGCCCGATGACACGCCCCTATTGTGGGTCCTGAGGGATCACATAGGTCTGACTGGCACCAAGTTCGGCTGCGGTATGGCACTTTGTGGCGCCTGCACCGTGCACGTCGACGGGAAACCTGCGCGCTCCTGCACGACACCGATTTCCGTCTTGGAAAACAAGGAAGTCACCACGATCGAAGCGATCGGCGACGATGCGATCGGCAGAGCGCTGCAAGCGGCCTGGGTCGAACTGGGGGTTCCGCAATGCGGCTACTGCCAGGCCGGGCAGATCATGTCAGCGGCCGCACTGCTGAAAGACAAGCCTCGACCCACGGACGAGGACATCGTCGGCGCAATGGCAGGCAATATCTGCCGCTGCGGCACCTACACGCGCATCCGCTCCGCCATCAAGCGGGCGGCCGCACTGCAGGGAGCCAATTCATGAGCGCGAGATACGATGCGCGTCACCGCTCGCTTGACAAAACCTCCCCGATGCCGTGTCGTGTGGTGCTGACCAATGTGAGCCGGCGCCGGTTCGTTCAGGGTATGTCGGCCCTTGGAGGCCTGGTTGTCGCGGCGGGGCTCCCCATGAGAGCGCGTGGCGCCAACGCGCGCAAGTACGGCGCCGACGCCATGCCCCACGGGGCCGTTGACAACCCGCTGGTCTTCGTGGCGATCGGCGAGGATGGCATCGTCAGCATCGTCTGCCATCGTTCCGAGATGGGGCAAGGCGTTCGCACGGGCATGCCAATGATCGTGGCCGACGAGCTCGAGGCCGATTGGGACCGGGTGCGGGTCGTGCAGGCGCCCGGCGACGAGGCGAGATTCGGAAACCAGGACACCGACGGATCACGCAGCACCCGGCATTTCTTCGACCCAATGCGGCGTTGCGGGGCGGCGGCGCGGCAGATGCTCGAAGCGGCCGCGGCAGCGCGCTGGAAGGTGCCGATCGCCGAAGTCGAGGCGCGCAATCACGAGGTCGTTCATGGCCCGACCGGCCGGCGGCTGGGGTACGGTGCGCTGGCGAAAGCGGCCGCCCGCATGCCGGTTCCGGCGCGGCGCGCAATTCGGCTCAAGGACCCGGCCCAGTTCCGCTACATCGGAAAGGGCGACTTGAAGCTCGTCGACGGACCGGACATCGTAACCGGCAAGGCTGAGTATGGAATAGACACGCGATTGCCCGGGATGTACTACGCGGTCGTGGCGCGGCCGCCTGTCTACGGCGGCAAGCTCAAGCGCTACGAGGACGCCGACGCTCTGAAGGTGCCTGGCGTCGTGCGCACCGTGCGGATCGCGGCGAGCGCGCCGCCCCCCGTATTCAATCCGCTCGGCGGCGTCGCGGTCATCGCGAGCAACACTTGGGCAGCGATTCAGGGCTGCAACGCGCTCAAGATCGCGTGGGACGACGGTCCGAACGCAAGCTACGATTCGGCTGCGTATAAGGCCACGCTGGAGCAGGCTGCTCGCGCACCTGGTAAGGTGGTCCGCAACGATGGCGACTACGACCACAGCGTTGCCGCAGCGGCGCAGCGCGTCGAAGCCGAGTACTACATCCCGCACCTGGCCCACGCAACGATGGAACCTCCGTCGGCCACCGCACGCGTAGCGCAGGGCAAGTGCGAAGTCTGGGGAGGTTTCCAGTCGCCGCAAGGCGCGCGCGAGCTCGTCGCGAAGTACCTCGGCATGGCGGCGAAGGATGTCACTGTGCACGTGCCGCTGCTCGGTGGCGGGTTCGGCCGCAAGTCCAAACACGACTTCGGTGTCGAAGCGGCTCTGCTGTCCAGGGTAATGGGCGGCAAACCGGTCAAGGTCGTCTGGACGCGCGAGGACGACCTGCGGCACGACTACTTCCATACGGTGTCCGTCGAGCGTCTCGAGGCGGGGCTTGACGCGCAAGGTCATCCGGTCGCCTGGTTGCATCGCACCGTGGCGCCGAGCATCGAATCCACATTCGATACGAAGGCCAGGCGGGAAGCGGACTGGGAACTCGGAATGGGAGTCCTCAACGTGCCGTTCGACATCCCCAACGTGCGAATCGAGGATCCGGAGGCGATCGCGCACACCCGCATCGGGTGGTTCCGTTCGGTATCGAACATCCCGCATGCGTTCGCGGTGCAGTCGTTCGTCGCCGAGCTGGCGGCCGCTGCCGGGCGGGATCCGAAGGACTATCTTCTCGAGCTCATCGGACCGGCGCGCATCGTTCGTCCGGGCATGCTGGGCGATACCTGGAACTACGACGAGTCGCCCGAGCTGTATCCGGTCGACACCGGCCGACTGCGAGGCGTGATCGAAACCGCGGCGAATCAGGCCGGTTGGGGCAGGCGGCTCCCAAAGGGTCACGGACTCGGCATCGCCGCCCATTACAGCTTCGTCAGCTACATCGCGGCCGTGGTAGAAGTGGTCGTGGACGACAAGGGGCGCCTGGTCGTACCACGCGTGGACGTTGCCGTCGACTGTGGCGGGTGCATCAATCCGGATCGCGTGCGTGCACAGATGGAGGGTGCCTGCGTGATGGGTTTGGGTGTGGCAACCCAAAACGAAATCAGCTTTCTGCGCGGTCGCCCACAGCAGGAGAACTTCAACACGTATCAGGTGCCGCGCATGTCGGACGCTCCGGGCGAAATCCACGTGCACATCGCGCCCGGGGACTTCGGCAAACCGCTCGGCGGCGTGGGTGAGCCCGGAGTGCCGCCAATTCCGCCGGCCGTCTGTAACGCGGTATTCGCAGCGACAGGAAATCGCATCAGGCGCCTCCCGATAGGAGACCAGCTGCAGGTGTGACTTGAAAGTCGGCTCTCCGAGGGCACGGATATTCCGCTTAGGGTCGTTATGCTGAGCTCAGCATAACGACCCCTATGCTCACCTCAGAACTATGCGCACCCGCTGCTTGAGTGGTGGCGCCGGCCTCTCGGCGGTGATCGCTTTGAGGCCGGAGCGTTGTGCGCATAGTTTCACAGGGTCTGCAGGAACTGCATGAGGGCGTCGGAGGCACGGAAGCGCTGCAGCTTCGTGTCGGGTGCTTCGAGCCGAGCCAGGGCCTTTTCCTTCATCGCCAGGTCCGCCTCGACATAGCGGTGGGTCGTGGTCGTGCTTTCATGGCCGAGCCAGAGCGCGATCACGCTCAACGGGACGCCGGACTGCAACAGATGCATCCCGGTCGTGTGCCGCAGCAGATGTGGCGAGACCCGCTTCTTCTTCAGGCCGGGGAGCTGGGCCTGCGCTCGCTTCACGGCCCCCTCCAGGCGCCGCGCTACGTTCGATCTGGTCATCGGTGTTCCATTGCGGTTCGGCAGCAGTGCGGCCTCGCCGCGCAGCTGGGGATTGAGACGCAGCCAAGCTCGCAGTTCCTGCACCGTTGTTTTCCACAGCGGAATCGACCGCTGTTTCCGTCCCTTGCCGTGCAGATGCACGCAGGCGGCGCGATCCAGGACCACGTCGGCCACGCGTACGCCGACGATTTCGGAAACACGCGCGCCGGTGTTGTAGAGCATCGCCAGCAGCAGATGGTCGCGCTGCGAGGTCCAGCTCGAACCGGGCTGCCCCAGCACGGCCATCATCTCCTCGCGCGTGAGGAACCCCAACATCGGCCGCTCGAAGCGTTTCATCGGCACGGCCAGCGCCTGCTCCACGGCGTGCAGCGACGATACGTCGCGGCGGCCGGCGTACTTCAGGAACGTGCGCAGCGCGGTCAGCCGCAGGTTGCGGCTGTGCACCATGTTGTGCCGCGCGTGCTCCAGGTGGTCGAGGAAGGCGAGGATCAGCTCGGGCGTGATGCCGGACAGCTGCAGCGCGGTGGGCGTCACGTGCAAGCGGTGGCTCGCGAAGTCCAGGAACAGCTTCAGCGCATCGCGGTAGCAGGCCACGGTGCGCGGGCTGACCGCCCGTTGCGCAACGAGGTACTCAGTGAAGAAATGCTGAACGAGCGAGGCGAATGACGGTGGCCGAGGTGCGGTCGCGTTACGCATCGGCGGCCTCCGGTTTCGTCTGGCACGACTCGAAGCGCTTGGCGGCCAACTCCATCAGCTCCGGCACGGCCGACAGGTACCAGTAGGTGTTGGTCACCATCGCATGGCCGACGTAGGTCGACAGCCCGAGCATGGCCTGATCGATGTTGGTGCCATCGGCATGCCAGGCGAGCATCCGTCTGACCACGAATGTGTGCCGCAAGTCGTGTACCCGGGGCGCATGGTGCGTTCCCCGATTCGGCCAGCCGAGCTGCGTGCGCAACTGCCGGAACACCCGAGCGACCTGGCGCGTGCTGAGCATCTTTCCGCGGCGCCGGCCGCGCCAACCGACGAAGAAGGGCGTGTCCTCGGTCAGTTCGATCTGCGGATCGCGCACACGGCGGTATCTGCGCAGTGCCCGCGTTGTGCTCGGATGCATTGGCACGTGGCGGGATTTGGCGAACTTAGTTCGCCGCACGGTGAGCATGCCGTTCTTCAGATCGACATCGCTGTTGAGCAGGTGCACCGCTTCGGAAACCCGAAGGCCGGTCGACGTCAGCAGCCCGAACAGCGCCTCGTAGGTGGCGCCACGCAGGTCGCAGGGACCGATATGACGTGCCGCAGCCAGCAGGTCGACGATCTCCTGCTCGGTATAGATGTGCGGCGCTGTGCGCCCGCCGATGCGGCCGAAGACAGCATCGTTGGGAACCTCGGTGCGGGGCTCGAACTGCTGCAGCCAGCGCAGGAACGGGCGCAACAGTTTCAGCCGGCGCGCCCAGGTGCGCGGGTCGCTGCTTCTTGGGTGGTCGCGACGCGCCCATTCGGCCATCAGTTCGACCGTCAGGGGTCTTCGGTCCCTGGCGTACGAGGCAAAGCTGCGCAGCGCGTATTCCATGCTCCGCAGCTCGAAACCCAGGCGACGCCGTTCGCGCAGGTACTGTCGGACCCGCGCACGCAAATTCGGGGACTGGCTCATACGAACCTCCCCGGCCACGGCAGCGCCACCGAGCGCAGATTCCGGCTGTCGAGCTTGGCGTAGACGAGCGTGGTGTTGAGCGAACGGTGCCGCAATACGTCGGCGACCTCCTTCAGCGAACTGCCGCCGTCGAGCAGCCGGCGCGCGATGGTGTGGCGCAGCAGGTGTGATCGGGTGTAGGGCAGCCCGGCACGCTGATAGGCCAGCCGAATGATCTTGCGCACGCCATGGGGGCCGATCGGTTCGTCTTGCGGTGCCGCGCGTCGTACGAACAGTCCGCGCTGGCGGCTCTTGGGGCGCTCGTACTGCAGGTAGGCAGCGATGGCTCGCCCGGTCGGCTCGGGCAGCGGCAACAGTTGCTCGCGCCGGCCCTTGGTCTTGCGCAGCGTAACGACACCGTCGCGCCAATCGATGTCGTCCAGGCTGAGCGCGGCGATCTCGCCGCTGCGAAGGCCCAGATCCACAGCGCACCGCACGATCGCGGCGGTGCGGCGCATCGTCGGGCTCGGGCTATCCAGCGACTGCAGCAGCCGCTGGACCTCCTCGTCTGCAAGCGTCTTCGGCAACGACGCCTGCTGCCAATTCGCCGGGTAGGAAAGCACTCCGATCAGGTGGTAAACGGTGTCGCCGCACGCTGCGCGGAACCGGAAGTAGCCGCGCAGTGCCGAAACCACCGCGCCGATGCTTTCGGGCGCGTGGCATCGTTCGGTCAGACGCACGAAGCAGGATCGCACGTGCTCGGGCTTGATCGCCGGAATGACGACCGGGCGATCGCCGAACCGCCACCGGAGGAACTCTCGCACGATGCGCAACACGGCGCGCCGCGTCCTTGGCGCCAACCCGCGCACGTGATCCATGTGTTCGTCGAAGCGGCGCAGTTCTTCGTCGACTGGCGTTGCACCGACCGGCCGCGCCGCGCTGACGCCGAGCGTGCGTAGCACTACGAGCAAATGGCCGATCGCCGCATGCGCTTCGTGCCGCTCCGTGCGCGTCGGCCACCCGCAATTGCAGCGCGTCAGATGCTCGTCGGCGAAGCGGGCGGCGGCAACCTCGTCTATCTGAAGCAGGTCGAGCCGTTCCACCTGTGCCCACCTGAGGAAATGGCCGGCGCAGTTGGCGTAGCTGTGGACGGTCTGCCCCGCATGCCGACGCTCGATCAGGTACCGCCTGAGCGCCTCGATGTATGGCGCGTGCTCCGCCTCGCCGGCAACGCCCGGAAGGCGTTCGATTCGATTGGTCGAATCCATCGTGGTCTCCTTGAAGCCAGAGCCGCGATGGTGCGACGCACGTCGAAACTATGCGGACTTCAGCTCGACCCTACGCCCCTGGCGCCAAGCAAGGCCGCGCATTTCGCTCAGCACCCACAAAAAGATGCGCATAGTTCTGAGGTGAGCATAGGGGTCGTTATGCTGAGCTCAGCATAACGACCCGTTCCTGACCTTCGCGTCAAAGACAGAGCAGACTCTCAGGTCCCGCCGCGGTGGGCGCCCAATGATCGAAATGTTTCGCGCCGCTCAGGTCTGAACTTTGACGCACGGGCGTGCGGGCCTGGCGTATGCATCCTCGATTCGTTCGACGTGGCGGACAAGTGTATTGGTGGGAATCGATGTCTTGCTGAACCAATCAACGCGGTCCGCCTCCTCGCTCGAGGTAAGGACGCCACCGATCGGAACGCACAGAAAGCTGAATACCAGGTCCTTTTTCTGGGGCACCGAATAGACGCCAAGCAGGCGCTCGACGCGCACTTGAAGACCAACTTCCTCGAGTACTTCGCGCACGACGGCGTCCCAAGGCGCCTCACCAAGCTCGACCCTACCGCCGGGGAGATTCCACATGTCGCGATCGGTGCGATGACACAGCAGCACGTTGGCGCCTGAATCAAAGATCACCGCAAACGCGCCAAGGGTTGGCATGGCGAAGCGCAGGAGTGGGTAACTGGGCTTTCTGCGATCTTCATATCTTACTCAGCGATCACTTTTTTTCTGCAAGGGTGACAAAGCCGATCGGTCGCCTGGCGGGCTCGGGAGGGTTCATCAGTTGGCGGATGGCAGCCAAGATGTCGGCGATAGCAACATCGTGGGAGGCGAGCTTGCGTTCGAGGCGCCGCTGCAGTTCTCTGAACCGTTGCGCCAGCTCTCTGTTTCCTGCCAGCAAATCGCGCAGTTGCACGAAGGCCCGCACCACATAGACGGACACGTCGATGGCCCGCGGGCTGTCCAGGATCGTGGCAGCCATCAGGGCGCCGTGTTCGGTGAAGACGTAAGGCAGATAACGGCGGCCGCCGCGGCCGATGTTTGAGGTCGCAAATTGCGACCTCAAAGCTGCGAACTCCTCGTCCGTGAGCTGAAACATGAACTCGGCAGGAAACCGGGTGGCGTTGCGCTTGACGGCTTCGTTGAAGCGCTTCGTAGGCACTCCGTAAAGTGCCGCGAGATCCGAGTCGACCAGGACTCGCAAACCCCGCACGATCAGGATACGGCTGGCGACGGCCTCAACCGCCACGTCGGCGGTGCTCATGTGCTGCGCTCTAATCGGTCGGTAATGGAGGCTACGTTCAGCGCAGCAATTCGAGACTACCGGGACTGGTAGCTCGAAGGACGGGTGCGGAGCAATCCTTCGTCGGGAAAACGAAGGACCGCTGCTGGCCTATTTTGTTGAAAAACTCGAAATCTGACGAAGTCAGAAAATGCAGCTAAGTGCGATGCGATCAACAATGTCGTCGTGCAGTGGCGCAGGCGTTCGCTAGAAAGCTCTTGGTTGATTTGTTACTTGGACAACGCGGTTCACCGAGGCCAAAGCTTTCATTGCCTCCAGGAGGCTGAAATTTTTCCTGCGGAGCCAAAAACGGAGTTTTTCAACAAAATAGGCCATGAGCGGGCGCTCGATGGATGCGCTGCGAGTGACCGAATTTGGCCGGCTGCCGCCTTGTCAGGGCGGCAGCGAGCTCAGCCAAGAGATGAGGAACTGGGTACGACCCCGCAAGTGGGTGCGGAACTCAGCCCCATATCGCTGCGACGGTAACAGGCAAGTAGGCGGCAGGCGACGAAGAGCGGCCTCCAG